>Ga0307475_10000356_pt1 | contig 27535 bp, 22 predicted proteins | sample atmos_gasesECM1C_FD_203317 | JGI IMG/M metagenome (GOLD analysis project Ga0307475, IMG submission 203317) | Hardwood forest soil microbial communities from Morgan-Monroe State Forest, Indiana, United States - atmos_gasesECM1C_515 | ecosystem: Environmental > Terrestrial > Soil > Temperate... | reverse complement strand
AAGTGTTTTGCGGCAGAAAAAAAGTTCGGCGATAGATAGCCGCTGCAAGAGAACACGGGACGGCAAAGAGGACAGAGCCATGATCATCTCGATGAAGCTGCACGCCACACGCCAGGAGATCGATGAAGTTCGCCACCAAGTCGAGCATTTCGGGTACAAGGTGCATTCCATCGAGGGAGAGGAGCGCGTCGTGATCGGAGTCGTCGGAGTCGGCGATGTCACTGCGTGCCTGGAATCTGTGGAAGCCATGCCGCAGGTGGAAAAAGTGGTGCGCATTTCCGCGCCGTACAAATTCGTGAGCAAGGAATTTCGCGCCGGCCGCACGCAGATTCGGGTCAACGGTCTCGCAATCGGCGGCGACGAATTCATCGTCATGGCCGGCCCGTGCTCGGTGGAATCGGAAAAACAAATCATGCAAGCCGCGGAAGGCGTCGCCAAAGCGGGCGCGAAAATGCTGCGCGGCGGCGCATTCAAGCCGCGCACTTCTCCATACGATTTTCAGGGCCTGGAAGTGGAAGGCCTGAAACTTTTGCAGAAAGCAAAAAAAGCTACGGGACTCGCCATCATCACCGAAGTGATGAGCGATCGCGACGTGGATTTGATCGCGGAGTACGCCGACGTGATGCAGGTGGGCGCGCGCAACATGCAAAATTTCGTTTTGCTGAAAGCGCTGGGGAAATGCGGGCGTCCGGTTCTGCTGAAACGCGGAATGAGCAGCACGATGAAAGAATTGCTGATGTCCGCGGAATACGTGGTCGCGCACGGAAATCCCGATGTGATTCTGTGCGAGCGCGGCATCCGCACCTTTGAAACCGCCACGCGCAATACCTGCGACATCGCGGCCATTCCCGCGTTGAACGAATTGACGCACCTCCCGATTATCCTGGATCCCAGCCACGCCACCGGAAAGCGCAGCCTGGTGCCCGCCGTAGCCCGTGCCGGCGTAGCCATCGGCGCCGACGGACTAATCGTGGAAGTGCATCCCGCCCCGGAAAAAGCCATCAGCGACGGCGCCCAGTCGCTAGACCTGGTTCAGTTCGAGAAAATGATGCTCGACCTGCGCCCCTACATCGAGCTGTGGGAAGCATCGCGCAAGAGCGAGTCCCTCGCCGCCGCTAGTTAGATCGTGAGTGAAGTCGGGACCGACCGAACTCATACCCGCAACTCATTCAATCCACAGTCTTTATTTATTATTTGACGAATAGTTACGGATGCGGTAATCTCTAAGCCAAGGTTGCTGACAGTGTCCCCGTTTCGTCCCTCCTTTTCCCCGCAACTCGGCGTGTTTCGTAACATTTCAGCTTTTACGCCCCGCCGCACGGCGTAAGTCACGCCGTTTCATACTACTGCGCGCTCTTTGATCTCTCTTGCCGCTCTTTTTTCAACTCCGATCCTTTGTTTTCAACAGATTGCACGCTCTTTTGCAAAAACACCCGGGGTGGGGTACCTCTGCGACAACTCCGCGCTCTTTGCGTCTCGGCGTTATCACTTGCTATCGATTTTCTACCCCTTTGTTTTCATGGAGTTACAAATCCCTCTTCTCGCAAGTGCTTTGTATTCACATCTATACAAAACCCCGGGCGTGGCGGCGGGGCACGGTGATGGTTAACTTTAGCGATCTACGACACTGCCCAAGGCCGGTCTGCGTCGCACTCGGCCTGGCAATCGTTAACACTAGAGAGCACGATTGCGTCTGAGCATTGGGGCGGAGTAGGAGTGGAATGCGCCTTGGGAACGCCGGTTGAGTTTGGGTTGCGGATGAGGCCGGGAATCGTGAGTGCCGGGCGGGTTCCCGAAGACCGCGACGTAGTGTCCCTAGTGGCGGCGGCGCGGGAGGGGGACCGCGGCGCTTTTGGGCGATTGTACGAACGGTATGCGCGGATGGTGCACGGGATTTTGCTGGGGCGGGTGCCGGTGGCGGACGTGGAGGACTTGGTGCAGGACGTGTTTGTGCGGGCCATGCGGCAAGTGCATACGCTTCGTGATGTGAACTGTTTCGGGGGATGGCTGGCAACCGTGGCGCGAAATCGGGCCAATGATTATCACCGGAGGTCGGTGGAATTGGTGGAGTTTACGGAAGATGCGCCGAGTCAGGCGCCGGAAAAGCGGAGAAGCAGTGGGGCGGCGGACGATGCCGCCGCGATCTTGGGCGTGATTCGCGGGTTGCCGGAGGCGTACCGGGAGACGCTGATTTTGCGGTTGGTGGAGGGGATGACCGGGCCGGAGATTGCGGAGCGGACAGGGCTTACGGCCGGGTCGGTGCGGGTGAATTTGCATCGAGGGATGCAGATGCTGCGGGAGAAGCTGGGAACAAAGCCATGAGTAAAGAGAGCGAGTTGCTGAAAAACGATTATTTGTGGGACGGCTCGGGCGAGCCGGACGCTGCGGTTGTGAAGCTGGAGCGGGCGCTGGGGAAGTTTCGGCACGCGGGGCGCGCGCCGGAATTGCCGGAAGGTCTCGCGGAGGCGCGCGAATCGAGGAAAGCTTTGCAGGGCGCGGGGCTTTGGTTTCAGTTTGCGGCGGTGGCCGCGAGTGCGTTGATCGTGTTTTCGGCATGGACTGGATTGCGCTTACCCAGCGAACCGGTGACTAGCGGAGTTGGTTGGAGAGTGGAGCGGGTGGCGGGAGCGCCGCGCGTGGGAACGAAGGCGATTGGGCGGCCGGGCGAAAAAGGCACGCTGGGGATTGGGCAGACTCTAGAGACGGACCGGGTGTCGCGCGCGAGTATCACGGTTTCTGCGGTCGGTCAGGTGGACATCGATCCGCAGACGCGGCTGCGGTTGGCGGAGTCGCGGACTTCGCGGACGCGGCTGGAGCTGGAGCGTGGAACGATTCACGCGATGATCTGGGCGCCGCCGGGGGAGTTCCTGGTGGACACGCCTTCGGCGCGGGCGGTGGATTTGGGATGCGCGTACACGTTGCAGGTGGACGATTCCGGCGCGGGGCTTTTGCGCACGACGATGGGATGGGTGGGTTTTCGGTTGAATGGGCGCGACGCGTTTATTCCCGCTGGTGCGGTGGGGGAAACGCGAAAGGGAATCGGGCCGGGGACGCCGTATTTCGAGGACGCGTCGGCGGAGTTTCGAGCGGCGCTGCGACAATTTGATTTTGCGAAGCTGAGTGAGGAGGAGCGCACCGCGCAGCTTACGATTGTGCTGGCGAACGCTCGGAAGAATGATGTGCTGACGTTGTGGCATCTGCTGAGCCGCGCCAGCGTCGCGGATCGCGGGCGCGTGTTTGACGCGTTGAACGGGTCGGTTCCGGCGCCTAACGGCGTTACACGAGAAGGAATTGTGCGCGGTGAGCACGCGATGCTGGACGCGTGGTGGAATGAGCTGGGTTACGACGATATTGGCGTGTGGAGGAAGTGGGAGAAGACGGAGTTCTACCAGCGTTAACAGTAGTCTCCTTTTGGCGTCTTTAGTTTTGCAAGACGTTCGCTAAGAGGAGACAACATGAAATTACGAAAAGTATTTTCCCTGAAATATTTTGTGGTGATGGCTGCGACTTTGCTTGTGATTGTGGCGCCGGCGGTCGCCGGACCTCCGCTGATCTGCCACGCGGTTGATATTGGCACGGCGAATTCGCTGCCATGGACTGGTTCGGGATGGAACCTGAGCGGGCAAGAAACTTACGACGTGAGCCATTTGGTGCCGGACACGCTGGCGCTGCTTGCGCCAAGCACGCCGGTGCTGGTGCGCATGGAAACGATGCGGCGCGCGACGCTGTACGCGCACAAGCGGACGGCGGTCGCGACGGAGCTGCTGATGCGGTTGGAGGCGCGGACGCGTGAGAATCCGAAGGATGCGCTGGCGGCGTTCGACTTCGGTTATCTAGCCGAAACTTACAAACAGGCGAACTGGCTGCAGCAGCACACAGATTGGCTGAAGGCGTCCGGCGGCGGAGATGCGATGCGTGCGAATGTGGCGATGAAGATCGATGGGTACGAGTGGGTGCGCAAAGCGATCGCGCTGCGCGGAAGCGATCCGCAGATGGAGTTTGCCGCAGCGCTGATGACTACGGACACCGCGCGCAGCGAGCACGACCGGCATTTGCAGAACGCGCTGGCCGGAGCGAAGGCGGACGCGCTGCTGGCGCGCAATCTGGCGAGCCGGTTCCCGAAGAGTGCGTAGGATTAACTCAGTAGCAACTTCAGCGGAACGAGGGTCGCGTGGATTCGGCTGGGCACCCTGTGGGTGAGGGTTGCTGGCTGAGTTGAGCGACCCAGCATTCTGCTTTCTGCTTGTTGTCGGCGTCTACAGGAGCTCGCAAATAGTTGCGGAGCTCGGCGATTGTCTGATCGGTTTGGCCTGCCGCGAAATGGATTTGCGCAAGAACCAGGCTGGCATTCGGGAATACATTTTCACTTTGACGGAGCATTTCCACGGCTTCCGGAGTGGCGCGGCCCTGGGCAATCAGAGCGCGGCCCAGCGCATAGTGTGAGGCCACGGCCTGAGAGTCGATATCCAAAGACTGGCGCGCTTCGGCTTCTGCTTCCTGATAGCGATTCAACAACAAAAGCGTGAGGGAAAGATCCTGATGCGCTTGGGCGCTGCGAGGATCGAGAGAGAGGGCGGCTTCGTGTTCGATTAGAGCTTTTTGATATTCGCCGAGCTCAATGAAGCGGAGACCGAGCGCGATGTGAGCCTGGATGAACTCGGGAAAGATCTGCAGAGCTTTCTGGAGATGCTCGACGGAGGTGGGGACGTCGCCGGAATGAAAGGCCTTTTGGTAGCGCTCGAATTCCTTGATGGCTTTGGAGGGGATGCGGAGCTGGCTGACAGGGACAGGGTCGGCGGCGGGCCGAGCTGGGGTTGCGGAATTGGATCCGGCGCGCGGGCGAATGGCGGCGAAGGGATCGTTGGGATCGAGGGGGGTGAGTCCGTCGTTGACGGTGGCAGAAGGCCGACCGGAGCGGTGCCTTCCTTGCGCGTGCAGGTTCGAAGTAAGGAGAAACGCGAGGAGAACAAGGATCGTTTTTTTCATGTAGTAACCCTGACGGTGAGCATGAATTGTGGCTGGCTCACCACTCCGTTCTTGAGGCGAGAGAATTTAAGGAGTGGGGACCTATTTTTTCGGAGCTGCCACTCCGTACGCTTCAAGGGGAGAGACGGAGAAAGTTGCAGATTTGTTTGGGAAGTTGCGAGTAATTGTTTGTAAATTGCGGCTACATTCGGGGTTTAACATAAAAAAGTTCTTAAGGTTGGCGGTGATAAAGGCTGGGCAGCGTGCGCGGGTACAGTGCTGGTGGTATTGGAGCGAAGGCTAGGGGTAGTGAAACGCGGGCAAGCTTAGCCGGAACGCTTTTGGCCGTCGTTTTTAGCGGTTTCGAGCCAGCGCCCGAGAACGGCGAGGGGCTGGGGTTCGACTTCGAGGAAGGAGAGACCGCAGCCGAGGTTCGGCTGGACGTAGATGATTTTTGCTTTGGCGTGGAAGAAATCCTCGCCGGCGAAAATTTTTACGAGCACGAGAGTGTCTTGCGTGAACGGATTCATCATGTCGAGGTAGCAGCCGTAAAGGCTTAGTTCGCTGACGCGGGTGGCGATGCGCACGTCGGTTTTTTGCTCGATGAGCTCGGCGCTAGCGATGAAGGTGTAGCGTGGCGTGCGGCGCTGTTCTCGTTTCAAGAAGATCGGCCTCTGAAATCATAGTCCCATGAAATTGCGCGCGGTTTGTCGCGGAGTTTCGGAACGGTTATTAGCCTAGAGGTATTGGCGGGGTCGTGGCGGGGGCGTGGACAGCCAGAAATGGCTGTCCCACTGATCGGCCTGGCCCTTGCTGGCAACTAGAAACGGGTGTGTTGCTCAGATGCGATTGAAGAGGAGGGGGGCGCCGAGTTTGGAGGTGTAGTTGGGGCGATAGCGCTCGGTGTTGTAGAGGGCGGGGAGATCGACCTTGCGGGCGCCCATGGAGGAGGCGGGGAGCGGGGCGTGAGCGTAGCAGCCGTTCTGCACGCCGACCATGCGGCCGGTGACGCCGTCGCGGAGCATGTCGACGGCGATGTTGGCGAAAGTGATGGCGACGAGCTGGTCGATGGCGTCGGGCTCGCCGCTGCGGAGATCGTAAGTCAAGTCGCTGACCATGATTTCGTCGCCGGTGCGGCGGCGGATTTCTTCGCCGAGGGCCTGGCCGATGTCGGCCTTTTTGCGGTGGCCGTAGGCGTCGGCTTCGCCATATTCCTTCACGGAGCCTTCCTTCCAGACGGCACCTTCGGAAACGATGACCAACGCATAGTGACTGGGATTGTTGCGTTTGTCATCGGACAGAATTTTTGCGACACGGTCCACGTCGAACGGATATTCAGGGATGAGGCAGCGAGTGGAAGTGACGTAGGCGGTGTAGAGCGCGGTGAAGCCGGCGTCGCGGCCGAAAATGCGGAAGACGCCGATGCGTTCGTGAGAGCCGAGAGTGGTGCGCTGGCGCGTGATGAGTTCCTTGGCGCGGGTGATGGCGGTGGAAAAGCCGATGCAGTATTCGGTGCCCTGAACGTCGTTGTCCATTGTTTTGGGAATGCCGATGACGGGCATGCCTGCGGCGGAAAGAGCAGCGGAGAAGCTGAGGGTGTCGTCGCCGCCGATGGTGATGAGGCAGCCGACGCCGAGGCGGTCGAGATTTTCGAGGACGATGGGAGTGAAGTCGTAGTACTTGCCGTCGAAAGTAAGTTTCTTGACGCGATCGGCGGAGACGGTTTTGGGAAGCTTGGATTCGGCCATTTTGCGCGGGTTAGTGCGCGAAGTGTGGAGGACGGTGCCGCCGGTGCGATCGATGGCGCGGGTGTTTTCGCGGTCGAGCGGGCGAATGTAGGGGTCGGCGGGGTTGGAGGGATCCATGTGGGTGAGACCTTCCCAACCTTTGCGGATGCCGATGACGGAGCGGCCGAGTTCCGTGGCGCGGTAGACGACGGATTTGATGACGGGATTCAGGCCGGGCACGTCGCCGCCGCCAGTGAGGATGGCGATTTTGTCTTTTGCGGGCACTGAGATGATTCTCCTTCGTCTAGCTGCTTGGACGACCGCGACTCCGCTCACGTTCCGTTTTGGCTCGACCGTTAAAGCGGCGGCAAGACCGCCGCACTCCAAATAAGTTAGCCGTATAGTTTCGCACAAGTTTGCGAGCGGGGATGGTTCTGGAATGTTAAAAAATTTTATGGGACGAATTTAGTTTTCAAACTGACGATTTGTGGCTAGTCTAGGCGTTCGCGAAGGGGGAATCCATGGCAGAGAGCGGCGCGCGGACGTCCGAGGCGCATTTTGGGGAGACGTTGCGGCGGGATTCGTGGTGGGCGGAGAACATCCCGGTGGTGGTGCTGCTGGGAGGATTCGGGATTTATGCTACGTTGCGGGCGTTCGAAGGACGATTTTATGAGTGGGGGCCGTATCTCTCGCCGTTTTATTCGCCGCTGATTGACGAGCATCATCGCTGGTGGAGACTTTCGCCGGCGCTGCTGATTCTGGGCGGGCCGCTGGGTTTTCGCGCTACCTGCTATTACTACCGCAAAGCATATTATCGCGCGTTTTTCCTCGATCCTCCAGGTTGCGGGGTGAGTGAAGCGAAGCGGAACTACAAGGGCGAGACGAAGTTTCCTTTTATTCTGCAAAACGTGCACCGGTACTTTTTGTACTTGGCGGTACTTTTTCTATTTTTTCTCTGGAAGGACGCCGTTCAGGCGTTCTTTTTCGACGGGAAATTCGGGATGGGCGTTGGCACGCTGGTGCTGCTGGTCAACATTATCCTGTTGACGATGTACACGTTGTCTTGCCATTCGCTGCGGCATCTCGCAGGCGGAAAGCTGGATTGCTTCTCGTGCGCGACGTTCGGAAAGCCGAGGTACAAGACGTGGCGCGGGCTGACCATTTTGAATGAGCGGCACATGTGGTTTGCGTGGATGAGCTTGATTTCGGTTGGATTGGCGGATTTTTACGTGCGGCTGGTGGCTTCCGGCGCGATCCAAGACGCGAGGATCTTTTGAGCGAGAGATTCGAAACGCACGAACACGACGTGCTAGTAATTGGCGCCGGGGGAGCGGGATTGCGCGCGGCGATTGAAGCGCTGGGGCAGGGCGCTTCGGTGGGCGTGGTGAGCAAATCGCTGCTAGGCAAGGCGCACACGGTGATGGCCGAGGGCGGAATCGCGGCGGCGATGGCGAATGTGGATTCCGCGGACGGCTGGGAAACACATTTTCGCGACACGATGCGCGGCGGAAAGATGCTGAACAACTGGCGCATGGCGCAGTTGCACGCGCAGGAAGCGCCGGAGCGGGTGAAGGAATTGGAGGAGTGGGGCGCGCTGTTTGACCGCACGGAGGATGGGCGGATTTTGCAGCGCGCGTTCGGCGGGCACACGTTCCGGCGGCTGTGTCACGTGGGGGACCGGACGGGATTGGAGATGATTCGAACGCTGCAGGATCGCGGCGTACACATGGGCTTCGACGTGTACATGGAGTGTACGATCGTGCGATTGCTCACGGATGGAGGGCGATGCGCTGGAGCGCTGGCGTATTGGCGGGAGACGGGGCGCTTCGTCGTGTTCAAGGCGAAATCGGTGGTGATGGCTACGGGTGGAATTGGGAAGGCTTGGCCGATCACGTCGAATTCGTGGGAGTACACGGGCGATGGGATGGCGCTGGCTTACGAAGCGGGCGCTGAGTTGATGGACATGGAGTTCGTACAATTTCATCCGACGGGGATGGTGTGGCCGCCGGGCGTGCAGGGAATTCTGGTGACGGAGGCTGTTCGCGGCGAAGGCGGAATTCTGCGCAACAAGGCCGGCGAGCGATTCATGGAGCGCTACGATCCCAAGAGGATGGAGCTTTCGACGCGGGACGTGGTGGCGAGGTCGATCTATACGGAAGTGAAAGAGGGGCGGGGGACGGAGCACGGCGGCGCGTATTTGGACATTTCGCACAAGCCGGCGGAGTACGTGAAGAAGAAATTGCCGAGCATGTACCACCAGTTCAAGGAACTGGCGGATGTGGACATCACAAAAGGGCCGATGGAAGTGGGGCCGACGTGCCACTACATGATGGGCGGGATTCGCGTGGAAGCGGAGACGGCGCAGAGTTCGCTGCCAGGACTGTTTGCTGCGGGGGAAGCGGCGGCGGGGTTGCATGGGGCGAACCGCTTGGGCGGGAACTCGCTTTCGGACCTGCTAGTGTTTGGGCGGAGGGCGGGACTGGCAGCGGCGCAGCACGCGAAGGAAGTTTCTGCTCCCAACCTGGACGAAGGGCAGATCAGCGCGGGCGAGAGCGAGGCGCTGAGTGCGTTTCAGCGGCAGGGCGGGGAGAATCCGTATGCAGTGCATCGCGATTTGCAGGAAGCGATGCAGAGCCTGGTGGGAATTTTCCGGACGCGCGAGGACATGAAGAAAGCGCTGAGCGAATTGGCGAAGTTGAAAGAGCGAGCGACGCATACCAGCGTGGAAGGTTCGCGGATGTTCAATCCCGGGTGGCACATGGCCATCGAGCTGAAATCGATGTTGATGGTATCGGAGGCGGTGACACGCAGCGCGCTGGTGCGGGAAGAAAGCCGGGGGGCGCATAGCCGGATTGATTTTCCGGAGCTGAGCCCGGAATGGGGCAAGAAGAACAACATTATCTGGCGCGATGGAAGAGCGATGGAACTGCGGCAAGAGGCGCGTCCGGAAATGCCGACGGCGTTGAAAGAGATTTTGACTGAAGAGAAGTAGCTGTCGGGCCTGACGCCTGGGCAAGCTGGGGCGCAGCATTCCCTCGCATGCGCTCGGGATAAAGCTGCGCCCCTACTTGGGCGGTCGTTAAAGGAGAACTGAGTGATGGCGGATGCGACTCTGAAGGTGTTCCGCGGGAATAAGGACGGCGGCCAAAGCGTCGAGTTCAAAGTGCCGGTGGCGCCGGGAATGGTGGTGCTGGACGCGCTGCACTATATTCAGGGGCATCTGGCGCCGGATTTAGCGGTGCGCTGGAACTGCAAGGCCGGGAAGTGCGGTTCCTGCTCGGCAGAGGTGAATGGACGGCCGCGGCTGACGTGCAAGACGCGCATGGATGCGCTGCCGCAGAACGAGCCGATTACGGTGATGCCCCTGAAGACGTTTCCGGTGATCAAAGATTTGGTGACGGACGTATCCTGGAATTATAAGGTGAACAAGAAGATTACGCCGTTCACGCCGAAGGCTGGGGCGGATTGGAAGTTTTACCAGGAAGATGTGGATCGGGTGCAGGAGTTTCGCAAATGCATCGAATGTTTTTTGTGCCAGAACGTGTGCCATGTCTTGCGAGATCATGACAAATACGAACAGTTTGGCGGGCCGAGACTTTTTGTGCGCGTGGCGGGGTTGGAGATGCATCCCATGGACGGCGTCTCGCGGACGAAGCCGCTGAAGGATGAGCTAGGCATCGGGCTTTGCAACATCACGAAATGTTGCTCGGAGGTTTGCCCGGAAGAGATACGCATCACGGATAATGCGATCATTCCGTTGAAGGAACGGGTTGTGGACCAGTTTTATGATCCGCTGGTGTGGATTGTTAAGAAGATTCGAGGAGCAGAGAGCTAAGGTATTTGTTTGACGAAAAGCCGCAGGGCTCCGCAGACTCCGCCCTGCGCTACAGGTTATGGCGTGAGGACTCGACGTTGAGATGTACCGGGTGTCTTTGTTCGGATAGGCTCAGGATGACAGGTGTAGCTGATGTATGAGAGACGGAGATTTTTTGATGTGAGGGTTGTATGGATCTGAAACTGAAAACGATTTCTAAATCGGGGATTCCGGAGGCTATTGCAAAGGCGGAGTTGTACCGGTATTTGAATGAGCCGGAGGAAGCGGAGTCGATTTGCCGGGACGTGCTGGCGGCGGACCCGAAGCACATGCTTGGTTTGAGAACTCTTGGATTGGCGATCACGGACCAGTTTACCGGCGGACCTGCGGACCGTTACCTCGAAGTGGAAGCAATTTTTCAGAGCCTGGGGGATGCGTACGAGCGGCTCTACTACTCGGGCTTGCTGTGCGAGCGACGGGTAAAGGCGCAGTTGCGCGGCGGGCACGCTCCGCACACTCTATTGCCACTTTTGGAGAAGGCGCTACAATGCTTCACAGACGCTGAAAAGATTCGCCCGCCGGGGAATGACGACGCGATTTTGCGCTGGAACCGATGCGTGAGGTTGTTGCAGAGCCAGCGCGATTTTGAGATGGAAGAAACGGTTTCTTTCGAAGCGCACGACAGCCCGCCGGTGTGAGCGACGAGGGGCCGCCGCTCGCCGGTTGCTTGAAAGAGTTCGCTCACCGTAGCTTCAGTGACCGCCCGCCAACTTTAAATCGCTGAGTGGCACCATCACTCCAGTTATTGCAAAACAGGAAGCATTATGGCAGTCGGATTATCCTTCGAGCGATAGATGCGCTCGGTGGCTTTCACGAAGTCCGATTCCGTGGCATCTGGGATGTTGATGAATTTCTGCGGGTTGCGATCTGTGAGAGGAAACCAGGTGCTCTGGATTTGTATCATGATGCGGTGGCCGCGGCGGAAAGAGTGATTGATGTCGGGCAAGGAAAAATTGATTGCGGTGGGTTGGTTGGGGGTAAAGGGCTCGGGCTTCTCGAAACTGTTGCGGAATTTTCCCCGGAAGGGCTCGCCGCGAACGAGTTGCTGGTAGCCGCCCATTTCCACTTCCTTGGGATTGGGGTCGGGATTGCGGAGGTCCATGGGGTAGACGTCGATCAGCTTTACGACGAAGTCGGAGTCTGTCCCGGAGGTCGACACCCAGAGGCGCGGGGAAACGGGACCGCTGACGGTGATGTCTTCTTCCAGCGGGTCGGTTTGGTAGACGAGAACGTCGGGACGCTTGGCGGCGAAGCGCTGGTCGGCGTCCATGTAGGTTTGCGGCACGTCGGTGGTGGGAAAATTCACGAAAGGCACAGGGTGGTTGGGGTCGCTGACGTACTCATCGAAGGCACTTGCCATTTCGCTCGGGGATTCGGGTAGCAGGCGACCGTCGGAGCGGAGATAGAGCGTGCGGGGCTGAGTATTTTTTGGCGGCCAAGAATCGTAGCGGCGCCAGACGTTGGAGCCGGTTTCAAAGACGTAGGCGGTCGGCAACTTGGCATCGGCGGCATCCTTCAGATGCTCGCGAAAAAAGGGCAGGAGGATGCTCTCGTTGTAGAAGTCGGAATTCTTGTTTGCAAAATTCACGTCCCCGAGGTGATCGCCATCCGTGGAGGCCCAGCCGCCGTGGACCCAGGGGCCGACGACGAGCTTGTTGGACGTGGACGGATTAAATTCGGCGATGGAGTGAAAGACTTTGCCCGGTCCGACCAGATCTTCGGCGTCAAACCATCCGCCTACGGTCAGGACGGCGCAGTGCACGTTTTTCATGTGTGCGGAAATGTTGCGGGATTTCCAGTATTGGTCGTAATTGGGGTGAATGACCTGGTCGTCCCAATAGCTTCCGGGTTCTTTGAAATACAACTTTTTGGCGTTGGAGAGCGGGCCCATGTGCAGATAGAAATCGTAGCCGTCCGTGGTGCCGTAGTCGAAGCGGGGATCGTGCGCGGGAGGGGCGATCGCGGTGCGCGGCTTGAAGAAAGTGTAGAAGCCGAAATTGGCGGAGAGCATGAAAGCGCCGTTGTGATAGGCGTCGTCGCCCATGTAAAGGTCGGTGACTGGCGCTTGGGGAGAAGCGGCTTTCAGCGCGGGATGTGAGTCGATGATGCCGGCGGCGGCGAAAAATCCAGGATACGAAATGCCCCAGATGCCTGCTTTGCCGTTGTTGCCGGGGATGTGGTGCAGGAGCCATTCGATGGTGTCGTAGGTGTCGGTGCTTTCGTCGACATCTTTCGGCGATTTCTTGACGTCTTTGTGCGGGGTCATTTCCTCGAAAGTGCCTTCGGACATGAAGCGGCCGCGAACATCCTGGTAGACGAAGATGAAACCGTCGCGCAGGAAGACTGGCGCGGGACCGAGACGCTTCGGATATTGATCGGCGCCGTAAGGGCTAACGCTGTACGGAGTGCGAACCATAAGGAAGGGGTAGGTCTGCGAGGCATCTTTCGGTACGTAAACAGCGGTGAAAAGCTTGATGCCGTCGCGCATCGGAATGCGATATTCATATTTTGTGTAGCGCGCGCGGACTTCGGCTTCGCTGGGAGTCTCCGTGCTGGATTGCGCGATGGACCAGCGCGCGGGCGCCGCAGCGAGGGCGGCAAGCACCAGAAGCGCACAAGGCACAACGAACCGAAAGCGGCTCAGGCGAGAGTTCACAGAAGGCTCCACGGATTTTTAGTTTTGCGACCGCGGCAACGATACGTTTTCAAAGCCCGAGTGTCAACGAGCGGAAGGGCCGGTGGTTTTCGCGGTGCAATAGGCGGCAGGGAACGCGCTTTAGCGTGGGCTCGACGACTTGGCGGAAACATCTGCTGCGGATTCGTTGAGTTTTAGGATGAGAACGCGGCCGTCGGAATGGAACGAGCCGCCGGTGGCGGTTCTAGCTTTTTTGAGCGCGTCGGCGGGCAGGACATGAGTCACCTGAGCGACCAGGCCCGTGGAGGTGAGAGTTTTCTCGACGTAGTCGCGCTCGAGGTCGATATCGGGATCGATCTTGTGGGTTACGCCGTTGTTGCGCTCGTCGCGCTCGAAGCCGATGTCGTGAGTGGCGGCGCCGACCCAGAGCGTTTGTGAATCGATCTGGAACGGAGCCTTCCAGATGCGCAAGTGATTGCGGGAGGCTACGACCTTGATGGGTTCGGCACGCGCCCAGCCGTAATCCTGCGGACGGCCGAAAAGGTACAGCGGGCTCATCGGCATGGTGAGATACGATTCCTTGGAAATGCTTTCGAGGATGCCGTGAAGCACGGTGCCTCGCACGTCGGCATCCACCTTGACCCATCCAGCAGAGGTGAAAACTTTTTCCATCGCGTCTTCCGAGCCGAGGACGAGGAGGTTGACCATGTCGCCGGGGTTGCCATCTTTGTCCGCAATGCGGCGCGGAAGCTTGGTGAAGACGCTGGCGCCCACACCTGAAATGGTTTTGACCTGGCGCGCCCGGTGGTAGGCCGCACCTGGATCAGGTGCGTGGATATCGATGTGCACGGTGAAGGTGCCTTCTCCGGTGTCGTCCCCGGCTTGATTGATGCCGATGGCAAGCCGCCCGGCGACGGGAGCGATGACATCGTGGTTGGCGCCCAGGAGAAAAGGCTGCGCGATTTCCGGTTCGCCGATGCGGCCGATCAGCACGCCGCGGCCCGCGCCGTTGAACGGCAAAACCCGCAGGAGGTCCTTGAATCCGCGGCTGATGCCGTCGGGACCGTTGTCTTCCTTGGCGTCGGCGTAGCGGAGCTTGCCCGTCGCGGTGACGACAATGTGTTCGCCGGGCTGCACGTCGATTCCGGTATCGGACCAGAACTGGTCGCCGGTAATTTGAACTTCCTGGGAGATGCGGCGCTTGCCGGCGGGGGGTTGCTTCCGCGCTTCGCCCGACTGCACCGGCGGGGAAGTGTCTTGACGAACGAGTTGTGCACGAAGGGACTCGGCTGAGGCCAACAGCGCCGCGGCGGCGCACCACAACAATAAGGGCCTACGGGATTTCTTCGTACGCGCGGAAATCATAAGAGGCGCAATGGTGCATCTCACTTAAACAGATGCTTTTGCAGGGCGCAAACGTTGGCCGCAAGAATTGGAGAAATATATGCGGATTCCTTGACTCTTCACTGCGACGCCTTGTATGTTGGCAGGATGCTGGTGGCTTGTCGAAAAAGCAAGAGCTGGCGGGTCATTGCGCTGGCGCAAGGATCGTAAGGAATAGGACCGATACGGGCTTCATGACCAAATCCCTTTTACATCTTTTGCTACTGCTGTGCTGCAGCGCCGTGTTGTGGCCGACCGCGGCGAATGCGCAAGCGCCGCCACGGAAGAATGCGCCTCCTTTGGGACCGCGGTTGCGGCCGAGTCCAATCACGAATGTGACCGTGGACGGAAGCGAAGCGATGTTCACCACCATGTGCGCGCTGCTGGCGGCGGGATTCGAGTCCGATGTCAGCGCAGCCAACTGGCATCCGCTGCGCGCGCAGCTTCGCGAGCGAATGCAGCACCAGCAAGGGCCGGCAGTAGACTCGGTGCGCGAGTTTTACAAGAAGCACCAGTTGGCCGACGAAGGCGCGATGCTTTCGCAATACGTCTGGTTTGGATTGGTCTCTGGCGCTGCGCCCAAGTTTGAGCTGACCCTGCGGCGCGACGAATTACCGCCGGAGGTCATCGCCCTGGAAGGATTCAGCGAAATCCTTTCGGCCTACTATCAGGAGCAGAAGATCGGCCGGTTGTGGCGCGAGCTGCAGCCTTTGTACAACCGAGAAATCGAGCATCTGCACGACTCGGTGTCGCAAATCGTTTTCGTGGCCACGAACTACCTGCGCGAGATCATGAATAGTTCGAATCCGCGCACATTCATGGTGATTGTTGAGCCGCTGGTTGGGCGGATCACGAACGTGCGCAACTTTGGCGACCACTACGCCATTGTGTTGAGCGGAGGCGACGATCTCCCAACAGACACGGTGCGCCACGCGTATCTGCATTTTCTGCTCGATCCGCTGCCGCTGCGATATCCGCATGTTGTCGCGGTGAAGAGACCGTTGTTTGAAGTGGCGGCGCGGGCGCCGCGGTTGGTGCCGGACCTGAAGGACGATTTTGGATCGTATTTCGCGGAGTGCACGGTGCGAGCCGTGGAGTTGAAGTTGAAACGGATGTCGCCGAGCGAGCGCGAAGCGGCGATGGACATCGACGATGCGGATGGGTATGTCCTGGTGAGGCCGTTGTTTGCGGCGCTGGGGAACTTCGAAAGGTCCGAGCCTTCGATGAAGTTGTTTTTTCCGGAGATGGTAAGGTCTATCGACGTCAATGCCGAGTCCAAGCGCTTGCAAGCCATAAAATTCGCGCCCGCGGTCACTGCAGCGAAGCGGGATGAGACGGCGGGCGAAGAAGTCGCACGCAGAAGGAGACTGACCCCGTCCACAATCCCGAACGATCCTGACGCAATCGCGGCGCTGACGGAAGGAGAAAGAAGGATCGCGGAGAAGAATCCGCGTGCGGCGGAGTCGTCGTTTCAAAAGGTATTGGCGAGGTATCCTGACCAAACGCGTGCATGGTACGGTATCGGGCTGGTGGCGCTGATGGATCACGACGGCGTGAGAGCGAAGGAAGTCTTCGGCCGGCTGACCTCAGGAGAGCACGGCGCCGCTGATGACCCTATGGTGTTGGCCTGGTCGCATATTTATCTAGCGCGGATCTACGATGATGAAGGGCAGGCCGATCAGGCTAAAGCGCAGTATCAGGAAGCGCTGGCCGTCACGGGGAGTCCGGACCAAGCACGGCAAGCAGCGCAAAAGGGTCTTGCGGCCTTCACTGGAGGCAAGCTGCCGGAAAGACCGTAGAGAAATGGGCCCGTGCGGAGAATCTAGCGTATTTACGGGAGAGCAACGCAACCCCACGGACGCCAGAACTAAATCTCAAATCTGCGAGGTAAATCGATGAGAGTGAAACGGAACAACAGGGCGGGCGTGAGAGCGCTCGCGGCATTTCTATTGTGTGGTGCTGCATCGGCCGGGGCGCAAAGCGGGCAGAGCCAGCCGGGCCAACAACAGCAAAAGCCTCCGGCACAGGCCGATAAAGATAAACAGCCCAATCCTGCTCCACTTTCGATGGACACCATTGCTGCGCCTGCCAGCCCGGAAGAAGAGTCCGCTTCCAAAGCGGTTCAACAAGCCACCGACCCCAACAAGAAGACTCAACTCGCTGAGGAATTCCTGCAGAAATATCCGCAAAGCCGTTACCGGCCGATGATGTACCAGATGTTAGTCTCGGGATATTTCGCGACGCAGCAGGTGCCGAAATTGCTGGACGCCGGAGAAAAGGAGATTGAGATGAATCCCAACGATGCTCCGGTGCTCGCGGTGATAGCGCAAACGCTGGCTCGAACATATAACGCCAAGTCACCCGACGCGTCGAAGCAGTTAGACAAGGCCGAGCTGTATTCAAAGCGCGCGATTGAAATTACCCCGACGCTGCCGAAGCCGGAAAACCTGACTGAGGAAGCCTTCAACAACGCCAAGAACGATACGCTGGTGATGGCGCACGGCGGGCTTGGGTTGGTCTACATACGGAGGGGCAAATTTACCGAAGCCATCCCGGAACTAGAACAATCTGTAAAGGCCGATATTCATCCTGATCCGGACCCAGTGAATTACTACTTGCTGGGAGTCGCGGACAAGCAGACATCGCACTTTGATGCCGCGGCGGCGGCATTCTCCAAATGCGCCGCCGTGCAAAGTTCGTTGCAAGCGACGTGCAAGAGCGGCGCGGAAGATGCCAAGAAACAAGGTTCCACGCAGCTAAGCGCCCCGAATTAATCGGGCCGCATTGGCTCGACTGTTTCCGCAATGACCAACGACGAAGAGCAGTTCGAGGACCGGCTGGGCCACAAGTTCCAGAATCCCGAATTGCTCCGGCGTGCCCTGACGCATAGCTCGGCTCTTCCGGAGTTGCGAGCCGCGCGTGAGGGAAGTTGTGATGCAGCGGAGGACAATGAACAGTTGGAGTTCCTGGGCGACGCCGTCCTGGACTTGTTGGCCAGCGAGTATCTGCTGGAGAAATTTCCACAATGGAGCGAAGGCCAGCTTTCCAAGAGCCGCGCGCGCCTAGTCAATTCACAAGCTCTGGACTTGGCAGCGCGCCGGCTGCATCTGGGCGAACATCTGCGCCTCGGCCGCGGTGAGGAAAAAACCGGAGGGCGAGAGAAACCCGCGCTGCTGGCGGACGCGTTCGAAGCGGTAGTTGCCGCGATTTATCTTGATGCCGGCCTGGCGGCGGCCCGCGAGATGCTGAGAGCAACGCTTTTCGAATTCGCGTTGGAAGAGCGTGGCAACACCTTATTCGAGACCGACCGCAAATCGGCTTTGCAGGAATTTCTGCAGGGTCGCGGCAAACCACCCGCGGAGTATAGGCTGGCCGCAGAGAGCGGCCCTGATCACCAGAAGACATTTGAGGTGGAAGTGTGGGTCAATGGGTCTTGCATGGCTTCGGGACAAGGCAGCACAAAGAAGGAAGCTGAGCAGCGAGCCGCCGGCATAGCGTTGGAGCGGTTAGAACAAACCGCGATGAGAAGCTGACAGGAAATGGCCGAAGAAACCGCAACTCGGGAAGGCGCACCTCTCGAAGGAGCCAAGAAGGCAGAACGCCGTAGCGACGAGGCGACACTTTCGGAATACATTGAGTCGTTGCTAGTGACGGTGATTCTGGCGCTTTTCGGGACGACCTTTATCGTGCAGGCGTTCAAAATCCCTTCGGCGTCCATGGAAGGAACGCTGCTGATTGGCGACCACTTGCTGGTGAACAAGTTCATTTTTGGGGGGCGGGGCGCCTGGTATGAAAAGCTGTTGCCGTACCGTCCGCTGGAGCGCGGCGACATCATCGTCTTCAAATACCCTTACTTGGATCATCAGCATTTTGTGAAGCGAGTGATTGGATTGCCGGGCGATCGACTGAAAGTTGAAGATCAGCGCGTGTATGTGAATGGCAAGGTGTTGAATGAGCCGTATGTGGTGCACGATCCAAGCGCCGGGTACGATCCGCTGAACTATGCTTTTCCGCCGATGGGCAACCAGTTGTACGCCAGCCCGGTGGTGATGGAATGGGCGCACGAGATCAAGAAATACGTTCGCGGAGAAGAGATTGTTGTGCCGCCCGGAAAATATTTCGCGATGGGGGACAATCGCGATCACAGCCTGGACAGCCGCTACTGGGGATTTGTGGACCGCGATGCCATCATGGGCCGGCCTTTTTTAATCTACTGGTCGGTCGAGGCCAGCAGCGCGGACTACGGGCAGAACAGCTTTCTGCAGCGGCTGAAGGGCGTCGTTGATACGCTGCTACATTTGCCGCAGCGCACGCGGTGGAGCCGAATGTTGCGCACGGTGCATTGAGCCGGCCCAGGACTTGCATAGCTTCCCATTTTCTGAGCAGTCTGCGAAACTCTCGAACATCATGCAGCTTGTCCGCAAATGGTGGAAAGTCGCGGCGTCGATCGCGGCGCTCTTGATCGCGGCCCAAATCGGAGCCTCCTTTCTGGCGCGCGCGCGAGGCGTTCACAAGTACCTGGTCGCACACCTTGAGCGCGCCTTCGGGAGAAGCGTCGAGGTTCGGCACTTTAATATTTTGCTGCTGCCCCGTCTAGTACTGGACGCTGAACAGGTAAGCATCGGAGAGGATCCGGCGTTCGGAAACGAGTATTTTCTGCGTGCCGAGCATCTAACCGCGGGCTTGAGATGGAGCGGGTTGCTGCGAGGCCACTTTGAGTTTGGTACGTTGTCGCTGGGCCGGCCGAGCCTGATCCTGGTGCGCAACGACGAAGGGGCGTGGAATCTGGAGCGCTGGCTGCCGCCGGCGAAGTCGACCCTTGGGGCCGGCTCGAGGTTCTACGGCCCGCGCCCGCAAGAAACACCTTCGAACCGGCTACAGAAAATTGACATCGATGAAGGCCGCATCAATTTTAAGGTTGGCGACGAAAAATTACCGTTCGCACTCCTGGGAGTTTCCGGCAGCGTAGAGCAAGTCTCCTCCGGTCGATGGCACTTGCAACTTGAAGCGCAGCCCTGGCGCAGCGGAGTGACGCTGCAATCTACGGGGACAGTGTTGGTGCGCGGTGACGTAGCGGGAACCTCGGCCCGGCTGCAACCTGCCGAGGTCCACTTGCAGTGGGGCAAGGTCTCTCTGGCGGACTTGTTCCGGTTACTGCGCGGGCAGGACTCTGGAGTGCGCGGCGTTTTCGCGTTGGATGGAACCGCCAAGAGCGGCACGAGCGAACGAATCGCCGGCGCTGATATGCAGCCCGGCGACTGGACTTTTTCCGCACAGGCGCGCGCTGCGCAGATTCATCGATGGGATCTGACCGAACGTTCGGACAATCCCGCAGTGAACGTAAATCTCGAAGGCCGCTGGAACGCCGGAATGCGCAACATTTCCGCGGAGCGCCTGATCGTGGAAACCGCGAAGTCTAACCTCCGTGGCAGCGCGCGCTTTGCGTTGAATGCCGAGCCGGCGTGGGAAGTGCGGCTGGATTCCGCGGGAATCCAAGCGGCTGACCTGCTAACGTGGTATCGCGCGTTCGACTCAAACGTGAATAACACGATTGTTGCAGAGCAATTCTTCACGGGCGCGATTACCTTGCGGGGGTGGCCGCTGGAGGTTGGCGAAGCAGCGTTCTCCAGCCTGGGCGGAGAAGTGCGGATTCCCGGATTGGACGCACCCCTGCGAATCGGCGCGTTCCAGGGTGGGCGCCAGCGCGCGAATCTAAACCTCGCGCCGGTACAGATCGCCTACGCGACGCCCGGGCCCGGCGAAACGGCGACGGCGGGCGCTCTGACGACGAAACGACGGAGCGCCGCTGAGAGCAAGACTGCAGTGGAAATCGGTTTCACACATGATTTCAGCAAGCGTGCGGGGAGCGTAAGCCTCGACGGCCGATTGGAAAATGCGGAGGATGTACTGAAAATCATGTCGGCATTGGGGCGGCCAATGAATCACGGGTGGGAATTGACCGGGCCCGTGTCGGCTGAGCTGCGCTACCAGTGGGACAACGCGGCCGCGACGAGGGCCTGGAGCGGCCACGTCGACATGAACAAAGCGACATTTCAGGTTGCCGGACTTAACCAGGCGCTGCAGTTGAACAAAGCGCGGCTGGATTGGCGCGATGGATTGCGCAGCGCCAACGTGACGGACGTGGAAGGGTTCGGCGCTACTTGGTCCGGACAACTGGCGCAAGCCGGCGCGGATGCGGATGGCAGCGCAAAGTGGAATTTCCAGCTTCATGCTAATCATCTGGACGCTGCGGACCTCGATCGTTGGATGGGCCCGCGTGCAAGGCCCGGCTGGCTGCAACGTCTCCTGGCGTCTCTGCTTGGGGGAGGAGCGGCGAGCCCGGCGGCCAGCGAACTTTTGCGCCACGTGAACGCGGAAGGTGAGTTGTGGGTAGACGAATTTACCCTGGAGAAGATCAAGCTCGGCCAGGTGCGTACAAGCGGCGCATTGCACGATTTGCGTCTGGAGTTGCGTCAAGCCGAAGCTCACTGTGCCGGCGGAAGATTGCGCGCCAAGGTTCGTGCCGTTTTCTTGCCGCGGCCGTCGTACGATGTGACCGCAGAACTCGACCGTGTAGATCTGCGGCAAATTCCGTCTCTCGGCAACTTGCCGGAACGATTTACCGGACTCGCTTCAGGAACTGTGCATCTCACTACGCAAGGCGTGGGCCGGGACGAACTGCTGCAGCGCCTGGCTGGTAAGGGCGAGATCAAACTGCGAGACGTCGAATTTCGCGGCTGGGACGTGAATGCAAGCATGACTGATGGCGCGCCGCACGAAGGCGCGTCCCATTGGGCTTCAGGGCAGGGTACGTTCCTGGTGCGCGATCGGGGCATAGTTTTTCCGGGATTGCGCCTTGATGAAGCCACGGAGATGACTTTATTAAAGGGCACGCTGAGCTTTGTGCAAGATTCCGATTTGACCTTGCAAACTTTGATTGACGATCAAACCGGCGCCAGTTTGCCGGAACAGGGGTATGTGCTGAAGATTTCTGGTCCGCTGGATGTGCCCAAGATTTCGATTGAGCGTCTCGTTGCGCATCGGCCGGCGGATTAGCGCGCGCGGAATAGCTTTCGATTTCATTCGGGACAACAAACGTTCGGAGATGAAGATGAAAAGGTGCGTTTTGCTGGTGCTTACGATGGTGTGCTTTGCGCCGCGCGCGTGGGCGCAGAAGGGCGTCACTCTGGAAGAACTCATGAGCGCTCCGTTTCCCGAGAATTTGACGGCCGCCAAGACTGCCAATCGTGTCGCCTGGACATTCAATCAGGAAGGGAAGCGCAATATCTGGGTCGCGGAAGGCCCATCGTTCGCCGCGCGAAGGCTCACCCCATATCTCGAAGACGACGGCCAGCCGATCTCTGATGTGAATTTCTCTGTCGATGCGAACGCCATTGTCTACGTTCGTGGCGAAGGGAAGAATGCCGCAGGTCAATTCCCCAATCCCACTAGCAATCCCGCGGGGACGGAGCAGACCGTTTGGAGCGTTGCGTGGAGCGGCGGCATGCCTAGAAGAATCGATGCCGGCGATTCACCTAAAATCTCCGCGAAGGGCGTCATCGCCTACGTACGCGATGGGCAAATGTGGATGGCTCCGTTGGACAACGGAGAAAAACCCAAGCAATTGATTGTGCGCGGCCAGAATCATTCCGAGGAATGGTCGCCCGATGGATCGCAGTTGGTCTTCGTCTCCACGCGCGGCGATCATAGCTTCATCGGTCTCTACGATGTCGACGCAAAGACGGTGCGTTTCCTCGCTCCCAGCGTCGACACCGACAGCGATCCGGCCTGGTCGTTGGACGGCAAGCGCATCGCGTTTGTGCGGCGTCTGGCGGAGCCCCGCGACTCGCCCGCGGGCTACTTTCTGCAGCCCGATAAGCCGCGTCCCTGGGCGATTTGGGTTGCGGAGATCTCTTCCGGAAGCGCGCGCGAAATTTGGCACAGCAGCATCTCGCCGGAGGGTTCCTACCCTTTCATGGCCAAAGATACCGGTGGCGGCGTGATTCGGTGGGCTGCCGGGAATCAACTGCTTATGGCTTCGGAAGAAGACGGCTGGCAGCATCTCTACTCCCTGTCCGCCGACGGCGGGGCTCCGCGCCTGCTCACGCCAGGCAACTGCGAAGTGGAGCAGTGGTCTCTAACTCTCGATCGCGGAACCGTATTCTTCAATTCCAACTGCGGCGACATCGACCGCCGCCACATCTGGTCGGTCAGCATCACGGGAGATCATACAAACCAATTCACGCGCGGAGGGAGCAGCGAATGGAGCCCCGTGGTGCTGAGCGACGGAAAGACGATCGTATACTTCGGCTCTGACGCGACCCATCCCGCGCGTCCCTTCGAGGGCACTATCACCGCCGACCGCATGATTGCCGCGCTCGCGCCGGAGACGTACCCCGCCAACTTTCCCTCGCAGCAATTGGTCACGCCGCAGCAAGTGATTTTCCGATCCGCCGACGGCCTGGAAGTCCACGGACAGCTTTTTCTTCCTGCCAACGCCAAAGCGGGTGAAAAGAAGCCCGCGTTGGTTTTCATGCATGGCGGGCCCATCCGCCAGATGCTCCTGGGCTGGCACTACATGTATTACTACGCGAATTCCTACGCTATGAACCAGTATCTCGCCAGCCGCGGATTCGTTGTGCTGTCTGTGAACTATCGCAGCGGCATCGGTTACGGTCGTGCCTTCCGCGAAGCCCCCGGCCGCGCCGGCCGCGGCGCCACCGAGTACAAGGACATTGTCGCTGCGGGGAAATATCTGCAGAGCCGGCCCGACGTCGATCCTTCACGCGTCGGTCTCTGGGGCGGGAGCTACGGAGGATTCCTCACCGCCATGGGCCTCGCTCGCAATTCCGATATTTTCGCGGCGGGCGTCGACTTTCATGGGGTCCACGATTGGCCGACCGATAATTGGGACGGCAAGAATATTCCGCCGGAATTGACCAAGCTCGCGCACGATTCCTCGCCGGTCACGTCGGTCGACGCCTGGAAATCACCGGTCCTTTTTATTCACGGCGATGACGATCGCAACGTCTACTTCGCGCAGACCGTCGACCTCGTCGCCCGGCTGCGCGCGCGCGGCGTGGTTATCGAGCAGCTCGTTTTCCCGGATGACGTGCACGATTTTTTGCTGCATCGCAACTGGCTCGCCGGTTATCGCGCTACCGGCGACTTCTTTGACCGCCGCCTGAAAGTGCATAGCGATGCAAGCGGCGCGGCTGCAAAAACGAAGTGAGCTTCGCCGTGGCTAGACATTGATGGTTGGCGCTCGCAACTTGGCGCGTCGCGCGAAATATTGCGTCTCCGTGTATGGCTCGATCGCTTTGCTCGCCGCCTGCGTTGGTGCCGCGAAAGGCCGGTCGGCACGTGTAAATCTTTTTCCACGATTGCAAGCCGGCCAAACCTTGGCATACCAGATCAGCTATCACAGCGACAAACGCGTCAAGACGGAGAGCCGGGTGATCGTTGCCGCTCCCGATGATTCTGCCCAGGTTGACGTGAATGCTTTGCTGCGTCTCGAAGTTCTCAGCGTTCAGGCGCAGGGCGACCGCGCAGTCATTCACGTGCGCACTAAATTTGAGATCCTCGACTCCGACACCCATTTCAAGGTCCCCAACGTTGAGCCGCGGGCGGCGCAGTTGCAAAGGCAAGACCCAGGTGGAAAGTTCATCGAGTTTACGATTCTTGCGGACGGCCGCCTCGATAGAGTTACCGGGCTCGACGCACTTTTCCCGGAACAACAGCAAGTGTGGCAGGAATGGGTCTCCCGCTTTCTGCTCGCCGCTGGGTTCCATATTTCAGGAGTTCATATCACGCAAAAATGGAATTCCGAGGAAGCGGAGAAGTCTTCTTCGCCCATCGCCGGACTTCGCTGGATGCGTGAATCCACGTACGTCCGCGATGATCCTTGTCGCTCTGTGCAGTTGACCGTGCAAGGCAGCGTCGCTCCATCAGAGGCTGAGCCGGACACCTGCGCCGTGATTCTCACCACCGCCGTTCTAAGACAGGACTCCAACAAGAACGCGACGCCAGAGGATTTCAGGCTCCACGAGTTACGTACTGTGGGCACCGCCCACGGCACTAACCGCATCATCACCTACATTTCCTTGAAAACTGGCATCCCCGTCCGCGCGACCGAAGAAGCCAGCCAGCAAATGAACGTCACCGTGGCCAAAGCCGACGGCTCCAATCGCGTTCGCTACGACGTAAACGCCAGGAGTCACTCAGAAGTGATGCTGGTTACGGAAACTCCGCTCAACAATCCTTGATACCTGGGGAGAAAACTAGCCATGTTGGACCGCGCTTTCGATGAGCTGCTATACGGCAAGGGTGCCCACGCCGATCCCGTCGCGTGTCTGGAGGATGTTCCGGTTGGGATGGCTGGAAAAACAATCGATGGCTTCCCGCACTCCATCTGGCAACTCGTGAGCCACATGAACTACTGGATGGAATACGAAATCAAGAGGATCGCCGATGAGGCGCCGCCCTATCCGGAGCGCGCTTCGCTGAGCTGGCCAACAGAAGCCGCGCCTGCGAGTGAGAAAGACTGGTCAAACGCGAAGGTCACGTTTAGTGCTTTGCTGCAGAAGCTGTCGAACCTTGCGCAATCGCCACCAGATGCTTTAGCACGTGAAGTAAACCCCATGCATCCCGGGCATATGAAAATGGCTTCTTCTTTACAGTCTGTTCTGTGGCAAACATTGGCGCACAACAGCTACCATACTGGTCAAATCGCCGTGATTCGGCGCGGTTTGGGTACTTGGCCTCCTCGCTCCGGTGGCGATACCTGGTGACCCCTTCGCGATTTGCGGTGCGGGGTATAATGGAGGTTTCCCCGGACGTCATCGGGCCAGCAGGAGACTTCTCTCGTGAAATTCAAGCTGCGCAGCAACTACCAACCGCGAGGCGACCAACCCGCCGCTATTGACCAGATCGTGCGCGGCGTAGAAGCGGGCGAAAAGCACAAAGTCCTCCTTGGGGTGACCGGCTCCGGCAAAACCTTCACGATGGCCAAGGTCATCGAGGCCGTGAACCGCCCGGCCCTCGTTCTCGCTCACAACAAGACGTTGGCCGCGCAGCTCTATCACGAATTCAAGAGTTTCTTCCCGGAGAATGCCGTCGAATATTTCGTCAGCTACTACGATTTTTACCAGCCGGAAGCCTACGTTCCCTCCGCAGACGTCTACATCGAAAAAGAAGCCACCATCAACGACGAGCTGGACAAGCTGCGCATGAGCGCCACTCGCTCGCTCTTCGAGCGCCGCGACGTCATCATCGTGGCCTCGGTCTCTTGCATCTACGGCCTCGGCTCGCCTGAGGCGTATTACGGCATGCTCGTGATGCTCGAAAAAGGTCAGCACACTTCGCGCGAAGCGCTTCTCCGGCGATTCGTCGATATTCAGTACGATCGCTCGGAGGACTTGCGCCGCGGCACTTTTCGCGTTCGCGGCGACATGATCGAGATTTATCCCACCTACGAGGACAACGGCTACCGCATCGAAATGTGGGGCGAGCAGATCGACGCGCTGCGCCAAATTGATCCCCTTACCGGAGAAGTCCGTGCCGGCCAGGAAGATTTGACGCGCGTCCCCATTTACCCCAAGACGCACTACGTCATGCCCGCCGAGCAGCGCGAGCGTGCCATCGTTAGCATCTACGAGGAGTTGGAATGGTGGAAAAAAGAGCTGGAGCGTGCGGGAAAATTCGTCGAAGCACAACGCCTCTCGCAACGTACGTTGTTCGATATCGAAATGATGCGCACGATCGGTTATTGCCACGGAGTCGAGAATTACTCACGCCATCTCAGCGGCCGCTTGCCGGGGGAAGCCCCGCCGACGCTGCTCGATTACGTACCGCAGGATTATTTGCTCTTCGTCGACGAGTCGCACCAAACGATTCCGCAGGTCCGTGGAATGCACGCTGGCGACCGCTCTCGCAAGGAAACCCTGGTCAATTATGGGTTCCGCATGCCGTCCGCGCTCGACAATCGCCCGCTAACGTTCGAGGAGTTCGAACATCGCGTGAATCAGGCTCTTTATGTTTCCGCGACTCCCGGACCTTACGAGCTGACGAAATCGGGAGGCGTTTTTGTGGAGCAAGTCATTCGGCCCACGGGTCTCGTCGATCCGGAAGTGGAGATTCGCCCAGTGAAAGGCCAGGTCGATGATCTCCTTGAGGAAATTCGTCTCCGCGCTGAGCGCCACGAGCGAGTCCTCGTCACCACATTGACCAAGCGCATGGCTGAAGATCTTTCCGAATACTTCACCGAAATCGGCGTGCGTTGCCGCTACTTGCATTCGGAAATCGAAACGCTCGACCGCATCAAAATTCTCCGCGACCTCCGCCGCGGTGAATTCGATGTCCTGATCGGCATCAATCTGTTGCGCGAAGGGCTCGACCTGCCCGAAGTATCGCTGGTCGCCATCCTCGATGCGGACAAAGAGGGCTACTTGCGCAGCGCCACATCGCTAATCCAGACCATGGGCCGCTGCGCCCGCCACATTTCCGGCCGCGCCATCCTGTACGCTGACACTCGCACCGGCTCGATGAACCAGGCCATCAGCGAAACCAATCGCCGCCGCGACAAGCAGCTCGCCTACAACAAGGAAAACAACATCACGCCCGAATCCATCGTCAAGTCCGTGGATATGGAGCTTGCGCGCATTGTCGAAGCCGATTACGTCACCATTCCCGTCGACGACGTCGCGCTCGATACTGCTACCGCCAACGTCAAAAACGAGCAGCAGCTAGCAGAGCTACTCAAGCAGCTCGAAGGGCAAATGCGGGAAGCCGCCAAGAAATTCGAATTTGAGAAAGCTGCCCAGCTCCGCGACCGCATCCGCAGTCTGAAGCAGCGCGACCTCTCCGGCTTGTTTTCCACAGAAAAAGCGTCAGCGGCTCCCTGACGAAGGTTTGCACCCTCCCAAGACTCACACTACTCCGCGCCTGAGGTCC
>Ga0307475_10000355_pt1 | contig 27548 bp, 13 predicted proteins | sample atmos_gasesECM1C_FD_203317 | JGI IMG/M metagenome (GOLD analysis project Ga0307475, IMG submission 203317) | Hardwood forest soil microbial communities from Morgan-Monroe State Forest, Indiana, United States - atmos_gasesECM1C_515 | ecosystem: Environmental > Terrestrial > Soil > Temperate... | reverse complement strand
CAGCGCCGGATTGAAGTAATACTGGGTCTGCGCGCCCTCGGCGCCGTTTTCTGCGCCGAAGCCGCCATTGGAATCGCCCAAGCACTTTTCCCAGGTAAAGGCTACGAGAGTTTGCAGTCCAGAAGAGAAGCGCTTCTGGAACTGAGCTTCGAGCGCGTGGTAATTGGAATATCCGGTGGATTGCGAGAAATTCCATCCTTGAGCGGCCCATGGCATGTACTCGAGTTGGTTGATCTGGGCTGCCGTCAGAGGAGTCGTAGGACAGGTGAATCCCGCGTTAGCATTGTTCTGGCAGAACGGGCCGCCTTGCGGGAAATTGGCCTTGCAGCAGAATTCGAGTCGTTGAGTCTTGCTGCCCACGTAAGCCAGCGACACCATGCTGGTGGCCGTCAACTGACGCTCGATTTGCAGGTTCCACTGCTGCGATCGTGGATCGCTATAGTTTGGAGCGTTGGTAAATCCACCGAAAGTCGATGCCCAGGGAGTAGGCGCGACCACCACTGGATTGCTTCCCACCAGGCCGCTGAGCTGCGATGTCGAGTATCCGCCGAATGGACCGCAGCTCGCGGCGCTATTGCAGATTGGAGAAATGGTTGGAGCAGCCGCCGTGCCGATGGGAGCGGTATTGAGTGGAGAGTTCACGCCGTTGGTGAACGGCCAGATGGAACCTTGAAGCGTATTTTCCGCGTACTGGCTGCGATATGCGATGGGGTCATAGAAGATGCCATACCCGAGGCGGAGAACCGTATTGGGCAAGAACTGCCACGCAATACCGACGCGGGGACCTATGTTGTCCTTGATGGCTTTCAAACCTGCCTGGCTGCCAGTGAATTGAATGTTGTTGAGAGTGTTGTACGTGACGCCTCCCACCGTGACCTGAAATGCCGGATTGGTGCTGACCAAACCATTTGGTACGCAAGGAGGAACCTGTGGCGAGCCGCACCCGGTAGAGTAGGCTGCGGTCTGGGTAGATCCAATCAGGTATTGGCTGTGCGGGAGATCAATCGCGTTGACGGTTTGACCATTGCTGTTAAGCAGCGTCACCGCAGGGTCATAGTCATATCGCAATCCCACGTTGATGGTCAGGTTCGGCCGGACATGCCATTCGTCCTGAAAGAAGCCGCCGATCGGCGTTATCTTGACGTGAATTTCTTCGAGCGTGGGAACATTCACCTTCAAGTTGGAAGGTAGATCCAGGAGGAGCGAAGCCAAAGAATTTCCCTGGGCGCCCGAGCAAGTGAAGAGTCCTGAGCTGTTGGTCGGGCAAGTCTGCGCCGTGCTGGAGCTAAACTGCGTAAATAGATTGGTCTCCTCCCGGTTCTCATAAAGGTACGAACCGCCAAAACGGAAATTATGCTTTCCCCGGCTCCATGTCACCATGGCGTTGAAGTCGGCCTCGGGATTTGCCCGATGTTCCGGCCCGACGTTGCCTAAGACTGGCGTGCCGCTAGATGCAAGATAGCCAGACGGGCTCGTATAGAACCCGTTCGTCGCGTCCAATCCGGAAAAGCCGGCGTCGGCTTCGGGCTTGAACCCAGAGGCATTGGTTTGATTCACCAGCACCGGCCTTGCATTGATACCGCCTCGCGTTTCGAGGATCAGGTTCGGCGTGAAGATGTGGTCCCAGGCACCGCCGATGTTCCAGGAGTGGTATGGGCTCGGAGATAGCGAGGTGGTGCCGGGGTCGATGCTGGAGTTATCGTCCCAGAGCATGTATGCACGCGCAAAGACAGTATCTTTGCTTCCGAAATGCTGGTCGATACGCGCGTCCATGTTGTTCGCATGGTCAATACGCGGACGCGCATCCAGACAATTGAAAACTGCAAGCGTGTAGTTGGGCGTAAAGGCGCACGTCTTTAGCGCTGTGTAACCCGCGATTGCGGTGGCGAGCTTCTGATCGATCAGCGCCGCAGGTATCTTGTTACACGGCGATCCACCCGCTGACTGGACGCCGTATCCCGGCGTGCCAAAAGCCAATCCCGGATTAGCAAGCGGCATGGGGTTTCCTGAGGCGTCGCACATGAACCGCACTGAGGAACTCTTTCCGGATTCCGCGAATGGATTGAAAATCGGATTAGGCGTGATCGCGGTCTTTGCGGAGTTTACAGTTCCAATCAGCTCCGGGCTGACGGTCCCACTGAAATCGCCCGAGAGTTCCTCGGGAGTAGGAACGATCGCGAAAGTGTTGGTTGGCGCCGAGTAGCGCCAGCCTTCGTAGGCGATGTAGAAGAATGTCTTGTCTTTGCGGATCGGGCCGCCGAAGGTGCCGCCGAACTCATGCTGCGAGTATCCCAAAGGAGACGTAGGCGTGCTGGACAGGGTGGAAGCTGCGTTCGCTGCTGTGATTGCGCCAGAAGCAACCTGGCTGGCCAGGCTGCTGGCGAGACTGGGACAGCTCGCCGAAGTGCAGAAGCCGGTAAAGGGATTGCGCGCGTCGAAGATATTGCTGCGGGCGAATTCCCATCCCGATCCGTGGAAGTGGTTTGTTCCCGTCTTGGTAACGATGTTCACCACAGCTCCAAGTACGTTCCCGTACTGCGCATCGTTGTTGTGCGACTGGACTTTGAATTCCTGGATGGTATCTGCGATCGGCGGGACCGCCCAGGCACCGCCGCGATCGTCGGTGTTGATGATTCCGTCCATGTACCAGGCGTTGGACCGGTTGCCGGCTCCGTTCACGGATGGGCGATAGACGACCGTATTGGGAATGCCGATGTTGCCGCCATCGGCGCTGCCGATGCCGTTGCTGCCCTGCGCGGTATTCACCGGATTCACGCCCGGCTGCAGGAGCAGAAGCTGGGTGAAGCTGCGCCCATTGAGCGGCAGCTCGTGCATCTCCTGTTCGTCGATCGTGGTTCCCAATTCGGTAGTGGACGATTGAATCAGGGCGGCGACGGACGAAGCGCTTACCTCTACGGTTTCCGTGATCGAACCAACCTGCATGGTGAGGGTCTCGGTGAGCGTCTGGTTGACCTGCAGCTCGAATTCCGGCAACGCGAGCGTCTTGAAGCCGTTCTTGCTGACGGTGAGGACGTACCGGCCGGGCAAGAGGTTGATGATGGTAAATGCGCCCGCCGTATTCGTAGTCTTCTCGCTGGTGACATTCGTATCCTGGTTGACCACTTTCACGTCGGCGCCCGGAACCGTTGCACCCGAGCTGTCCAACACCGTGCCCGTCACCACCGCTGTCGGCGTCTGGGCATACAGCGATACAGAAAATGCGAGACATAGAACAATCGACATCGCGGTCGATTTCTTTGCGATCGGCATCGAATTCCTCCACTTTTGCTGGCAGGTGAATCGAGCAGGCATCGATGGTCTGCAGCAGGGTCAAAACCTATAGCAAAGGTTTTGCGGCGAATTCAAGATAAAAAATATTAGTTTCAAATAATGAAATCTGTGGCATTCTATCCCCGTCGCAGATTGTGGAGTTGGGGATGATCAGACAACGGGAATCGAAGTCGGCTCCGGTGGGAGTCGTCACTAAGGTATTGCGCATCCTGGAGACGCTGCATGAGGCGCCCTCAGGATTGCAGTTGAAAGATGTTGCGCAGCAGACGGCCATCAACAAGAGCACTGCCTACCGCTTTCTTGCGCATCTGGAACATGAAGGCTATGTGTTTCGCGACGCCACCGGCGCGTATGCCATCGGAGTCCGGCTGGCCCGTCTGGCTTCCGGCTCGTCGTACCAGACCACGCTGCGCAAATTGAGCCGTCCCATTTTGCAACAACTCTGGCGAACCACTGGCGAGACTGTGAACCTGGCCGTCCTTGATGGCCGCGAGGTTCTCTACCTCGACGTGATGGAAAGCAGCCACACCTTCCGGCTGGTGTCGCAGGTTGGCCTCAGGCGTCCGGTGTATTGCACGGCACTGGGCAAAGTCATGCTTGCGTATATCCCGGAAGAGGAGCACCCATACTTTTACTCAGGCATGGCCTTCGAACGCTTTACGCCGCACACCATCAAGTCCGTGTCGCAATTGCGCAAGGACCTGGCGTTGATCAGGCAGCGTGGGTACTCGATCGACAACGAAGAGGCCTATCTCGGCTCGCGGTGCATCGGGACGCCCATCTTCGATGCTGCAGGAAAGATCGCGGCCTCTGTGAGCGTCTCCGGACCGACCACGCGCGTCACCAAGGAACGAGTGCCTGCCTTTGCCGTCGCGGCAAAAAACGCTGCGGCTGCGATTTCGCGAACTCTGGGATACGCGCTTCCTGAGGGCGGACAGGCGAAGACACCCATGGTTGCAGTCGCCGGTGGCCGTTAGTCCGGCTTAAGCTAACGAGTATTGCAACGAAGAGCCCGGAGAGACACTGCAGCAAAAGGTGTCTCTACAGTCAGGCACAAAATTCCCTGCTGAATCCCTGCTTCCTTTCGCATTTCGACAAAACAACGGGGAGTATCCTCCACGCACACAACGGGTTGACGAGCAAATTCCCGTGATTCCCTGCTGCGTTCCCTGCTGTCGGAAGAAATCCGCTGGTTTTGGGCGAAATTTGCAGAATTGTGGCTCACAGCAGAAAAATTCGCTGTTAAATTCCCTGCGGCAGGGAATTTGATTTGGACAAGTTTGCGCCATCCGGCGTCTCTACGAGGCGGCGTCCTGAACCACTGCAGCCAGCAACTCCATGGGGTGAAACACGCTCCTTTTAAGTCCGGCGTGCAGTTGTTCCTGGCAGGAGATGCCGGTTGCGACCAGGGTTCTAGGGATGCCATCGGTCTCGGCGGCGAGAACCTGCTCGAATAAGTCCTCACCAACCGCCATGCTGAGCTCGTAAAAGTCTTTCTTGTAGCCGAAGCTTCCCGCCATCCCACAGCACTCGACGCGAGAGGTGGCGACATCGAATCCCGCCGTCCGCAAGAGCGCTTCGGTAGATGCAGCGGCGCCAATGGTCTTCTGCTGGCAATGGCTGTGATAGAAGACCTTCTGGCCAAGAGGATGACGTGAAGCAGGGAAAAAGTCTTCCGCGCTGAGCTGACGCTCCTCGAGAACTCGCCAGAGGTACTCCACAACTTCAAAGCTGTGCGCGCGAATCTCGTCGAATACCGAGGGCTCGAGAAAATGGCGGTAGTCGAGCCGGAACATGGCTAGCGCGCTGGGCTCAATTACAACAATCTCGCGGTCGTCGCGAATGTGCTTCAGCAGAACTTCACTTGTACGCCGCGCCTGCTCCCTCGCAGTACGAATCAGGCCCTGCGACAAAGATGCGCGGCCATCGGCGGAAACCTCGGTGAGAACAACGTCGATTCCCACCGATTTGAAGACTTCGATGGCGGCGAGTCCGCGCTGTGGCGATCCGTAGTTAGTAAAGATGTCCGGAAATAATGCGACGCGTCCGCGTTGGGGAGTCCTGCTCCTGGGAGACTTAGTTTTCGCCGCGTGAGCCAATGTCTCGTTTGCGAACGGCGGTAGTTCGCGCCGGCGATCGAGTCCGGCAAATCGCTCCAGCAATGCGCGCGTGACCGGCAGGTGGTTGATCCAATTCGACAATGGCGCTAACCGGGCTCCCCATTTTCCAAAGAGGTCGTAACGGCCAAAGAAAATCTTGGTTAATGGAGCCCTTGTTTCTGTCTGGGACGTGAAAACCCTCTGAAGAAAACCTTTTCCAGCAACCGCGTCGCGCTCGTTGATGCGCTCGCGCAGGTTGGAGTTGAGCCAGGGAATATCGATGCGCACCGGACATTGGTTCACGCATCGAGAACAGCCGGTGCAAAGCTCGCTGAAGCGGGCATTGAGTAAATCGCTGGTGCCCGCCTCCCACGCTCCTCCGATACCGCCGGAATAGGTTTCCCCGCCAAACGCGTGTCCGCCGACAGTTTGAAAATTTGCGCACGAATTCAAGCAGGCGCTGCAGCGGATGCAATACAAGGCTTCATGGAGAATTGGATCCTCGCGCATTTGCAGGCGGCCGTTGTCCACCAGCACGAGATGGAACTCGCGCTTTACGTCTCGATCTGAGAGCAGCGGAGCGGCATTCATCGGAGGAGTAAGAACGCTGGTGTACGACGCGAGCCCCTGCCCAGTTGCGCTGGGCGCTAACAATTCGAGGAACGGAGCGAGGGACTCGCGGTTGGGAAGGACTTTTTCTACGCCCGCAATTGCGATGTGTAGCGGAGGCAATTGCGACGTCAGTCGGATATTCCCTTCACTCTCCACCAGAACGATGCTGCCATCCGCAGTTACAAAGTTGGCGCCGGAGATGCCTGCGTCAGCGTTGAGAAACTTTCCCCGCAGCTTCTCCCGCGCAAAACGCGTAAGTTCCTCTCCGGTGTCAAGCGGCAGATCGGTCCGGAACTTTCGCTTGAAGAGCGCGGTGATGCGTTCGCGGCTGTAGTGGAGTGCAGGCCCGATAAGGTGCGAAGGTTGTTCGTCTGCGATCTGAAGGATGAATTCTGCCAGATCGGTTTCGGCAACCTCGATTCCCGCTTCTTCCAGGTGATGATTAAGATGAACCTCTTCCGAGGTCATGCTCTTTCCCTTCACTACCAGTCGCACCTGATGTTCACTGCATACTCGCGTGATGTAACGGGAAGCGTCGTTCCCACTCCTTGCCAGAAAGAAATGTCCCCCGTTTCGCGTGACACTCTCTTCTGTTTGCTTCAAGAGTTGCGGCAGATGAATGAGCGCAGCCTCTTTAATGGCCCGCGTTTTATCTTTGAGCGCATCGTAGTCGGGGATAGAAGCAGTCGCGAGATAACGTCCGCTATTGAAACCTTGAGTGTTGCGACGGACCGCCGCACTTTCGATTTGCAGCGTCATGCGGATCGCGTCGAGTAACTTGGACTTCTGACTTTTGTTCGCGACTGAGCGCGGCGACGGAATAATAGTGGAAGCACTGGACACGCTTACTCCAGGATCACGATGTGCAGTTGGTGTGGTCCGTGAACTCCGCGCACTAGCGGTCCCATGTCCGCGGTGGCGCTCGGACCAGTCACGAAGACGAAATTCCGCTGCAACGCTTTGCCGCCCAAACACCCGGGATGGAACAGATCGGCAGGGCGCTCCACAATCGTCTCCGCGGAGAGCACCGCGATATGCATGCGCGTTAGCAAACTGACGGGACCTGCATAATCGTGATCCACCGTAATGCATACTGAGCCCGTGCGTGCGACGCCAGCGAACGCATCGGTGATCCCGACATCGCAGGACGCAAGCTCTTGCTTGGAGCGACCGAGGATTACTCCGGGAAGTCGACCCAATTCCGAAAAGACATCAGCAGGCAAATCGAGTGGTTCGGCAACAGCAATTCGACCGGTCGCGATGCGCTTTACTGCCGCCGCAAGCTCCGAAGCAGAAGAGCGCACACGTTCCACTGAAGCTGCGGCGGCACGCGCCTCGGTCTCGAATTGAACGATCAGATCATGCCGGGCTGGAGAAGATACGGAACTCACTTCGATACTCGAAACAACATTACTCTAAATGTCCCTTAAATCTCCGTACGAGGACTTACCCACAGCAAAGGCTGGCGAATCGGATTATTGCGGATGATCTCCTCGACCTTTGGTTCAGCCGGAAGACTTTGCCACAGCTTTATGTAATCAGGATGCGAAAGTCCCAGTCCGGCAAACAACAGCGTCGGCTGGCGGATGGGCCAATACTGAAAATACTCCACGTCAGGCGGATGCGGCCATGATGCTTTGTTCTGAATGAAAGGGAACATGAAGGCCATCGCTTTGCCGTACCCTCTGCCATCCTCCGATGCGAAACTAAACAAGTTTTCTTGCGAGTTGGATAGAGTCTGGCAAATCGTAGTCAGTCCAGCCAAGTTAAACAGACAGTAGCTATAGGGTTTCGTTCGCCGCAATTCTTCCGGGAGACTTCCATCTGAGGCCACTTGGTAAGGAATGAGAACCGTCTTATATCGATCGCGGCAGTACGTACTGGTTTTTTCATCGCCAGTGAACGCGGCGAATTCCGCGGCTTGCGCCACCCACCAGGTTCCGTGATTGTTCTTGGCGTCGCGCTCTTCCTGGCCATTCTTCGATGTGGTCATCCAATCCAGATATTGGGCAAACCACTTTTTGAGGCCGTCTTCATCGCCTGGAGTCAGCGCTTTCGACTCGGCCAGATGCGGAATGGAACGCGCTACTTCAACCAGGTGAATCGTATCGATGATTCCCGTGCCCCTTCCTGTCGTGCGTCCATGTATGGCCTGCGCGTACTGAAGATTTGCATTCATCAAAGTGGCTGGATCTAAGAACCAAGCGCGCAAGTGTTTCGCGGCATGGTCGGCGTATCGGCGATCGCGAGTGAGAATCCATCCCGCTGTGAGTGCCGGAACCTGCACGCCAAGCTGGATTAACGCGTGCCGGTGCGCGGTGAAATTCTCCGGATTCGACATGCCGTCACGTTGAATGTACGAACCGTTTGGATCCTTAGGGTCCGGCCACCAGTAGTCGCCTTCGGAGAAGTAGTCGTGCTTTCCCCCAGCGCTCCGAGGGCTCGATGCCGAGGTGATCGTGATTGGCTGTTCATTCAAATAATGTCTTGCTGCTGCAAGAACTCCGGGGCGCTCGAACTTCTCGAGATCCAATCCAGAATTTGAGGCTTGACCCTCTGTCGCAGAAGCAAACTTGGTCGCCAATGCGCCCGCGACGCCTGTAAGTGCACCGCAACAAAAGGCACGCCGCGAGACCGAATTCATCGTCGCCTGGCAGTCATTGCCCGCTCCGCTCAGCTATTACAGGATTGCGCAGCGTGCCGATCTTTTCTATATCGATAACAACCTCTTCTCCTGCGCGAAGCCACCGAGGGGGAGTCCGGCCAAGTCCAACGCCAGCCGGAGTGCCGGTGCTAATGATGTCTCCGGGTTCGAGGGTCAACATCCGCGAGATGTATTCGATGAGATCGGGAACCCCGAAGATCAACTCGCGTGTGTTCGAATGCTGAAGTGTCTCGCCGCCGATGCTCAGGCTGATGTCGAGTACGTGTGGATCCGGGACTTCGTCCGCCGTAACGATATGCGGACCGATCGGAGCGAAGGTGTCAAAACTTTTTCCCAGAGTCCACTGCGTAGTAGCCAGCTGAACGTCGCGCGCGCTCACATCGTTCACGATGGTGTATCCGAAGACGCAGTCCTGCCACTCCGACCGCGGAACATGCTTAGCCCGTTTCCCGATCACAACTGCAAACTCAGCTTCGTAGTCGGGCTTCTGCGTGGCCGCCGATAACACGATTGGTTCTCCCGGACCCACAACCGCGTTCCCATACTTTGCGAAAACGGTTGGCACCGAGGGCACCTCCATCTTCGATTCGATGGCGTGATCGCGATAATTCAAACCGATACAGAGGATCTTTGGCGGTCGTGGAATCGGAGCCGTGAGTCTAACGCTATCCAGCGGAAGGACTTCGCGAGGCGAGGCGTTGTTCACTAGCTTCTGTACTCTATCGCGCTCCTTCGTTCCGGCGGCGATGAATGAAAGCGCATCTTCAAAACCGATGTCTCGCAAAGGAAACACACCGCTGCCATGTAGAATCCCAGGTCCGCTATATCCATTCTTTTTGAAACCGACTAATCGCATGATCCTCCAATTGGAATTTGGGCAAATCCTCCGCAGAAACCGATGGAACTGCAGTAGTAGAACAAAATCGCGAACACAAGAAAACAGCCGCAACAACGATGTCTCCTACATTTCATGCAAAAATGTGGTTCGCTGCCGTTCCAGATAGTCAGTTCGGATTCATTTGACAAGCGAATCCCATCCATTTGAGAATACCTCACGCGCTTCGTAGAATGGAATCGAGTTTCGTTTCTCGAAATCGGCCATGAAACTTCCCAAAGAGACCGACGACAAATACATTGTGGAGGCCGTGGTTAAGGCCCTCGATGTGCTGGAAGCATTCCAGGATTCCGAGGAACTACAGCTCAGCGAGGTCTCCAAGCGTGTTTCGCTCAATAAAAGTCGAGCCTTTCGCCTGCTGTACACGTTATGCGATCGCGGATATATAGAGCGCGCCTCTGACGGTCATCGCTATCGCCTCGGTCTTAAGCTCTTCGAGCATGCCTCAAATCTGCGTCGCGACGTGAAGCAAGTGGCACAGCCCTACATGCGCAAGTTGCAGGTGCGTTTCAATGAGACGGTGAATCTCGCGGTGCTGCACAACGGCGAGGTTCTCTACATCGATCTCCTCGAAAGCTCGAGGCCGTTTCGTATGTCGGCGATGGTTGGCAGCCGAATGCCCATCGCGAATACGTCGCTGGGAAAGGCTCTGATCGCTTATGCGGCTGAGCATGAATTGGACGTTGTGTTCGATACGCTCACTCCGGCTGAGCTGCGCAAGCTGCGCGCGGAAATGGAAATCGTTCGTCGTCGCGGGTATGCCACCGATCAGGAAGAGAATGAGCCAGGAGTCGCTTGCATTGGAGCGGCAATCTTGAATGAATCCGGATTTTCTGTGGGAGCGCTCAGCATATCCGGTCCATCCGTTCGGATTCAGAAACAGGAGCGGGAAATCGGCACAACCCTTGCCGCCACCTGCAAGGAAATCTCGCGACAACTTGGTTTCTCGGATCGAAACGCCGTTTCAGCAGCGCAGAGCCGCAATGCGTCGCTGCGGCGCGCCAGCAGCTAACTAGCAAGCAAAACCAATCGCATGCCGGCACTGACCATCAAGCCGAAATCAGAATGCAAGTGGGATCTCGTGAGTCTGGGGGAAGTGATGCTCCGCCTGGATCCTGGGGACAGCCGCATCTCCACCAGTCGCGAATTCCGTGTTTGGGAAGGCGGCGGAGAGTACAACGTCGCACGCGGACTGAAGCGATGTTTTGGAATGGACACCGCCGTCGTCACGGCCCTTGCCGACAATCCCATCGGGCGATTGGTGCAGGACCTGATTTACCAGGGAGGCGTCGATCAATCGCACCTGAAGTGGGTACCTTACGACGGCGTCGGACGCACGGTTCGCAACGGCCTTAACTTTACCGAACGAGGCTTTGGAGTGCGCGGCGCCGTCGGTTGCTCAGATCGCGGGCATACTGCGGTTTCGCAACTGCGTAGCGGTGACATCGACTGGAATGCCATTTTCAAGCGGGAAGGCGCTCGTTGGTTCCATAGCGGCGGAATTTTTGCCGCTTTGTCGGAAACCACGCCTACAGTTGCCCAAGAGGCGATGTCGGCGGCGCGAGCAAGCGGCGCAGTCGTTTCCTACGATCTCAACTACCGCGAATCGCTATGGAAGGCGATTGGCGGGAAGAAGCGAGCTACCGAAGTAAATTGCGGCCTGGTGAAACTAGTGGATGTATTGATCGGCAACGAAGAAGATTTCACTGCGGCCCTCGGCTTTGAGGTTGAAGGTGTGGACGAAAATCTTTCCAAGCTCGATGTAGAACATTTCCGTCGAATGATTGAGCGAGTGGTGGCCGGATTTCCGAACTTAAAGATAGTCGCCACTACTCTGCGTAATGCCCGCACCGCCACGTTCAACGACTGGAGCGCAGTCTGTTACTCAGAGGCGAAGCTCTACCGCGCCAGTTTGCGGGAGAATCTCGAGATTTACGATCGCATCGGCGGGGGGGATTCGTTTGCCTCCGGCCTCATCTATGGATTTCTTACCGGACGCGATCCGCAGTGGGCGGTCGAATGTGGAGCAGCCCACGGCGCGCTGGCGATGACCACTCCGGGCGATACCACGATGGCAACGCTGTCGGAGGTTGAGAAGCTGATGAAGGGCGGCAGCGCGCGAGTCGCTCGTTGAGTCGCAATACCCAAGCGCACTGCATGAAATGGAACTTGTAAGCGCAATGGAAAACACGGATCTTCAGGAGTGGCGATGAGCTTCGCCCCACTGGATTTAACTGGCAAGGCCGCGGTCGTGATCGGCGGCACGTCGGGAATTGGGCGCGCCATCGCACATGGATTAGCCGAGGCGGGGGCGGATGTGGTTCCGACTTCGCGCCGCATCGATCAGGTCGAAATTGCGGCCAAAGAAATTGAGCAGCGTGGGCGGCGGGCATTGCGAATTGCGTCCGACGTATCCGATCGGGCCTCGCTCGAACGGCTTCTCTCGGAGATGGCTTCCGCTTTCGGGAAAGTCGATATCCTGGTCAACTCCGCCGGCAAAACCAAGCGCACTCCCACTCTTGATGTTCCGGAATCGGAATGGAACGACATTATGGAGACGAACCTTACAGGCGTTCTGCGTGCCTGCCAGGTGTTCGGCCGCCACATGCTTGGTCGTCGCTATGGACGCATCGTCAATATCGCTTCCCTCAGCTCATTTGTAGCCTTGCATGAAGTAGCGGCCTATGCAGCCAGCAAAGCCGCCGTCGCCTCACTGACGAAATCATTAGCCGTGGAATGGGCGCAGCACGGAGTGTGCGTAAACGCAATCGCGCCCGGAGTGTTTCGCACTCCACTCAATCAGAAACTTCTGGACGAGACTCCGCGCGGGCAGGAATTCCTTCTGCGGACGCCGATGCACCGCTTCGGGCAGGTCACCGAACTTGCAGGGGCTGCCATCTTTCTCGCTTCCGATGCTGCCAGTTTTGTGACAGGAGAAGTTCTCTGCATCGATGGCGGATTCCTCGCCAGCGGCGTGAATCAGTGACACCTCTTCTCACCTGCACCTTGCGATAGAGTCTTGCTGCAACCTGTGTCGTCTATTCCACGCCCGTGTTCGCGATGACACGTGTCCTAACACCCTCTGCTCTCAACTGCGCCCAAAAACCGTCATAGCATTCCTGGCAACCGAAGTGCATTTGAGCGCGGCAAAGCGGTTATTGAGACTCAGGAAGGTTGCGATGTCAGGTATCTTTATTCATTCCAACTTGCGAAAGCTCTGGATGAAGATCCCCCGACGAAGAGTCCTCATCTGTTCTGCTGCATTATTGGTGGTGGTAGTTGCGACGTCCGCTGGAGTTGTCCTTCTGAAGGTGCATCATGCCCTTCGCCAAGCGCAGGTGGGGGTTGCTGAAGAAAATAATCTGAAGTTTGTATCCCGGCCGTATGCGCCTCCGTCAGACACTGGCTTTGAGTGGATCAGTACGCCGGCGCTCTTTTCTCAGGCGGCCGCGTTCGAAGGCCGTCTCTATATTGCCGGACAGACCGGCCTGTTCGAGTACGACGAGCAAGGACACGAGCTGCGCGAATTTCGCGTTGGGCGCGAGCTGCCTCCCTCTCCGTTGCTGCGGATCGCTCCAGCAATCCTGGCCGACTCGCGCCAACCGGAACTGGCGATCGCTACTGCTGATGCAGGCGTAATTGCCTTTGATGGCAGCCGATTCCGTCAGATCTTTCCCCAGGCTGATGATCTGCGCTCGATTACTTCCATTCTTCCGCTCCCATCAGGCCATCTGCTGATCGGAACGTCGAAGCGCGGCGTGTTGATCTATGACGGGCATCGTCTGAGCAGCTTCCATCCAGCACTTGCCGATGTCCACGTGACCGAGTTGGCCGGTTCAGACACTGATCTGTGGGTTGGCACTCAGGACCGCGGCATTGCTCACTGGCACGGAGGTAGCGCAGAGTGGTTTGGCGAGAACGATGGTTTGCCCGACGCGCGCGTTTACACGATCGCTGCAAGCGGCGAGAAGACCTATGTCGGCACCGCCAACGGAATCGCTGAGTTCATTGATGGAAAACTCATCCGCAAGCTGGCGCCAGGGACGTTTGTCCGGTCGTTGCTGGTGCAGGAGAAAGTGCTGCTGGCAGGAACCATGGACGATGGAATCATCGAAATTCCATTGGCTCGAAGCCGGCGGCCACAGTCTTCGAATTCCGGCAGCGATCTCATGGAAGTCGAGCAATTGTTCCAATCGGGTTACTCGACCTACGCTCTTACGCGCACGGGAATCTTCGCCCGAAACGGAACGGCGACCTGGAAGCGCGTGCTCGAATCCAATGCGGGATTGCTCACTGACAGCAATATCTCTGCACTCGCGGTGGATCCGGGCAGAAGGTTGTGGGTGGGATACTTCGACCATGGCCTCGACATCGTCGAGAACGTTGAGCAGGAACAAAGACCCAGGACCCGTCATCTGGAAGACGATCACCTGTTCTGTATCAACCGCATTCTCTTCAATGCGAAGGGGGACGCGACTGCCGTTGCGACTGCCAATGGCCTGGTGATCTTCGACAATCAGGCCACTCGCCGGCAAATTCTCACCCGCGCCGAGGGTCTCATCGCTGATCACGTGACCGACGTCGCTCAATATGGCGACGGCTTGGTCCTGGCAACACCCGCAGGGCTCACTTTTATCGATTCGGGCGGAGCACGCAGCATTTATGCCTTTCACGGCCTGGTAAACAACCACGTCTATGCGCTCGCAGCCGACCGCGGACATCTTTTCGCAGGAACTCTGGGTGGCGCGACTCTGCTGGATGACGATCAAGTCCGCGTAAGCTACACCACCGCGACTTCCACACTGAAACACAACTGGATTACGGCGGCATTGCGTGTTGGAGACGACTGGTGGATCGGCACTTACGGAGCTGGCGTGATGCGCATGAACGACAAACAGGCGGGCCGCTTTGAGCCGGCGAACGGAGCCAGCGGCGATCTGATCGTGAATCCGGGCGCGATGCTGGCCACCGATCGCCTGATTCTTGCTGGAACCATGGGACGCGGACTCTATGTGATGGACCGCGATACCCAGCGATGGATCGCGATCAGCGATGGATTGCCGTCAATGAACGTGACCGCCCTGACCGAGGCGGATGGATATCTTTACATCGGCACGGACAATGGCTTGGTTCGCATCGCCCAGCGGAGACTGCTCCCATGAAGCGACTGCTCCAGCTCGCGCTTGTCTTCGTTGTGGCTGTCGTTCCGCCGGCTATGCGGGGTGACTCCGGCATTCTGATTCCGGGCGATAAGAACGCTCCCGATCCCTCGATCCTTTCTCTGGCGGAGATGGAAATCAGCGTCACTATCGATAACAGTGACGCGCGTGTTTATATCCGGCAGATTTTTGCCAACCACACTGGCGGCGTTCAGGAAGGTAACTACCTGTTTGCGCTGCCCAGCCGTGCGACCATCAGCGACTTCGCCGTGTGGGACGGTCCAACGCGCATTCCGGCCGTAGTCCTTGAGCGTAAGCGAGCAGGAGAGATTTATGAAGAGCTCAAGCAACAGATGATCGATCCCGGCCTGCTGCAGCAAGGCGAGCGTGGTCCGGAGGAAGCGCGGCGCAGTAACACCTTCAGCGCGCGCATTACTCCCATTCCCGGGTATGGCTCCAAGCGGCTGGAGATCGAGTATCACGAGAGCATTCCGGTAGAGAACCTGCAATCGTTCTTCGCTATTCCCCTTCATCCAGACGCTTACCAGGCGCAGGTCGCCGGCCGCCTGCGCATTGACTTTGAGCTGCGCTCCGCACACGATCTGGCGAATTTCGAATTGGTGGGATCGACTTATCCGTTAAAGATCGCGGAGAAGAATGCGCATCTTGTGAAAGGAACTTTTGAGGGCAGCAACACAACGCTAGCGGAAGACTTCGCTCTCAAGTATCGGCTCGACACGAAAGATTCGGATGCGCTCGATGTAATCGTTTACCGTAATCCTGATTCGGGACAGCCCGATCCAACCACCATCACACCGGAACGCAGCCATAATGAACCGGGTTTCTTCGAAGCCCAGGGCCTGCTCGGCTTCGGCGCGTCTCAGCAGCCGCAGGGCTCGGCAAAGACCGTCATTATTCTCTTTGACAACTCGCTATCGATGCAGTGGGAGAAACTGGAGCGCAGTTACGTGGCGATGGAGCGAGTGCTGCGCTCGCTGCGTCCAGAAGATCGTTTCAATCTACTGGTTTTCAACAGCCTCCTGGCGCCTTTCCGGCAGGCTCCCATTGAGGCTTCACGCGAGAATGTGGATAAGGCGATCGCCTGGATACGCGCCGGCAAGTTGCGCGGCGGAACCGACATCCAGCAGGCCCTCGGCGGAGGGTTGGCCCAAGTAGCCGGAGAAAAAGGGCAGGGTTCCTATCTCTTGCTGCTGAGCGATGGCGGAGCTACTCGCGGCACGATCCAGAATGGGAAGATGTCGCAGTGGTATGCCGCCCGCTGGAAGCAGTCGCCGCCGGGTGCGCGTCCGCATACTTATATCTTCGCCGTAGGAGACGACGCGAACCTGCCGCTCCTGCGCATGCTGGCGCGCAACGACGGGGCCATTGAGAATGTCCTCTCCACCGAACCGATCGACTTCAAGCTGAATTCTTTCATTTCCAAAATCGGAAGAAGTCCGGTCGGTCAACTTGGTCTGTCAGTTGCTCCCGATTCGGCCGTGCAAATGGTGTACCCGCTTCAGGACAGCGCTTTCTCCGGATCGACGGCTTCGTGGGTGGGAGAGTACAGCAAGCCCGCGGTCAATGTGGGCTTCACGGTTCGCGGCCTGCGTGATGGTCAGCCTTTAGACATGCGCAAACAGGTTTCTTTACCCGCGCAGACGCTGGAGCATCCGCAGCTTCCCCGGCTCTGGGCGCGGGCGCGAGTGGATGCTTTGCTGGAGAAGATCGAGCGTGAAGGCGAAGACCAAAAGACCATTGATGAGATCATCCGCTTGTCGCGCAAGTACAAGTTTGTCACGCCATACACTTCCTTTCTGGCAGTTCCGCGAGCCCTGCTGCGTCCACGGGTGATCCGGCCGGGCGATCCAGTTCTGCGCGTTCATGCCGACGAATCGATTCGTTCGGTGATTGCCATCTTTCCTTTCGGACTAACCAAGCGGCTGCGCTATCTCGACGATGAAAAGGTCTGGCAGACCCGCTTTCTCGCTCCCGAAGACATGCAAGACGGAATCTACTCGGTGCGTTTAATCCTTCGGGACCGAGAGGGCAACACGTATCGCGAAGCTAAGACGTTTGTCATCGCCAGCAAGCCTCCGGTATTGAATATCCGCATCAACTCTAAGCGATATCACCGCGGTGACACGATTCCCATTATGGTAAGCGCGTCTGCCAGCACGCGTACTCTGACGGCGCGACTCGAGGGCGCGCCTCCGGTCTCGCTGCGCTGGAACCAGCGAGCCGCAATGAATACCGGCGACCTCCAGGTTCCATCCGATCTGCCTGCAGGAAATTATCGACTGACGGTCATCGGAGAAGACATTGCGCACAACATCGGAACTCAGGAGGTGCAGATTGAAATCCTCCCGTAGCGAGTTGAATCTCCGGCGAGCGTTGATTGTTTCAACTCTCGTGATGGCCGCCGCTTCTTTGGCCAGGGGCGCCGCAGAATGGAAGCCAATCATTTCCGGATCGGCCATTGAGTCGGCGCTTTATCGCTGGATGCCGATGCCGGCTGCGAGAGTGCTGGGACTGCGTCCTTCGCATGAAGCGGTTCCGTTGCTCACTGACCTGATCCAGAAGCAGCCGACCGCGGAGTTGTATTCGCTGCGCGCCATGAATGAGGAGGCCGCGCTCAATTTTCCCGCAGCGGAAGCCGATTGGAAGAAGAATGCCGAAACAACGAAAGATCGTATTGCCGGACAGATGGCTCTCGCAGACTTCTATGCTCGCCGCCTGCGCCCACAGGATGAGATTGCTGCCCTGGAAGCGCTTGCCGGCGCTCCAGCATCTGTTGCGGATAGGTTCGAAGCGGTATCTCAACAGGAATCCTGGAGAGCCTTTGAGCGCATTCTGAGAGTGATTCAGGAGAACGCGCTCGATTCCTCCGTGTCCGATCGGACCTATCGGGCCTGGATCGCAAGGTATCCCAATGAGGACTCCATCTATACGCGTTACTTTCAGTTTCTGTTGGATGGCAAGCGATTCGACGAAGCGGAAAAATTGATCGCGCAATATCGCGCGGCGTTCCCTCGGGACGACGTTTTTCCGGTGAAGTCGCGCGCATTGCTCGCCTACAAGCAGGGATCGGTGCAACAGGGTCTGCGAGTATATGAAGAAAATTTCCAGGCACTGTGGCCGCAGGAGCTGGTCCAGAGCTACTTCGATCTGCTCGCCGAGACTGGCTCGCTGCGAAAGTATCTCGATCAGGCGAAATCTGCCCTGGAAAAGCATCCAGACGACCTGAATGCTGCCGCGCGCGTCTTCTTTTACTACCAGCATCAGGGCCGCACCGAGGCTGCCCAGCAGACTCTCGACGAATATCGCCACCGCAAGGAACAGCGCGGCGCCAAGTGGACAAACGATGAGTTATACGCGCTCGCGCGCCTGAACGAACAAATCCATTCTTATCCCGAGGCCGCCCGGTACTACTACGCGCTGTACTCGAACGATGGCAATCAGCAGAGTCAGGAGCGGGCGCTCGCCGGGCTCGCCGACATTCTCCTTGACTCTCCAGAGCAGGGAATCCGGTTGGGTGCCGGAGAGCTGTCGATGTATAGGGACATCGGCACAATGGATTCCGGTCCGGGATTCCTCAATGGAATTCTGTCGCTTATTTTGAACAGCACATCACCGCAGGGCCAATACGCTGAAGAAGAGCAGCGCGCTGGACCCTACTTCCACCGCGCCGAGGCCGCCGACCTGATCCGGCTTCTGGATGCACGCTTTCCCGATTTCGAACGTCGCGCCGAGCTCCATGCTCGTTTGCTGGAAACCTATTCAACTTACGGCGAGAGCGAAGCCGTGATCCGCGATGGAAAGCAATTCATGAGCGCATTGCCAAGCGCGTCGCAACGCGAGCAGGTGGCGCTCCTGATGGCTAATGCCTATCAACGTACGGACCAGGCGGAGGCGGAATTTGCTTTGTACGACTCACTTCTCGCCGAGATGGCAAAGAAGGCGGACAACGTGCCTTTGGGAGCGCAGAACGAAAGCCAATATCAAATTCCTCGATACGCCGCACAGGTCGCAAGTCCTGGAGAAGACGTGGGAGAGCCGGAGGGACAAGAAGAAGACGCTCAGGCAAATCCCCAACCGCAGGCACGTCGTGCGTTCCAGATTGGCGGGAACAGCCCGCAAGTGGTTGGCTCGGCTATGCGTTCGCCTGAGTATGCCCGCGTTCTGGAGCGTTACCTGGCACGGCTGGTCTCACTAAACCAGTTGCCGCAGGCGCTTGCCGTATTGCGCAAGGAGATCGACCGCAATGCAAACGATCCCGGGCTTTATGAGCGTCTGGCCGAGTTTCTCGGTCAAAACCGCCTCGGAGCTCAACAGGAGCAGGTGTACCAACGCGCGATTCAGCAATTTAAGGACGAAAGCTGGTATCACAAGCTGGCGCGGTTCTATCTCCGAGAAAAGCGCGATTCGGATTTCGAAAAGCTCACTGAGCAGATAGTCGGCATCTTCGCTGGCACCGACCTCGACCGTTATTTTGAGGAAGAGGTTCATCCTTACAATCGCACCCCTAATTACTACCTTCAGCTCAACCAGTACGCGAATGCGCGCTTCCCTCACGATTTGTTATTCGTACGCAACATCCTAGGCAGCCACCAGTACTGCTCCAATGAATGGTTTCAGGTGATTGAGCAGCACTGGTGGGAAGCTGAGGATCTTCGCAATCGGTACTTTGAATGCCTGGAGAGTACCCATCATCTCGACGAAGCGCTCGCCTCGTTAAAGCAAGCAGACGCTCCGGGGAAGCCATGGAACGAGCTTGCAGCGGGCAATCCCGTGGCCACGCGCTTTATCGGCGAAGCGGAAATGTGGCGATCCCACTTTGAAGAGAGTGCGGCGCCAATGGGCGCGTTGGCCCGTGAATTTCCCGCCGATGCGGACATCGGCAGACGGGCTGCTTCGGTGTATCGTTCGCTGGCTGCCTTCGCTCCGAAGGATACAGAGCTCGCAGTTGCCATCGAAGGGAATCTCTACCAGTCCAATCCAGGGGATCGCAATCAGCTTGCGCACATCGGCGATGTGTTCGCTGACCGCGAGCTGTTCGCCCAAGCCGACCCATATTGGGAACGCATGACAAAGGTGCGTCCGGGCGAGCCTCAGGCCTATCTCGATCCCGCAACCGTCTATTGGGACTACTACGATTTCAGTAATGCCTTACGGCTTCTCAACGACGGACGCGTCAAGCTGCATAATCCCGCGATCTACAGTTATGAGGAAGGCGCCATTTTCGAGAACGAACGCGACTACGCTAAAGCTGTTGCCGAATATCTGCGCGGCGCTCAAGGCAACGACGCGCGCGCGCGGCGTCGCTTGCTCGAACTGGCGCGCAGGCCGAAGCTGCACGATGTGATGGAGAGCGCGACTTCTCCGCTGGCCGCCGGCGATTCACCCGACCTCGAGGCGGTGAAGCTGCGCATCGATGTCCTGGACGCGCAGAGCCGGCCGAAAGACGTCGAGCAGCTTTTGTCATCCCTGGCCGCGCGTACGAATTCGCTTGAACTGCTCGACTGGATGGAGCAGACCGCACAACAGAAGTCTCTGGTAACAGTCCAGCAAGCGGTGCTCGAACGCGAGGCTGCGGTCACTAGTGATCCAGTGCGACGTCTGGAGCTGCGGTACGCGTTGGTGCGCTTCTACGAGCAGCGAAAGGATCTCGCTTCGGCTCAGCGCAACATCGATGCGCTCTATCGCGAGAACCCGAGAATCATGGGCGTGATTCGTTCGACGGTTGACTTCTACTGGCGCAACAAGGAGCGCCAGCAGGCCATCGACATACTTCTTCAAGCCGCAAACGACGCCTATCCGGAGCTGCGCACGCGCTTCCAGTTCGAAGCAGCGCGGAAGGAAACTGAGGCCGCACAGTATGAGCAGGCACAAAAAATTCTTCGAGAATTGTTGAAGACCTCGCCTTATAACGACGAATATCTTGCCGCCATGGCTGATACGTATGCCCGCTCGGGAGACGACCAGGGACTTAAATCGTTCTATCTTTCTGAGATCGATAGCTTCAAGAACGCGCAGCTTGGCAAGGACGAACGCGATCGCGAGATCGCAACCCTGCGGCGGGGCATTATCCCCGCGCTCACGCGGCTCAAGGACTATTCCGGAGCCGTGGACCAATATGTCGAAATCATCAACAAGTATCCGGAGGATGACGCGCTGGTCTCCGAAGCCGCGCTCTATGCGCAAAAGCACGGCGAAGAGAAGAAGCTGATCGATTTCTATGCCAACACGGTCAAGCAGTCGCCGCGCGACTATCGTTGGCCCATGGTGTTGGCGCGAACTTACACCCAGCTCGAGGAATTTCCCGCGGCGATTCAGGCATATGCGACCGCGATTCGCATTCGTCCCGATCGTGCCGATCTGCATATCGCGCGCGCCGATTTGTTGGAGAGGCTCATGCGCTTTGACGATGCCGCCGCCGAATATCAGGGACTCTTCGAACTCAACTACCACGACACGCAATGGATGGAGAAGGTGGCAACTATTCGCGCGCGTCAGGGCAGGGTGCCAGATACGGTAGCCGCACTCGACGCGGCCCTGATTGCCGGCCGTCCGGAAAAAGCGGAGAACTATTTTGAAGTTGCGCGGCGTCTGGAGTCCTGGACGATGGTGGCACAAGCGTGCGACTACGCTCAGAAAGGAGTGGACACGGCCGGGCGCGATCTGTTGGCAGTGGCCGACCATCATGTTGGCGCGCAGTTGTATGTGCGAATCCTTACACGCTTGCGCCAGCAGGACATGGCCTATCAGCGTCTGCAAGCGGCAATTGCCGATGCCGATTCGTTGGCTTCGAGCGTAAAGCTCGCAACGGAACAGGCGGAGAAGGGCGGCATATTGACTATCACCGATCGGCAATGGCGTGACGCTGCCCTCGCCGGACGCAGGGCCACAGCCCGCATGGGCATGGCAGCGGCGATGCGTGAAATGGGCCTGACTGCTGCGCGCTATTTCACTCCCGAAGAGAAGGCAGGATTCCTAACGGCACTTGAGAGCAAAGGAGCAGGTGCCAGCGACGGCGACTTGTCTGCGCTCTTCCTTCCCGCCGCAGAAGCCGCCGACGCTCCCGAATTGGAAACGCGCTGGCTGCGGCGCATGCTGATGTCGCATGACTCGCTGGCTGCCGGCCGTAGCTATGAAATGCGCCTCGTCGATCTGGAGACTAGGCGCTTGCGCCTGGACGAGTTGGGCTCGATTCTCGAAGAATATGCGCGAACTCTTCGCTTTGAGGAGGGTCGTGACGGCGTGTTGCTGCAGGCAGCCCACGCTTATCGCGACGGCGGCGAGTATGACAAGGAGTTGACAGTACTAAGCCAAGTTGGATTCAGGTTGGGCGGTGAGGATCAACAAAGGCTCTTTGCCTTGTTGCTGGAGAAACAACCCGATGAGCTGATTCGCGTCATCCAGCGCGGCAACGACGTTTCCGACCTGGCGGCGCAATACGCTATAGAGCATGGCGATGAAAAGATCGCTATGCAGGCTGTGGCCGCACGCGCTCGCTCGCTCGCTCCCGTGTGGACGAAGTCCTATAACGCGCTTACAGGGTTGTACTTCGACAATCGCACGCCGTCCACACAGTTAGCGTTCCTCTCGGCGCTGGGCGACGCGACCATAGGCGAGCGCGTTTCGAAGCCCGCGGACCGTTCGCAGCAGCTCGCCGGCGATGTCTGGTTCTACTATGGCACGCGATACGGAGTGTGGCTGAGCAGCTCCGGCGCAGGCGATCCTGAGGAGTTCTTACCCGCTGTTCTCGAGCAATCTCCGGCAAACGCCCCAGCCTATGTGGCTACTGGCGAGTTCTATGCCCAGAGTGGGAATGTTGAGCGCGCCGTGCAGGATTATCAGCGGGCTCTGGAACTCGCGCCCGACCGGACCGATGTGCACGATCGCATTGCCATACTCTACTGGCGTCAGCAAAAACGAGCAGAGGCGGTCGCCGAATGGAAGAAGTCACTACAAATTCTGGACGAGCAGGTGCATCTGCGCACTGTCCCACCGCAATTCTGGAATTCTTTCACTACCGTTCTGAATCATCTTGGCAGCCGCAAGTTGATGGGTGAGCTGCACCCATCCACGGACATTGTTCTCCGCGACTATGTACGCAAGAACGGCAGCTATTCGGCCGAACTGATCCTGCGGGCGGCCTTCGAGGCCACAGGCGACGCTCCGGCGGCGACCGCCTGGATGTTAGATCTGGCAGCGATTGCGCCGGATCCCAATTCGGTACTGAATCTGCTGGCGCGGACTACCTGGGTTCCGGTGGGCGCTAAGGAGCCGATTTATCAACAGATAATCGCGCGCTTGCAGGACCGCCTGCGCGGCATCGACGGCCTAGAAAAGGAATATGCGCAGCAGGAGCTGCGTCGCTGGCAACTGGTCTATGTCCGTTATCTCATCGGCCAGAAGCAGTACGACCGGGCTACGGAGCTTCTCGAGTCGTTACCAAAGCAGGAACCGGTGTCGGCAAATGAGCTTGAGCTGCAGCTGCGAATCGCGATTGCCCGCAATCAGCTCGATGCCACCCTGGAACAATTCCGGTCCCTGCCCGATCAGGCGCCAAATCCAGCCACGCTGCGCACGGCGGCGACCGCCATTCAGCGAGCTGGCATGCGCGGCGCCGCACGAAAACTGTTCGAATATCTTTTTGCCCAGGAGATTGCCGCACACAATCTCACACCGGCAAACATGCTTGGGTTGGCCGAAATTCGCTTGCAGGACGGAGACATCGCGGGTGCGATGGACCTGCTGCGCAGGCTCACGCTGGTAGTTGGCCAACCTTTCGAGAATCTCGATCCAGCCGCCTCGCTGCTGGCGCGAACCGGACATCATGCCGAGGCCGCCGAGTTCTTAGCCCTGCTAGTTCAAGCCAAGCCATGGGATACCGATGCGTGCTTGCGGCTCGCGCAGGAGCAGATCGCCGTGGGAGGCGATGATGCTGCGAACGCGCATAAGTCTGCGCAGGCCATTGCTGGCGATGCTCAGGTGCCCTATATGGAACGAGTGCGGGCTGCGGAGCTGACCGCCAACGATGCTGGCTCCCTAGGCAGCGGCGAACTAGATTGGCTTGCTCATGAAAAAACCAGCCCAATCGAAGCCGCTGATAAGGCATTTTTCTACGCGGCTCGTGTGAAAGCTGCGCAAAAAGCCGCGCCTGAGGTTCGCGTGCGGCTGCTGACGAACGCTGTCGGACAATCGCAAGACGCCGATGCGGCCCGCTTGCCTCTGTTCTTCGCACTGGCTGCCGCTGCTCAGGATCGACTCGCGATCACTACTCTTGACCCTCTGCTGAAAACCGGCTTCCTGCAGGCACAAACGAGACAACACAAGCTTCCAATCATTGATCCCACGCAGAACGCAATTGAGTCAGAAGAGTCAGGCGAAGAAGGGAACGAACCCTCCGCCGGTTTTTTGCAGACGCATTCAGCAGAGGAGCGGGCGAAGATCGCCGCCACACTGGCCACATCCTTAGCGAAATTGCAGCAATTCAGCGCGGCCTATCAGTACTACAGTCTGGCGGCAAAGTTGGAGACGTCGAAGACGGCGAAGGCTGAACTCATCAAGAAACGCAACGATATAAATGCGATCCTGCAGCGGATTGCGGCGAACCAGCTTCGCGCGCCGTTGATTCACAAAGAGTTGAACCAGGGCCACACGGTTGCGCCCCGACTCACTAGCGAAAGCGGATCTCCCCAGGAAGTCTCGAACAAAGGAGGAGGGCTATGAAGCGGCCTGCGATCGCGATTACGCTGCTGACAATGGTCCTTGCCGGTTGGGCCAGATATCAGACTTCGGCGTCTTCGTCCGAGTCTTCGTTGGCCCGCCTGATGCCCCAAGGCGCACTGCTCTTCATCGAAGGCAAGGACTTTGGCGGATTGCTTCATGACTGGGCCTCCTCGCCGGAGAAACAATCATGGCTGAAGAGCGACAACTATGAGGTCTTCAGCCGCTCGCGCCTCTTCCTGCGCTTGCAGGCGGCACAACAGGAATTCGCCGCTGCAGCCGGAGTTCCGCCGAATACAAAGTTTCTTTCTGAGATTGCAGGCACGCGTACCGCTTTGGGAATATTCGATATTGGGAAGCTTGAGATGTTGTATATCACCGAGCTGCCTTCTGCGCAGGCAACGGAGAGCGGAATCTGGCAGCAGCGCTCGAAATTCGATCCTCGCGAATCCGCGGGTGAGCAGTTCTTTACGCGCACCGATCCCCAATCGGGAAGGACAGTCGCATTTGCCGTCAATGGCAGCTATCTGGTTCTGGCCACGCGAGAGGATCTAGTTGCGGGAGCACTCTCGGCGATCAAAGGCGCGCAGGTGGCGACCGTAGATCGCGAACCGTGGTTTGCCGAGGCCGTCAAGGCCGCCAAACAACCTGGTGATTTGCGCATGGTGATCCATCTCGATGAGGTCACGAAGACTCCGCACTTTCGCACTTACTGGATCCAGCAGAACACCACTGCCATGCGCGCTTATCGGAGCGCGATAAGCGATCTTTACCGTTCGGCCGGCGAATATCGCGAAGAGCGCATTCTCTTGCGCATGGATGCCGAGCCTGGCGTTGGGAGCGATAGCGACGCGGCGCAGCTCGCGCAGCTTATTCCGCCGGATGCTGGATTCTATTCCTCGCAGTCGGCGCCGGCGGCTGGGGAGGTGGTCGCCACGATTGAGCAGAAGATTCTCACACCGCGAAGCGGTCCGGCCCCGCTCTCTCAGCTCGCGCCTGGCGTGAATCTGCGGCAAGGCACCATCGGCAGCGAAACGAGCTTAGAGGAACGCATCGATGTGCCGCCCGCAGCTCCGGCGACAGTTACCAACGGTGATGAGGCGCTGAAGGACACAATTAATGCGAATCCGCCCACGGCCATGTTGAAGCTCCACCTCACTAAGCTAGAGCCCGATGGTGTCTTTGCGAAGATTAGCTCGACGGTGGTGCTTTCCGCCGCGAACAGTTGGGATGAAACTCAGGTTCGTTCCGCTATCCAACGCATTGTGGCTCCGCTGACAACTGCTTCAGCTTTGGGTGCTGGATGGAAGAACGTAGGCAGCGGCCAACGAGCACACGCGGAATTCGACGGGCTTTTGCCTGTCGCGATCGCCGTGCGCGGAAAGTATCTGGTGGTAAGTAACGATCCCGCCATGTTGGACGCAGTGCTGGCTCGCATGCAGCAGAAGCAGTCTGTGGTCGCTCCAGCCGCATACATCGCGAGTTTCCAGCATCAGAAGGAGCGACAGGACTTCTACCGCCTCGCCGCTCTTGTCGATTTGCCCAACCGGAACAGCGCCGCGACAGTACGCAGTCCGGAATTCTTCTCCGACAATCTGACGAGCCTGAGTAAGAGTTTGGCGCAGAGCCTGGCCAAGGAATCGGTGGAGATTCGGCGAAGTGGAACCGTCGAAACTCAAACTGTTCGCTACGAATGGAGCCGCTGATGCGTAGACTACCAGTCGCTTTTGCGTGCGTGGCGCTCGCAATACTTGCGAGTCTGGGATGTCTTCGCATAACGTCGTCAGCGTTGGCCAGTCCGCTTTCGACGACAGGATCTGCGAATGCAGTCATGCGAGACTTGCTGGCGCGTGATCTCGCTTCGACCGATCTTTCCTACTTGGCTCTGGATTTGCGCACGAATTCACCGATCGCCGCCAGGTGGACCGGTAGCGACGAGGCGATTCCCGTCGGTTCACTGGTGAAGCCGTTTGTCGCGGTTGCCTATGCCGAATCGCATGGATTTAAATTTCCTGAGCACAATTGCCTTGCGGGAACATGCTGGTTGCCGCGCGGGCACGGGCAGGTTGGCATCGTCCGCGCGGTTGCGATGTCGTGCAATTCGTATTTCACCAGCTTGGCGGAGGGCGTAACTGCCGAGCAGGTGATCGAGGTGGCGCGTCGCTACGGGCTTGGTGGTCCGCCGACAAATGCACGTCCAGCAGCGCTCGCCGGACGATATGGGGAATGGCGGGAGTCGCCGGCGGCAATTGCGCGCGCCTATGCAGAATTGCTGAGCCGCCGCACGCAGCCTGGTATCGCAGAGATCGTCGCCGGCATGCGCGAATCTGCGCGCGGCGGGACTGGGGCGGGCATTTCACGAGGGGTCTCGCAGTTGTCCGTTCTGGCCAAGACCGGCACGGCTCCATGCACGCATACGCCACGCGCTCCGGGAGATGGATTCGTGCTTGCCGCCTGGCCGGAAGACTCGCCGCGCTATATCTTGCTCCTCCGCCAGCATGGACACCCAGGCGCGCTCGCCGCAGTCACCGCCGGCCGCATATTGCGAGAACTGGAGCCGCAACAGTGAATCTTGTGCGCATTGCCATGCTGATACTGAGTTTTTGCGGCGAAGTTTTTGCGGTAGGTCCAATTTCAACTTCCGCCATCGGATCCTCCCAATACTCGCAGAGTTCCCTTTACAGCACTCCAGATCGCGTCACAGTGCACGTGCTCGGCTTGTTCCATCCCAATGAACTGGTGGTCAGCGCAGAAGCGAATCATCAAATCGTTGCGCTGACGGCGCGACACAAGATCATCATCGGCGACTCGCTTTGCCCGCACGCAATTCTCAGCCCCATAGGCGGCCACGTGAGCTTTCGCTGCGGCGAGTTCCGCACGAGTGCTCCGCAAATCAGCTTCTCCTCTGCGGACGGCGACGCGCCATTTGCGCTTACCGTTCCGGGAAAATTGCGGCGGGACTATCGCGGAAAACTGCAAATCTCGGCCGGCAAGAACGAGTTAATTGCGGTAGTAGAGATGGATATCGAAACCGCCGTGGCCTCCATTGTCGGCGCTGAACTTCCAGGAGATATGCCATTCGAGGCTATGAA
>Ga0307475_10000350_pt1 | contig 27687 bp, 25 predicted proteins | sample atmos_gasesECM1C_FD_203317 | JGI IMG/M metagenome (GOLD analysis project Ga0307475, IMG submission 203317) | Hardwood forest soil microbial communities from Morgan-Monroe State Forest, Indiana, United States - atmos_gasesECM1C_515 | ecosystem: Environmental > Terrestrial > Soil > Temperate... | reverse complement strand
GAACTGAAGGCTCGAGATGGCGCGGGCGATGACGTTTTCTTGAATCTGAACGAGATCGGTGTCGGCGGAGGTCATTGCGAAAATCGTGAAAAGGCGAGTTTCGCGCGGCAGAAACACAATGACGCCGGACCAGTCGTGGTGGTCAACGCTACCTCGAAACAAATGTTCCACGGCGGAAATTCCGGAAACGGTGATGTGTTTTTCGCCGAGCGGACGGTAGTTCTCGAGCAAATCGCGCAAGCGTTGCTCGGTGGCGTCGACATCGCCAGCGATCGACTTTCCCGCAGGCTCCTGGCCGATCACGAGGTAAGTCTTCTGATCCGACGTGCCCATTGCGGTGATGGAGCCTGGAACCACGCTGCGTGCGCCTTCGATCACTTGCCAGTCCGGAGGCTTATACATGTGGAAGCCGTAGGTTTCATTCGTGTAGGTGTTGCCCGAGACAGTTTCCTTCATCGGCGGCGGAGGCGGAGTAGGCGGCACAGCGGGCGCGGGAAGCGGCGCGGAATTGTTCGCGCTCGCCGCGTTTGGTGCGCTTGCCGACCTTGTCGGTGCGGACGCAACAGGGTCGGAGCTGGCAACGGATGTGGTTGCGGGAGCGGCGGGTGTTTTCGGGATTGCCGGAGGCGCATCTGGTTTGGTGTCTAGCGCCGCAGCCGCTCCGCTTGCCGCGCCTGCTTTCGCCGGATTAACCGGCGCAGGAGATTTCGACGCAGCGGGCTCGGATTTCTTCTCCGGTTCCGGCTTTTTTGCGGTGTCGGAGATGGAGATCGATACAACCTGATCCCTTTCGACCAGCGCGAAGCCGTAGCTGGTCTTAACTTTGAATGAGTTGTCGTCGAAGCCGACGATCGTCCCCGTCACTTTTGTGCCGTCTTTCAATCTCAATTCGTCGCCACCCACGGACACAGCGAACCAAACGGAAACAGCCATAGCAGCCGCGAGTTGAAATGAACGCCTCATCCATTCGAGTATCGCGCCCAAGCGCAGGAGCCGCAAGCGCCTGTGCCGCGATGTCATTGGTTTAGTCACCCCGGTCTAGTCAACCCCAGGGGGTCACCGAACACGGTTCGGTTTGAGCGGTCTTGGGTTGATGAACCGGTGATACGCGCTGGGAGGCGTGTTCGTAGTCTCAAGAATGGGCGTGAGCTGGGATACAATCCCGGCATGGTCGTGGTTGCCATATTGGTGATTTCGCTACTCCTTTTTCGAATGGCGGGAGCGCTCGGCGTGCCGGCGCTGGCTTCCTGGGTGGTGGCGACCAGATATGCGTTGGCGGTGATGTTCGCGGCGACCGGCGCTGCTCACTTCAACCGCACGCGCCACGAACTTGCGAGCATGGTGCCACGGGCGTTTTCCAATCCGATGGCCATCGTTTATTTCACAGGCGTATGCGAGTTCGCAGGCGCGATTGGAATTCTGATTCCCCGATTTCGCAGCGCCGCCGGGATTTGCCTGGTCGTGCTTCTCGCGGCCATGCTACCGGCAAACATCAAGGCGGCCAGAGCAGGACTGACGATACTCGGCAAGCCAGCCACGGCACTGTGGCTGCGCATCCCGATGCAGGTTGTATTCATCGGGCTGGTGTGGGGGTCGACGCGAACCTGACGCAGGTCTGCGGAGGAAGCTGGCTTACTTCCTGCGGCGCGCGCGCCAGGCAGAGCCGCGCATCGAGGATTTCTTAGCGGGTTTGACTGCAAGCGCAAGGAGATCGTGTCTTAAACGATTGAGTTCGCGGTCGAGCGCCCGGAATTCCTCCTGGGCGCCGTGTAGATTGGCGGCGCGGCCCATCGCTTCGAGATTTCGCGCAGCGGCGACGGACTCCGGCGCACCGAAGATTGCTACGGACCCTTTCAGCGCGTGAGCGGTCGTCGCGAGCATCTCCGCGTTGTTCCGCGCAATCGCGCGTCGGATATCGGCCATGCGTTTCGGCGCGTCGGCTAGGAACGATCTCACCAGCGATTGAGCGAGTTTCTTGTTTCCCGCCGTGGCGCGCTCGAGGTGGCCGGCGACGGACTCGGCTGAATCAGCGGGCCGCACCGCGCTGATCATGTCGGCGGAGCCGGAGTGCGCTGCGAACTCGATCATCTGAAACAGTTTGTGCATGTCAAAGGGCTTCGGCAAATACGCGTCGACACCGGCATCGAGGGAGCGCTTTTCATCCTCCTTGGTGGCATTTCCGGAGAGGCCGATGATCACCTGATGCTTCCCCGAACCCGCTTCTCGTAGGCGAATGGCGCGGGTCGCTTCGAGACCGTTCATCCCGGGCATGACTTCGTCCATGAGCACAACATCGAAGCGTGCCTTTGCAAGCGCGTCGAGCGCTTGGCGGCCATCGGCAACTCCAACGGCGGAGTGGCCGCGCGCCTTCAGCAGTTCCATCGTCAGCTCGCGGTTGACCTCGGTGTCGTCGGCGACCAGAACCCGGAGGTTTTTCGCGGCTTTGCCAACGGGCCGGCTGCCGGCTGGTGCGGAATCTTCTTCGGCAAACTCGCGGAACGGTTTTTTCGATGGTCGGACGGGTCCCGCAGCCCCTGTTTCGGAGGCGTTTGGCGCGGGTGGAAGGCAGAACCAGAATCGCGAGCCTCCCTTCGCCCGCGTTTCCGCGCCGATGCGTCCGCCCCAGCGCTCGACGGTCATCTTGCAGAAGTAGAGTCCAAGCCCGGCTTTGCCCGGCCGATCTCTGCCTTTCGAGAAGAGCGCGAAAAGCTTGTCGGCGGACTGATCGGCCGGCAAGCCAGGGCCTTCGTCGTCGACGAACGCCCCGAGGAGCGCGCCTTTGTCCTCGACTCCGACGGTGACCGTGGTGTGCGGCGGACTGTAGCGCATGGCGTTTTCGAGGAAGTTGCCGAAGATGCGGTCCATGCGCGGCGCGTCGCCGACGGACCTCCACTCGCGTCGAACATCGAGGTTCGGGTCGAGCTGCAGCCGAATGCCTTTTTCCATGAATGCCGCCGAGAAATTCCGGACGGCGTGGCGAGCGCAGGCCGCGAGGTCGGCGGATTCTGCTACGGCGCCGGTGTGCGATTTCACAGCGGCGAGATCTCCGGAAAACGCGTCGAGGACCCCTCGAATCATCTGCTCCTGGCGGTGGGATTCCCGCTGGCCGGTTTCGACGAAAGGTTTCAGGTCGGGCGGCAAATCGCCGACGGTGAGGCAATTGAAGCATCCGCGCATGGCGCTCAGCGGCTGGGAAAGATCGTGAATGATGCAATGGAGCAGGATTTCTTTGTTCTGGATTTCGCGCATGAGGCGTTCATGCTCGAGGACGGAATCGCGCGCAGTTTGCAGCCACTGCGTTTGTTCCGCAAACGCAGCCGAGGAATTGCGGACGACCAGAACTTTCTTACCGTCGAGACGCAAAGCAGAAGCTTCGAGCGGCGTTTCGACGCCGCCCCTACCGCGCTCGATCCAGTTGCCGGAATTCACGGTACCAGAAGCGCGGGAGCTCCAGAACCTCTCGGCGTCGAAGAGAAAATTTTCCAGAAACGGCGATTGCTCGCCCAAGCGAACCGTTTTGGCGCGGCCGATTTCAGCGCCCCAGATTTCTTTGAGCCACTTTGGAAACGCGCCGATCGAACGGAAGGACCCCTTCCCCAGATATTCGAAGAGGGCCAAACCCTGCTCCGCGAGAAAAGTTTCGAAAATTGGCGTTGCGCCCATGGCTGAGTGTGCCAATTAGAATCCGATTGGAATTACAACGCAAGCACCGGACAGCGGCGAGTTTACTTGGGGAGCATGGCCAGTGCGAGGCGCAGGAAGGCTTCGTCGACGCCTTCGCCCGTCTTCGCGCTGGTTCGCAGAGCACCCAAGCCATGCGCAGCGGCATTTTTTTCGGTCTCGGGCTCGATTTCCCACTGGTCGACAAGGTCGCATTTGTTGAGGAGAAACACGAAAGGGATTCTTCCCATAGCCTCGGTGACTTTTTGTTCCAGCGCCAGCGCAACATCGACGGTCTGGTGGCGCGTGCCGTCAGCGACCATGAAATAGCCGGACATTCCGCGTAGATAGGACATCTGCAGTTTCTGAAATGCGTCCTCGCCGTAAATATCCCATAGGACCAGCGTAACGTCCTGGTCCTGCACGCGGACGATTTTCTTGTCGACTTTGACGCCAATCGAGGTCTGGTACTTTTCGCTGAATATGCTGGTCACGAAGCGGCGGACGAGGCTGGTCTTGCCGACCGAGAAGGAGCCGAGCATGCACATTTTGAACGTTAGCATGAGAATCGCGGGCGCTAGTTTGCAGGCGAAGCGGGTTCGATGTCCACGTGAAAAGTGACGGAGCGGTTCAGGCGGCGGCCTTCCTCGGTGTCCTCGCTGTGCAGGGGTTGCGAGGTGCCAACACCGCGCGGGCGAAAAGCGGAGGGTTTTACGCCCGCGCGAGTGAGCCGGCTCAGGATCGCGTCGGCGCGCTGTTTGCTGAGGGGAAGATGAGCGGCCTCGAGCCCCGTGCTGTCGGTGTGACCGATCAATTCCACCTGAACTCTTACATTCGCGCGGCTAGCCTGGACCATCAAGTTACCGATGTCCTGCTGCGCGCTCGCGAGGGTCGCCTCCTCGCCGGGTTCGAGCACCGCTTTCCCGGCGGGGAATACCAGGACGATAGATTCGATGGCGGTCTTCGTGCGATCAAGCGCGATGACCTCGGAGTTTTGCAGCCGAGTGATGTCCAGATCGGTGACGCCGGCGATCCAAGGCGCGCGGTCTTGGAGCCGCGCGATCCACTCGGGCGATGCAACTCCATCAGCACTCAGTTTTCCGTCTTTCATTGAGAGTTTGACGCCGGCGGGAGGAGCGAGGAGCAGCTTTGCGCGTTTCAGCACCATCGAGTCTTCCATCGAGTAGAAGGGCTTCAGATGAAACTCGGCGTCCCGCGCCACGAAGCCCTCCTTGGCAAGCAGAGCAGCTGGATCCTCGGCGAGAGGATCGCGGAAACCACGAATCTGATACCGGCCGTTTTCTTTGTCAAAGGATGTGATGACGATGCCTGAATGTTCCTTCAGCCCGTTGGCGAACGCGGTCCACTTATGCACTGCGAGTGTGACGTAAGTCATCCAGGCGGCCAGGCCCAACAGAACGACACAAGACACGGCAATCAACGCGCGCGGCTTTCTCTTGGGGCCCCGCTCCTGGCCCTCGCGCAATTGCGCTTCGAGCAGAGGAGCGAGGCGATCTTCGGCGGCGCGGAAGGGGCCCGCGTCGCCTTTGAAATCCTCGAACGCGAAAGAAAACTGTTCCTCGGTTTTTTCGAGCACCTCTTTCATGCGGATGCGAAAGTCTTCCGGGGCATGCCCGCGAATCACGGCGGCGATGATGGCGTGTGGGCTGTCCTCGACCCAAAGATCGAAGCCAGTCATACCGATTTTTCCGAGCAGTTCTTCGCGATCGGCATTCAATCCATCGTGCGCGAATTGCTTGATCGCTGAGAGCATACCGGCAACCATGTCGGCATCTTTCGCAGCCACGGCAGGCGCCGTCAGGTGATTGAGAACCAGGCCCGTTTCTTTGTGAATCAAGAAAATCTCCTCTACGCGGTAGAGGAGGCTATGCATTAGAACCACTTCGGCAAAAGGCTTGCCCGTACGAAGAGCTTCCATTCGCCACTGGATCCCTTGCAAGGAGAGGCTATGTTCCAGGGCTTCGTTGAAGGACTCGAGCATGGAGCGAAGAGTTTCCGTGATCGATTTCCTGATCGCCGGGCCCATCACGGGAAATAGGGCGTCGGCGAGAACCTGCGGATGCTTGCGCACGGAATCGCGCAGAGTGTCTTCGATTGTCGGGCCCAGGGCATCGGCGAGCGCGCGGTCGCCGTCGTGTTCGCGGCGCATCTGAATCGCTTCGACGACGACGGAACTGACGTCTTCGGCGCGGCGCTCGAGATTGTCGAGGCGGCTGCTGATTTCGGCGATGCCTTCCCGTTCGGGCGCGACGATCAGGTGGCGCAGTTCTTCGAGGGCGTGGTTATCGTCCTTGGGAGTTTCCTGCGGTTGCCCCAGAGGGGCGCGGCGTTGAGCTTGCTCGGGCATCTCGAAAGGTGGAGGGTTGGTCTCGACAGGTCGCATGCGAATCCTGCGTGAATTCGCTCCGGCTGTCCCTTATTTCTCCGGCAACTCGAGATCATTCTTGAGCCGCAGCGAGAATTCGGCAAACAGATCGGAGAGAGCGGCTCGGTCCGTTTTATCATTGCGCAAGGTCTCCACCTCGCGATCGAGCGATGCAGCCGTTTCGCGGCGCAGCTTTTCGATTTCGCCGGAGATGGCCTTGGAGTGCTCGAGAAGCTTGGCGCGGAGTTCGCTCTGGCCGTCGGACATCTGCTCTTCGAGTTGGCCGAGCTTTTTCTCGATGCCTTTTGCGGCGTCTTTGATCTCGCGCGAAATTTCCTTGGCGCCTTCGGTACGCTCGGCCTTTTCGGTTTTCACACGCTGGCTGAGCGAATCGACTTCTTGCTGGACGAAGCTGCTCAGCGTGTCGAGGCGCTTGGTCATGTCCTCGCGCAGCGTTTCAAGAGCTTTGGTGACCGAATCTTCGAGACGCGTGAAACGCTTCTCGTAGTCGCGCATCTGCGAGCCGAAAAGGATGTCGCGTATCTTGTCAACATTCGCGCCCTGGCTCTCGCCATTGGCTTGGTTCGGTGATTTTGCTTCGGCTGGTGCGGCCATGTGCCTACCTCTCCTTTTTCGACTCTTGATGCCCTGCCGGGAGGGCGCTCGCCTCTTGGTTTTGGGCACCGAGGGACACTACTACGAAAATGCGTATCTCGGCAACATATCGCGGAGTCGTAAACGGGGTACGCGGAGAGCGGTACGGCTGGGAGTTCTAGAACGGGAATTCGGGTTACCGATCAAGGAAGGCACGGAGGCGAGCGTAGCCGGCGCGGCTGACGGGAAGCTGCGTGCCGTTTGACAGCACGGCGACGTGGCTGTCCTTAGCGTAGGGCTCGACGCGCGCGACTCGCTCGAGATTGACGATAAAGGAACGGTGGATGCGCATGAAGCGCGAAGGGTCGAGAGCGGATTCAAGGCTGGAGATCGTTTGCTGCTTCAGATGCTTCTTGCCTTCGGCGCAAAGCGAGACGTAGTCATCCTGAGCCTCGGCGTAATCGAGCTTGTCAACGGGAATGATGAAAACGCGCGTGCCGTCGCGCACGGGAACGCGCTGAACGTACTGGGCGGGCGGACGTGCGGCAGCGGCTAGATCGGCCAGCAACGGCACTCGTGCGCCTGAAGCTCCGGTGGAGGCGTCCGCGGCGCCGGCGGACTTATCGCTCAATCGCTGCTTGGCCCGTTCGAGCGCCGCTTCGAAGCGATCGGCGCCGTACGGCTTCAAGAGGTAATCCACCGCGTGAACTTCAAACGCCTTGATCGCGTAGCTGTCGAATGCGGTGACGAAGACGATGGCCATATCCCGGTCGACCAGTTCGAGGACCTCGAAACCGTCGAGCTTGGGCATCTGGATATCGAGAAACAGCAAGTCCGGTTTTAGTTCCGTCACAGCCTTCACCGCTTCAAAGCCGTTCGCACACTCGGCGATTAGCTCGATTTCCGGATGCGGGCTGAGAAACTCGCGCAACACCTGGCGTGCGAGCGCTTCATCGTCCACGATCACGACCCGGCTTCGCTTTCGCGGTTCGCGGCTCACGATTTTTGAGCCTCCCTTTCGGCAGGAAGTGTGAGCGCTACGCGGAAGTGGCCGAGATCATGTGTCACCTCGAAAGTCGCTAGATTGCCGTAACGGGTCGCCAGCCGCTGGCGCACGTTCGCCAGGCCCACGCCGTTGCGACGGCGCGGTGGTGCGTCCGGGTCGTAATTATTCTCGACGACGATGGAGAGGGTTCCGTTCTGGCAGGTTGCGTCGAGGCGAATCCAACCGCCCTCGACGAGATTTGCAATACCGTGCCCGACGGCATTTTCAACCAGCGGCTGTAGCAGCAGCGGGGGTATTTGAACGTCCGTTGCTTCCTTGTCGACGTTTTCTTCCATCTGGATCCGCGGCCCGAAACGTATTTTTTCGACGGCCAGGAAAGCGCGAATGAGCGACATCTCTTCTTCGAACGGAATAGCCGATTTTTCACCAAGGCCGAGGGTGCGCCGAAGGAAGTCGCCGAGCAAAATACACATTTCGCGGGCCTTCGCGGCGTCCGAGCTGGTGAGCGCGCTGATGGAATTCAGGCTGTTGAAGAGAAAGTGAGGATTCACCTGTGCTTTCAGAGCTTTCAACTCCGCTTCGCGCGCGAGAATTCCCGCCTGAAGCAACCGCGCTTCGGCTTCCTGCGCGTCCTGAAGCGCGAGCAGGACGTAATGCAGCGCCACCGCAAGGAGATAGAGCAGAACAGCGATTCCGAACAGCAGCGGATAATCCTTCGAGATGCGCCCGTCCAGACCCGGATAAATCTGAAGACGGGAAAGCTCGTGGCCGAGCGCTTTTGCGCAGAAGATCCAGCAGCCGCTCATCAAGCCCGCGGCGAGCAAGTGTGTTCCGGCAACGCGTGTAAGACTCGATTGCTCGAGCGGCGTCCCGCGGCAGGAATACCACGCCGATAGGCACATAAACCCGAAGAGCAACGCTAGAGGTACCGCCAGTGCCAGCGCTTCCCCGGTGCTGATCCCGCCGGAGGTGGCCAGAACGTAGGCAATGAGACCGCCAATAGGAAACCAGGCCAACAGGTAGAGCGTGAGACGCCGGAGATTGCCGAGGATCGGGTGCATGGGCGCGCGTTAGTTCTTGACCGAGACGCCTCCAAAGAGCGAGACACCCCGGATGATCAGAGTTTTCTGGGGCGCGCTAGGATCAGCCTTGTCGTGGCGCGTCTTTTCACTGTAACCGCCGAACAGGCCAACGCCCTGCATGGCTACGGTCCAGTTGTATGGGATTTTGATTTCGCCGCCGCCGAAGATGCAAGTGGCGGTGATGACCGCCTCGGTGCCCTGCATGTCCGCATCTCGGAGGTCGATGTCAAAGCCGCCAAAAACCGCGACCACGTCTCCCCCCTGAAAATTCTTGGTGATGATCCGTGAGGTTCCCCCGCCGAAGATTGCTACATAGTTCAGGCGCGCGTCATCGATCTCGTTCAGCCTTCCGTGCAAGGATTTCGTCCAGTTCCATGCACGTGCCCACCCCGCCGTCCCGCTACTTCCTCCTTGCATCGCTTGCATTACCAAAACCACGCCAATTCCGATGATAAAAATTGGCCAAATCGTTTGGATGCCGATACGCCCGACTCCAAACTCTTCCAGTTCAAGGAGGATTCCAACCAGAATCAGTACTCCGCCCCAGATGCGACGCCCGCGCGCGCAGTCTCCAAGCAAGTTCAGAAAGCCGAACGCCACGAGAATGAGGGGCCAAAAGCGAAATGCACGATCAGCCGAAACGACTCCGAACTGATCGAGCAGGAGAACCAGGCCTACGATCAGGACGATGAGGCCGAAGACCAGACTGGAACTTAGAGGCCTTCGGTTACCGTCCATCACGATCTCCCGTGTTTCGTTCCGCCAAAGCGCGCGACCGGCCATTCCAGGTGCTGACCAGAAGCACCGCCAAACCGCTACCCACCAGAATCAGCGGCCAGAACTGAAGCACATCCTGCACGCCAGGAGCATTCAGCCGCAAGGCGAGCATATTCCAAATTCCCGACACGAACACGGAAAACAGCCAGAAGTTACGCGGATCGAAGTGGCCGTAGCCAAGCACGCCGAGTTGCAAGACCACGCCAAGAAGTATCAGGACGCCAGCCGCAGCCGCTGTGATTCGGGTGCCGTTGAATCCCACTTCGATTGGAAATTGCCGATTCGCGTTTGTCATGGTGCTTCCTCCCGCGGCGACTTGGTTGGTGTCCATGCCGCGAGAATAGCGATAGCGAAGTAGGGTGTCGCGAGGTTTTCGGCAAATGGCGGTCGGCTACCGGCGAATGGCGGTAATCAAGCGGCATCGCGCGTCGGTAGCGCGGAGCCGCCGTTCGAAAGGGTGGAGGTCGCGAGCGAGTGAGGCAAACCGCGGAAGCGGCTCAAACTCAAACTACCCGGAGATCGATATGCCTATCCAGAAGGCCGCGGTCAGCACCGCAGCCAGCACAACCAAGATGCGCAGACGCTTCTTGCGCACTGCGCCGATGATAATCCCCATCGAACATAGAAGAAACGCAAGTTCCGGCCAGAACAGTCTCGAGCTGACTCCGCCATCCCAACTGCTTCCGCTCTCTTGCAGCCAGGACGAAGCGAAAGCCGTCAACGAGGCTAGCGATACACCCACGACTCCGGCGAGGGCCACGCCCTTGGCCCAGTCCGGCAGCACCCAGTTCTTGGCTGCATCGCGCCAGTCGAGCCAGGTAAGGCCGACCACTATCGCGACGATCGCAAGTACGAACAGCGCCACTCGCCCTCCCAAGCGCCTTACCTCTATGTCAGCCGCTCCCCACTGCCGTGGGCTCCAGCTTATCTCGCGCGATTAACCCGCCTTCGCGCTCGGCTCTTATAACCGATAACCGCGCCGGAGCCAAGAAAGCTTTGTGATCCTTCGCGTGATTCAGGCTCGAAGGGCCGCGTTCTGCCCGCGCGATGTCTCTGGATTCATTTTCGAATGGTGCCGCGAGCGCCGCTCCGGTCGCCGTTTGGATCTGGCTGGCGAATCGGGTCGAGCGCGATACCGTCCGACCGTCATCGGTGCTAGTACCCCGCCGATGGAGGTTTCCAAGTCGTCATGCATCGTCGGATTCAGATGAAATCCGGGTTCAAGCAAGCTACCTCCTATGGCCAGCCCGATAGGAATCGCAATCCAGCAACCAAAGCCTTGCGCACCGACCCACGATTGGCATTCCATTAAACCTAACTGGGATATTGAGATAGGAGCGGTTTGCGCCAGAGACGAGAGCCGCGAAAGCTCGTACTGCAAATCTGCTCGGCTGATTGTGTCGAATCCTGGCAACGGCGTGTCCTATTTGTGAAGTTAATTGCGCGTCGAGCGAATGGCCAGTTTTTGGCAACTCGGGCGGATTCGCCAAGCGGGCGCACTTCTCTTATCTGGTAGGATAACGAACGAAATGCGAGCCCCTTGGGTAATCGCGCATCGCGGCGCGTCGGGCCATGCGCCAGAAAACACGTTGGCCGCTTTCGAGCGCGCGGTCGAGCTGGGCGCAGCCTTCATCGAAACGGATCTGCACCTCACGCGCGACGCTCATTTCGTCGCCATCCACGATCTTACCCTCGAGCGCACCACCAATGGACGCGGAGCCGTCCGCGAACACACGCTTGCGCAACTGCGCGAACTTGAAGCGGGCTTCTGGTACGACCGCAAATACATGGGCGAGCGCATTCCCACCATCGAGGAAATTCTCGCGTTTGCCAGGCGTCACGACATCGTGATGTATCTCGAGCTGAAATACGAAGCGGCCTGGGGAATGCATCATGCGCTGGTCGGCGCTCTGCGCGACCCGCAGGATTCGGCGCGCACGGTGGTGATTTCCTTTGATCCGTCGACGCTAGCGAGCTTGCGGCGGCTGGATGCGACCATCATGACTGGCCTGCTGGTAGAAGAGAAGACTGCGGACATTGTGAAGGCGGCGATTGATGTGGGCGCCCGGCAGTTGTGCCCGCGGTCGACGCTGGTCACGCGCGATATGGTCGAGGAGGCTCACCGCTCGGATGTCCACGTCGCTGTGTGGACCGTGAACGACCCCGAAGAAATGCGCACGTTGATCGCCGCTGGAGTCGACGGCCTGATGACAGATTTTCCCGACCGCCTCCGCTCCGTAATCGCTTCCCCCGCTTCTGCCTAACCTCCTACCGCCTCGATTCACATTTGAAGGCGGCCGAAGACGTCCTCATCGGTGGAGTCGCGCAAACAGCGCGGCAAACTGCGTCAGCGAGAGCTGCTCGGCGCGCGCGTCATGAGGCAAGCGATTTCGGTCCAGCGCGTCGTGGATGCGCTCGTCGGAAGCGATGGCGCGCAGATTATTGCGCAGCGTCTTGCGCTTCTGCCCGAAGCAAGCCCCTACGAATTCGAGAAATCGCTTATCATCCGTGATTTGGAGCGACGCGCGCTCGCCCGGCAGCATCATCTGCACCAGCGCGGAAGTCACTCGCGGCGGCGGACGAAACGCTCCCGGCGGAATGCGAAACGCGATCTCAGGTTTCGCATAGAGTTGGCACACCGTTGACAGGTAGCCGTAATCGCGGCGACCGGGGCGCGCAGCAATCCGCTCGGCAACCTCGAGCTGGATCACGATGTGAATCGAGGCAATCTGATCGGCGCACTCAAACAACCGATGCAGGATGGGCGACGTGATGTAATACGGCAGGTTGCCGTAAACACGGAATTTCCCGCCGGCAATCTTTCCCACATCGAGCGATAGCGTATCGCCTTCGACAATTTCCACGCTCGGCCAATCGCGCGCGCGTTCACGCAGCCCCTCGGCTAGTCGAGGATCGGTTTCGATCGCCATCACTCGCCGGCCGTCTAGCGCAAGCAGTTCGGTCATTTCGCCATGCCCCGCGCCGATTTCAACCCAGGTTTCCCGAGCGCGCGGAAGGGTCTCAAAGATCCGCTTCCGCCAACCGGGATCTCCCAGAAAATGTTGTCCCAGCCGTTGTCCAGATCGTTGACGCGCCATCGCGGCGCAAAGTGTAGCAAGTCTTTTTCGAAATGGCGCGCCCGGGGATTGGCTTGACGAAGGCGCGTGGTTCCGATACCGTTTTTGTTTCGGCTAGGGAAGATGAAAATCCTGTTCGTATCATCGGAGGGCCTGCCTTACTCCAAGACCGGTGGTCTTGCTGACGTGGTCGAAGCACTGCCGAAAGCACTGGTGGAAATGAACCACGAGGTGGCGGTTCTCCTTCCGCAGTATCGCGGCAATAAAATCACTTCGACGCTGGTTTCCAGTCTCACCGTCGCTCTTGGCGACACGTTGCGTTTTCCGGCAATCGGTGAGGGTGGGTCCGTTGCAGGCGTGCGCTATTTTTTCGTGGGCGACCCAACATTGTTCGATCGCGAACAGCTCTATGGCGACAAAAAGGGCGATTATCCCGACAACGCAGAACGCTTCGCCGAGTTCTCCCGTGCCGCGATTGAATTTACAAAGCGAATCTGGCTTCCGGACGTGATTCATTGCCACGACTGGCAATCGGCGCTTGTGCCCGTCCTGCTCCGCACCCAGCACGCGAATGATCCCGTGGTGCGCTCGCTGCCCGTGGTGTTCACCATTCATAATCTCGGCTACCAAGGATTATTTCCGGCGACGGCCCTGCGTTCCGCCGGTCTGCCGCAAAGTCTGTTCTCCATGGACGCGCTCGAATACTACGGAAACATCAACTATTTGAAGGGCGGCCTGCTCTTCGCCGACTACCTCACTACGGTAAGCCGTCGCTACGCGAAGGAAATCCAGACGGCGGAATACGGCTGTGGCCTTGAGGGGGTAATTCGCAGCCGCGCGGATCGCCTCGTGGGCATCCTCAATGGCGTGGACTACGGCACGTGGAGCCCGGAATCCGACACCTTCATCGCCCAGAATTATTCGGCGCATAACTTGGACGGGAAGAAGGTCTGCAAGAAAAATCTTCTGGAGCTCTTCCATCTGCCGGCAGAAAATGTCGACCGGCCGCTCATCGGCATCGTTTCGCGCTTCGCGGACCAAAAAGGATTCGACCTCATTGCGCAGGAAGCGGATCGTCTCATGAAGGAAAATGTCGCCATGGTCGCGCTTGGCGCCGGCGCTCCTGAATACGAAGCGCTCTTTAAGCAGCTCGCGGCAAAATATCCGGCGCGCGTGGGCGCAAGAATCGGATACGATAACGCCCTTGCTCACAAGATCGAAGCTGGCGCCGACATGTTTCTGATGCCCTCGCGTTACGAGCCGTGCGGCCTAAACCAGATTTACAGCCTGCGCTACGGCACAATCCCGGTGGTGCGAGCCACCGGCGGGCTGGACGACACGATTCAGAGCTTCGATGCGAAGTCGCTGCAGGGAACCGGATTCAAGTTCGAGTCCTACGACGGCCGCGCCTTACTCGACTCTGTGCGCGCCGCGCTCGAAGCCTTTCGCGACCCGCGAGCCTGGCGGGCGCTTCAGGCTAACGGCATGGCCAAGGACTTTTCGTGGAAGACTTCCGCGGCCGCCTATGTCACGCTGTATGAGGCGGCTAGGAGAGCTCGAATCCCGCGGGCTGCTGGAACATCTAAGCGGTAGCGCGAAATCCGGATCCCGCTCGGCGCGCGCCACAAGGACAACACATGGCAGAGAGCACTCTTCAAGCAGTCAGCGATGCGAATTTTCAGGTGGAAGTGATTGACGCAAGCAATACCCAGCCGGTAATGGTGGATTTTTGGGCTGATTGGTGCCGTCCGTGCCACATGCTCACGCCGACCGTCGAAGAAATTGCGCGCGAGCATGCGGGAAAGTTGAAAGTCGTGAAGCTCAACGTCGACGAAAATATCAACGCCGCCGGCAAGTTCAACATCCGCGGCATCCCTACGCTGCTCGTCTTCAAGGGCGGCCAGGTTGCCGACCAGATCGTCGGCGCGGTACCCAAAGAGCAGATTGAGAAAGTTGTCCAGCGCCACATCTCCTAGGCGCGATTTCATCCGCCGGTTAGGAGCGCTCCGAAGTGACTTCGCGCGGTGCCTCCGAATGCAAGCAGAAGATCTGCGACGCCTGCGGCCGGGCGTTTGCTTGCTCGGCGTCCGCGGAAGCGTGCTGGTGCGAACAAGTGCCGCTCCCAGCAGAAGCGCGAGCCGAACTTCGCGCAAAGTTTTCAGATTGCCTGTGTCCTGCCTGCCTCGAGGCTGCCGGCCGTGGCGAACCCTTAAAGAAATCTCGGACCACATAGCTCAATCGCCCGCCTGCCCCGCCTGGCATTCTGTTATGCTTTGGTACTTTGCTCCATGACGCAAAAACCAAAATCCACTGCGAAGCGCTGCCACTGGGCTCAAACTCCGCTCATGGCCAGCTATCACGATGACGAATGGGGCGTGCCGCTCCACGACGATCGGCGGCTCTTCGAATTCCTAATTCTCGAGGGCGCGCAAGCTGGTCTGAGCTGGGAAATTATCCTCAACAAGCGCGGAAATTACCGCAAAGCGTTCGATGGTTTCCAGGCGCCGAAAATTGCGAAGTACGGCAAGCGCAAAGTGCGTGAGTTGCTCGCGAATCCCGGAATTGTCCGCAACCGCCTCAAAATTGCCGCCACCATTTCAAACGCCCAAGAATTTCTGACAGTACAAAAAGAATTCGGCAGCTTCGATCGCTACATCTGGCAATTCGTGGGCGGGCGTCCGAAGAAAAGCAACAGAGGCCCCAGCGAAAAGGTTCCTGCGAGCACTCCGGAATCTGACGCCATGAGCAAGGATTTAAAGCGCCGCGGTTTTCGCTTCGTCGGCTCCACGATTTGCTACGCCTTCATGCAGGCCACCGGCATGGTCAACGACCACGCGCGCGACTGCTTCCGCCGGTAGTCTCTTCATTCTCCCTTCTTTGCAGCGCCTTCGCTCGCATTGCGGTATGCTTGCGCGCAGCGTTCACGATGATAGGCTGCGGCTTACTTGCCGTCGCGGCCATCGTCACTCTCATTTGGCTTCAACTCCACTTCTGTCGGCGGGATGCTCTCGCCCGGAGGATATCGATGTCGAAAACGCGCAGGGAATTTCTTGCCGATACTTCAGTTGGCCTGCTGGGAGTGGTGCTCACGGGCCAGTTGCCGCAGCAGCAACCCACGCAGACTCCGGCGCAACAATTGGAGCCGCCGCCCGGCTCGCCCGGCACTTTCGGCACCGCGCCCCCGGTAGGCCCGCAGGTTTCCGTGTCCACATTTGCCGAAGCCGAAAAGCTGGTTCAGTTCGAATTGGCTCCTGCCGAGCGCACCATGGCCGCGGACACGTGGCGCTCGACGATGGCGTCGCTCTACGAGCGGCGCACCGGCCCACGCAAAGTTGCGCTCGACCCCACCATAGCGCCCGCTTCGCGCTGGAATCCGTGGCTCCCGGGGGTGGAAAAAACGCTGCCCGGGGACCGCTTCAACCGCAGCACCCTTGATCCCGGCCCACTCCCGGAAAACGACGACGACATCGCCTTCGCCTCGGTCACTCAACTCTCGCGCTGGGTCGAGCAGCGACAACTCACCTCTGAGCGCCTCACCCGCATCTATCTCGAACGCCTCGACCGCTTCAATCCCCAACTACGCTGTGCCATCACAATCACGCGCGAATTCGCGCTCGCGCAGGCGAAAAAAGCCGACCAGGAAATCGCTTCCGGCGAATACCGCGGTCCGCTCCACGGCATTCCCTGGGGCGGCAAGGATCTTCTCGACACCGCCGGTATTCCCACCACTTACGGTGCCGAGCCTTTTCGCAATCGCATTCCGAAAGAAGACGCCGTCGTCGTGCGGCGTCTCCATGAGGCGGGCGCAGTTCTTGTCGCTAAACTGAGTCTCGGCGCTCTCGCGCTCAACGACATTTGGTTCGGTGGCCAGACCATGAACCCGTGGCTGCCGGAGGAGGGTGCGTCTGGCTCAAGTGCGGGACCTGGCTCTGCCACCGCCGCTGGCCTTGTGGGCTTTTCCATCGGCAGCGAAACGGGCGGCAGCATTGTCGCTCCCTCGATGCGCTGCGGCGTCACCGGACTTCGCCCCACCTATGGCCGCGTGCCTCGAACCGGCGCGATGACGCTTTGCTGGTCGCTCGACAAACTCGGCCCGATGGCGCGCACCGTCGAAGATGCCATGCTGGTCCTCCATGCCATTTCCGGCCCGGACGCCCGCGACGTTTCCAGCCTGCCCTCCACTCTCGATTTTGACGCTGCCAAGCCTGTCAACGGCCTCCGCGTAGGCTATTTTCCCGCTTGGATGAACGATCGCTCGGCCACCCACGTCGAGCGGGATGCGTTCGCGACGCTGAAGCAACTCGGCATGGTTCCGGTGGAAGTTTCGATTCCCGACTGGCCGTACGACTGCCTCAACTTGATTCTGTTCGCCGAAGGCGCCGCCTCGTTCGAAGAACTGACGCTGAGCGGCGGCTTGAATCAACTCAAAGCGCAAGTTCCCGACGCCTGGCCCAACATTTTCCGCGAGGCTCGTTTCCTCTCCGCGGTCGATTTCGTCCAGGCCGACCGTTTCCGCCGCAGCGTGGCGGAAGAGATGTCGCGAGTTTTCTCGCAGGTGGACCTGCTGTTGGTCCCGTCGCTGCGTGACGAGATGCTGACCATCACCAACTTCACCGGCCACCCGTCGCTCACACTTCGCGCAGGGTTTGTTGAGGTATCGCGCGCACGCAGCGACTGGGCGCCAGACCCGAAAAATCCGCTCCCGACTTTTAAGCCTCCGCGGCGCGTACCCCATGGCGTCACCCTAATCGGTCGTCTCTTCGACGAAGGCACAATAGCCCGCGCGGGCCTGGCGTTAGAACGCGCGCTGAATGTTGCTGCCGAGCGTCCACTCGGCTTCTGAAAACGATTTCGTGCAGCGAGTTTCCCCGTGGGGGCGCAGCACTTGTGGTGAGCGTAGTCGAACCATGCTGTGCCCCGTGCCGCTCCCGCCAAAGCAGCCGCAAACATTCAAAAGTGCATGCAAGCATCCTGATTGAAGTCGGATTGATCGCGGCAAAGGCAGCGCTCTCGATGGTGACGAAAATCACTTTGCGGCTCCTGGTTATCACATTGCTGGCAAGCGCGGCTATTCTCGCGGTCCTCGCCCGAACCAGTGATTTTGCCCAAGCAGTAGCGACAAGCCCGCTCCCGAGCGTGCTCCTGGAAGTTACGGAAACTGACATTTCTACGGTCACGTCGATCGGCGAAAACAAATTTCTACACCTACGGGTTTTCTCTGACCGCACTGCCGAATGCCAGTCATCTTTCCAAGTTCGGAAAGACGAATCAAACGTGCGCCTCACTTACACGAAGACTTTTATTCAGGAAGAGTTCGAGAGGCTTCGAACTCTCATTGACAAACCGGAAGCAGCGAAAATCAAGGGCAAGTACGACGGCTTCGCGATTGATTTCTCGGTCGAGTGGCGATCAGACTGGAGCATCGGGAACCGATGCGAGAAATCGACGTTTTTCAGTCATCGTTCGCACCAGCAGATCAGGACGTCCCTCAGCCGTCGCTTGCGCTAGCAGATGAGAATGACTATCCCCACTATTGGCAAGAGTGGGTCGCACCGTACAAAAGCTAAGGCAGGACGTGGTGGCTGGCAAATAGATAGCAACTGCAAGAAAACTTCTTCTCCCGAATTGACAAGTTTTACTAAATGAGAGCAGCCGACTCGCGCGCTCGAACGCAGTCCGCATAATCCCCAGAATTTACCCTGCAACGCTTCCCCAAGATGATAATCTTTCCAACTCATGCCGCTGCCTCCGGGAACAAAACTAGGCCCCTACGAAATCGTCACGCCGCTCGGCGCCGGCGGAATGGGAGAAGTCTTCCGCGCACGCGATACGCGCCTCGACCGCACCGTCGCGATTAAAATTCTCACGCAAGGCCTTGCCGACACGCCCGAAGTTCGTCAGCGGTTCGAGCGCGAAGCGCGAGCCGTTTCCAGCCTCAACCATCCGCACATATGTGCGCTCTATGACGTCGGCCACCAGGACGGAATTGAGTATCTGGTGATGGAGTACATCGAAGGGGAGACGCTGGCCGCACGGATTGCCAAGGGCCCGCTGCCTACCGCCGATCTGTTGCGATACGCCTCCCAGATCGCCGACGCGCTCGATAAAGCGCACCGCCAGGGAATCGTCCATCGCGACCTGAAACCGGGCAACGTAATGCTCACGAAGTCCGGCGCCAAACTCCTCGATTTTGGTCTCGCGAAAGGCGGAGAGATTTTGCAGGGAGGAGATATCGCCTCCTCACCGACGGTCAGTCAGCCGCTCACAACGCGGGGAATGATCGTCGGCACCATGCAATACATGTCGCCCGAACAACTCGAAGGGAAAGACGCCGACGTCCGCAGCGACATTTTCTCCTTCGGCGCGATGCTTTACGAAATGGCCACGGGCAAGAAAGCGTTCGTGGCAAGCAGCCACGCCAGCTTGATCGCGGCAATCCTAAAGGAGGATCCTCGGCCCTTGCGCGAATTGCAGCCGATGACGCCGGCGCTTCTCGAGCGAGTCGTGAAATCGTGTCTCGCAAAAGATCCCGACGACCGCCTGCAAAGCGCGCACGACTTGAAGATGGAGTTCGATTGGCTTCGCGAGTCGAGCGGAATTTCGGATATTCCAAAAGCGATAATCGAAAGTTCCACAGCGCGGAGCAAAGCGCCAGCCATCACGCTGGCTGCCGGAGTTCTGGCGCTCGTAGCTGCCATAGCGTTCGTATTCCTGTTCAGGACGGAGAAGTTCCGCGCGGAACGGCTCGAATTCTCCATTCCTCTATCGGAAGAAATGAGCCACTTGGCACTCTCGTCCGATGGCCGCATGATCGCTTTTGTATCACCGGACCCAGCTTCCGGTGCCAACATGGTGAGCGTGCAGCGCATCGGTTCCGCGGGGACATCCGTCCTGCCGGGGACCGAAGGCGCGAGCTATCCATTCTGGTCGCCCGACAATGCCTATGTGGCGTTTTTTGCCGATGGTAAATTGAAGAAGGTCGCGCTCTCCGGTGGAGCTCCGGAAGTCCTTGCCACTGCGACAAGCGGCCGTGGTGGGAGCTGGGGTCGCCGCGGTGTGATCGTCTTCGCGCCTCAGGCGGCAGGGTGGTTGTGGAAAGTAAATGCGGACGGCAGCAATGCCGCTTCGCTCACCGAGAAGATATATGACGCGAAAAGAATTGTTTCGCACCGCTGGCCCGTCTTCTTGCCCGACGGCGAGCACTTTCTGTTCACAGCAATAACCTTCACGAACGCCACGGCTAGCAGCGCCAGGGGTGTCTACCTCGGTTCGCTCGCGGGCGAGGGAAAGATGTTGACTCCTTCAGCCCGCTCGAACACCGGATACGCAAATGGCTACCTGTTTTATCTGGATGAAAAGAAGTCGCTGCGCTTGACTCCATTTGATGCTTCCAAGGGAACGGCGTCAGGCGAGTCACAAGTCGTAGCCGATCAGGTCGGCTACCAACCCTCCATCTGGTGGGGAACGTTCTCCGTGGCAGAGAATGGAACCATTGTTTACAGCCCCACAGTCGGGGCTACGCTCTCTGTCCTCACTTGGTACGATCGAGCCGGAAAGGAACTGGGCCACGTGGGCGATGTCGGAGTTCTCGCAAATCCCGCGCTCTCGCCCGACGGAAGCCGGTTGGCCGAGGACATCGCGGACGCAAAAGCGAACAACGTCAACATTTGGCTCAGCGATCTGAAGCGCGACACCAACTCGCGCTTTACCTTCGATTCGGGTGAAGATGTGGGAGGTGTCTGGTCGCGCGAGGGAACCTTGGTCGCCTACCGCTCCCTGGATGCCAACGATACAAACATCTTGCTGAAACAGGCGCAAGGCTTACAGCCCGCTAAATCAATTTTCTCTGTCAATACAAGCGCTCGATCAACGGATGATCTCGATGCGAACTCATGGTCGCTCGACGATAAGGAACTCCTCTGCACGTTGCAATCCGCCGCCGGAGGTTCCCAGTTGGTGCTGCTTCCAACATCGGGCGGTAAGATGACACCGTTTCTCAGCACCCAGGCCAGCGAGACCAACGGCCAGATTTCTCCCGATGGGAAGTGGGTTGCCTACGCGTCGAATGAGTCGGGTGATTGGGAAGTTTACGTGACGACTTTTCCCTCTGCCGCCGGGAAATGGCAAGTATCTCGGGGTGGTGGGACCGAGCCGCGTTGGCGCGGCGACGGCAAGGAAATTTTCTACATTGGCCCCAAGAGCACATTGACGGCGGTGACGGTCGCTCGCGGAGATACCTTCTCGACCGGCAACCCCACGCCGCTTTTCCGGACTCAGTTCCGAGCCCAGGTCTCTTCAACAGATCTGTTCTCTTATGACGTAACCAAAGATGGCCAGCGATTCCTGGTGAACCGCTACGCCAAGCCCGCGCAAATTTCTCCTTTGCACATCGTCCTCAACGCCACCGCCGCCCCGGCGAAATAATCCTCTCCTGTGAAGGCCAATCTCCCGATTGGCGCGGTCTGGCGCACTACGCCGCAGACGTCATCCTGAGTCCATCCATCAAGAAGGGCGACGGCTCGCCCTTGAAAATCCGTCCGTCCCGTGCTATCTAGTTTGTAAGGTCGTTTGAAGTAGAAGAGAAAATTCCTCAACAAAAAAGAGAAGAAATTGAGTCTCCGTGGTTCAGGGACGCGCGGCAGGTTGTGGCTGAAACGAGCCTCCGCTCCCCGATCAATTTATAATCGACGGAGACGTCGATTAGCAGTCCCTTCAACCCCAACAAAACACACGACATCACTTCCTCTAACCGTCGCTGAATCGCGGTTTCGCCTTTTGGCGGTTCACGGCGCCGCACTTGCGCTTTGGCCGCGGGCAAGCGTAGGATTCTCAAGGCCGCATGGCTCCCGCCTGTGTCGTCCTCGCCAGAATTTCTAGCGGCGTCTTGTGGCCCGGCGAAGTGGCAGGACGGTTCGAGAGCAAGTCGTGCAGGACGAGTGACGCGAAAGAGTCGCGCGGTAGCGTTCATGGTGGGGATCGAAATTGGCGGAAAACATTAAGACCAAAGCGGTGGCAGTCGTCGGCGCGCAGTGGGGCGACGAGGGCAAGGGTAAAGTCGTCGACTACCTCGCCGCTTCGTTCGATTACGTCGCGCGCTACGCCGGTGGTCACAACGCTGGCCACACCGTTATCTTCGACGGCCGCCGTTTTATCCTGCAATTGATTCCGAGCGGCATTCTGCGCCCCGGCAAGAAGGCCGTGATCGGACCGGGAACCGTCGTCGATCCCGCCGCTCTGGTGAACGAAGTCGAGAACTTGAAAAAGGCCGGCATCGAAGTTCGCGGACGGCTTTTTTTGAGCAGCCGCGCGCACCTTATTTTTCCCTATCACCGCGAAATGGACAAAGCTGCGGAAGCGGCCCGCGGCGCTGCCGCCATCGGCACCACTTCGCGCGGCATCGGTCCGGCGTATGAAGACAAAATGGCGCGCCGCGGAATTCGCTTGTGCGACCTTCTCGACGCGGACCGTTTTCGCGAAAAACTCAAGCGCGTGATCGCTGAAAAAGATGCGATTAGCCGCGCTTCCTACGGTCATCCGCTCGAAACCGCAGGACTGCTGGATCAGTATCTGGAACTCGCCGCGCATATTCGTGGTCTGGTCGCCGACACCACCGTGCTTCTGAACGACGCACTCGACAACGGCGAGTCCATGCTGTTCGAGGGCGCGCAGGGAACCATGCTCGACATCGACCACGGCACCTATCCCTACGTCACTTCGTCCAATGCGACTTCCGGCGGCGTGGCCGCAGGGCTTGGCATTGCTCCGACGCGGCTCACAGGTGTTGTGGGCGTCACCAAGGCGTACACCACGCGCGTCGGAAGCGGGCCGTTTCCCACCGAAATGCCCGATCTCGACGCCGCGGATTTGCGCAAGCGCGGCAACGAGTTCGGCGCGGTCACCGGACGCCCGCGCCGCTGCGGTTGGCTCGATCTCGTGGTGCTGCGTTACGCGAAATTGCTCAGTGGGATCGAGTCTCTCGTCGTGACCAAGCTCGACGTGTTCGATTCGCAAGCGGAAATCAAAATCTGCACCGGCTACAAATACAAGGCGCAGTTGCTGACTACGGTCCCGTGCGAAACCGAAGCGCTCGGGGAAGTCGAACCCCAATACGTAACCTTGCCCGGCTGGCAGAAACCCACGCCGGGAATTCGCGAGGTTAAGGCTTTGCCGCCGCAGGCCCGCGATTACCTCAATTTTATTTCCCAGCAGCTCGAGGTTGAAATCGGAATGATTTCTACAGGCCCCGAGCGCGACGCTACCATCGTCCCGCGAGGCACCAAGCTCGCGTCCTGGCTTTAGAGCAGCGAGCGCCATGCTTTCCTACGAAGCGGCGCGCGCAAAAATAATCGAGGTCGTTCGCGCACGCTCCACAACTCCATCTAACGAATCGATCGAATTTGCAAGTGAGCCATCGCGCGCTCTCGGCCGCGTGCTCGCGGAAAACATTTCCGCTGACCGCAACTATCCGCCGTTCGACCGCGCCGCCCGTGATGGCTTCGCCGTTCGCGCGGCGGACGTTGCACAACCAGGCGCGAAGCTTATCGTGATCGGCGAAAGCCGCGCGGGATTGGCCTTCGACGGCACGGTCAGCGCTGGCCAATGCGTATCGATCATGACGGGCGCGGCGGTGCCGCATGGCGCCGACGCTGTGGTGATGCAGGAGCATACGCGCGCCGAAGGCCCTTCGATAATCTTTGAGCGCTTTGCGCGCGCGGGACAGGATTTCGTGCCGGAAGGCAAAGAGATTCACGCGGGCGAAGTGGTTGTGCCGCGGGGCACGCGACTCGGCTACGCGGAGCTTACGATGGCGGCGCAGGTCGGGCGCGCGAGCGTGATTGCGTATCGGCGGCCACGTGTGGCCATCCTTTCGACGGGGGACGAAGTGGTTGCGGTCGAGCAGGCGCCGGGGCCATTTCAAATCCGTAACAGCAATAGCGTATCGCTTGCGGCGCAGGGGTTGCTTGCCGGGGGGGACCCGGTCATGCTCGGCAGTGCGCCGGACGAAGTAGGCGAGCTTCGGCGTTGTATCGAGCGCGGCCTTGAGGCGGACGTTCTCGTGCTGAGCGGGGGCGTGTCGGTTGGGAAGTACGATTTTGTCGAGCAAGTGCTGCGCGAACTCGGCACTGGATTTTTTTTCGACGCGATTGCGATTCGTCCGGGGAAGCCCGCCGTTTTCGGCTGGTGCCGCGGAAAGCCTGTTTTCGGGTTGCCCGGGAATCCGGTTTCAACAATGGTGACCTTTGAACTCCTCGCCGTGCCGGCGATCGAGATGTTGAGCGGACGCGAGCCCCAGCCGCTCCCAATTTTCAAGGCGAAGCTCGCGCGGGCCGTGGAGAAAAAGGCGCCGCTGACCCATTTTCTCCCTGCGCGCGTGAGTTGGCCGGATGAAGAGCCAACCGTCGAGGAATTGCCGTGGGAAGGATCCGGCGACATAGGTCCGGTGGTTCGCGGAAATTGTTTTCTTGTGGTGCGTGAAACGAAGTTGAAGCTGGCGGCCGGTGAATGGGTGGACGTACTGCCGCGTCGAGGAATATTTTAGAGCGCAGTGACGATGGCGAAACTCTCCCATTACGACAAGAAGGGCAGTGTGCGGATGGTGGACGTGACGGCGAAGGCTGCGACCTCGCGGCAAGCCGTGGCTCACGCCTTCGTGCGCATGCAGCGCGCAACGGTCGCTAGTGTGCGGCGGCTGAAATCGCCCAAGGGCAACCCGCTGGAGATCGCGCGGATCGCGGGAATTACGGCGGCGAAGCGAACATCGGAACTGATTCCACTTTGTCATCCCATCGCCTTGACGCACGTGGATGTCGGCGCGAAGCTATGCCAGAATGGAATTGAGATTACCTCGAAAGCAACGGCCACGGGGCCGACGGGCGTCGAAATGGAAGCGCTCGTTGCGGCGGCCGTAGCAGCGTTGACGATTTACGATATGTGCAAGGCGCTTGAGCGCAGCATGGAAATTACCCAATTGTATCTCCAGAAAAAATCCGGCGGGCGAAGCGGGACGTACGTTCGCGCAGGAAAGCGTGGCCGGAAATGACCCTCGGTAAAGACGTCAAAGTATTGGTCGTCGACGACAACGCGCTGATCCTCGACCTGCTGATGAAAGGATTGACCCCGCATTGCGACGCGCGCGCCGCGGCCGACGGCGCCGACGCGCTGCTGAAAATTGTGGACGACCCACCGGACCTGATCGTGTGCGATTACCGCATGCCGGGACTCGACGGCCGGCAACTCTACGAAAAATTGCGCGGGCGCCAGCAGACGAAGCAAATCCCGTTTATTTTTTTGGCCAGCCGCGGTGACATCGAGGAAAAATTGCGGCCGCTGGTGGAAGGCGTCGAAGAATTCATATCCAAGCCCTTTTTTTTGAAGGATCTCGTGCGGCGCGCCAAAAAAGTGGTGGACCGGCTGCAGCTTGAAAAGCTGCAGAAACGTGCCGTCCGTCCGGGAGTCGTGCAGGGGCGCCTGGAAGAGATGAGCATTATGGATCTGATGCAGTCGCTCGAAATGGGCCAGAAATCATGCCAGTTGACGATCCACCGCGGCGAGGAGACCGCTGAACTCTTCTTCACTTCGGGCCAGTGCACGGATGCAAGGCTCGGTTCCCTCGAGGGCGAATCCGCGGTGTTTGAAGCGGTGCGCTGGCCGGATGGGCAGTTTGAAATCGATTTCAACGCAGGCTCGAAGCGCACGACAATTTCTCGTACCACGACCGGCCTTCTGATGGAAGGGCTGCGATTGATCGATGAAGCCCAGCGTGACGGCGAAGACGCCGCCGTGACGGAAGGCTAAGCTAGCGACCCTCGCGATGCGCGTCTCGATCCTAACAATCAGCGATTCGGTCGCCGCCGGGAAGTATGAGGACCGCTCCGGGCCATCCGTCACGTCGCGATGCAAGGAGCTGGGGTGGGAAGTGGTATTGACGGCGGTTCTCGCCGACGATCGCGGCGCCATCGAAGCGCACCTGAAGAAGGTCGCTGACTCCGACGCTGCGGATTTGATCCTCACGACTGGCGGAACAGGTGTAGGGCCGCGCGACGTCACGCCGGAAGCGACTCTCGCGATTGCCGACCGCCTCATTCCAGGTTTCGCCGAACACATGCGCACGGAAGGAGGAAAGAAGACGCCGCGGGCGCTGCTTTCGCGCGCCGCCGCGGCGATTCGCCGCCATACAATCATCGTAAATCTTCCGGGCAGCCCTACCGGCGCAGTCGAATCTCTCGACGCCATCGCTGAACTCCTGCCGCACGCCATCGCCGTGCTCCACGGCGCCGGTCATTCGTAACTCGGCAGGCTGCATCGTCCTTTCGGCCGGCCACTTTCCGAATCGTGCAGCCATCAAGCATGTGGGCGAGTGCCGATTGCGCCGTCGCGAGGGTCGAATCGCCAGCGGGTTTAAAACGGCGCATCTCCGGCTAGTGCTGACTGACGGAAAGAATATTGCCATCTGGATCCTTGAACCACGCCACCTTGTCACCCGAGGGAGTTGTCCAGATTCCAAGTTCGCGATCTTGAACGAAGGGGTACTTTTCCGTGACAACGCCTTTTTCCCTCAACCAGGTGACGACCGCATCGATACTTGGGACTTCCCAGCCCAGGATCGTGCCCTCGAGGGGAGTGAAGTTTGGAACTTTGGCAATCCGAATCTTGTGCCCTCCCACGCTTACGACCAACGCATATTGATCGAGACTCACGAAATCAAATCCGAGCCTGCCTTCATAGAAGGCCCGCGCCTTTTCATAATCTTTCGTGGGAACGAACCCAACCATCTTTCCTGAAGCCAACATTTTCCCCTCCCAACATCTTGCGGGCCTCAGGAATACCACTTGCTGGCGTCGTTTTCTCTCGCTATTGTGACAAGAAATGTCGCATAGATGCCAAAGTGTACTCTACGACCGAGACGCCCGGCGTCTCCTAGAGGTTGCGAGCGTGTCGGCAGACCTGCCGCACGGTCATGTGATTCCGGAGCACTCTCATCCGGAAGACCAATTACTGTTTGCTTCGAAAGGTGTAATGACGCTTCGAACGAAGCAGGGCGTGTGGGTTGTGCCGCCGATGCGTGCGGTGTGGATTCCGGCGGAGACGCCGCACTCGGTGAGCATGTCGGGGCACGTTTCGATGAGGACTCTTTACCTCTTGCCGAACTTGTGCCGCACTCTGCCGGCAAGGTGCCTGGTGATGAATGTGTCGTCGCTCCTGAAGGAATTGATCCTGCATGCCTGCAAATTTGCGAAGTTAAACAAGAAAAAGGCGGCCGAGAGGCGGATTGTCGAGCTACTTGTCGATCAGCTGAAGGCGATCGAGTCCGTGCCTTTGCAGCTGCCGCGTCTTGTGGATTCGCGGGCGAAGAGAGTGATGCAGGCGCTGTTTATGAATCCCGGTGATCAGAGGACGTTGGAGAAACTGTGCAAGGACTGCGGCGCAAGCAAGAGGACCATTCAGAGGCTGTTTGTTGAGGAAACAAAGTTGACGTTTGCCAAGTGGCGGCAGCAATTACGATTGCTCCATGGAATGCAGTTGCTGGCCTCTGGAGCAAAAGTGACCGCAGCAGCTATGGAGGCTGGATACAGCAGCACAAGCGCGTTTATATCGATGTTCCGCAAGCAATTGGGGACGACGCCAACGCATTATTTGAAGAGTGGAATCGAACGAGATCCATTCTTGTAGAGCGGACCGCGGAAGCATCTTGAGGCCACCTCGAACCGCTCGAGGCCATCGCTGAGCTCCTGCCACAAGCGATCGCCGTGTTCCACGGTGCTCGGCTCTAGCAGTTCGCAAGGATCCGGCATCTGTCTGAACAGGTCGGATCGAGCTACATGGGAGAAGGTGGTGAGGTGGGCGTCTCGGGGTAGAGGCGTTCAAACTCCGGGTCACCGTGGAGGATGGCGAGGTCCGGGTCGTGGCGCGTCCACACGGCATCTTTGGAACCGGCTTCCCAGGCTTTGCGCAAGGCATCCAGAGCTTCTGTCTTTTTTTTCAGAAGGCAGTACACGCAAGCCGCGTTATAGAGAATCGAAGCTTCGTTGGCGCGCAAGGTAACGGCCAGATTGAGTTCGCGCAGAGCATCGCCTTCCCGTCCCAAGTCGGCGTACATTCCGCCCA
>Ga0307475_10000349_pt1 | contig 27765 bp, 15 predicted proteins | sample atmos_gasesECM1C_FD_203317 | JGI IMG/M metagenome (GOLD analysis project Ga0307475, IMG submission 203317) | Hardwood forest soil microbial communities from Morgan-Monroe State Forest, Indiana, United States - atmos_gasesECM1C_515 | ecosystem: Environmental > Terrestrial > Soil > Temperate... | reverse complement strand
TGAACGTCCAAAACTTCGTTACCGATTTCTCCTTTCAGATACTTCCTTCAGGAATCACTGCGGACGGTTTTACGTTTGCGCTACAAGCGAACTCCACTGCAGCGCTGGGAGTGGCAGGCGGTCCGCTCGGCTATGGTCTCGACACTTCAACCGGCACCGGAGGAATTCCCAACAGCGTGGCCGTGAAATTCGACTTGTACGACAATTTTGGAGAAGGCATAGATTCTACGGGACTCTACATCAACGGCGCTTCACCGACGATCCCCGCCGTCGACATGACCGCTTCAGGTATAGACCTCCACAGCGGTGACGTCTTCAATGTGCACATGATTTATGGCGGCGGTTCTCTCGCCATGACCATTACAGACACGGTGACCAAGGCGGTGTTCGCCTACACTTGGACAATCGACATTCCCACAACAATCGGCGCTACCACGGCCTATGCAGGCTTCACAGGTGGCTCCGGTGGGATCACCGCAACGCAAAATATCTTGAGCTGGACTCTGGGCCCCACACCCATAGTCGGCTTCGCACCGGCGAGCCCCATCGACTTTCCGGATGTTGCCACAGGAACTTCCACTGCGCCAATTTCTATTACCGTGACGAACAGCGGTGGCGCGGATCTCCATATCAGCAGCGTTACCCTGACAGGCACCAATCCCGCGGACTTTGCAATAGCATCCAACACTTGTTTGACGGCACCTATAGTCGTCAACGCTACTTGCACGGTCGCGGTCACCTTTGCTCCCACCGGCACCGGAGAACGTCAGGCCAACTTGCAATTTACCGACGACGCTTCAAGCAGCCCACAAATTCTGGCCCTCAGCGGCGCCGGCCTCGCTCCAGCGACTCCTGCTGTGACCGTTGTGCCCAGCAGTCCGATACTGCTGCCCAACACCAAACAGGCAGCTACCAGCGCGCCTGTAGTTGTGACGGTCACGAACACTGGCAACGCCAATCTCAACATCAGCACCCTCACGCTTACGGGAGCGAACGCTAGCGACTTCGCGCTTGTTTCCAATATGTGCAATGGAGCAACCGTATCCGCCAACGCAACTTGCACGGTGGGCATAACATTCACGCCGACCGCCACTGGTGCGCGCCAAGCCACCCTGCAAATTGCCGATAATGCACCCGCAACTCCCCAGAGTTTTGCACTCAGCGGAAAAGGAGTTTCTCCGACCCCGACCGCTCCAGCCGTGGTTATTTCGCCGGCTTCAGTGGCCGTGGCAGGCACCCAGGGAACCGCAAGCAACTCCACGATCGTTGTCATTTCGAACTCCGGTAACTCGCCGCTGCATATTTCCGGCGTGGTCTTCGGAGGCGCGAATGTGTCGGAGTTTGTCAATCCATCAAATCCTTGCGTTGGTGCGCCCATCGCCCCCAACGCAAGTTGTTCTATCTCCGTGACCTTCGCTCCTCTCGGAGTCGGTACTCGCACGGAGACGGTTACGATGACGGACGATGCTCCCAATTCGCCGCAGGCATTTACGATTAACGGCACGGCCAGCCCGGTCTACACCGTTATCAGCGCATCCTCGGCCCTGACCACCGCGGTTACCGCCGGACAAACTGCTCAATATAGTCTGCAACTCACTCCCGGCATTGGATACTCGGGCCCAGTTACCATGGCGTGTTCCGGAGCTCCGGCCACAACCACATGCACGGTTACAAATCCCGTCCAGTTAACGGCTGGCGCACCCGCGTCTGTGAGCGTCACAGTGACTACTGTAAAGCGCTCGCTCGCGCCCAACGCTGGTCGCCAGCCGAATTTTCCTCCACCCCTTTACCTGATGCTGCTGCTATCGAGCATCAGCCTGGCGGTGTTTGTGATGTTGAAACAACTCAAGCACAGCGGCTTTAGGCCAGGGCGACTTGCGTATCCCGGTGGCTTGATGGTCCTTGTACTTGCAGGATTTAACCTTACGGGCTGCGCGAGCGGCGGGGTTTCTGTGGTTACCCCTACTCAGCCAAGCAACCCAGGCACACAGAAGGGGACTTACACTCTGACCCTAACGCCCACGGCCTCCAGCACGAGCGGCAAACCGCTGCAACTGTCGCCCATTCAATTGACCCTGAATGTAAATTAACGAAACGAGCCAACCGCGTCCACCTCCCGTGGTGCGGTTGGCTTTTTTCTTTGGACTCACGACAATTACTTCTTTCCAGCATTTGACCGCGGAAGGATATCCTTGTTATCAGATATTTATATGACCGTGAATCGCAGAAATCTGCTGAAGCAGCTGGGCGCAGGAATAGCGGCGAGTTCCTTGCTTGCGCCGCGGCCCATCTCCGCAGACATCAGTGAATCTCTAATGGAGTCGATGACCTCTCCGCAACATGGAGAGCCAATCCGCCTGGACCGCAACGAAAACGCCTACGGCCCCTCTCAGAAAGCGATCGCAGCAATTCACGAAGCAGCCACCGGAAGCAAGCGTTATCCAGATTCCCGCGTTCTACAGAAGGCACTAGCGGATTATCACAGCGAAGTAACTTCCGGCGTTAACCACGTTATTAAGCCGGAGCAAATTGTGATTGGTTGCGGATCCAGCGATGTCTTGCGAATGGCCGCGTCGGCATTCCTGGGTCCAGGTGCTGCGCTCATTATGGCGGCGCCCACCTGCGATCTCATCGCGAAATCTGCGTTGAGCAAGGGCGCTGCCATCACCGAAGTTCCGTTGCGCAATGACCATGCTCATGACTTAGACGCAATGCTGAAACATTCCAACAAAAGCGGAGCCAGCGGCCTCATCTATGTGTGCAATCCCAACAGCCCCACTGGAACGCTGACGACAAGAAAAGATCTCGAAGAATTTCTCGCCAAAGTATCGCCAAAATTTATAGTGGTAATCGATGAGGCTTATCATCACTACGCCGGCGGTTCTGGCGCTTACATGTCGTTCATAGACCGGCCGTCGGATAATCCGCAGGTGATTGTTACACGAACTTTTTCGACCGGCTACGGATTGGCCGGCGGGCGTGTGGGTTACGCGGTAGCATCGGGTTCCAACGCGGAAAAAATGGTTCGAGAAGAATTGCCTTTTGCGCTGAATCGCACAGGCATGTTCGCCGCTTCGGCGGCCCTCGCAGACCGGGAACATCTGGATATCTGTATCAATCGAAATTTTAACGATCGTCAGGAATTCATGAACCAGGTGAATGCGCGGATGCTGAGAGCCCTGGATTCGCACGCCAATTTTGTCTGTTTGAATGTAATGCGGCCCGCTGTGGAAATTTCTGAGCATTACAGCAAGAATAATTTTGTGTTGGCACCATTAATTCCTTCCATGCCGAATTATCTGCGCATCTCGCTCGGCACGCCGGAAGAAATGCATGAATTCTGGCGCGTCTGGGACCTGCTCGGTTCTCATCCCATGTCCATGTAGAGCATGCGTCGCCGAGTCTTGGCGGACGTTTTGCAAAACAGTATTACATTTCCTATAATAGGTATCCCGTTGCCCAATCCTTAAATCGCTACATTGATTACAAGGCATTTACACAGGTCCGTGGAATGCTACACGCCGACTTGGGCGGCCCTTGGTGTTTTCCGAAAGACCGGAAAACATCTGAGGGATTTGTGGGTTCTTTTTACAGCATTCCTAGCATATGCAGTTGAATTGCCGCCTTGTATCTTGGGAGCTATCGGAATGGATTTTCACATCGGGTTGCGTCGCGAAACCGGTATTGTAAGTAAAAGTCGGACCGCGAGACTTCTCTCGAGCCCGGGCCGACAGATTTCGGTAATTGCCGCTGTCGCCTTTCTCACCGCGTACGCGCCAATCGCTCGCGGTCAGGCCAATATCCAAGGCTCGTGGCAAACGTTATCCACCCAGATGAACATCAATCCGATCCATACGGCGTTGATGTCCAATGGAAAAATTCTAGTCGTCGCTGGCTCCGGAAACTATCCTGCGCAGACCACCTTTCAGGTGGCCGTATGGGACCTCTCCAATAACACCATAAGTGCCCCCGTACCCCAGAGTTGGGACATGTTCTGCAACGGCATGATCGTGTTGCCCGACGGTAGGCCATTTATCGTAGGCGGCAATCTTCAATACGATCCCTTCTTCGGCTGGAAGAGAACCTCCATTTATGACCCGGTGACTGATAAATGGGCAGATATGGAGGATATGGCCCACGGGCGTTGGTATCCCACGAACACCGTTCTTGGCGACGGAAGGGTAATGACCTTTTCGGGGCTGGATGAAACCAGTTCCACGAACGCGCAGGTGGAAATCTACAAGGTTGGCGCTGGTTGGAGCGCACCGTCGACCGCGCCCTGGACTCCCCCTCTCTACCCCCGCATGCATCTCTTACCCAGCGGCAAAGTTTTTTATTCTGGCTCGACGACACAATCCCGAACCTTTGATCCTTCCACGAATACCTGGTCAGGGGTGATCGCCAACACCAATTATGGAGGAGCTCGGACCTATGGTTCCTCGGTGCTTCTCCCGTTGACGCCGGCAAACGGTTACAAACCAAAAGTAATCATTTTTGGTGGAGGCAATCCATCCGTGGCCACCACCGAGATTATCGATCTATCGACATCGTCACCTGCGTGGGTTTGGGGTCCAAATATGTCGCAACCACGCATTGAAATGAACGCAACGATGCTTCCCAACGGCAAAATTCTCACCGTAGGTGGGTCGCTGAATGACGAGGACACCAGTACCGCCTCCCTTCAAGCCGATCTCTACGATCCCGCCACGAATACCATGGGATCCGCTGGCTCAAATGCTTTTCCCCGGCTCTATCATTCCGTTGCGTTACTACTACCTGACGCCACCGTATGGGTCGCAGGAGGTAACCCCTCGCGCGGTTCCTACGAACAGCACGTCGAGATTTATACCCCGCCGTATTTATACAACTCCAACGGCTCCTTAGCGACACGTCCGTCGATAACTTCCGTTTCCCCGGGAGTAATCGGCTACGGCACGTCATTCCAGGTGCAGACCCCCGACGCCGCGAACATAGCTTCCGTGGTGATTATGAAAGACGGTTCAGTGACCCACGCCTTTAACATGGATCAACGCCTGGTAGGTCTGTCATTTGCCACTGGTAGCGGCGTGCTGAACGTAACCGGGCCGCCGAATGGAAATATCGCGCCTCCCGGCTATTACATGCTCTTTCTCATCAATATTTCAGGAGTGCCGTCGGTAGCCAAATTCGTGCAAGTCTCAAAAGCTCCAACGGATACACCTCCCAAGGGAACCATCACGAGTCCCGCGTCGGACATTGTGATTGCTCCAGGCCAATCTGTGACCTTTGCAGGAACTGGCACGGCATCGAGTGGCTCGATCACCGGCTATTCGTGGAGTTTCCGTGGTGCAACCCCTGCGACCAGTTCGCTACAAAACCCTGGAGCCGTGACGTTTTCTACCGCTGGCACATACCCCGCCGTGTTTACCGTCACCGATTCTGCCGGGATCACCGACCCCAGTCCGGCAATCCGCACCATTACCGTTGCTACGGAAGCTGCCCCGGTGCTTTCAGCGGTAAGTCCCAATGTTGGCGGGCAAGGGAAGGCCAACCTGAACGTGACTCTGACCGGTAGCAATTTCCTCGCTTCCCCGACGTGTGGCTTCGGCTCGGGCATAACGGTTAATTCCTGCACTTATAATTCGTCCACACAACTTACCGCCAATATCAATATTCTCTCCAGCGCCGCCACTGGTTCACGCAATGTGACCGTCACGAACACCGACGGTCAGAGCTCCACGTTAACAAATGGTTTCACGGTACAGATTGGTAGCTCCAATCCGGCTCCGACCATCACCAGCGTGAATCCCAACACGGGAGCGCAGGGCCAGTCGAATATCACTGTGACAATTACAGGTACAAATTTTCTACCTAATCCTTCGTGCAATTTCGACGCAGAGCAAGGATTAACCGTCACCGCGTGCACCTACAACTCTGCCACCAAGATCACGGCGACGCTCTCGATATCCTCGACTGCCATTGTGGGCGGCCACAATGTCGTTATCACCGATACCGATGGGCAAAGCGCCACGGCCATCAACGCGTTCACTGTCACCTCCTCCTCGGGTGGAGTAGGATTTGGCAGCGGCTTCGGGGCGGGCTCCATGGTCTTGAACGGTAATGCTGTGATCAGCGGCACCGCCTTATCCTTGACCACCACCAACGGCACCTTCCAAGCCTCCAGCGCCTGGTATCCGACAGCGGTAAACATTCAAAACTTCACTACGGACTTCAGTTTCCAGACCTCCGCCGGTTCACCGACAGCCGACGGATTAACCTTCACGCTGCAAAACGAATCTACGGCTGCGTTGGGCGGGGCTGGTGGAAACTTGGGATATGGACTTACCACCACACCCAGCGTGGCGGTGAAGTTCGATCTCTACAACAACAATGGAGAGGGACCCGATTCAACTGGACTTTATCTGAACGGCGCATCGCCCACCACGCCAGCGGTAGACATGACCGGCTCGGGAATCGATCTGCACAGCGGCGACGTCTTCCGAGTGCATATGACCTATGACGGCACCAACCTTGCCATGACCATCACGGATGCCAACACAGCGGCGACCTTCACGCAGACTTGGCCGGCGAACATCCCATCAACCGTGGGTGCCAACACCGCCTTTGCGGGCTTCACCAGTGCTACAGGTGGATACACCGCCAATCAAAGCATTTTGAGCTGGACAATGAGCAGCAGCACCGGCGGCGGAGGCGGCACGGTCGCCACGCCAGCGTTCAGCCCAGCTCCGGGAACCTATCTGGGAACGCAGACGGTTTCGTTGAGCGACACCACCTCTGGAGCCACGATTTACTACACGACGGACGGATCCACGCCGACAACCAGTTCAACAGCGTATAACGGTCCGATCACCGTTAGCGCCACGGAAACCCTGAAAGCCATCGCCGCGGAAACGGGCTACGCCAACAGCAGCGTGGCGACAGCGACCTACACCATCGAATCGCAGGTGGCCGCGCCCACATTTTCACCCCCGGCGGGCAGTTATAGCTCGGCGCAAGCCGTGACTATCTCGACGACCTCGCCGGCACCGACGACGATTTACTACACCACGAACGGTTCGACTCCAACGACCAGCTCGGCAGTGTACAGCGGACCTATCACCGTGAGCGCGAGCGAGACGTTAAAGGCCTACGCCACCAAGAGCGGTTACTTCGACAGCAACGTGTCCACTGCAGCCTATACGATCGGTTCAACCGGCGGGGGCGGCGGGATCAGTTTCAGCAGCGGATTCACCACCGGCTCGATGGTGCTGAATGGAAATGCGGCAATCAATGGCACCGCCTTATCATTGACAACCACCAACGGCACCTTCCAGGCCTCCAGCGCTTGGTATCCAACAGCGGTAAACATTCAAAACTTCACCACCGATTTTAGCTTCCAAATGTCCGCGGGTTCACCGACAGCCGACGGATTGACCTTCACGCTGCAGAACGGATCCACGGCCCAATTAGGCGGAGCCGGCGGAAATCTTGGATATGGCCTTACCACCAACAACAGCGTGGCCGTGAAATTTGATTTGTACAACAACAACGGAGAAGGACCTGATTCAACAGGACTGTATCTGAACGGCGCATCGCCCACCACGCCAGCGGTAGATATGACAGGCTCGGGTATCGATTTGCACAGCGGAGACGTCTTCCGGGTGCACATGACCTACGATGGCACCAACCTGGCCATGACCATCACGGATGCCAACACGGCAGCATCGTTCTCGATAACTTGGCCGGTGAACATCCCATCCACCGTCGGGGCCAACACCGCCTTTGCCGGTTTCACCGGAGGCACGGGCGGATACACGTCCAATCAAAACATCTTGAGCTGGACAATGAGCTACAGCTCCGGTGGAAGCGGTACGGTTGCGACGCCTACCTTCTCGCCAGGCGCCGGGACTTACGGCTCGACGCAAGCGGTGAGCATCTCGGACGCGACATCCGGAGCCAACATTTATTACACGACGGATGGATCAACGCCGACAACCAGTTCAACCGCGTACAGCGGGCCAATTACGGTGAGTGCCACAGAAACTGTGAAAGCCATTGCAGCGGCAACCGGATACACCAATAGCAGCGTGGCTACAGCGACCTACACCATTCAATCGCAGGCCGCCACGCCCATATTCTCTCCGGCTGGCGGGAGCTATGCTTCGGCCCAAACGGTTAGCATCTCGGACGCGACATCCGGGGCCCAGATTTACTACACGACGGATGGATCAACGCCGACCACCGGTTCAACCTTGTACAATGGGCCAATCACCGTCAGCGCTACAGAAACCCTGAAAGCCATCGCAGCGTCAGCCGGCTTCGCCAATAGCAATGTAGCCACGGCGGCGTACACCATCGGCTCAGGCGGTGGAGGCGGTGTCGGCTTCGGCAGCGGCTTCGCATCCGGTTCGATGGTGTTGAATGGCAATGCAGCAATAAATGGTACGGCCCTCTCTTTGACCACCGCCGGTCCTACTTTCGAGGTTGCCAGCGCGTGGTTCCCCACGGCACTGAATGTCCAGAAATTCACCACCGACTTCACCTTCCAGTTATCCGCCGGCTCTCCGACGGCGGACGGCTTCACCTTCGCGATTCAGGGTAATTCCACTGCGGCGATAGGTGGTTCGGGTGGCAAACTGGGCTACGGAAATATAGGGAAGAGCGTGGGCGTGAAGTTTGACCTCTACAATAACGCCGGGGAAGGCACTGATTCGACATGGCTATACACGAACGGGCCAGACCCCACAGTCCCAGCAGTTGACATGACCAGTTCCGGGGTCGATCTGCACAGTGGCCATGTTTTCGCGGTTCACATCGTTTATGACGGCACCAATTTGACCATGACTATCACGGACACTACCAACACCGCTTTGACCTTCACGCAGACTTGGCCGGTCAATATTCCCGGAACCGTAGGCGCGAATACCGCCTTTGTAGGTTTCACTGGAGCCACCGGCGGGTATACCGCCAATCAGTCTGTTCTCACCTGGACATACACCGTCAATTAGGGCGGATGGCACGGCGTGGGCCTCTCTGATTTCCAGCGCCGACCACATCACCCTGCATCATTTTTTGCAACTCAGGTCATCTAGGCTGTCTAGATACAGGAGTGCCCGTAGTTGGTGACGTCAGTCGCTATGCTATCATCGCGGCTCTTCTGCCTCTCGTGAGCTATGGATGCGTCCCCTTCGAGCGGCGAGTTGCTTGGAGGCAACATGGATCATAAACTCCGGAACATTCTGATCGCCGTAGCAATCGTGATCGTCATCCTGGTGATCGTTCCGTTCCTGATTCCCGTCAATCAATTCAAACCTACGATTGAAGCGAAAGCCTCGGCTGCCCTCGGACGCCAGGTGCAATTGGGCAACCTCAGTCTTTCTCTGTTTACTGGTTCGCTCTCCGCTGAGAACCTGGTGATTGGCGATGATCCCAAGTTCAATCAAACCCCATTTTTGACTGCCAAAGGAGTGCGAGTCGGCGTCGCCATGATGCCGCTGATCTTTTCGCGTGCCTTGAACATTACCAGCGTGACCATTAAAGATCCGCAGGTCACCTTGCTGCACAACCCCGCGGGCCAATGGAATTATTCGTCCATCGGTGGCGCGGCGGCAAACACCGCGAACAACCAGGCTGCGCAGCAGAATAATACTTCCTCGGACCTTTTCATAAATAAGCTCTCACTGGAGAACGGCAGCATTATTGTCGGGTATGTCGGCAATCCCAAGCGCACCACCTACGACCACGTGACCGTCGAAGCTTCCAATATTTCAACCCGTGGAAAATTCCCGGTCTCGGTTTCGGCCGATCTTCCGGGAGGCGGCAAATTCAAGCTGGACGGAAATGCGGGGCCCCTTGATGCCTCGGACGCCGCTCTGACGCCCGTGGATGCAAAACTCTCGGCCAGCTCGCTGAATCTGGGTTCCACCGGATTCATTGAGCCCAATACCGGACTCGGTGGACTCCTCGACCTCGATGCCACCCTGACATCGGCCCAGGGCCAGGCGGAAACCAAGGGCAACGCCAAGCTTTCCAAGGCACTCTTCATTCAAGGCGGTTCTCCGTCTTCCGTACCCTTGCTGCTGGATTTCAATACCAAGTACGATCTTGCCAAGCAGAGCGGCACGATCCATGGCACCACGCTAAAAATTGGCGGCGCCACCGCTCAAGTTGGCGGCACTTTCAACGATGCCGGCGAAAACACCATCGTGAATATCAAAGTCGACGGCCAGAACATGCCCGCGAAGGACTTGGCAGCTTTTCTGCCGGCCGTCGGGATTCGCCTCCCAAACGGTGCTTCCCTTGAGAGTGGGACACTCAGCGAAAATCTCACCATGGCCGGACCTACGACCAATCTGGTTACCAGCGGCAACGCCGGGATTTTCAGCGTTAGATTGGCGGGATTCGATCTGGGTTCGAAAATGTCCAGCATCTCCGCGCTAACCGGATTGAAGAGCGGCAAAGATCTTGAGATCGAAAAAATGACCGCTAATTTGCGCATGACTCGCGACGGATTGCGCGCCGATAATTTCATCTCCGTGCTGCCGGCCTTTGGCCAGATCGTCGGTGCCGGCACCATAGACGCCAAGAACGACCTTGATTTCAAGATGGCCGCAACGCTGAAGTCTGGTGTGATTGCCAATGTCGCGAATCCTACCGGCGCACTCACTTCGGTTTTGGGAGGCGGTGGTTCAAGCGGCTGCAAGAATGGTGTAACCGTGCCGTTTAAAATTGAGGGCACCACAGCCGACCCGAAGTTTGTTCCTGACGTCGGCGGTGTTGCGGCCGGTATGCTGAAATCTCAACTGGGTTGCGCGGGTAGCGGCGTGGCGGGCGCGAAGAATCTGAACCCCACGAACCTGAATCCGACGGATGCCACCAAAGCCCTGGGCGGGCTTTTCAAGAAGCCAAAACCATAAAGGCCTAGTCGTAACGCAGCGCCACCATCGGATCTACGCGCATCGCGCGCCGCGCCGGAATGTAACACGCCAATACCGCTACGCCGGTAAGTAAGAGCGTTACCGCTGTGTACGTCGACGGGTCGTAAGCCCGCACGTCAAACAGCAGGCTAACCAGGACGCGCATCAGCCCCAGCGCCACTAGGATTCCCAAGCCCAAGCCCAGCACCGTCAAGCGCAGTCCCTGCCCAAGTATTAAGCGCATCACATCGCCGCGCTGCGCTCCAAGCGCCATACGCAAGCCGATCTCGCGCGTCTGCTGGTTCACGGAATAGGACAGCACTCCGTAAACTCCCACTGCGGACAGCACCAATGCTAACGCTCCGAACAGCGCAAGCAACAAGCCGCCCATCTTCGGTGCCCAAAGCGCCTGAGACAAAATCTGCTCGATCGTAAACACATTTGTTATCGCCAGATTGGGGTCCAACGACTGCAGCGCCACTCGCGCGGTACCAACTACATTCTCTGGATTGCCGGTGGTACGCACGTGCAGAGTTGCAGCCGGAACATAGTCTTGCGCCATTGGCAAAAACACAATAGGCTGCGGCTCTTCTCCAACTTCGTTTACCACTGAATTTGCCGCCACACCTACAATTTCCCGCAAAGTCATATCGCCAATGAAATGAAATCGCTTGCCAATGCCATCTTCGTTGGGCCAGTGCTGCTTAGCCATGGCCTCACTGACGATCGCCACCGTGGCGGTCTCTTTGCGGTCACCATCATTAAAACTTCGCCCGCGTGTGACCGGGATCCGCAGGGTTTCAAAATAGTCTGGCGTGACGTCATCCACGAGCGTCAATGTGCCGCGGTAACCCGAAGCCTGATCCCGTCCTTCCGGAAATACCGTGCGTAAGAAACCTCCGTTAATCGGAGCATTGGAAGCTATGCTCACGGATGCGACACCCGGCGAATTCTTCACTTTCTCAATAGCCGCGCGGTAAAACTGCTGGCCCCTACCCTCTTCATAGTGCAGCGCTCCCAGATCGAAATTCATGGCCAGAAGATTCTTGGATTCAAAACCCAGCTCGGTCTTTTGCGCGTTCTGCATGCTATGCAGGAAAAGCCCAGCACCGACGAGTGTTATTAACGCGAGCGCCATTTCGCCAATAACCAGCAAACTGCGCAATGGATCCCGTCGCCAGCCGACAGTGCCGCCTCGGCCCCCGGCATTTAACGTTTCCATGAGATCCGGGCGCGAAGCTTTTATCGCAGGAGCCAGCCCGAAAATAAAACCGGTAAGAATAGCCACGCCCAAAGTGAAGAGCAGAACGTGCGAATCGAGGGCTAAATCAATACCGCTGTCCGCGATGAACGACGGGCGGAAAGACCACAAAATACTGCGCCCTGCGTAGGCTATAGCCAGCCCGACAGCGCCTCCCGCGAGTGACAACAGCATGCTTTCTGTAAGCATCTGGCGCACAATGCGCGTACGACCCGCGCCCAGAGCTGCGCGCAGGCTAATCTCTTTCTGACGTCGTGCACCTTGTGCCAGCAGAAGATTGGCAAGGTTGACGCACGCGATCATAAGAACTAAACCCACCACGCCCATCATCATCGCGCTTGCCAAGGCGATTCGTTTATGGTCGTTGACCCCAACCGCGGCATCGGCCAGCGGGCTGAGCGCTACGCTTCGTCCGCTATTATCTTTGGGAAATTCCGCCTCTAGGTGGGTGGCCATCGTTTTCAGCGATGCTTCCGCAGCGCTCGTTTCCAGCCCAGGCTTCAACCTGCCAAAGGTGCCGACGCCCAAAAACCGCCGTTCATTGAAAAAGTCCTTCGCCTTGCCGCCCAGCAACTGATCTTTCATGCTGGTGGGAATCCAGACTTGTTCAGCACTAAAAAATGTTATCGTGCCTCGAAATCCCCGAGGAGCAATCCCGATGATGGTGTACGGGCGGGCGTTGAATATCAGCGGTTTCCCAACGATTCCCGGGTCTGAGCCCAATTTATTGGCCCAGAGCGCGTAACTAAGAACGGCCACATCGTTGCCATTCGTCTTGGTGTCTTCATCGGGCATGAAAAAACGCCCTCGAGCCGGCCGTATTCCTAGAACATCAAAATAATTTGCGCTTACGAGTTCACCCTGGAGCTGGCGCGGTTCTGCGCCCCCGCTCCAGGTAACAGCGATGGGCATAAAAGCCGCAAGGTCGCTGAACACCTGGTTGTCACGGCGATAATCTTGAAAATTCGGGAAGGACATTCCAATTTTCTCGAATCGAGCTTGGGTCAACAGGGTTTTGGTGTCGACAGTATCCATTTCAACCAGACGCGGCAGGTCCCGCACCGGAAGCGCGTTCAACAAAATCGCGTTGACCACCGTGAAGATCGTCGTGTTGGCACCGATGCCCAACGCCAGAGACAGTACCGCCACGGCGGTGAACCCAGGATTTTTTCGCAGCATGCGCAAACCATAGCGCAGGTCCTGCATAAAAACTTCCAGCACTGGCAGGGTCTGGCGGTCATGGTAGATCTCTTTGGTCTGCTCAATTCCGCCGAGTTTCATCAGCGCAACCCTTCGTGCTTCCGTGGCGCTCATCCCTTTGCGAATATTGTCTTCAGTGTGCATTTGTAAATGTCCTTCCAGTTCTTCTGCAAAACTGTCCCGCGGTTCAACATGAACCGTGCCCGCCAACCGCAGCCAGAATGCTCGCAGCGTTTTCATGCCGATTCCTTGCCGGGAGCGAGGAATCGCGAGAGAATCGCGGTGGTCTGTTCCCAATCGCGTTCTTCGCGGCCCAGGAATTTGCGCCCGGCGCGCGTCAGTTTGTAATATTTGGCCCGGCGATTATTGTCGGACTGGCCCCACTCCGACTCGACATGCCCCTCCTGCTCGAGTTTCAGCAACGCGGGATACAACGTGCCGTAGTTCACCGCCAGCAGATCACCGCTGGTCTGCTCGATGCGCCGCGCAATCCCGTAGCCATGCAAAGGACCGAGCGCTTCGAGCGTCTTGAGAATCATCAGCGCCAGCGTGCCTTGCCACACATCCACTTTTTCAGTCATTTGTTCGCGCCTGCCTCTTCGAGGTCCGCCCTTCGATCCTATGGGAACCCCATACTAATCCCGCTACGCTCCTATGGGAAGCCAATAGTAAAGACGCTCCGGATGGCTGTTTGTTTCTGTATGGGATTCGTTCTTTTGATGTTTTTCAAGAGCCGTAGACCCGGGCATTCCGCGCCCCCGAAGCCATAAAAACAAACCGTAAAATCACGGACAGCTCGCTACGAGGCAGACCGTCGCAAATTACTTCCTACAGCCGAGCCCTGTCCCTTGTACGTGAATCGCCTGATCTGTCTTGACACTGGGGCATGGGATACTGCGACGAGCCCAACGAAGTTATTCAATCTGTTCAAGAAAGTTGGCCCCGCAAAATGACGATGCAGGGCTTCCGCCGGACCTATTTCCCGCATACGGGTTGCGTACCCGAAAATGTCGCAATTAACGCGTGGCTCTGACAACTCCGCCGCGCCGCTGGTCGCCATTCAAAAAGTCACTATCCAGTCCAATTATCACGATCTTTTGTTGCGGCCCGGCTACATATCCAGAATTATTCTCGAAGGCCTAAAAATTTCCGTCTCGGCGCAGCACGAAACATCGACATCGCAACAAATCTCGAGCAAATCATCCACGCGTATGGGCGAGGTCTTTACAAAAAACGCTACGCTGGAGGTCGCGCGAAAAGGTGACGGCCCTCTGAGATTCGAAATTCATCAACTCAGTCTCAAATCCATCAGCGATAGTTCGCCCATGTCTTATGACCTCGCGATGCGCAACGCCGAACCGCCAGGGGAAATTCGCTCGCGTGGAAGACTCGGTCCCTGGGACCGTCAACACATGAACGACATTCCCCTCTCGGGCTCATACACATTCGATGGCGTCGATTTGGGAATCTTCGAAGGAATTGGAGGAACCTTGGCCGCCACAGGAGATTTTCACGGGGTGCTCGGCCGCATAGATACTCAGGGAACCACGAACACGCCAAAATTTGAGGTCACCCGCAGTCATCACCCTGTCGCGCTCAAGGCAAAATTCAACGCCACCGTTGATGGTATGAGCGGCGACACGATTTTGCATTTCGTCGACGGAGTATTTCTGAAAACGCCTGTGCACATCGAAGGTTCCGTGGCCGGCAAACCCGGACAGCCTGGCAAGACCGCTTCGCTCAATGCGACCGTGCACAATGGCCGCATGGATAACGTCCTGTGGCTTTTCGTTAAACAAAGAAAAGCTCCCATGGATGGGACGACGAATTTTCACGCACACGTCATATGGCCTTCCGGGCACCAGCCGTTTTTAAAGCGTGTGGTGCTTCAAGGCGATTTTGAAATCGAACACGCACAGTGGACCGATCCAGAACGCCAGATGAGCGTGAACATGTTAAGTAAAAAAGCCGGCGGAAAGAAAAAAGACCCAGAGACTCCCAACGTAACCGCCGACTTAAAGGGCAGCGTGTTGTTGAGCAACGAAGTCGCCAAATTTCATGACACTTCCTTCAAGGTGCCTGGTGCGGAAGCCATCTTGCACGGCACTTACAATCTGGAGGACACCAAGATCGATTTTCACGGGGATTTGAAAACGGAAGCATCGCTTTCGGATGACAGCAGCGGCGTAAAAGCTGTGCTGCTAAAACCGCTAGATCCGCTATTCAAGAAAAAGCATGCCGGAGCGCTAGTGCCTGTCGAGATGACCGGCACCTATCACGACCCGCACTTTGGCGTTTCGCCTCAGCCCAAAAAACTAGCCGCAGCAAACCGCCGCCATCACCCTATTTGCCCTCAAATGGATAGCGATCTTGCGACTGCACCGCGGCAGCTACATTGCGGCGCAGCGCAATGGTATCGACCGCAGCGCGCTTGGCGAATCGTTTCAGCACCGACATCTGCATGGTAAGCATGTCTCCTTCGTGAAGAGCGGCAATGGCACGTTTAGCCTCATGTTCAACGCGCCCCGCAGCATCGGAAATAAAGACCCGCGCTGCATCGATCATCGGTTGTGCCGCGGATCGGCCTTTACCGTTTGCCGCTTTTTGCGCGCGTAGCAGTGAAGATTCCATGGCATAGATTTCCATGATGATATTCGAAAGCGCCGCAACCAACTCCTGCTCGTCGGCCAGCGTGTCGCGATATTTCTGGACCGCTCCGCCAGCCGATTGTAAAAATATTTTTTTGCAATTGGCGACCACGGTGGCTTCCGCTGCCAAAACGCCGTCGTCCGTTTCCTCGAACGACGGTCCGGCAAGAATCTCGTCCGCCAGTTTCATGGCCGCCGGTATCAACGCCAACTGCCCGCCCATGGCCCGCTTCATCAGCATCTGAATGATCAGCATGCGGTTGATTTCATTGGTGCCTTCAAAAATGCGATTGATGCGTGAATCGCGATAAGCGCGGCAAACCGGATAGTCTTCGTGAAAACCATAGCCGCCAAAAATCTGCACCGCTTCGTCGACCACGAAATCCAGCATCTCGCTGCCATACACCTTGGCGATGGAACTTTCGATGGCGTATTCCTCCAGAACTCTCATGGTGTTCTGGATTTTCTCCCCGGGATTTTCCGATCCGTTATTGGATGCCGAGGCCATGGCCGTTTCCATGTTGCCCGCCGAACGGTAAATCATCGATTCCACCGCAAAAAGCTGAATCGCCATTTCAGCCAGCTTTTCACGCATTAGCCCGAAGTCCCCGATCGCTTTGCCGAACGCTTTGCGCTCCTTGGCATATTTCGCGGCCGTCGCCAATACGTACTTCGAGCCGCCTACCGCGGAAGCGCCCAAAGTGAATCGCCCGGCATTGAGAATATTAAATGCCACAATGTGCCCGCGGCCGGCCTCGTGCAAAAGATTTTCTTTGGGAACTTTGCAATTTTCCAGGAACACCGGCGTCGTGGAACTACCATGAATGCCCATCTTATGCTCTTCGTTTCCAGGCTTAATGCCGGGGAATGTGCGCTCCACGATGAAGGCGCTTAATTTTTCGCCGCCAATCTTCGCAAACACAATATAAATGTCCGCAAAGCCACCGTTGGTGATCCACATTTTCTGCCCGTTCAAAATGTAATGTTTTCCGTCGGGCGTGAGTTCCGCGCGCGTCAACGAATTCTGCGCATCGGACCCGGCTTGCGGTTCCGACAGGCAATAAGCCCCAATCCATTCGCCGGTGGCTAATTTGGGAAGATATTTTTTCTTTTGTTCTTCAGTCCCGAAATACACAATCGGCAGCGTGCCGATGCCGGCGTGTGCGCCATGCGTCACAGCAAAACCGCCGTAGATCGAAAGTTTTTCCGTGAGAACCGTGGTGGCCACCTTGTCGAGTCCAGCCCCGCCGTATTGCTCTGGAATTCCGCCGCTCAAGAGCCCAAGCTCACCCGCTTTTTTCACCAGTTCCGGCAGCAACCCCGGTTTCTTCGCTTCCAGATTCTTGATATGCGGCATCACTTCCTTGACAACAAATTCCTCCGCGGATTGCCCAATCAGTCTTTGATCATCATTCAGATCCGCGGGAGTGAATACATCCTCGGGTCGCGGCGATTCCAACAGAAAGCTGCCGCCTTTGGTTCCTTGTGGCGTGGTGGTTGCGGTGGCCATGGTCAGGGGCTCCTCGTTGGGACTGGGTGTGCTCAGCTCAATTATCTCATTTTTACAGAATGCACGCGCAGTAACGAATGACACCGTTAGAGTAGATGCAATGCCTGTCGGCTACAAGCCTCCGCCGCCAAACAAGCTGTAACACAGCAGGGCCAGCACAATCATCGTGATGGCCACGTACGTCCAATCTTTTTCGTATATAAACGCAACAACGGAAAACAGCACCCGGGCAACCGGCGTGGCGATTAATAGCAGCAGCCCCAACTGAATCAATTCCCGCCCGTGAAATTTTGCAGCCTCACGGAGAATTCCACCGACGGTGCGCAACTCCGGCGGCTCTCCCTGAAAGACGCGATAATTTATCGTGGGTACATCATGACGCGAGAGGTAAACAACTCCGCCAATAAATACCAGGCTGGCCGAGAGCAGCACTCCTCCACGCAAGAGCACCGCCATCATCTGGTCCATGCGCTGGTCCTGGCGTAGATTCGGAGCTGTCATTTCACATTTTCCCCGCAAAGCCGTTATAAATCATCTCCACCGCAAGAAATCCGATCACCGCCGCGAAAACTAGTCGCAGGGTTCGCACCTTCGCGCCCGCCAGCACACGGGCTCCCACCAGCGACCCGCCCAACACGCCCAGCATCACCGGCATCGCAATGCCCGGGTCAATATAACCGCGGCTCAAATAAATTCCCGCGCTGGCCGCGGCCGTGACGCCAATCATGAAATTGCTCGTGGTGGTCGACACTTTAAACGGCAGCTTCATGGCCTGGTCCATGGCCAAGACTTTTACTGCGCCCGATCCAATTCCCAGTAATCCCGACAGCACCCCAGCTCCAAACATTAATGCGAAACCCAGCGGCACTCCCCGGACGTGATATGGCGTCATGCCATTTTCCGTTGGATAGCTGCTATCCATACGCAGCCAGGTGGCAATACGGTCCGGGGCCACACCGGTCTTGTGTTCGGATTTTTCTCGCAGACTTGAGAACGCTGAGTAAATCAGTGCCAGTCCAAAAATAATTGCAATTACTGACACGTGAAGATGTAGCGCCACCGCGGCGCCAACCAACGCTCCCACCGTAGTAGCGATCTCCAGGAACATTCCCACGCGCACATTCGAATAGCCTTCTTTCACGTACGCCGCCGCCGCCCCCGAAGAAGTCGCGATCACCGAAACCAGCGCAGCGCCGATCGCGTAACGGATGTCCACGTGGAACAGCAACGCCAGCATCGGAACGATCACCACGCCGCCGCCCAGCCCCGTCAGTGAACCCAGAAACCCGGCCAGCAGCGAGCCCATGCCCACCAGCAGCGTGAATTCCAGCGTGTTCAAGAGTTTCTCCGGGAAGCGCTGATCCGTTTAATCGCAGCGCGCACAGTTCACAGGTGGCAGACGAAGTTAAGACTTCTTACAACGGTTGAGATGCAAAAATACTTAAGACCGGCTCAACAAATTCACGACAGCAACTCGAAAATTCCCGCTGCGCCCATTCCGCCTCCCACGCACATAGTGACCATGCCGTAGCGGCCCTTGCGCCGTTGCAGATCGCGGATGATTGTGGCGGTAAGTTTCGCCCCGGTGCATCCCAGTGGATGACCCAGCGCGATAGCGCCTCCGTTTGGGTTCAAACGCGCCGGATCCAACCCTGCCTGCTGGATGACGGCCAGCGATTGCGCGGCGAATGCTTCATTCAGTTCGATCACGTCGATGTCCGCGAGAGAAAGTCCAGCAAGCTTCAGCGCTTTCGGGATCGCGAAGACCGGTCCAATGCCAAATTCCTCCGGCGGGCAACCAGCGGTCGCGTAAGCCACAAAACGAGCCAGCGGCTTGAGCCCCAGCGCTTTTGCGCGCGCCTCAGACATGATAATCGTAGCGGCGGCGCCATCACTCATGGGCGAACTATTTCCCGCGGTGACCGTTCCTTTCGCGTGAAACGCAGGCTTCAACTTTGCAAGCACTTCTAACGACGTATCCGCCCGCGGCAATTCGTCGGTCGCAAATTGAAAAGTTTGTGTGACTGCCTTAGCAGCGATCTTGGTACTCGTGCCGCCTGCACCGCCGGCCCCATTCGTGCTCGCCAGCGCCGTGATGGTAACCTCCACAGGTACGGTTTCATCCTTGAAGTTTCCCGCCGCAATGGCCGCCAGCGCCTTCTTGTGAGAGTCCGCGGAGAATTTGTCGGCTTGTTCGCGGGTAATTCCAAATTTGCGCGCAATATTTTCCGTGCCGAGCCCCATATTGATATACGTATCCGGATAATGATCCACCAGCCAGGGATTCGGCGAAATTTTATTTCCGCCCATCGGCACCATGGACATGGATTCCGTGCCGCCCGCCACAATGATCTGCGCTGCTCCCGCACGAATGCGCTCCGCGCCAAGCGCGATGGCCTGCAAGCCCGAAGAACAAAACCGATTGATGGTCATCGCCGAAGTTTCAACGGGCAGCCCGGCTCGCAAAGCGGCGATACGCGCCACGTTCATCCCTTGCTCGCCTTCAGGCATGGCACAACCCAAAATCACATCGTCAATTTCTTTGGGGTCCAGCCCGCCTACGCGTGCAAGCGCTTCCTTGATTACCACCGCCGCCAGGTCATCAGGGCGCGTGGCGCGCAGCGATCCTTTATAGGCGCGACCCACCGCGGTGCGCACCGCGGACACGATTACAGCTTCTGGCATGAATAGCCTCCGTTCAAGCCGCGACTAAAATCACGGCTTCCCTTCGATTGTTTGCCCGGCAGCGGCAAAATGCAAATCTGTCGCGTTGAATCAGGAAATTAGTCAGAGACCAAGCTCTAGCATCACTGTTTTGTCTTGGACGTCGCGACGGAGCCTTTGCGAGGAATAGAAATTTTCACCGGCGGTGCAACGTGGAATTTTGTGGCGTAATTTCCCTGGTTAACGGCGATGCCCACGCGGCCACGCGAGTCGATATATAACAAAGATTCGCCTACCGGAACGCCCATAAACGTCTTTACATACGGCACCACAACAGACTTCCCCGCAATTTGCACCGTAACTTTGTCTCCTACGTTGTAGCCCAGCTTCCTAAAATCCTCGCCCGGCACATCTGTGACCAGCGAACCATAAGGATCATCGAGACCGATCACGTCCCCATCGATCCCTTGCTCATTCATTACAGAAGCTTTGGGTTTCAACTGTACTAGTTGATCCACTTCAGGCCCAGCTTGATTGAAGTCCCATCCAACGGCGAGGTGCGCGGCAGCCGGCGAAAAAATATCCCGTCCGTGAAACGTCGAAGAAATCGCATCGCTGATCATCCAACTTCTATTGGTGATTTCGTGTGCGCTTTGCAAGCCGTCCCGCTCGATCACCGGAGTGATGATCCCATTGTCAGGTAAAACAAAGTATTGGCCCTTCTTGGATTTCACCACGATAGCCTTGCGCGCAGTGCCCACCCCCGGGTCCACCACCACCAGAAAAATTGTTCCGGCAGGGTAATACGGTGTAACGCCGGCAAGAAAACGAGCCGCCTCTTCCACCTGAAATGGCGTTACCTGATGCGTGATATCCGTGAGCCGCACGTCTGGCGCGATGCCGAAAATGACCGCCCTGCAAATAGCCACCGCATCATTCGCCGTGCCAAAATCCGTCATAAACACAATGGTCGGCCGCGCTGCACGCGTCTGTGTCGCCCCCGCCTGTTCTTTCTGTGCGCGCGTGCTGCAGCATGCCACGCCGCATACAACGCCGGCCATTAATGCGAATCGTAATGTTCTACGCAGACCTAAGGTCATCAAAAGCCCATCCTTTTGGATATCACCACGCTCAGCCGCGCGGTTGTGTCGTTCCCGCAATTCGGCGCGCGTGAAGCGACAAAGTATATCTGAAGCCAGCCACAAAAAAGTACCACCCGCATTGAAGCTGGAATTCGTAGGATTACTTCTTTTTGTCAGGTAAAGTAGAACAGCGTTTTTCGACGCGCACGATTCGTCAGCCCAGCCAGGCCCATCGAGCTTCGTCCCACACAAGGAGAATTACTTTGCCTCGAAATGTCTTGCTGCTGCTGGTTTTGTGTTTCTGCGCGGCCTCCGCACTTGCCGACCAGGTCACCCTGAAAAATGGAGATCGTCTTAGCGGCACCATCGTTAAAACTGACGAAGATAAGCTGGAGATGAAGTCGGAGTTTGCTGGCGATGTAAAGCTCCCGTGGAGCGCCGTAGTGGCCATCGTTTCCGCCGAGCCCCTCCACATCGCGCTCAAGAATGGAAAAACCATCGTGGGCGTAGTCACCACCAAAGACGAAAAGTTCGAAGTAGCCGCTCCGAGCGGCCCCATTGAGGCCCCCAAGTCTGAAGTGGTGGCGGTGCGAAATAATGCCGAGCAAGACGTATACATGCGCATGGAGCACCCGCGCCTCATCGACTTGTGGGCTGCATTGGTGGACGCCGGCCTCAGTTTCACGCGGGGAAATTCAGACTCTACAAGTTTTGCACTTACGGGAAAAGCCGCGCGTGTATCGAAACGCACCAAAATATCGCTCTACTCCACCGAGATTTACGCCCGAAGTACCCTGGCGGGAGTCAGTAACACTACCGCCAGTGCCATTCGCGGCGGTGCGCGCGTGGACGTAAATCTACGCGGCCGCTCCTTTGCCTTTGGCTTGGCCGATTTCGAACACGACCGCTTCCAAGACCTCGATCTCCGCAGTGTCCTGGGCGGCGGCCTGGGTTATCACCTGATCGAAGAAAAAGACCGCACCTTCGACGTGTTTGGTGGCGTTACATATAACCAGGAATATTATTCGCAGCCCTTCAGTCCCCCGAATCCTTCGACCACGCGCAAGACTGCCGAGTTCGTCCTCGGCGAAACGCTGGCTACCAAGCTGGGAAGCCGCACCACGCTGGCCGAGCAATTCAGCTTTTTCCCCAACCTTTCTGATACCGGAGATTACCGTCTCCAACTGGACGCCACCGCCGCAACCAAGATAAAAAACTGGCTCAGTTGGCAAGTCACTCTCAGCGACCGTTATGTGAGCAGGCCTCTTCTAGGACTGAAAGATAACGACCTGCTGTTTACCACCGGCTTGAGATTGACATATGGCAAAGGCGTGTTCTAGAACCCAACCCGCATGTTAATCGTTGTGCTTGATCGCCGATTAGCTTAAGACCTGGGGTTGTGAGCGCCGTGTTTCGGGCAAAGAGCTGGAGAAAGCTCTATCGCGTAATGCTGCCGTTCTGGCTCGCCAGATACCATTCCACGGTCGGCGCGCGTTGATATTTCAATTGTTTGACGGTTTCGCCTGCGGCGGACTGATTACCCAATTTTCGTTGGACGACCGCCAACTGTTGTACCGCCAGCGGAGAGAGCCGGTTAGCGCTTAGCTCGTCCACCGCGTTGGCGAGATCACCCTGCGATAACAACAGGTATCCGCGTGCTGTCTCGTATGGATTTTCCACCAAAAGAGCTGCTGTCTGCGCGGCAAGCCGTTCTAATTTACTGATGGCCTGCTCGGCCGCTTCCGTTAAACCGTGTTGCGACGCAACCCTTGCTTCTTCGCAGAGAACGTTCGCCAAGGCCGCGCCGCGGTCTGCTTCGCTCATTCCTTCCACCATATTTTGAAGTTTTTCCTCGAGTGCCCGAAGTTGGTGGAGTTCGCTCGCAAAATCGGGCGCCAGCATCGCAGACCCAAGTGCGATCTCGAACTCACCATTAGGCTCATTTTTTTGTGCCGCTTCAGCGGCAAGATTGGACAGGGCGGACCTTCCTTCGTCGGCGCGACCCTCCCAGAAATAAACCAAGGCTTTCTGAAAAGAAGCATGCAACAAGTCGCGCTTGTTTTCCGACATCAACACCGCCTTGTCATATTCCAGCCGCGCGTCATCGTACTTACCCATCAGCGTTAAGGTATCTCCTAATCCAAGCTGCGAGGTAAAGAACGTCGGATCGATTTGCAGCGCCGCGCTGTAGTGTTGGAGAGAACCTTGATCATCGCCGGTGTAACGCAGCACTTCCCCCATGGAATCTTCGGTATTCGGCGAACTGGGATCCGCGGCAATGTAGCGCTTCAGAGTCGCCACGGCCTTGGCTGGATCTGGATGCGCGGACTGAATATACGCATATCCAAGCATGTTCAGCACTGGTGGAAAGTTCGGTTCGATCTGCAACACAGATTCCATCATCTTTTGAGCGCGATCGAAGTCTTGCTGCCCGAACAGCCACTCCGAAATGAGGTATAAAACGTGCTTGTTCTTCGGATAGCGCTTCAACAGGTCATTCATGCTGGCAATGGCGGGCAGCAGGTTGTGGTCCTGGATGCCGGTCATCCACCGCACAAGCAATTGTTCATCGGCAGGAGCCTGCGGCATGAGAACTTTGGCCCGTTCCAGGGCTGCGCTGTTGGGAACCCCGGTGCGCGATGCAAGAGAGAGCAACGCATACCCAAGCGCAAAGTCCGGATCCTTTTCCGTGGCATGCTGCGCCTGAACGACCGCATCATGCAGCAGCACGTTTTCGTATTTATCGAGTGCCAGCTCCGCGAATTTGCGCGCTTCGACTGAACGCGTTGATACTGGAATGGTGCCGAACAAAAGCAAAGGTGCCGGAGCGATCCGTGTCGATCTCGCTCCCCGAGATTTTGCCTCTTCCACGCGTGGCGGATGTTCCTGCGCCCGTAGTATCTGAGCGGCGAAAAGCACCGGTAAAATCAGCGCAACATTTCTTCGATACATCCGGTTCATGGATGACTCTCCCAGGAGCAAAAATGCGGACCAGCAGCAAACTTAGCCTGGCGCCAGATAGGCCGATACTGACCCAAAGGACAGGTGTGCATACTGGGTAACCGCGTGACGCGTATCAGTAGGGGGTCGTCAAGTAAGCACAAGTTGCGCAACGGATACTTGTCCGCAAAAAGGCCGATGCTGATACTCAGTTGAGTTCCCTGAAAGGTTGGCGTGGGAAAATGAAAGCGCAATCTCGTATCTATGGCATCGCGGCATGTGCCTTCGTGTTCGCTTCGCTCGTTCTGGTCGTCTCGGCGTCCTACCCGGCGATGAAAAATATGGCGGTAGTTGTAGCTGCCGACAGCAATCTGCCCGATCTGACCATGGCGGAATTCACGAAACTATCCAAAGGCGTACAAAAATCGTGGCCGGACGGCCGGAATTTCACCTTGGTTTTAAAGGATCCAGCCCTCCCGGAAATGCATGTCGCGGTACAAAAGCTGTTTGGAGTTTCTCCCGCCGAGGCCAAAACGGCCATCGCCAAGATAAATGAAGTGCGCCCTCTGATAAAGATAGTCGGAAGCGATGAAGACGTTTTCCGCACGGTGACCACCACGCCAGGGGCGGTGGGCCTCGTCGACGTCTACACCATCAACAGCGCCGTCAAGGTACTGCATATCGATGGCAAGCTGCCATTCGACGTCGGTTACGCCCTCAAATAGCCTGTAGCATGGCTTCCTTGATAGTTTAGCGGACCCTCTGCCTCACCTTCAGCGTAAGCCTCACGAAACCGTCAAATCCGTAAGTCCTTTAGAACTTCCGTCCGCGCGTTCACGCAAACAACGAACTTTCTGGCACCCAGCTCGCTCCTTGCGCTGGCCATAAGCCTTTTAGAATTGACATCTGCTGCAGTCGTATGACTGTAAGCCATTTAGAATCTGCACCAATTTCAGGCCGGACGTCCAGAACTCTCTAACGGCTCGTCAAATACATGTCCGACTGTCCCAAAGGACAGTCCCGTCGCAACGTCCAGCGAAATTGGGACGAATGCTTCCGCCTAACGCCGCGAGACTACATAACCCTTGTTTTCATAGAGATAAGCCCGCGATGTTGGCAGGTTGGGTACTAGGAAAGTCGTTTGACGTCAAAAATGTACCTTGTGTACCATCGCTTTTACCCGCCCTAGGGTGTCTAATGGTTCAGGTGCGAGACGCTAAGCCCACACGGATGGCGGCCCGCACAGCAGGGAATAAGGGCCAGCTTCACCAGCAAGTGACCCAAGGGGACTGAGACCAAGCCAATGACTAAAACTCACGACAAGAGCCGCAAGTGGATGTGGTGGTTCCTGGCAGCAGTAGTTGCCGCGCAGTTGTATTTCGTGCAAGAGCTGCTGGCCGCTTTCGCGCTCTTCGCCGCGGGGTTCGCCGTGATCGCCATTTTGGTCTCTGGCATTTACATGATGCAAAAGGTTTGGGAAGTCGGAGTGGCACGCATGGCCGAACGCAGAAGTCCCGCCGCCAGCATGGCGCGCCGCGCAGCAGCCGCTATGGAAGAACTGGGCAGCCGCCCGTATCGCCGTCCTGTCTAGGTTTGCCAGGTAGATTCGATGGCCCGGATTTAGCAACAGATTTTCTGGTTTGAGCCAGCGCACCACGGAATCATCGGAGTGCAGTTCCATTCCGTGAGAAAGACCAACCGTCCTGAGAGAACGGTTGGTCTTTTTAAGTTCCAGCGACTATCGGCGCTGCCAAGCGCCCGCGCTGACTATTTGGAGCTAGCCAGTGCCTGCAATTCCTGATTCCAATTGACAACCACTTTCACGTTGCCCCCGTCCGGATCTTTAATCCGTTCCACCACCACAATGCGATGCCCACCGGGCGCCAGCGTATAGTTCGGACCTGCGGCGTCATTCCAGATATCGCCTTGATATAGTACGCGAGACTTGCCAACGCGGAACGGCGACAATAGAACTTCGGTAGCCCACAGCGTCCCCGCGTTTTCGTAAACCAGTTGCTTCCCGTCTCGCGACCACACCGGATGATTTCCCCCATCCGTGGAAACCTGAATTTTTTCCCCCGGCCCCGGAAACCGTTGCACATAAACTTCAGCTCGCCCAGATTCATTCGAAGTGTACGCCAACCAGTTGCCGTCCATCGAGAAGGCCGGTTGGCTCACGTGAAATTGCGAAACCAGGTACGGATACGGTTTGCGATCGCCACTCAGCGGCAGTATCCATATTTCGTATTGCCCGGAATTTCCCAAACGTTCGTAGGCAATCAGTTTTCCGTCCGGTGACCACGATTGCAGATGGAAATGCGATTCATTCTTCATCAGTGGCTCTTCCTGGCCGCTGCCATCCACAGCAACCATGAAAGCCTGCTGACGGCCGTTGGAAGCGAAGGCGATGCGCTTTCCATCTGGAGACCAAACCGGCAGCTCATCTTCCCCTGGTGCGAAGGTGATTCGCCGCAACGCGCCTCGTTCTATGTCATATACCCAGATGTCCGGGTCTGGCAGGCGTACCGTCAGCGCCAATAATTTTCCATCGGGAGAGAACCGCGGAGACTCGTAAAGATTCGGTTTGACCGGCAGCGGCTGAACCTTCGCATCATGCTCCGCGAGAACCAGGCTGTTTTCCACTGCCTGCTTCCCGCCATTTACATAAATGAGCGTGCCATTGCCCGAAACGTCGTACTGCGCTGATCCCGTCGCAGGCTGCACATCTTGTACGACGACGGTGGGCGATCCCGTTATCTCGAGCTTAGCGGAATCAAACTCTGCAGCCATTAAATTGCCGGCAATCATATACAACAAATGATTAGGAGCAAAAAAATGCGCGTCCGCGCCTTTTGCAACGATAACCTTCCTTTCATCCGACCCCATTTTTTGCGTCACCAGCGCTCCCTCGTCCAAGTTGCCGCCCAAAAATGAAGTGAACAGTAACGTTTTACCGTCCGGGAGCAGGTCCGGAGAGAAATCCGCCAGCTCACCTTTGTCTGCTTGCAACTTGGTTGCGGGCTGCGGTGTCCCTCCGCTATCACTGACACGTAGAATTGGTGAACTATACGATGGCGCGTAGTAAATGTTGTGATCTGTGCCCCAGTTCAGTCCTTTCGGGGAAGCTATTCCCTCCGCAAGAACCACGGGAGTGCCGCCATCGAGCGAGATTTTTTTCAGCTTGCCGGCAGCAAAAAAAGCCAGCCATCTACCATCCGGTGAGAACGACGGATTCACCCCGCCATCAGAGCCGGTGATGGGAGCGGAGGAAGCAGAATTCATGTCCCGATGATACAGTCGCGGGCCGTCCGAGCTGCTGGCGCTAAAGGCGATGCGAGTTCCGTCACGCGAGATCGCGACCGCGCGAACGGTCGAGTTAAGAGACGTGCCCGGCGGAGGCAAAATCGCGAAACGTATTGGCGGATTCTCGCGCGTGCTTCCCGGGCGCAGCAGGTTCGCTAGTAAAAACCCTGCCGCAATTAGCAATGCCGCTAATGCGCCTCCCGCCAGTATCTTTAACGCTCGATTTTCTTTTTCAGGAGCCACAGAAGCAATCGCTGCCGCG
>Ga0307475_10000346_pt1 | contig 27956 bp, 8 predicted proteins | sample atmos_gasesECM1C_FD_203317 | JGI IMG/M metagenome (GOLD analysis project Ga0307475, IMG submission 203317) | Hardwood forest soil microbial communities from Morgan-Monroe State Forest, Indiana, United States - atmos_gasesECM1C_515 | ecosystem: Environmental > Terrestrial > Soil > Temperate... | reverse complement strand
GAAGGATCCGGCAGCAGCGGATAGGGCGAGTTTTCATCCGTCGCCGGATCCGTGTTCAGAGTGCTCGCACCCACCACATCGGTGTGAATGCCCTCGACCACGACGCGAAACTGGTCGAACACCGCGGTCTGCCAGCCGACGATCGAGCGCATGGTCCACGCGCTGGTGCGCTCCGTCTTGTTGGTCTGCGTGATATCGGTGTAGCGCGGCCGCAGCTCGAGCGACAGGCGCCCCTCGGTGATCGCGTCGAGCGGCGAATCGACCTGCACCTGCTGCGCCGCCAGATCCGAGCCCGCAAGTGCGCTCGCGGCCAGTCCCGTCGAAACGAGCAGCCGCCACAGTCTTTGTAACGGGCGCGGGCGCAAAAGACAGAGTGGCTGCATTGCAGCGGTCAGTTTCTCCGATCACCCCATTTGAAACTCGATTAGCTTTGTGCGATGCCGTGAAATGCTTCGACTCGACCCGGCAATCCAACCGCCTTGCAAAACGCCGTTCCCATGCGCCAGCTCGTCCTACGTTGCACGCTCGCGCTGGCCGCCGCGGCTCTCGCAGGCCCGCTGGCGGCCGCCTCCGACGTGCAGGTGCAAGTGCTCGGGCCTGACGGCAAACCCGTCCAGGACGCAGTCGTGTTTCTACGCACGCTTTCCGGTCAGAAAACGGCCGCCCACACTCCCCTGGCCGCTTCGGTCGAGCAGCACGATCGCGAGTTCGTCCCCTACGTGACGGTGGTGCAGACCGGCGCAGCGGTCCGGTTCCCGAACCAGGACCCGATCCGCCACCACGTGTACTCGTTCTCGCAGCCGAAAAAATTCGAGATCAAGCTGTACGCGGGCGACGCCCCCGATCCGATCATCTTCGACAAGCCGGGCGTGGTGACCATGGGCTGCAACGTGCACGACTGGATGCTGGGCTACGTATTCGTCGTCGACACGCCCTGGTTCGCCAAGACCGACGCCAGCGGCCTGGCGCGTATCGACGCGGTCGAGGACGGTGAGTACGAGGCACGCATCTGGCATCCGCGCCAGCGCCACGAGGTGTCGGTGCAGCATCTGAAGCTGGCCGGCGCGCTGCCCGAGCCGCTGCATTTCGTGATCGAGGTCGCCTCGCGCAAGCCCCATTACAAGCCGCCCCTAGACCCGCTGCACTACGCGAAATGATGTTCAAACGGCTGCGCCTGGGTGGCATCGCGGGACGGATGATTCTCTTCTTCGTCTCGCTGCTGGTGCTGGTTCAGCTGGCGGTGTTCGTCTCGATCGACCTGCGCAGCGATCAGATCGCGCAAACGACGGTCGATCACCAGCTCGAGGTCGGCGAGCGCGTGTTCGAACGGCTGTGGACGCAGAGCAATACGCAGCTGGAGCAGGAAGCCACCGTGCTGGCGGCCGACTTCGGGTTGCGCGAGGCGCTCGCGAGCAATGACCGCGGCACCATTCTGTCGGTGCTGGCCAATCACGCCACCCGCGTGGGCGCGGCGGCGATGATCGTGGTGTCGCTGGACGGTCACGTCGTGGTCGACTCGCTGCATCCAGCGGGCGATTCCCGCATCTTCGAGTACTCCGATCTGCTGACGCACGCCCAGGACCGCGGCCACGCGGCCGCCACGGTCGCGATCGACGGGCGGCTCTATCAGCTCGTGCTGGTCCCGGTGCTCGCCCCGGAGCCGATCGCCTACGTAGCGATCGGGTTCCGGGTCGACGATGCGCTGGCCCGGGAACTGGGCGAGACGACCGGCCTGGAGGTTTCGTTTCTGAGCACACCGGCGCGCGGCGAGCGCGCCGTCGCCGCCTCCACGCTCGGATCCCGGGTGCGCACCGAGCTCGCCCGGATGGTGCCGACCGGTGCGCCGGCGTGGGCAGGCCAGGCCGTATCGCTGGGCGAGCGCCAGCTCGAAACCCGCGTGCGCTCGCTCTCGCCCGGTGGAAGCGGCGCCATCGACGTCGTGCTGCAGAAGTCGCTGGACGAAGCCGTCGAGCCGTTCAAGCGGCTGCGCGCGAGCTTTGGTCTGCTGGCGGTGCTGTGCCTGGGGGTCACGGTCACCGGATCGGTGCTGATCGCGCGCAACATCACGCGCCCGATCCGATCGCTGGCGCAGGCCGCGCTGCGGATCCAGGCGGGCGACTACGCCTCGGCGGTTCCGGTACCGCACCAGGGCGAAATCGGCGCCTTTGCCGCCACCTTCAACCACATGCAGGATGCGATCGCGTTGCGCGAGGGCGAGGTCCGGCGGCTGGCGTACCGGGACCCGCTGACCGACCTTCCGAACCGGGCCCTGTTCATGAACGAACTCGACCGCGCTATCGCCGAGTGCGGAAAAGCCGGCCAGGCGTTCAGCGTGCTGCTGATGGACCTGGACCGCTTCCGTTTCGTCAATGACACGCTGGGGCATCACGCCGGCGACCGCGTGATCATCGAGGTGGCGGCGCGGCTGCGTTCGGCATTGAGCGAACTGGACGTGCTGGCGCGCCTGGGCGGCGACGAGTTCGCGGTGCTGCTGTCACCGCAGCAGCGGCTCGAATCCCCGTCGGTGGCCGGGCAGCTGCTGCAGTGCCTGCAGGTGCCGGTCGTGGTCGACGGGCAGAGCCTGGACGTGGGCGTCAGCATCGGCATCGCCCACTTCCCCCGGCACGGCACCGATGCCGTGACGCTGTTGCGCCGGGCGGACGTGGCGATGTACGTGGCCAAGCGCGAGCACAAGGGTTTCGAGGAATACGATCACCGGATCGACCGCTATCGCCAGCACCACCTGTCGCTGCTCGGGGAGCTGCGCCAGGCGATCGACAGCAACGAGCTGCGGCTGCATTTCCAGCCCAAGATCGATCTGCGCACCGACGACGCCAAGGGCGTCGAGGCGCTGGTGCGCTGGGTCCACCCGGTACGCGGCGTTGTTCCGCCCACTGAGTTCATCCCGTTTGCGGAGCAGACCGGGTTCATCCGTCACGTGACACGGTGGGTGATCGAGGCCGCATTCGCTCAGATCCAAACCTGGCTCGCGCTCGCGGTCGAAATTCCGGTCGCGATCAACGTGTCGGCGCGGGACCTGTCGGGAACGGAACTGCCGGACCTGCTGGACGGCGCGATGCGCCGACACGACGTCTCGCCCCGCCTGATCAGCCTGGAGATCACCGAAAGCGCGCTGATGGAAGATCCCCACCATGCCGCGCGCATCCTGGCGCGCGTGCGCGAACTGGGCGTCGGCATCGCGATCGACGACTACGGAACCGGCTACTCGGCACTTTCGTACCTCACCCAGCTGTCGGTCGACTGCCTGAAGATCGACCGCTCGCTGATCAGCAATTTGCGCCAGGAAACCCGCAACGCGGCCATCGTCCGATCCACCGTGCAGCTGGGACAGAACCTGGGACTGACGATCGTTGCCGAGGGTGTGGAGACGCCGGACCAGATCGAGCTGCTGCGCCAGTTCGGCTGCCACCAGGCGCAGGGGTTCGGTGTGGCGCGGCCGATGCCGGCGGAGGAAGTGATGGCTTGGGTGATTGCGCGGGAGCTGGCGCAGGATTCCACGTCACCGACCATTGGGCTGGAAGGTGACCGCGACGCTCACTCCACGCCCCTCGTGTCTCCAGCACAGACTGGCCGCAATCTTCGGCTGGCGCGTTCAAGCTAGCGCCGCCGGCGCATCTCCCTTGACACCCTTCAAAACTCCGAATGCGCCAGCCTGACCGGCCTGCAGACTCTTTGCGGCGCTTTGATTACTTGTTTTCGGTAAGCAGGTGTTTTATGTGCAGGAGAATTCGCTTCGTAATATTGAAACTGCGCGCAGGCAGGTCGCGAGGTATTTGACGCCAAGCGATGATGATTCCGACCCATGCGAAAACGCCTCCCACGGCAGAGCACAAAGCCGATCACGAGGAGGGGATCCCCCGGTCTGGGAGCCGCGAAATAATCTATCGCCCCACCGATTCCGGAGATAACGAGGCCAAACAGGAAAATCAGCACCCATCTTTTCATCGCAAGCTGGATTTAATTTGCACACCTCAATGCAGGAGATGCCCACTTCTTCGTGGCGGCTGGACCAACTCCTGCTTGCATGCGGTATCCGAATCCGGCCCGACCGACAAAACCCGGAGCGCCGGGTACGCCGGCACCATCGGCACTGATAACACCTGAAACACCGAAGCTTTCCCCTGCACCCAAATTGGCATCGAACTGCGCAGCCGTCCTACGTGGCGCCTCTACTTGCACCCGTAGACGCTCACCTCCTTGTGCCATCCACGCTACTCGCCGCGCCGTGCTCAGTACCCGCGCTTCCGAGAAGCGAACTTGTCACAACTATCCGCCCTGCCAACGCACCAGCAGGCGGATCATCCCCAAGAAGCACGTTATCGCCAAAATTGCCCCTGTAATGCGGGCGCGCCGCTCCGTGGCATAAAAGAACCCGCCACTGATCAAACTCTCCGAAAGTTTGAGCCGCCGTCTCGCTCGAATTAGACTCGTCGGAGAAACGGCGCTCCATACGCCAAGCCCAAACGCCAGCACAAGAAAAGCAAACAGCAGAGTTACGTTCACTGAATCTCTCACTTGCACATACCAGTGCCCAAGCTCCAACTGTAAGATGCCCCTAAGGAAGGAGTAGTCACAACCGCAGCCGCACTATTTTCCGCCGCCGTGCTGAACCCTCCGGCGGCGATCCCGGGTCCGGCTCCGATGGTCAATCCTAGGCCACTGTTGAAGTCCTCTAATTCGCTCGCAGATGGCATATACGTTGCAGGCAGATCGGTGCCATTCAATTGCCTCACGTATCCAATCTGAGCTCCAACGTTTGGATAGCCGGCGCCGACCCCTACACCAAGGTACGTGTTGTTAAATCTATCAATCGTTCCAACGACACCAACGAACGGAATGGGCGTCGGTATCCCGATGGATATGAAATCGGGCCCGACAAGGATGCGGGACAATGCGCTTGATGCATTTGTCCCACCACATCCCGGTTTGACTTGATTCCCTTGCGGCTTCGGCTGTCGCCCTTCGCTTGGCTGGGAAGAGTTCGCAGCCGCGCTCGCAGCAGGGCCCACAACTGATGCGACAGGGCCCGCATCGAATGGTGGAGGGGCTTTTATTACAACTTGAGGGTATTCGGGCGTGGGCATGTCTGCGCTCAACGGCTCCACGTAGCTTGTTGCTTCTGCCGATGGACTTGAGAAGCCAGTTCCCATTGCGGGAGCGTCATTTCCGCCGATGGCGGTTGACGAAACGTTGTTGCCAAACGCGCTCGTGTTCGAGCTCGTCTGTGTCGGCTGGATTAGTTGAGTGTTTGGGCCCGAGATTGCGGTCGGAGTAACCGGGCCGTTTACGACCCGTAGTTGAACTTGAGTAGCCGTATCACATCCAGTAAAGAAGCATACTATCGCGTCGCCCAAGCTGATCGCCACATCGACTATTACCGCGCCAGCTATCACATACGGATCTCCTGTCTCAAGAGAATCCGTAATTGTAATTGTCGGTATCTCCTCCCCAAGGAAACCGCTCGGATCCGCGAATCGCACAGGATTGTTGGAGGCGTAGCTGTAGCGATTGAACGACTGCAGATTGCTGATCGACTGGGTGAATGGATCGGCTTGCACGAAGCGGCCCAGCACCGGGTCGTAGAACCGCCCATTCATGTTGATCAGCTCGACATCGTCCAACTCTTCGTGGCCGGTGAAGCCCCTTGCCGTGCCGGAATTGGTGGTCGTCGTGTAGTCGGCGACCAAAACGCCATTCAGATCGTAGGCACCGTTCGCGTAACGATGTTTCCCGAACGGATCGTGCGAGTATCGGGCGGTGACCGCGCCCGTGTGATCGGTGGTAGCGATCAAACTCCCAAGATGATCCCTGTGCCAATATTCGATCTTATTCAGAGTAATGGTGCTTATCGTCGGGGGAGCTGTCCCGGCGGGAGTTATTGTCGTCCCAACCGACTGCAGGATGCCGATCGCCATTCCGCCAGCGGTCAAATAGTGGCGGCTGACGGACGTCCCGCTCGCGCAGGCAGATGTCTCACACTCGTACTCATACCCCAGTCCGCCGACATTGTCTGCATGTAGGTACCACGTTACGCGCGTGCCAGCTGCGACCTGGCCGCCTCCGGCCGTGTAGCCGCTCGGACCGCTCGCCGTTACCGTCGTCGCTACGGTGCTGATGCGCGTCTGCCTGATCCGTGCGTGAACCTCGTCATACTGCCATGTATAGCTCGTATTGACACTACCTTGGACTCCAGTCTGTGAATCAGGGAGGTTGAAGCTCGTATAAGTGATCGATTTATAGGCGCCCCCGGTGGCACTGGTCAGGTTTCCTTGCGCGTCGTACCGATAGGAAATCGTCGTTCCGCCGGCCAACTGGGATACTGCGTGCGGACATGCGTTGCTCCCGCAGGCCGCCGAATACGTGTACACCCCGACGTCGCTTCGATACAGGACATCGCCCAGCGCGTTGTACTGGATAGTCTCCTGCCGGTTCACCGCTCCGCCGCCACCAGCGACCGTGTAGCTATTCAATCGATTCAACGCGTCGTATGTAAACCCTTCGGTGACGGAGCCGGTCGAGCCATCACCGTTATAGTCGGTGCGCGCTCTCAAATTACCGATGCTGTCCCACACGTAGCTTTCGTTCGCAATGCTGGCCGCACCTCCAACTCCAGCGCTCAGAATAAGCGGCCGGCCCCAGCGGTCAAACACGGCACGGCCGACAACGTTATTGCCAAAGGTTTGTTGCTCCACATTGCCCCATGCATCGACCGCGTTCGCAGTCCACAGCGCGTAGCCCGGTGGCAGCGTTGTTGGATTGCCTGGCGCCCCGCCGGGAACCGCCGGCAACGGGTTGACATTGACCGTCATCCCGGTGCTCGGCAGTGTCAGCGATTGAATGAAACCCTTAGGCGTGTAGTTGGTATTAACTATGAGGCCCGTTGGGTAGGTCCTGCTCGCCGGTCGTCCGGTCACGCTGTCGTAGGACACCGCAGCAGCCAGGCTGGGTGCACCGCTTACAACCTGCAACGTATCGGTGGGGCGCCCAATAGTGTCGTACACGACCTTTCGGTCCATTCCTGAGGTGGTCGTGACTTCACACAGCTTGCCGATCCCATCCGGACACGTGGATCCGTTGGCGTACTTGTCATAGAACCAGGACGTTACGTATTCCGGCTCCACACGCTGCGCCATGCGGCCCAACACATCGTAGCTCATCGTCGTCTGCTTAGCCGCGGGAGCCGTTGCCGCGCGCTCATTCGGGTTTTGCTGCCACACAGTCTCGCTCAGCGCGTCGTACGTGTACTGCCACAGTCCTAGATCTGGATCCTGCATCGACAGCTTGTTACCGCGTATGTCGTAAGTCACGACGATCGAATTACCCAACGCATCGGTCGTCTGTACCAGGTTGCCAAACGCGTCGTAATACTTAATGAGCGTGGCGCCGGTCGCATCGGTCTCCCGCACGCCACGACCAAATGGATCCTGTTCTTCAGTGTGAGGCTGTCCTTTGTCATTGACTATGGTGACCGACAGTCCCGAGTAGGAATACGAAGTATGTGTGGCTACTTGGCTCACGCCGCTCGGAAACGCGTAGCTGGCCGGGAAAGCGACACTGCCCGCATTTCCGTTCGGGTCGGTTACGTAGACCGTTGCTGTTCGCCCGAACGCATCGTACTGGGTCCACCTAAGGCCCGCATCAGCGCTTCCAGTCGTCGTGGACGATGTTGTGGCGAGAAAATAAGGCTGTGTCTCGATCTGCTTCGCTCCGAACTGATTGTATTGCGTGTCCTGCACGATCACGCCGCCGGTGGCTGCCGGCTGCGAGCTTGCATCAAAGCTTTCCGTCGCTTGTCTGATCTGTCGCCCCAACCGGTCGTAGTAAATGCGTACGTACGCACCCATTTTCATATTGTTCTTATCGTGCGGCTCGCTGTGAACAAACATCTGAGCATCCGTGGGTATCTCGGCCGCCTGCGGAGACGGACACCCGGCCGAGTTCGAACTTGTCGAGGTTCCGCGGGTGTAACAGTACTGCGTGACTGTCGAGGTGCCATCGGGCCGAACCTCCAGCACCTTTCGCCCGAAATCATCAACGCTCCATTGAACCGCCAATCCGTTCGGGTCTTTCTCGCTCAGCGGTATGCCAAAGCGCGGATCGAACGACCGCGTCTGCATCTGGCTCAGCGCATTGGCCGACGCGATGGGATACGCGCCAGCGACCTGCGTGAGCACCGTCGTGCCAACGGTGACCGACGGCAAGGTCACGCTTGGCGAGGCATTCGCGTTGTAGTAAACGTTGCTCGTGCGCGAGGTGATCTGCGCTTGCGCCGGGACGGTTCCGGCTGTCGTGCAGTTCGCCGTCGTCGCAGAAGCTCGGTTGCCGTAGCCGTCGTAGGTATACGTCGTCGTCAGGCACAGGGCTGCACTCGTCGGCTCGATCGTCTCGGACTGCACCAACCCGTACCAGGCGGTGCCTGCGGGGAAGTACTGAAAATGCGAAGCGCGCGAATAGTTGAAGGGGTTCTGTGACTGCGCCAAAGCGCTTCCCGGCGCGATAACGCAACCTGCAAGGCAAGCAACGACGGCAGCAACGGGAGGTGAAACGGACATCCTTGCCTCCTCACAAGAATCGAATGCGCAATCGCCCCACTAAACCGCCGCGTTTCGCTGAGTGATCCGAGTCGTCTCGAACCCTCAAGCCTCGACACCTCCCGTCACTATTGGATCGGCCCGTATACATGTGCAGGTGAGCCGGTCACGGCATTGCCGTTCCTCAGAAATGCATTACCGGCTGCTCCCCCTGCCGCTCCTGCAAGGCCGCCAAAACTGGTTCCGCCCGCCCCGCCCGGAGCGCCAACACCACCGCCTCCGCCGCCGCCGCCACCCGCGGCCTGCGTCCCTGTGTTGCCTGCGTTGCTACCACCGTTTCCGCCGGCAACGCCGGGACCCCCGCCTCCACCACCCGCGGGAAGCGAGCCCACTGGAACGCTTCCGCCGCTGGCACCGGACGCGCTCGGATTCCCTGTAGAGCCACCCAGATATCCGCTGTTGCTGACGTTATTTCCACCGTATCCGCCGGCGTTGCCGTTGTACCCGGCGCCGGCGCCGCCACCGGCGCCAGGGGCGTTGGCTTGACCGCCGTTTGCCAGCGTATAGCCGTCACCCCCGCCGCCGCCACCACCACCGCCACCACCGGCAACTACTAAACCATTTCCTGCTGCGAAGGTAATCGGGAACGCGATGGAGATCGCAGGCCCTCCATTGCCGCCCGCAGTGACTTGAGAGTTGGTGTCCCCCCATCCACCATGCCCACCGGCGCCTCCCATTCCGTAGACGTTCCCGCCACCGGATATCGTGACGGTGTCGCCCGAAGCAAATCCGGAAATGGTCAGAGCCGCCGCCGAGGTACTGGTCGAGTAAACAAACACAGCGGAATTGATGACCAGTGTCACGTCGGTCCTTCCGGCAGCGTAACCTGGAACGGCGGAGGGCAGCAGTGTGTAGTTCGGCGTGCTCGAACCGATCGTGACGGTCGCCGGGACGCGTCCGACGCCCGTGCCCGACAACGCGATCGCCGGTAGGGTCTGGGTCGCCGTGCAACAGGCGTTGTTCCCGGCAACCGTGTACCGCATGTATTGTCCCGTGACAGTAACCGCGGCCGAGTAAGCCGCGGCGGCCGTCGGATTGAACGACACCGAGATCTGGCAGGAGGCGTGGCCGCCGATCTGCGAGCCGCAGTTGTTCGACATCGGGAAGTTGCCGGGCTGGCTTCCTCCTTCAGTGACCGACAGCGTTTGGAACACATCGTCCGAGTTGTTGGTCAGCGTGATCGTCTGCGCCGCGCTAGTGGTATTTACGTTGGTATTGCCGAACGACAGACTGGTCGGGCTCGCTGTGGTGGTGGCAACTGAGAAGCTATAGCCCTGCCGTACCGTGAAGTTGTTGGCAACGCCCTGCGCCTGGTAGGTCACTTGGTCGGTTGCTGTATAGGCGCCCGGTGTCGCAAGCCCCCCTGTACCGAAGAACGTCGTGCAGGACGCACCCGGCGCGAGCACCGTGGTTCCGAAATTGCAGTAGCCGGTTGCAGAAACACTATAAGACCACATGCCAGTCGGTCCACTCACTGGAGCGTGCGCCGTCAACAGCACCGACATCGAACCGTTGTTCGTGACAGTAGAAAAGTCTCCGGAATCCGATCCCGCGCCCACCGTGCCCCAATTTGTCCACCCGGGCACGATGATCGCCGATGGTTGCCCTCCGGACATCGATGCCGTGACCATGATCGATCCGGTGCGCCCGACTGCGTCGGTCACCGTGATCTGATAGGTCTCCGTGGCCGTCCGTGCAACGAGGCTCGCTGCGCTTGCGGAAAAAGTCACCGTTGGTCCGCCGCTCGCCGAAATCAACTGGGTATTGGTCGAAGATGAAACGCGTACGAACCCATAGTTCAAAGCAGGTGTCGGATACCCGCCGATCGTCAAGGTCGTCGCCGCACTCACAGTTCCGGTTGCTGCCGTCGTCGCAGCAGAAACGGAAGGTGGCGATGCAGTCAGCGTCAACGGCGTCGAGGTGCCGGTCGTCGCCGTTGCCTGCGGAGCGGTGCCGGCGCTGGAAGCGACTAGACCCGTCGGATTGGGCGACACGGCGTTCGTCACCTTGGTGTCGGTCAGACGTCCCAGGATCCAATTGTTGCCGCTGGTGTCCACCATCTGGTTGTACGTGTTGCCAACGGTCTTGGTATACGTCTCGGCCACGCCGGCCACGGTTGCGGTCGTCGTTACCGTCACGTTGGTCGTATTTCCGTTGCCGTCGATCACATTCTGCGTTGTCACAGTCGGCAACGCAGAGCGATCCGGGTTCGACCCAGACTGCACCGACTGTTGCAAATACGGCCGCTGCACCAGCGAAGAGGGCGGACACGGGTAGGTTGTCGGATTTGTGGCTGTCGTGTCGCAGTACTGATTGGTCGTCGAACTGAGCACGAGTCCATCAGAGTTGCGCGTCGTCTTCGCCGACGCAGGCATCCCGATGTACGGCTGCATCTGCAGGTACTGCGTTGAAACGGTCAGCAAAGTTCCGTCCGGACCCGGCCCTTGCCGATTTACCTGCCGAAAACCCAAGGGACCGCGTCCCTGCCAGTCCGATTTCAGTCCGAAATAGAAATAGTCGGTCGGCACCGTCAGACTTCCGACCCCGCTGTCCTTCGTTTCGGTCGCCACCACCCATGCCGGAACCGATATGTCCGCGGTCGGATACGCCGACGCATTGGACCTTCCCAAGTCGCTCTGATAACGCGCCGTTCCCGCCGAGTCTGCCGAGTTGGACAGCGGCACCATCACAAGAGTTGTCACGGCGCCGTTGGGCGAGGTCACCGACGCCAATTGATCCGGCGGCGTTGGATCCGCCTTCACCAGTAGTGAACTGCCCGACGCATTCAGCGCCAGAATCTCTGCGTTTCCGTGGCCCGTAAAGTCGGCCACCACGAACCCGTTCGTGTTCGAACTGTTCTGAAGCTGGAACGTGCTCAGGTTCGTCGTCGTCGACTTGCTGAACGTGCCGTCGCCGTTGGACAGGAACACGGCGTTGCTCGCCTTATTGTCCTCCCATCGAATGATGTCGCCCCGCCCGTCGCCGTTCACATCGGCGATCCAGATGCCGATCGTACTCGGATAGGCTGCTGAAACTGTCTCGTTGCCAGCGCCGTTCAGGTTGAAGTTCGGGCTGAACTGAAATTGACTGCCGTCCGACACCATCAGCTGCGCGCCCGTGCCACTGCCGGGAATCAGACCATCGAACCTGCCATCGCCATTCGCGTCGATCACGTTCGAGAACCACAGAGATGCCGGCATCATGCCGACATACGAGAAGTTTCCGTCGCCGCTGGATAGCCAAATCCCAAGTTGCGACCCAGTGATCCTTCCTGTGCTGTCTTCGGTACGGCTTTGATTACTCAATACGCTTCCGACGCCGACAAGATCGGCGTTGCCATCGTAGTTCAAGTCGAAATTTACGGGCCACGGAGATTGAGACCAAGAAACAGGGTCCGTGTAGATGTCGACTTTGGATAAGTTGGTCGCTGTCTGCGAGAACTGAAATCCGCCGGTGGTTGGGACTGAACCCAGGTAAAGGGTCGTACACGTCGACGGACATGGTGTACTGGGCATCGGATTAGGAGTCGCGCCTGTCAAATCGCTCGCTGAACCGGCCGGGATTGCCACTGTCAGCAGATCCAGCAGGCCGTCGCCATTGACGTCAAGGAAGTAAAAATTTGAGCCTGCGGTCCAGCTACTGGTGGTCGTATTGCAGTTAGGGTCACCAGCGACCTTGTGGCAGGCGCTCGTATATTGCAGCCTCGTCCGATCAACGCCTGGAATCGTGATCGGAATTTGACTGAAGTTTCCGTTGCCGGTGTTTATGAGCAGGATGTTTCGGCTCGAACCCGAAGGAGGGGTCGGGCAGGCCGTGTTGTTGACGCTCGTCGTGCTTTCGTACCGAAAGATGTCCGCAAGTCCATCGCCATTGAAATCTGCCACGATCGACATGTAGCATCCATCGTTGCTGAAGAGCTGTACCCCCTTCAAATTTGTCGACGTCGGCGTAAAGGATCCATCTCCGTAACTCAGTAGCAGTTGATTTTTTGTCGGATCGTTTCCCCAGCGCAAGATATCCATCTTGCCGTCGCCGTTGAAATCTCCCAGCATGATCCCGAACGTGCCGCTGGTCGGATCCATCATCTGTAGTCCGGACTGGTTGTAAGCCGAACTCGCCTTGTAGACATCAGGCGCTGAAGTCGCCCCCGTCCTGTCGTGGTACGAGAACTGGGCCGGTGGCAGGCACTTGGTCGTCGTCAGTCCACTGCAATCGGCGATCTGCGTCAGCCGAGTCCGTCCCGTCCAGCCGGTGTTCTCGTATGCCAGTTGCAGCCTCTTGGCTCCCACTCCTGTGCTGCCCAACACCGCCGGCGCATTTACGTAAGTGTTGATGGTCTGTAGCAGGCGAGTGCTAACGTTCTTCGATCCGGCCTGGTACGCCTCCGAGTTGTCCGTCCGTGTGCCGTAGTTAAAGATGATTTTGTTCGTCGGCGCCTGCGTCGCTGTACCGGTGTACCAGACCTCGGCCAGGTTCCACTCCGTTCCAGGCCGCGGATTCGCGCTGCTGGTGCCAGTGCCCCAGGTGGCGCTCTGGTTCACGGTGTATTTGAACGCGACGTAGTTGCCCATTGTGTCGCTGATCTTGTCAACTGCCCATACCATCACGGCAGTTTTCCCCTGCGCGAGAATCTGCGAATCACTCGTGTTGCCGTACTCGTAGATTTGTCCGGATTTTGTCCACACCAGAAAATAGGCCGGGCCATTGGCCGCGTTGCCTCCGGCGCTCCCGTACGCCCGGATCCTCGCGTACTGGTCCCTCTCGGTGCGGTACTCGGTGTAAGCGCCTGTCGCGAGCCCGGATGCATCATTGATCTGGCTGCTTAGAGCCAACGGTGTGCCTGTACTGTCGACCTGGATCAGTCGGTTGCCGTCGATGCACAGCTTGTCGACGGCAACGTAACCGACCGCGGTACGCTTGCCGTCGGTCGCGCGAATGGAGCCGCAGCGCGACATGGTTGAAATGCCCTGAATCGACCAACCCACTCCGAGCGGACCATTCGCGGTGGAACCGCTGTAGTACAACGACAGCTTCGGCTCCATCCCGGCAATGCCGGGCGGCACGGTTATCGGATAACTGTAGGTTGGCGTTCCCGAGGCACTGACCGAAAACTGGCCACCCCCGTTCCCCGCTTGAGCAAAGGCCGCCGCTTCAGCGAGGAGCAAGCTGAGCGAGACGAGACATCGCAATACGCAAATCGAACGTGTCCGGTAGTTCGAGTGTTCGCCCCCGGCGCACACGTTTAGCTCCTCCCCCGATGAGCCCGATGCCTTCTATATTTTGTACTTGGTCGGTCCCAGCTGATATGACCTCAAGTCGGTAGGCGACTACTTCCAAGGTTGGCATCAAGGCGAAAGATGATTTAATGACTGTCAGAGGAGATGGTGATCGCTCCTGACGGGTTTAACCTGACGAAGTCGTTTTGTATTCGCCCAGCTGTCAGTGAACTGCTTAAGATCGATCACTCGCAGGCAGCAAACTGCGCAAGGAGAACCCGCGACGCGGCCATCGTCCGTTCAACCGTTCAGAGCTGAAGCAGAACCTGGAACTTACGATCGTTGCCGAGGGTGTGGAGACGCCGGACCAGATCGAGCTGCTGCGCCAGTTCGAGTGCCATCAGGCGCGGGGATTCGAGGTGGCGCGGCCGATGCCGGCCGAAGAGGTGATGGCGTGGGTGATTGCGCGGGAGCTGACGGAGGACTCAGCCTCACCGGGCTCCGACGCGGAAGGGCATCACAGCAGCGACGGGTCATCCGCCGTGGTCCTAGTAGTGCCTGGCCGTAACCTCCGCCCGGCACGCTCAAAGTGTGTTTCTTCATGACCGAGACTCAGCCAGGGCGGAACCCCGCGCGGAAGTTTCGGCAATGTCGCTCCGGTAAAGCGGTAGCCTGCTGACGCTCGAAAATCACTGCCAAACGTCGTTGCGGACATGACGATACCGCAGATAGGGCAGTCAGCACGAACACAATCATCCAACAACCACACGCGCGGCTCGTTTTCATAAGTTTTTCATTGGTCAAACTTAAGAAAACGACGCTTCGGACCGTGCAGCTACCCTCAGCCAAAAAAGTGGCTATGCAGCAGGCACCCGGAATATGATTTTTCTGCCGAGGGTCGCTGGACCGGCGACCCGCGGTGCAAGTCCGATCCTTGAGGACCGGCTGCTCCTGCACGCGGCCCAACGGTGCCGACCACGATGATCGAGATCAACGCATTGGCAACCATGGCGTCGGCCTCGGCGCAACAAGACCGCGCGCACACAATCGCCGAGCTCGGCCGGGTCCTGGAGTCTGCCGAAACAGCCGCGCCCGAAAGCAATCAGGCGTTCCTGCGCGCGCTCGAGCTGGTCGAAGACCTGGACGACGAGCGCGATCAACCCGAGTTGGCCGAGGGACTGCGTTCAATCGCCCGTTACGCGTATTTCTCCGGCCATGCACTGGAGGGAGTGAAGCCCTCGCTGCGTGCGGTCGAGATGCTGCGCCGCCTGCGACTGCGTTCACGCCTGCAGACCGCGTTGATAACGCACGGCAACCTGCTGGGAGATATCGGTAACGTGCCCCTCGCGATCGAGACGCACGCGGAGGCACTCGAGATCTCCGCCGAGCTGCGGGACACGTCGGCCGAGGCCAAGATTCTCAACAACCTGGGGGTGGTGCTGATCGATGCGGCCCAATACGCGGATGCCCTGACGTGTCTCGAGCATGTGACCGCATTGGCCGACGGCAATCCATCGCTGCGGCACGTGCGAGGCTCGGCCTTCGGAAACGTTGCGTACGCCTGTCTTCATCTGGAGGACTATGAGCGAGGGATGGCGGCCGCGAGGGAATCGATCCAGCTTCATCCGGATCCGACAACCCTGCACGAACGCTTGGGACGCGTCACGGTGGAGAGCAACTACGCGCGGCTCTTGCTGGAAGTTGGCCAAACCGAGGCGGCCCGGGAGCGCTGCGAGATTGCGCGGCGCATCGCACAGGAGTCGGGGCTTGAACGGGCTCGGCTGGAGCTCGCACTGGCCGAAGGCTTGTGCGAGATCCATTCGGGGTTGCTCGAGCAGGGTTTCGCGCGGCTTTACAGGTCCTTGGAGTTCGCGCGCGGCCACAAGGGGGTGCTGGCCGATTTCCTGACCGTGATCGTCAAGGCGAATGAAATTGCGAACCAACACGACACGGCGCTGGTCTACCTGCGCGAGCTGATGATGCACACGAAGGAGGTGCAGCAGGAGAACACCTTGCTGCACCATCGGCTGCATTTGGAGCAGCTGGAGAGTCGAGGAGGGTCCACGGCATCTTCCGATGAGCTGCTTGCGCGGCGCGAAGCCAGGCTGCGGGACAAACTGGCGCAAAGAGTAGCGCACCAGGAACTGATAAAAGCGCGCGTCGAGATGCTCGAGCGGATCGCCATTATTGCCGATCGCGCGGACCGCACCGGAGAGCACGCATATCGGGTGGGCAAGCTGGCCGCGCTGCTGGGGCAGGCGCTGGGCTGGGACGAGGACACGGTGTTTCTACTGGAGCTTGCGGCGCGGCTGCACGACATCGGCAAGATCGGCATCCCGGAACGATTGCTGATGGCCAGGAGGCCACTGGCGCAGGCGGAAATCGAGCTGGTGCGGTCGCACACCGCGATCGGCGCCGACATCCTCTCCCGGAGCAACGAGCCGTACGTCAAAATGGCCGAGGAGATTGCACGCTTCCACCACGAGCACTGGGACGGAAGCGGCTACCCGTTCGGGCTGACGCACACGGCTATCCCCATCGCGGCGCGCATCACGGCGCTGGCCGACGCGTACGACGAGCTCATGCATGCCCAGGGCCAGGCGCCGGCGCACTCGCCGCAAAGCGCCCTGCGGGAGATCGCCGCGCAACGCGGCCGCCAGTTCGATCCGGAACTGACGGACTGGTTCGTGGCGCTGGCGACGCGGCTGCAGGCCGAGCACGGTGGTCTGGACACCTATCTCGGTCAAGCCGCCCGAGGGTCACCGTTTATCCGGGCCCGGCAGAAGATTGCGGCGGCCTTGAGTCGGGTGGGTCCGGGACCCTAGCACGATGTCCCTAACGTCCGTCTCGGCCGCACGCCAGTAGAGCGAAGCGTCGGCCAGATCGATCTCGCGCCGCGCTCTCTTCGAGTATTGCCGCATCCGCTTGACCGTGTCGCCCAAGTGATAAGGTTCGAACGGAACCACGAGCGCCCCTCCGAGCTCTATCCACCTGAGGAGCTCGTAGCGCTGAGGAGTGGCAAGCAGGTACGAGGCTTCGTATTCCAGAAATACAGAAATACAATAAGTCAAAGCGATGGGGCGACAATGGGGCGACAATTGAAAAATCGTCGGCCGTCCTGCCGGAGGCGGTAGTTCCGTTGTTTCCTATCGAGCGGACGACTCCGTCCCGCTTGGTGGCCTTATGGTTGACCGCTTCGCAATGAGAATGCGCTCGTGGACGACCAACGCCCAATAGCACAGGCCGACGGCTGACAGGAATATCACCCCTATCAAATAGGGCCCCCACCAAGTCTTTACCCCCCATCCCTGGGGCAACAGGTGGCCCAATATGATGATGATGACGGTGCCCCACAAATAGCCGAGAGCAGCCCCAAGGACAACCCGCACGGTTATCCGGCTCAATTCAAGGTCCTGTCGCAGCATCCGTTGCAACATTCGCGACCGCAACCGCCCGACTGGCGGTTCCCAAGGTATTCCAGAATGCAGTTGTTGAAGGAACTGGTGCGAGGAGAATACCCTGTTGGTACCATTGGTAGCCCTTAAAGATCAATGTCGGAGCAGCCAATGCCGCTATGTCTGCTGCCAACTCGGCACCTATCGCGAATCTTTCTTGCCCTTGTGGCGATGCGCCTGTTGTTGCCCAAGCAGCCTTAGTCGCGTCGACTGCATAGTTTGGCGCATTACCCTCATCATCATACGCTGCCAAATTGATAATTTTGTTGACGTTCTCCGCCACCGACGATCCACTGAACGCGACCGACGGAAGTCCCGCGACGCACCCCCAGCCTGTTCCGCACAATGCAATGCCGCCCGCAACCCCCGCGGTACCAAGGAGCGCCTTGCTGGTGTAGCGCAAGTACTTGTCCCAGCATTTGTGGATTGAACAGTTGAAGAAGTATTGGAAGGCCCCCGTCATCGCACCGTTTTCGAAGCTACCGCCCGTCAGCTTCGAGGCGGTCCCGCCAATAGCTGAGAAGGCAATGAAACTAGCGATAGGATCCTTCACGTTAGCGGAAACGTTGCCACCTAGATATTCGGTTAGCGCCGCTCCCATTGCTCCCTTGCCACAGTGTCCGCCTTGAATAGCCGAGCTCAGGCAACCTGCCGCTCCGTGAAAGAGTGCCCGGGTGGGGTTTGCCGGGTCTTGAGAGAATGCGGGAAGATCCGCCAGCTGCCCTGCGCCGTAGAACAGAGCGGCCGATATCTCTCCCTGAATCGCGCCGTTTATCGTCCCAGTGGAGATCAGGCCCGCATCGAATCCGGCGCTAGCGCTCACGGCAAGACCTTCCCAAAAACTCGGGTTCGGCGGCATGCCGTAATAGATCTCCACCGCCGCAACCGCAATCCCAGCCACCTCCCGCAGCCAGGGTGGCATCCACCAGGTCAGAGCTCCAACCCAGCCTTCAATCATTTCGCCGATGAACCCAAACGGGGTAAACCCGCTCGGATCGAAGCCGGCGAGCGGGTTGTTCATCAGATAGGAGTAGCGGTTGTAGTCCTGCATCAGCAGGGCGTACTGAACCGTCGGGTCAGCCTGCATGAAGCGGGCGATGCTCGCGTCGTACATGCGCCCGTTCATGTGGATCAGCCCCAGGTCATCTAAGTGCTCGTGCCCGGTAAAGCCCCGCACCGTGCCGCGCGTGGTGGTCAGCAGCGCCAGCGTCGGCAACTGGTCCACGTAGTGCGTCGCGTCGATGTACAGCGCGTTGGCGGCGTCGAAGTTGCCGTCGGCAAAGCGTCGCTTGCCGAACGGGTCATAGGCATAGCGCTCCACCAGGTTGCCCGCCCCGCCAGTCACCGCCACCAGAGAGCCGATCTGATCGACGTGCCAGTAGTCGGTCTGGCTCGCCGTGGTCGGGGTCGCTGCAGTACTCGTCAGCACCGCGATCACCCGCCCGCCCGCCGTGACGTAGTGCCGGTAGCTCACCGTCCCGTTCTCGGCCGTTTCCTGCTCGAAGGACAGGCCGCCGGCGTTGTCCGGGTGCATGAACCAGGTCGTGCGGGTCCCGGTGGCGCTGATGCGATCCTCCCGCACCCGCTCCAGATTCGGTCCATACCGCCACGTGTAGCGCACCCCGTTGGGGCCCGTCAGGCCGCCCGTGGCGCTGTCGTTGGGCAGGTTGAAGCTGGTGTAAGCCACCGCCTGCCACAGCCCCCCGCTGGCACTGATCACGTTGCCGTTGGCGTCGTACTTGTAGGTGGTGGCGCCGACCTGCACCACTGCGTGTGGCAGCGAGCCTGCGCTGCCGCTGGCTCCGTACGCGTAAGCGCCGGCCACATCGCTCTTGCTCAGGATGTTGCCGATCTCGTTGTAGGTCAGCGTCACCATGCGCGAGCCCCCGGCTATGGCCGCGCTCGCCACCACGTCCCGGCTCAGACGGTTCAGGCTGTCGTAGCCGAACGTCTCCGAGGCCGCCACCCCGGCCCCATCGCCGTTGGCGTCCGAGCGGCTCGTGAGGTTGTTCAGCGGGTCCCAGCCGAACCCCAGGTTCACCAGGGTGCCGGCCGCCTGCGTGGACAGCTGCGCCTGGATCGCCTGCAGCCGTCCCGTCTGTGGATCAAACGTCTGCCCCGTCTGCACCCCGTTGCCGTAGACCTGCTGCACGATCTGGCCGCGCGCGTTCACGCTGGTGGCGTTCCACAGCGTCACGCCGGCGCTGATCACCTGGCTCGTATAGCCGGTGGCGCTGTAGCCGTAGCTCACCTGCAGCCCGCTCGGGTAGGTGCGGCTGGCCACCCGCCCGCTGGCCGGGTCGTAGGCGACCGAGGACGCAAACGTGGGCCCGCTCGGTGCGCTGAAGGTATCGGTCAGCGGCCGGCCACCGCTGTCGTAGGTGTACTTGCGGTCCATCACCTCGGAGGCATCCAAGGCCGTGTTGGCCACCTCGCACAGCTTCAGCGTGCCGTACGCACACGCCGCCCCGCCCGCATACTTGTCGTAGCTCCAGGTCGTGGTGAACTCGGGCGCCACGCGCGTGGCCATCCGCCCCAGCGCATCGAACGTGGAACTGGTCTTCTGCGCCGCCGCGCGCTGGTTGGGGCTTTGCTGCCACACCATCTCGCTCAGCGCGTCGTAGCCGTACGTCCACTGCCCCATGTCCGGATCGTTGGTCTGGTACTTGCGCCCGCGCAGATCGAACAAGGCGGTGACGCTGTTGCCGTACTGGTCGAAGGTCGCCACCAGGTTGCCGAAGGCGTCGTACTGCCGCACCAGCACGCTGCTGTTCGCGTCCACCACCTCGATCACGTGGCCCTGGCTGTCGCGTATCTGGGTCGTGGTCTGTCCTTGTGGATTGTTGGCCGTCGGTGGCGTGGTCGTGGCCATCTTCAGGTCCGTGTACGTGATCGTCGTGGTGGCCACCCCTGCCGTCGTGGTGGCCGTCGGGTCCGGTTTCTGGATCGAGGTCGGCCGCCCCAGCAGGTCGTACTGTGTGATCGTCCACACGAACGTGGTCGTGCTGGTCGCGCTGAAGGCAACCAGTGTCGCGTCCGTTTCGAAGTACGGCTCGCTCTTCTGGGCCACCCGTCCCTGCTGGTCGTACATGACCCAGGTCGAAATCCACGTCGTCGGGTCCAGCGGGCTTTGCGTCTGCGCCTTCACATCGCGCCCCAGCGGGTCCTGATACGTCCGGGCCATAGGACCGTTCTGCGCACCATTGGGCCCCAGCGGCGTTTGCGTCACCCGCGTCACCAGGTTCACATCCGAGGTGCCCGCCGCCACCGTCGGGCACGCCGCCCCACCGCCGGTGTTGGGGTCGTAGGGGCTGCAGTACTCGTAGACCCACTGCGTCTGCGTGCCGTCGGCTCGCTTCTCCAGCGTCTTGCGGCCGAACGCGTCGTAGGTCGTCGTCGTGGTCAGGTTGCCGGGGCTGCTCACCAGCGTCTCGCTGGTGGCGCTGCCAAAGCGCAGGTCAAACTGCCGCGTCACCTGGTGTCCCAGCGCGTCGGTCGTCGTGTACGGGTACTGTCCGCTCACGATGCCCGGCTGCGCCGCGCTGTTCGTGTAGCTCACCGTCGTGGTGCGGGTCGCAAACACCGCATCGCCCGTGGCCCCCGTGCAGTTGTGCGTGCTCGAGCTGGCCCGGTTGCCGTATCCGTCCGGCGTGTAGTCCGTGCCGGCGCACACCGACGCAATCGTCGGCTCGATCGTCTCGTTCGTCAGCAGCCCCGTGGTCAGGTCGTACCCAAACCCCGACGTGCGCGTGTAATTGAACGGGCTCGGCGATGGCAAAGACCCAGGCTCCTGCCCGTAACTCATCGAGGGCAAACCCACGGCAAAACTGAGCCCAACCAGGATCCGCCAAGCGACTTTCAAATCAAGCGGTATGAGCTCAAGATGGGCCATTGCGCTTCCTTGAGACCGAAATTGAACAAAACCGTAAAGCCGCAAGAGACGCGGTCCGCCGACAAAAGCGATCGACGCACGGCAGTCAAAGCAGATGTCACCCTCTCTAATCAGCTTTTCGCCTGACTACAGATTTGTCTCACTTCCCTCCGCAACACTCATCAGTCGCGCCTGTCCTTCCGCGATTGCCCTTTCGTCATCAGCAAGTAGCTTGCGGGCGTTGCTCAAAAGTTTCTGTGTATCGGGAAGCTCTTCGATCAGAATGTATCTGTTCAAGTCCGCTCTGGCCGCCAAATATTCCAGGGACTCTGGCGCGTTCGCCAATTCATCGGCCCTTTGGGCGGAATACAACGTTGCGAGCTTCTCCGCCACAGGAGCGTATTCCGCCTTGCTGCGCTCGATCGCTTCCTGTCTCGCAACGACTGGATTGGGGTTGTTGTTCGCATCCTGAAAATACTGCACACTCGCTCCCTGCAGGCGCCTGACGGTCTCAGTGAGCTCCTGGATTTGTCGCAGCCTATCTGCCCGCTCCCGAGTTGGTGGCAAGCGCATCGTCAACGCACTCAGAGCAAGCCGTCGAACATGTATCAGTTCGGATAACTCTTCGGGCGGTGGAATGACACCGTTGAAGATTCTTCGTGCATCCGCTTGTGCAGCCTCGACGAGAGCGCTGAGTTCCTCAACTTTCTCTCTGTGTCGCTCTTGTGCTAGCCGGGCAAGCGATATCTGATCAATGACCTGCTGCTTCTTGCTTTCAGCCTCGATGACCGATTGAGCAGCAGTTTTCTGCTGCGCAAACACGGGTTGCAGCCAAAAGGAGACGAGAACTGCGAGAAGCGTCAATTTCATCATTGACATTCCCTTCTTAATTCTTCAGTAGACACAGCATTCCTCGGTTGGCGTAATGTTGTGTCCCACGCTGCTGCCGAGCTCGTAGACTTGGCCGGCCACCTGGAGATTCATGAAGGTACCCGTGCCGAGCTCGAAGACGGCCTGAACGGTTACGGGCTCGTCGTGTACACCCTTGATTACATCCCCCGCTTTGAGGTCGTTCACCGTGCGCCATGAATCGTCGAACATCATGATCCAGTGCCCACTGTTGACGTCGACCGCCTCCAGCCGCGTGACGAGTCGCCATATGTCCGCAGTTTCGGGCTTGGCTCCATACACCTCACTCCAACCCTTTCGGGCTGGAGCTCGAACATGCATTCCCGGCGACACCTTACTCAAGGCGACATAACCCGCCTCTTTGGTCTCTATCGTCTGCCAGACCGCTGGGCAGGCAAAGATAGGACTTTCGTAAACCTGATTTGAGGTAACTGTCGTGGTGCCGCCGGCATTGGAAGCGGTGACGTTGCATGATTCGTATCCTGGCCATTCAAAGTAGAACGTCGAGGTTTTGTTGTTGCCATTGGCGCCAGTCCCGGTCTTGCTCGAACCGCACGCATACGAGATGCTGGTCGCGCCCGCGACGGAGAAACTGAGCGTATGCGGACGCGCGGTCGACAAGGTCACTCCGGTAACGGAAGGCGGCTGCGTCAATACTGTCAGGTTGGCGCTCCCCGAAGCGGTTGCCCCAAGGACATTGGTTGCGGTTACGCTGCAGGTTCCCGTGCCAGTGCCGGACGTACGGACCGATATGGAGCCCGAGATCCCGGAGCCCGAGCCGGCAGCAGGCGCTGAGCAGATCACCGAGGCCGATGTAGCCGAAGAAGTGTTCCAGCTGAAGGTCGATGTTTGTCCGGAATCAACGCTTGTCGGGTTAAACGATGCCGAAGTCACGGAAGGCGGTGCGACGCTGGTGCCGGACACCGGCATCGCGAAATTCACTCCCGTTGTCGTCGGCCGATAGCCGGAATCGACACCGGCCTGCATCCGGTCATAGCCGCCTTGAACCTGGAGGCTCGCGCTGAGTGCGCCGGCGCTGGACGATGTGCTGAACTGCACCGTCACCGTGCAGGAGGCCCCAGCCGCGATCGATGCGCCGCAGTTGTGACTCATCGGGAAACTACCCGGATTGGCGCCAACCATCAAAATCCCGGTGATGTACATCGGCCCCCCGTTGGTGGCGCTATTGGTCAGGTTGAAACTCTGTGGTGCGCTCGTCGTGTTCAAGGCCTGGTTCCCGAACGCCAGGCTGGTCACGTTGGCGATGGTGGTCGCCACCGCGAAGCTGTACGACTGCTGGATCGTGAACGTCAGATTGGTGATGCCCTGCACCTGGTAGGTGACCTGATCGGTCGCCGTATACGCTCCCGGGGTCGCCAGTCCACCCATGCCGAAGAACGTTGTGCAGCTCGCCCCCGGAGCCAACACGGTTGTGCCCGGCTGACAGTACCCTGCCGTACCCTGCCAGGACCAGACGCCGGCGGGGCCACTCACAGGAGCGTGGGCGGTGATCACGATGGATTCCGTGCCATTGTTCTTCACGCTGAACCAATCGCCCGAATCCGACGCCGCTCCCACCGTGCCCCAGTTCGTCGACGCCGGCGTGATCGTTGCCAGCGCGTTGGCCAGTGTCACGGTATAGCTCGGCACCGTCGCCACCCGGCCAGCGGCGTCGCGCGCACTCAGGGAGAAATTCGCGCTGTACACACCGGACTGAGAGAAATTCCCGCTGAAGGTCGCCTGCGAACCGGTCTGACTGGCCGTGATGCCGTTGCTCCCGCCCGACCAGGTGTAGACGATCGGGGCCACGCCGCCGCTCGGCGTGACCGTCGCGGTCGCCGTGATCACACCGAGTGAGTTCGACACTCCACCCGACTGAGCACTGACGCTGACCGAGAACGCTCCCAGCGAAGGCGGCGCGGCCACTGGAGTGGCCGAGACGGTATTGGTCACCGTGGTGTTCGCCAGGCGACCCAGGATCCAGTTCGTCGTGTCCGCTGGTTTGTAAGTGTTCTGGGTCAGCGTCGTGAAACCGTCTTTTGCGTTGGCCGGGTCGGTCGTAGTCACCGTCACCTGCGTGGCGTTACCCCACATGTCGTAGACGCTGTTGGTCGTGACGGTCGGCAGTTGGTTGCCGGTCGTGAGCCCGTAGGCCTGGTCCACCGAGGTCCCGATGTACGGATACGGCGAGCCGTTGTCGTCGGCCACCTGGGCCGGCGTGCTGGTGGTCGTGCCCAGCAGTGTGTGCGCCGCCAGCGGCGCCTGCGTCTTCTTGGACAGCGCCATCCCGATGTACGGGAACGATGAGCTGCTGGGGCTGGAAGTTTGCGAGTAGGTCGTCGTCGTGACGGTGTTGGCCGTGTTGTCCTGCTGCTGCACTTGACCGAAACCGAGGAAGCCCCGCCCGCTCAGGTCGATCACCCCATTGCTGTAGCCGTAACTGACGTTATTGAAGCCCTCCGCACCGGAGCTCCAAAGTCCCGAATCGGTCTCCACCCAGGCCACCACTTTCATCGGCCCGGAAAAGTCCAGCAGCGGATACGACGAGGAAGAACCCTTCGCGTACAGGGTCAGAGCGGGCATGCCCGGCGCCGCACCTCCCCTGGGCGCATACATTCGCATCGGCCTTGGGCTTCCAGGCGGCGGCACGCCGGCCTCCCCGATCGTTTGATAATTCAGGTACAGCGTCGACCCCAGTCCGTTGCCAAACGCCGTGATCACATCGAACGGCGTTCCCGGCAGCGTTGCGATCTGCGCCACCGCCGTGCTGTTCTGGTTGGTCAGCCGCACCAGGTCGATGCGCCCGTCGCCGTTCACATCCACCGGCAGGTCTTCGATGTTGGCCGGATCCCAACCGCCGATCGCAGTCCATGTCGCATCCGGCGTCGCAGCAAAGCCGGTGCCGTTGGACAGGTACACCGCCGCTTTGGCCGAGCCGTTGTTGTTGGATACCACCACCAGGTCGGTGCGCCCGTCGCCGTTCACGTCGATCGGGAAAAATTCGGACCCATAAGTCCCGATCGTGTACGACCCGGTCTTGACCAGCGTCGTGCCAGTCGATATCCACACGTCCGCGATCGCGGTGCCGTTCGAACCCGGAGTGGAGTTGCGGATCCGAATCAGGTCCGTTTTGCCGTCGCCGTTGATGTCGGCCGCCAGCTCCGTAAAGTAGGACCTCACCGCTGCCGGGTCCCCACTGCCTCCCGCCCCTACCGCAACCTCCGCCGTGTCGATCAGCGTGGAGCCGTTCGATACCAGCAGGCGCGCAACTCGCGTCGGACAGGTGGCACCTATCAGCTGCCCACCGATAACATTCGTTACGTCTTGACACTGCGAGAAAAGTTCGATGGCATCGGCTTTGCCGTCACCATCGACATCCCCGCCAAGGACGACCAGTTCGCCAGGCTCATAGGTCGCACTCGACGAGCCGCTTCCCGTCGCCGTGGCCGTTGTGAAGCTCGTCCCGTTTGACAATGCCGTGACAACAACCGAGGAGCTTCCGGATACGCCAACCAGCACCAGGTCGGCCCGGCCGTCGCCATTGACGTCTTCCAGCAGCGGCTGGAACGGAAAGGTCGTCTGCCCGTAGGCCAGGTACGGGTCGGCGGGTGACACATCGTAGTAAGTCGGTACGGCGTCACCGAAGACATAATCGCTGATCTTGCCGTTGTAGGTGGCCGTGTTGAACCCGGTGCCGTTGGAAAGCGTCAACTGAGCATCGAACTCCGATCCGGTGTTGCTGATCCGCACCAGGTCCGCCTTGCCGTCTCCGTTGACGTCGCCAAAAACGTTCAAGAATCCGACGGGGAAATAGGTGCAGTAGAGTGGAGGGCAATAGGTCACCTGCGTCGCCCAGGGCCCCACTGAATTGTTCGACGAAGGGGTGAACGAGGTGCCGCCAACGGACGGGGTGACCTGCGCAAAGGCCGCCGAGCCGTTCTGCCAGATCCGGATCAGATCGCCTCTGCCGTCCCCGTTGATGTCGGCCACGTAGTCCCAGACCGTGGACAGACTCCAGCCGCCTACCGAACCGCCGCTGAACAATGGATCGGGATTGAGCAACCCGGTGCCCTGCGGCCAATCAAACGTCAGGGCCGGCCGGCATGTCAGCGTCGCGCTTCCGAGGGTTGCCGGCGCGCACTCCTTGATCGACTGCAGCGTCGAGCGCCCCGATACGCTGCTGGGCGCATAGGCCAGCGTGTACTGTCGCACCAGCGTCCCACCGCCCGCCAGCACCTGCACGCTGCCGAGCAGCTGGCCCGTGTGCACCGTGATCCCGCCCGGCCCATACCCCGAGATCACATCCGTCGCCGGCCGCGCCTCGTAGCTGAAGGTCACCTGCTGGTTGGGCGCCTGCACCGGATTGGTGGTGCCCGTGTAGCTGATCGAGGCCGGGTAAAACTCGAACGCTCCTGTGGTCTGCGTGTACGTGAACGTGATGTAGTTGCCGTACCGGTCACTGACCTTGTTCACCGCCCACATCAGCGGCGTGAACGACCTGTTGCCCGTGATCTGCGAATCCGGCGTGTTGCCGTACTCGATGATCTCCCCGCTCTTGGTCCACACCTTGAACCAGGCCGGCCCCGACGAGCCCGCCGCCCCGTTGGCCACCACCCGCGTGAAACTGGCAATCTCGGTGCGGTATTCGTTGGCCGCGCCATTGGCCCAGTACTGCAGCGAGGCCCCGTTCGGGTTAAACAGCTTCAGACGCTTGCCGTCCAGGCAGAACCGGTCCGTGGCGGCAAAGTTGACCGTGCCGTGCGTGCCATCCTGTGCGATCGTCTGCGGGCAGCGCGTGATCGACGACAGGCCCGTCAGACTCCAGCCCAGCCCCATGATGCCGTTGCTGCCCTGGCTGCTGTAGGCAAAGGCCAGCTTCGGCTCCACCCCGGCAATGCCCGGAGCCACCTGGATCGGCACCTGGTAGCTGGCCGCACCCTGCGGCGTCACCGAAAAGGTCGACGGCGTCGCCATCGGCGCGCCGGCCTGGGCCTGGGACAGCATCCACCCCATGGTCAAGGCCAGCACCAACCCTCTAAGCGCAACGCGCACAGTCCCCCTCCTCGGTCAGCCGGCGCCCTTTAAGGCGGCGTACAGCTGTCGTCTGGTTGTGTCCGCGCAAAATTCCAGCCACCGAAAGTGTGGATTGCCAGACACGCTTACGAAAGCGTCCCTTTTGGGACGCATCGTCGGTAACGAGGTTTAGGCGACAAGCACGCGGCGCGATGGAGGCGCGCTACCCGTCAGCTGGAAGGTAAAAAAGAAATGGCCGCCTCGGACAGCGGCCGGCCATCAGCGCATCAGCTCCCCGCGCCGCTGCCCTGAGCCGGTGCGGCGCGCTCCGCTTCGAGCATTTTCGCCAGCAGTTTGGTCAGCGCGTAGACCGTGCCGATGTGTGGAGTCGGCGTGCGCGTGAGGTAACCCAGCTCCACCACCGATCCGACCAGCGCGTCGACCTCGGGGCTGCGGCCGGCTTCGACGTCCTGCAGCATCGAGGTCTTGTGCTTGCCGACCTTTTCGGCGCCCGCGATGCGCTTTTCCAGCGGAACGCGGAACGTGATGCCGAGCTTGTTCGCGACCGCCTGTGCCTCGGTCATCATCGCGGCGGCCAGCTCCCGGCTGAGCGGATACTGGCAGATGTCGGCCAGCGTGGAACGCGACAGCGCGCTGATCGGGTTGAAGGTCAGGTTACCCCACAGTTTCAGCCAGATCTCGGCGCGGATGTTTTCCAGCACCGGCGCCTTGAAGCCGGCGCGCGTGAAGCAGTCCGAAACCGCCGTCACGCGCCGCGAAGTCGTGCCGTCGAGCTCGCCCACTGGAAAGCGGTCGCCTTCGACCAGGCGCACCACGCCCGGCTCGACCAGTTCGGAGGCCGGATACACGACGCAGCCGA
>Ga0307475_10000345_pt1 | contig 27975 bp, 27 predicted proteins | sample atmos_gasesECM1C_FD_203317 | JGI IMG/M metagenome (GOLD analysis project Ga0307475, IMG submission 203317) | Hardwood forest soil microbial communities from Morgan-Monroe State Forest, Indiana, United States - atmos_gasesECM1C_515 | ecosystem: Environmental > Terrestrial > Soil > Temperate... | reverse complement strand
TTATGATTTCTCAGAGATTGCCGCGTGTCGCCTTTATTCTCACCACGCTAGTCTTTTCGGCCTGCCACTCCACTCATGCCAAGAAGCTGCGTGGAGACGTCGTGACGATGAAGAATGGTGACCGGCTAACCGGAGAAGTAAACGGACTCGATAATGGCGTCCTATCGATAGAAACCGATTATTCTTCGACTAATCTTTACGTGGATTGGAATCAGGTCGTAACGGTGAGGAGCACAGCGACTTATCTGATCACTTTCGCCAACGGTGTGCATGTCACCGGGAGGATCGAGCGATCCCCTGGAAGCGATGAACATCCCGAGGACGTGACTATCGTCGGTGACAATGGAGAACTGCACGTTCCTTATCCAAGTGTCGTTGAGATGGAAAGTAAAAAGCCATCGGTCTGGCGTCAACTCAAGGGCAGCGTAGATGCCGGGGTCAGCTTCACTAGTGGCAACAGTCAGATCAGTGCAAACACAGACCTGAACGTTAGATACTCGACGCCCAAGTGGTCGGCTTCGGCAGCTCTCGGCACATCATTTAGTGACCAGTCGGGAGGAACAAAAACGAACCGCAACGATCTGTCTTTTGGAGGGCAACGGTTCTTAAGTCGAAACGCGTATCTCGGCGGCCTGCTGGATTTTCTGCACAGCAGCCAGCAAGATTTGGATCTTCGAACGACTCTAGGAGGTGGTTACGGACGTTATTGGAAACGGACCACGAACACCGAGTTTCGTTGGCTGGGAGGCCTCGTCTATGCGCAAGAGTCATTCGCAACACCAACAAAGAAGTCGGACAGTAACGCGGAAGGCTTGCTCGGTGTCGCCTATGATTCTTATCGTTTCAAAATAGGGGAAATTCATTTACAAGCGTACGTGTTCCCCGGCTTGTCCGACTCCGGCCGCGTTCGCACCACCACGAACAATTCCCTAGTCATTAAGCTGACCAACAATTTTCACTTTACGCTGTCGTTCTGGGACAACTACGATAGTCGTCCGCCGACGACGGCCAAGAAAAATGAATTGGGACTGAGTTCAGCCATTGGATGGGCATTCTAGTGCTTGAGTGCGAAAAGTTCGAGATTTTTCTCCGACAGTGCGGTCCCGACAACGCTCTTCGGCAAGAGCTCGGTGCCAACCGGACATCGAGTGGGTGAACTGACAGATCGAAAATCACCAGCTACCGCGTCGAGAAGCCCCTGTAGAAGCTTCATTGGCCTGGATTGCCTTTGCATTCCGGCCTCATTGAGGATTTCTTTAGCGAATAGGTCACCAGCGCGCCCTGGGGGCTACTTCAATCCGACAGAACTCGGCGAATAGAGGTTGTAGTCCAGCTTGTCACCAACGTATTCGATGACTTTTTGAGCCTTCACACTGTTTCCTGCATCATCGAGGCGTGGAGCGAATACGGCAATCGCGCCTTTGCCCGGAACAATGGCGACGATCCCACCACCGACTCCGCTTTTGGCTGGAAGACCTACGTGCCAAGCCCAAGAACCGGAGCTGTCGTAGAGTCCGGCCATAGTCATAGTGGAGAGGATGAAAGGCACGTCTTCGGTTTTGATGACTTGCTCGCCCGTGGCCGGATTCTTGCCATTATTGGCGAGCACGGCTCCCATGCGCGCGAGTTGGGTCGCATTCACACCGACGGAGCACTGTCTTGTATAGATGTCGACGGATTCAAACGGATCGGCGTAGATTCGCTCGTATTTGGCGAGTAGCATCGCCAGGGCTTTGTTGCCGGCATTTGTGGCGGCCTCCGATTTGTAGACCTCATCGATCAAAACCAATTTTTCGCCGGCCACCTTGCTGTAAAAATCCAGAATCTTGTTCCACTTTTCGTCTTCGTTTTTGCCGGAGATTAAGCTTGTAGTAGCAATGGCGCCGGCGTTCACAAGCGGGTTGGCGGTGTGTGTCGGCATGTCCACAACGGCAAGCACGGAGTTAAACGCTCTGCCCGTCGGCTCGGAACCAATTCGTTGAAACACCTTATCGTGGCCGAGTTCTTTCATCGCCAAGGCCAGCGTGTACACTTTCGAAATCGATTGGATGGAGAAGGAGTACTTGACGTCGCCGAGTTCAAAGACCTGGTTGTCCGTGGTCACCACCGCCACGCCGAACAGCTTCGAGTCCACCTGTGCCAGGTAGGGAATGTAATCCGCATTCTTGCCACTGGTGTCGCTGCGATACTTGTCATACGCCTCTCGCACAGCGGCTTCAACTCGCTCGCGGTTAGGAGCTACCGGGCTTTTTTTCACCTGTCCAGAAGCCGGGACGGCCCAAATACTGGCGATGACAAGATATGCAGCCAAGACCAGTGTCCCAAACCGAGAACTAATTCTGAACATTTACTTCCTCCTGAACTTGCGATCGACCGATTTCGTCCTTGCCGGGTCTCAACGCGGGAATCTTCATTTCTAAGCTGGCGTGGTTAGAACTCAAAGCTCTTACTCCAGTCGTATCGGAAAGAGAACTGCATTTTGTAGTCGTTCACATTGAAGCCATCGACGAAATTGATGCGCCTTCCCCATTGAAATTCGCCGCCCACCGTTACTGGCTTTACGGGGTGGTACAGAAGATTTACCAAGGCATAGTGTCCCTGATGGAATGAATTGGCCGTCATTGCGTTCGAATTTTCGATATTCAACATGGAATAACCGATCGAGGTACTGAACCGGTCGCTCCAGGTGTGGTCAAGAAAGGAAACTACTCCAAGGACGGGCAAGGCCACGCCTTTGATCGGGCTCGTAGGGTTTGAGAAAGTGTTTTTAACACCAATGTCAACAGGGGCGTCGTTCATATAGTTTTCGATGCCTTCCCCGTATACGACCTCGAACCGGCCGACGTCCTTCTTAGTAAAATTTAGATTTGAGGTCACATTAACTCCCCAACCTATAGCGGTTCCGCTGAGGTTGGGCAGATCTGGATTTGTGTCGACCCAAGCGATTTTCCTCACAATGCCGGCCACCTGGACGTAACCCCAGCTCCTGGCGAGGCGAGCATGGCCGCTCAAATCGGGCCATTTAAACTGGGGAAAAATATTTTGGAGATCAATGCGACCGGCGTAACGCCCCCCGTCCGCACTGGCACCGGGACGCTCAAGGGCAATCACGACATTGCTCGCACCCTGGATCGGCGTCCAGCGTACCTGCACATTTCGAAAGAACACCATCCCGTTGGGTCCCCAATACTCGAGCGAGTTTGGAAAGACATCGATGTCCATGAAAGGACTCCAAGTCTGTCCGCCGCCGAAATGGCCGAGCTCGCCCCAAGCGTGGCGTAAGCGGAAAGTAGTCTGTCCGGCATCGACACCGGTGCCGAAGAGTTCAAATTCAAAGATGGTTTTGAGATCTCCGAGGGGCGTTGGAGTAAAGCTCTTCACCCCGAAGCGGGTCTGTCGAACACCGAAAAATGTGCTGCCGTCCGGACCAAACTCCCCCTTGAAGGAAGGTAATTGTGTGGGGCGCTCCACATCAAACCAGTCGGGATTGATCGAACCGAAATTAAAGCCGCTGTCCGCCATTGCGTAGCCATAAAAATTGATGGAACTTGACGGCTCCGGTTGTTCCGCGTGTTCCTCGACTTGGCGGGTATCGGTTGTCACAGGAATGCTTGGCCCTGGTACGGCTTGTTTCGATAGTCCCGCGACGGCGTTCATCTGCTTTTTTAGTTCCAGCAGCTCTTTTTCAAGCTGCTCCATCTTCTTCTGCATCTGTTGAAGGTCGGGGGGTTGCGAAGTCTGCTCCTGCGCACGCGCTGATGGTTCAACAACCAGCGTGAGAAACACAGCCGTGACCAAGGAGATCCCGAGTCGTCGAGAAATTGGGTAACGCTTGGAAATCATCCGCGGGCACCTCCTTCTTGGTTAATTAGCGTTAAGCAAGCTTCCGTCGTATGCGACCGCCGACTGCCTGCTTGAAACGCAAACGAGTGTCGCGTACCGCAGTCACGGGATTGAATTCTGAATCACTCTTAGAGGTAGGAGCCGTGGGTGACAACTAGGGAAACCCCTAGGATGTTAGAGATGCGAGTGCAATCTCGACCAGACCATTGCAGCTGTAGAAAAATTAGACTGCTGCCACGCGAGGAGCGATACAGAGCGATAGGTCGTATGAGTCAGGACGAGCGCGGCACGGAGTATTCCAGAAGTGGAATAGAAAGACTGTTTACTGCGGAATGCTCCTCCGGATGGGTTTTGGACTCCTCCGAAGAGTTAGACACTGCACCGATGCTCGCAACTCTAGCACGTCACAAGTCCTGGGTCAGTCGGAGTGGTACCGCAGCCTTAAGCGTTGTCCCTTTCCCAGGTTTCGACTGAATTGCAAAGTCTCCACCCAGTGCCCGGGCGCGCTCTTCCATGCTTCGGACACCAATCCCCTCATTCCGGCTTAGCCGACTCAAGTCGAACCCATGGCCGTCGTCCCGTACGGTAAGCTCCAATCTGTCGCGCCCCATTCGCAAAACTACTTTTGCCTCGTTCGCGCCGCTGTGTTTCTTCAAGTTTCGAAGCCCTTCTTGAACGATACGAAAAACACAAAGGGCTGTGTCGGGATGGACCGATCGGGGAATCTCATCCGCCTTAAAGGCCACCCCTATGCCTTGATTCGCAGAGAATTCCTTGCACAGGGCAGCAACGGCAGGGACCAGTCCGAGGCTCTCGAGCGTGGAGGAATGGAGCCGATGTGAAAGGGTGTGCAAATCAGCGCTGAACTCGTTTGTGGATTTTACAAGGTCATGTAATCGGCCGTGAACCTCGCGGAACGATGAGGGCGTCGCTTCCTCCACATTCTCTAAACCAAGCGCCAGCAAAGCCAGCCTCTGGCTAAAGTCGTCGTGAAGTTCCGAGGCTATTCGCCGCCGTTCCTGTTCCTCTGCATTGATCAGCTTACCGCTTAGATGTCTTTCTTTCTCTTTCGCCAATTTCAACTGTTTTTGACTGTATTGCAGGTAGGCGGCCAAGGCGGAAAGAGTCAGGATGATCAGGAGTGCCATGACCCAAGACCATTTCGAACGTTCCCAAAGACTTGCCTCGCGAGAAAGGACGATGCTTCCATAAGGGAGTCGGCTTTCTGGAATGTCCCAACGCTTCAGTTCATTCCAATCAAACATCAACATGCTGGGAAGGACTTCGATAGCAATATCTTCGGCTCTTTTCCCCTCAAGGAGCTCGGAAACGATCCGGGCCGTGACCTTTCCCTGTTCCTGAAAATTCATCAAATCTCCGCCGACGATGCCATGTCCCAAGTACGTGTCCGACATCCCAAATACCGGGGCATTGGCAGCAGACGCGATCATGGGAAGTGCCTTCGTTGCATTGAGGAATTTGTTCCCGGCGGAATCCTGGAAGAAAGAGGTATAAAACACGATGGAACTCTCGGGTAGATTCTTCAGCCGTTCGAGTAATTTCCCCATTTCCATGTCAGTCAGATAGGAGAATTCGGTTCTTGGCTCTTGAAGAGAGCTGAAGAACTCTTTGGTAGCCGCCAACACCACCCGGTCATAAACCGAAGTTCCTCCAACCACAAACACATGACGGGTATTTGGAAAAAGACGCAAGGCCGCTTCGAGTGTCTTCCCGGGCTCTCGTTTTTGCCATGTTCCCGTGAATCGGGAATCTAAACTCGGACTTCCCACCTGGTCCGCGGCACTCCCGCAGATGACAACGGGCACCCCCAAGAACAGGGTACGGCCATAATCTATAAGGAACCTGATTGTGTCTGGTCCTACGGCGACGACAACTTCCAACTTACGATCGCCATATTTCTTGACAAGCCAATCCCGCGTCTCGGCAAGCGACGGCCTGTCTGGAAGGGAGAGTAAATCGAGGCTTTCTGAGAAGAACTCAACGTCTCGGCCTGTCGTCCGTTCTACGCCACTGACAATTTGTTGGGTCATTACGTCGGTCAGGGAATGCGAAAGGCCGACCTCATTGAGAATCAGGACATCTTTCTTTGAACGCACCTGGGCGGAAACGCTGGCACTGATTAACGCAAGAGCGAGCAGAAACGGCACCTGAGAAATCAATCGCATCCGGAAAACCTTCCCCGACGGTTTTCGAGATTCATCCGCTTACTCCCCTCTCCCAGGAATTGAATCCTAGAATAGTGGCTTTGTTTAGGAAGTGGTACTTCCAAACCTCTAAATCGATTGTTATGCATGAGGTGCAAGGAACGTCGACGAAATGAAGAATGAGACACGTCACCCCTCGCCGCCCTTGATTTTTTATATTCCAACAGACGAGGTCGTTACAACTGTTAAAACTGACAAGGTAGCTGATTTGGGGATTTGTACCATGTTAGAATCGCTAGAGATAATTAGCGTCGTCTACACGTTGGTCCATCTTCGGTTGACTTAGGTTTACCCAATCACCCGGTTTAGTCTTTTCGTGCCAATCAAGCCCTCATCGATAGTCGTTTAATCCTTGGTCATCTATGCGTTGTAGAGGGAACCGCCACTAGGGAAATCCCCAGGTGCTCAAAGGAAGCTCGGTTGCTAGCATTCGAAGTTGGCTCGCCATCAGACCTAGCCAATCGAGCAGACGTCGTGGCTGTGAGTTGTTGTACTGCGCGATGGGGTGGACCGGAACATTCAGTGGGAAAGAGCTTGTCGACGGACCGTCAAAGTCACACCTACCTGCCGATTGCGGACTGGTTGTTCAATTACAAAAAGGACTGGTTGCGGCCAGACCTAATCGCTGGGCTGACTGCGGCCGCCGTGGTCATTCCCAAAGCGATGGCTTATGCGACGATCGCGGGACTGCCGGTACAGGTGGGGCTGTACACGGTGCTAGTCCCCATGGCGGTCTATTCTGTGCTGGGAAGCTCTCGCCCGTTGAGTGTAAGCACCACCACTACGATCGCGGTCCTAACCGCAGCAGGACTCAGCCAAGTACTACCGCGCGGCGATCCGTCGTCCCTCCTTCGGGCCTCGGCAATGTTGACACTAGTGGTCGGAGGCTTCCTCGTCCTGGCTTCGTTGTTCCGCCTGGGCTTTATTGCAGACTTCATCTCAGAACCAGTGTTGGTCGGGTTTAAAGCAGGTATTGGTGTTGTTATCGTGCTGGATCAAGTGCCAAAGATTCTTGGCATTCATTTTCCAAGAGGTTCGTTCTTCCACAACGTAGTGGCCATCGTCCGCGGTATCCCCGAAGCGTCATTGACGACCTTGGCTGTGGGGATCGCGATGATCGCAATATTGGTAGGGATCGAGCGATTCTTTCCGCGGGCGCCGGCCCCATTGATCGCCGTGGCAGCGGGAATCCTGGGTGCGCGCTTCCTGGGACTGCATGCGCACGGACTAGAGTTAGTCGGTCGGATTCCTCAGGGTCTGCCCTCCCTGACCGTTCCGGAATTCTCGCTTGCGCGGGAACTCTGGCCTGGGGCTTTGGGTATTGCTCTGATGAGTTTTACGGAGACCATTGCTGCCGGCCGAGCGTTCGCCAAGAGTGGAGAGCCACCACCCCGAGCAAATGGGGAATTGTTAGCGACGGGCCTTGCAAATGTGGGCGGCGCATTCTTTGGAGCAATGCCCGCTGGTGGAGGAACCACCCAGACTGCAGTGAACCGGCTTGCGGGGGCACGCACACAGCTCGCAGAGGTGGTGACAGCCGCAATTGCCTTGGCCACAGTTCTACTGCTCGCACCCTTTCTGGCACTCATGCCTCAGGCCACACTCGCAGCTGTGGTCATCGTCTACTCATTCGGATTGATTCGGCCGAAAGAGTTCCGGGAGATCCTGGAAATTCGGCGAACTGAGTTTATTTGGGCCTTAACCGCCTTTGCCGGGGTAATTCTGTTGGGAACCTTGAAGGGCATCATCGTCGCCATCGTGTTGTCGCTCGTGGCGCTCGCATCTCAGGTGGCCGATCCGCCCGTCTATGTTTTGGGCCGGAAGCCGGGGACCAACGTGTTTCGGTCTCGTTCTGCGGATCATCCAGAAGACGAAACCTATCCCGGGTTGTTGTTGCTGCGACTTGAGGGACGCGTTTTCTTTGCCAACGCTGAGCAAATCGCACAAAAGATAAGGCTGTTGGTGAACGAAGCGCAGCCCAAAGTAGTTGTGCTCGATCTCAGTCCTGTATTTGATCTTGAATACACAGCGTTAAAAGCACTGAGCGAAGGCGAGAAACGGCAACGTGAGCACGGGGTAGACACATGGCTGGTTGGGCTCAACCCCGGAGTGCTACAAATGGTCCGGAGATCGCCTCTGGGCAAGGCACTGGGACGCGAGAGGATGCAATTTAGTCTCGAGCTCGCAGTTACCAGATACTTGCAATTGTCCGCGAGCGGCCTCGATGGTAGTGGCGTAAGTGTAATCAGGCACCTTAGCGATCTAATCCCCGTTGGGATGGGAATGCAGGCATCGACTGCAATTGTTTTTTCACTCGTAATCGTGATGATGCAGTTCAGCGCGATAGCTTACTCACCCTTTCTGGTTATCTGGACCACGCGCGACCGGGTTCTTAATCCTTCTGTTGCTACGGGTCGGCATGTTTATCGCTTTGGTCGGCATAGTGGCAGTTTCGGTCGAGGCGAGCATATAGCCAACCTTGGCCTCCACCTGCAATCCGGCCGTCCTAGGGATTTCCCTAGTTGAGCGGACGTCAACCCAGACCTAGCATCATCTCAGAAACCGGGCTTTGGCCGAGGACCGTGCGAAAGCGGTGTTCACCTATTTGGTTCATCGAGTTCGGTAGGAGGAAGCGTTATGCCCCAGCTCAGCGAATACCGAATTAACTATGTTGTGATCACGTTCTTGATGGCACTCGCGTTATTGAGCCCGATTGTCGCCGCCCAGACCGGAAAGGTAGAAGGCCTAGTCAAAGCACGCAACGGCGATACCATGATTGTCCAAACTTCGAGTTCTCCGGATGTTACCGTCCTGCTGACCGATAGCACTCAAGTGGGACAGGTCCAAGGTGTCTTCAAGGCACGCAGGAAACAAATGTCGATGGCGGCGCTCATCCCTGGGCTCGCTGTTAAAGTTGAAGGGACCTACAACCAGCAAAACCAACTGGTGGCACAGTCTGTTGCTTTCAAAGGCAACGATCTTGAGGACGCTGAAAAGATTGCAGCTGGCATGCACGAAACGAAAGTGCAGGTGCAGCAGAATCAAGCAGAGTTGGAAAAACAAAACGCAGCATTGAAAGCTCAGAACGAGGCCCTACAACAACAGCAGGCGCAACTGACCGAACACCAAGCCAAGATCGCTGCAAACAAGGCAGCCGTTGACGCCGCGATCGCGCGCTTCGGCCAGCTAGACGATTACTATATTTTTGATGAGGTAACCGTTTACTTCGACAACGGCAAGGTCAAAGTGGATTCGAAGTACAACCCCCAACTACTGGCATTGGCGGATAAAGCCAAAACCATCGACGGCTACATGATCGAGGTAAAAGGCTACGCTAGCTCCGTTGGCAGCGTGACTCTAAATCAACGGCTCAGCGAAGATCGCGCCGATGCGGTGACCAATATCCTGGTTCAGCAGGGACACATCTCCCTCACTAGAATGCTGGCCCCAGGGGCAATGGGAGAGAGCCACCAGGTCGGCAATGACAAAACGGCGGAAGGACAGAGGGAGAATCGTCGCGTTGTAGTGCGTGTTCTGCAGAACAAAGGTATCGCTGGAATATAGAGCGTTCCTTCTAAGCTCCTGCCTTTCGCAGGTCGGTTTGGTACATCGCAAGGGGCCCGAGCAAGGAGAAAATTCGATGATTCAAAGGAATCCATGCGAGTCCAGAGTTCGCAGATTCTGCTACGGCAGTTTCCTGGTCGTAATGCTTCTGTTGGCGGCCACCCTCGCTCTTTCTGCTGATGACAGGGGCGAAGAGGTTATTGACGCAACTGCAATGGGAACCAGTACCCAGATGGGCAGGGTAATCAGCGTGAAGGTGACCATCTATGAGTTCTCGACCGACGATGATCGAGCTATCCTCGTCGACGCCTTTAAGCAAGGCCAGAATAAGGGCCTGGTGAATGCGCTCACCAGGATGAAGTCCGTGGGCCGCATTGCCATAACTGGCACGATTGGCTATGACCTCAGTTACATTCGCCTGGTCCCCACGCCGACCGGCCGCAAGATTCGGTTCGTCACAAACCGTCTGCTCAGATTCGGTGAGCATTATTACAACACCCAAAGCACAGCTTTTAACTTGACCGCAGGCGAGATCGAGATAAACGACTCCGACAAGGACAAGAGCGCTGGCGTCCTCTACCCGGCTGCCCAGTTGATTATCAACAAAGAAGGACAGCTAGAATTCCAGCTCAACCAAAACCCGTGGAAGCTTGTCAACATCATCGACTGGCATAAGGCCGGCACTCGCGAACAAAGTCGTTAAACGTCAACGGTTGCATGGTTATTGACTCTCTTTGTAAGGAGGTTCCCCGTCGTGAAAAGTCAGTCTACGCTGGTCTTGTGGTTTGGCGGACTCCTGTTATCACTATCGCTGGCCAGCTTTTTAGTCGCCCACGCACAAAATAAGCGCTCCAACAAGTACGTGTGCTCGGAAACAAATCCAGCAAGTATCTGCACCGCCTCAAATCGTTGCGGATCCGCTTCGGATCCATGCGTAGTGGATCTGAAACGCAAGGGCGGGACTTCGGCTACGGTTACGCCGTCCATACCGAATTCGAAGTCGAATGCCCCCTTCTGTGTGAAAACCGGAACAACGGTCACGTGGCAAAGTTCGGCGAAAAATACAGGCTTCATTCTTGACTTTGGACCATCCTCTCCATTTGACACCACCGGCGCAATTATCGGTGGATCTGACAGACCGATCTCAGTCGTCGCCAAACGGCCAGGGTGTTACAAGTTCTCGCTGGGGGCGTGCATTGCCGGAACCATCTACGGAATGTGCGGATCGACGGACTCGGAAATTGTCGTTACAGGTGAGGGCAACTAGGGGGGCTGTCAAGCTGAAGAACAGCTGGAATCTCCGTCAAACAACGCGGGGAGCCGAAAGTTTGTGACACAGCCTGGATTTCACGCGATTTTCCAGCCAGTGGCCGACGTGAGGAGCAGAAGCTCATTTAATCAATCTACATGCGACCCCAAAAGAGAAAATTCGCGCACTCAGGCCACGTACTGTGACGGAACCCAACCTGTTCGATAAACCACACGATTTCTCTCTCGTATTGGGTGGTCCGACCTACCAGTTCTTTCGTAAGTCGCATCTCGCCGGAGATGCCTTGGAAATGTTGTATCGCCGGCTGATCTTCATTTCCCTGCTCGCATGGTTGCCGCTGTTGCTGCTCTCGACCATCAGCTCCTCAACAGGCAGCGTCGGTCGGCTTTCCTTCATTCACGACGTTGAAGTACATGTCCGATTCCTCGTCGCACTTCCGGTCCTTATCGCTGCCGAGTTGATAGTTCACTCGCGCATACGTCCCGTTGTCCTCCGCTTCGTCGAGCGACGTATTGTCATCCTGCAGGATTTGCCCCGCTTTGAGCGCGCGATCAACTCGGCCGTATCGTTTCGCAACTCCATCCAGATCGAGCTTGGGCTCTTGCTACTTGTCTACACACTTGGCCTGTGGCTCTGGGGCAGTCGGATCGCGATCGTGGCGCCGACATGGTATGCCCTGCCGGGCGGACGCTGGCATCTGACGCCCGCAGGGGCCTGGTACGTCTTCGTCAGCATCCCCATCTTACAGTTCCTCCTCCTGCGCTGGTACTTGAGGCTCTTTATCTGGTTTCGATTTCTCTGGCAGGTCTCCAGGATCGACCTAAATCTTATTCCGACTCATCCCGACCGCTGCGCCGGTCTTGCCTTCCTCGGCAGGAGTGCGTACGCCTTCGGCCCGGTTCTGTTTGCACAGGGTGCCATGCTCGCCGGTCTGGTCGCGGCTCGAGTCCTTTACAGGGGAGAGAGCTTGACGTCCTTCAAGTTACAAATCGCCGGCTTTATAGTTTTCTTCGTCGTGGCTATCCTCGGTCCACTCGTGATGTTTACTCCGGGGATGGCCCGCGCAAAAAGGAAGGGATTGGCCGACTACGGCCTGCTCGCTCAACGCTACGTCGAGAGCTTCGAACAGAAATGGGTTCTCGGACACCCCACCGAGGAGCTCCTGGGATCGGCTGATATCCAGTCGCTCGGCGATCTCGGCAACTGCTATGCCGTCGTAAGCGAGATGCGTTCGATACCCTTCGGGCTCCAGGACATCACCCGTCTGGCCGTCGCCACCGCAGCTCCTCTTTTGCCTCTCATGCTTACTATTTTCTCTCCGGAAGAACTCTTCATGCGCGTGATAAAGGTCGTGTTTTGAAACGCTCTCGTCGCCAACCTCGTCGGCAACCGCTACCGAGCTACCATGGGTGAATTGTCTTCCTCCAACACCAGTGAGCCGGGCCGAATCGTTCGCCATGCAACGGAGGCGAGTCGACCCGGATGGATACGCTGGCTGCCTGGATTAAGCACTCTGCGTCATTACAAGTCGTCCTGGCTGCGGGACGACCTTGTGGCCGGCCTCGTCATGACGGCCATGCTCGTGCCGGTCGGCATCGCGTATGCTGAGGCATCTGGATTACCGGGCATCAACGGCCTTTATGCGACCATCGTGCCCCTGCTCGCATACGCCCTGTTCGGTCCAAGCCGCATTCTCATTCTCGGACCGGACTCAGCACTTGCGGCCGTGATCCTCACGGTTGTGCTACCGCTTTCAGCGGACGAACCGCAACGTGTGGTCGCATATGCCGGAATGATGGCACTCGTCTCCGGCGTCACGTGCATCGCGTTGGGCCTGGCGCATCTGGGTTTCATCACCGAGCTGCTCTCAAAGCCAATCCGCTACGGCTACATGAACGGCATCGCTCTGACGGTGCTGCTGAGCCAAGTGCCGAAGCTATTTGGTTTCTCTGTCACTGCGAAAGGACCGCTGCGCTATGCGTGGGGAATCATCGACCAGGTGCTAGCGGGGAAGACGAACACGACGGCGCTGGCAATCGGTGTCAGCACTCTCGTCCTCATTTTGTTACTGAAGCGCCGGCCAAAGATACCAGGCATTCTGATCGCCGTGGCTATCGCGACTGTCGTAGTTGCGGCCTTCGGCCTCGCAACACGCGCCGGTGTGTCTGTACTCGGCCCATTGCCGCGGGGGTTGCCCTCGCCACGTCTTCCCCTTGTCCATCTCGACGACCTTGTACCTATCATCACGGGTGGGCTCGCGGTCGCTCTCGTATCATTCGCGGACACGAGCGTGCTTTCTCGAACCTATGCAGCCCGTCTGCATACACAAGTCAATCCGAACCAGGAGATGGTGGGCCTCGGAGTCGCGAATCTCGCTACGTCCTTCTTTCAGGGTTTCCCGATCAGCAGCAGCTCGTCTCGTACCCCGGTGGCTGAGGCGGCGGGCGCCAAGACTCAATTGACTGGGGTCGTGGGTGCAGTCGCGATCGCATTGCTACTGATGCTCGCACCCAAACTGCTCCAGGACCTACCGCACACCGCTCTGGCTGCGGTGGTCATCGCCTCGGCCATTGGCCTAGTCGAAGTGTCTGACCTTCGCCGCATCTATCGCATCCAGCGCTGGGAGTTCTGGCTTTCGATGGCCTGCTTCGCGGGTGTGGCCACGCTCGGCGCCATTCCGGGTATTGCGCTCGCGATCGTAATTGCCGTGATTGAGTTCCTATGGGACGGTTGGCGCCCACATTCGGCTGTGCTCGGCCGAGTCGATCGCGTCAAGGGCTATCATGACATCACCCGGTACCCGGAGGCACGCTTGATACCAGGCCTCGTACTGTTTCGTTGGGACGCACCACTCTTCTTTGCGAATGCGGAGCTATTCCACGAACGCGTCCTCGATGCAGTTGCAAGTTCACCGACGCCCGTCCGCTGGCTCGTGGTTGCGGCAGAACCGGTCACAAGCGTCGACGTCACCGCGGCCGATGCTGTTTGCGAACTTGACGACGCCCTGAATGCCGCCGACATTGCGTTGTGTTTCGCTGAGATGAAAGACCCGGTCAAGGACAAGCTGAAGCGTTTTGGGCTCTTCGCGCGCTTCGGTGAAAATACCTTCTTCGCGACTCTCGGGGAAGCGGTAAGCACGTATCGCGCGACTCATCCAGTTGAGTGGGTCGACTGGGAGGATCGCACGTCGTAAGGCCCTTGGTGAAAGTGTTTGGGTCGCCTCACTGGGAACGTCCTCCTCGTCCAGATTCATTCCCGACGGTGCAGGAGGATCGTGCAATCCATTCTTGGCTCGGTTGTCACCTAGCCTAGTCGATCGCGCTTGCAAGCCAGATATATAAACGCGATTGTCCGATATCCCGTCGGCCCACAGTCTTCCTCCTTCCTCGAAACTCATCAAAGAACACAAGGTCTGAAACCCCGAAGACATGCTTACAATCATACTCAAATGGCACGACGGGGGAAAAACATCCACGCGGCAGAATTAGCCCGCCAAAGGTGGGCAAAGGTGCCGAAGAGCGAGAGAGCCAAACACGTGCCACGTTCTGGGGGGCGGCCCAGAAAATACCCTAACTGTCCTCGGTATGGATCCCACCGATTCTCGCCCACGACAGGGCGCTGTCCTTGCGGCTTCTACAGACCCCGACACAAGTAAATCCTCTTACGCTATTCGGCAGTCAGAGATGGATTTGTCTTTACTAATCGTGCGCACGATTATATAATCCTTTCTGTATGGAGCTTGTGAAAAGGACCTAATCATGACACCAGAATTGAAGAAAAACAGAAGGTCTTTCAGACGTGATCTCGCCGTCGTGAAGAAGTTGTGGCCAGGTCAAATAAATGGAATTCAACGGGAGAGCTTAAAGGCACTCTACCGTGAGTACGAATTGTCAGCGGGGGCAGGCGACCTCCAGCTTTTGGAAGGCCGCTGGTATGTCACACATTCAGGATTGATGAGGCTTTCGCGTCGAAACGGATGTTCCGGCATCCAGGTTCATTCAGTACCCAGATTTTGCGATGCTCAAGCGCACCGCTGGGTCTTCAAGGCAACAGTATACAAATCGCACCGCTCACGGGGATTCGTAGGCCACGGGGATGCCGATCCGTCTAACACATCCGCTCTGGTTCGTGGTGCCGAGATGCGCGTTGCGGAGACCCGTGCAGTCAATCGCGCTCTACGCAAGGCCTATGGAATCGGTATCTGCTCGGTCGAGGAACTTGGATATCTCTTCTCGCCGCCCGAGCGGATTCGGGGAAAAGGGATCGATTCCAGCCATTCGAATGTAAATGGCTCCGGCCAGCCAAGGCTCCGCGACAAACTCTGCCTCCTGATTCGCAAATACGAACTCGATCCCACTCTCGTGAAATGCTATGCAGCTGATTTCTGCGGAACTGAAGCGCTCCGCGACGCCAGCCGAGACCTAGTCGAAACCTTCATTTCCACACTGGCGGAAGAGGCTGCTAAGGATCGCGCTGCACTGATTTACAAGCTGAACAGCTACAACCAGCTTGAGGAGGTGAAGGCATGAAACGACATTTCCCCGGTCTGCATGCTGAAGCATCACGCGGTGATGGCATTCTGGAAGGCATATTCCTGGTTCGGGTGGATCGAGCTTACTATCGTTGGCACCCCCAAAAACCTTTCTTCATTCTCAGCTTCGCGATCCTCGAACCCAGCGATCTCGCTTCACGCAAAGTCTCAGGGCGAATCTACTGCACTCAGAAGTCGCTCTGGAAACTGAACTGGTTTCTTCGGGACTTCGGCTATGACCCGGATCTGCTCGGCCGTGACGAGGTGGATGAAAAAGCTTTGCTGGGGCTCGCTGGTGTGCTGCGCACTACAAGAAAAACCTTTGCGGGCCGCACTTTTGTCAACCTCGAAGGATTTGCACCATCCACCGAATGGGAATTCATCTCGAAGGATGCTCGCGAAGAGATCGTGGCGGGAGGGTCGAATGACCTACAGCTTCACACAGATTAGCCAGTACCTTCGCTGCCCGCGAAAATATCGCTATCGATACCTCGATGGCTGGCGTGAAAAGGAAGATCGGGCCTCGATGATTTTTGGTCGCTGCTTCGAAAACGCCCTGGCAGCCTATTTCCGCAAAGAAGATTCGACCGCCGCGTTCTTTAAGGCATGGCAAGAACATCAGGACGCAGCGCTCCAGTACGCGAAGAACGACTCCTGGGACCGGCTGTTTCACCAGGGTGTTCACCTGCTCGAACGGTTTGCCCAGGATGATCGCGTGCGGATCCGATGCCCAAAGAAGAATCTCCAGGTTAAATGCACACGATCGCTTCCGTGCGGAGGCGAATTTGTATCTTACATCGATGCGATTGGCGAGCTGGGCGGGGCAAAATGCATCATCGATTGGAAAACCACGGGATCGCGCTATCCGGAACGGCCCGATGGTCTCTTGTCGCTTGATCCACAGCTCGTCTGCTACTCCTGGATGACTGGAATTGCGGATGTCTCCCTGGTGGTGTTCGTTCGCAAAAGCGCGCCCGAAATTCAATATCTGAAGACATCCATCGATGCAGAACAGCGTCGGGAGTTTGGCCAACTGGTGGAAACCGCCGTCGAGCAGATTGAAGCAGGCCATTTTCTCCCGCACAGCGGGATCCGTTTTCCACAAAACGGATGCGTCGGCTGTTCCCATCTGGGCCTCTGCCTAGGAAATCAGCAGCTCGTGGATTCCAAACTCATTCGCCGAGCGGGAGCGAGCGACCTTGATTGGCTTGACCAATTTGACGACTAACGGGCTAGTGTTCGTGGAACCCAAACTGAATCGCCGCCGTGCTCTGTTCGTTCTCCACAAGGTGGATGAGATCTTGTCCTGGGAGCGCCATGCCGAGCAAGAGAAGGACACGCGCTTCGTCGAACTCGGTCAATATCTGTGCGAAGTCCGAGCTGGCCAGTACTGGAGGCTCGAAAACCTCGGCTCCTTCGATGATTTTTTGACGAAACGGTTTCCTGAGTCCAGGCGCAAAGCCTACTACCTGATGGCAATCCACGAGCAGCTGCCTCGCCGCATTCACCACGACTTGCAGCAAGTGGGGTGGTCGAAAGCAGCCGAACTCGCGAAGGTAGCCCGGCGAGACGGCGATAGGTTTGACTGTGCAACCTGGTTGCACAAAGCGATCGAACTTCCAAAGGAAGGATTCAAGAGAGAGGTTGAGAGGCATTTGACTGGCCAGGAAACGGAGCCGTGGGAAATCATCTACTTCAAACTCTATAAGAGCCAGTTGCCAGTGATTGAGCGAGCGCTTGAAACGGCGGCCCTGATGCTCGGCGCGAGCAAATCCCGCGGCTACTGTTTAGAGATGATTTGTGCCGATTTCCTTGCTGGAGCTCACCTCGAGGATGGTAATTCTGATTCACTGCTCTGCGCACTCGGTCGACTCTATTCCCTGCTTCCGGATCAACAGAAAATGGAATTCGTGCAGCAAATGGGGAGAGTTCAGTGAGCGATTTCCAACCACGGCGACCGAGAGTTCGGCTGGGTCCAGATTCTTATCGCAAACTCCGCGCCGAAGTGTTGCGGCGCGACGGCTGGCGATGCCAGACCTGTGGCCGCCCTGATCGTCTTCAGGTCCACCACATTCGCTCGCGGGGCCGACTGGGTGACGACGCAGACGAAAATCTAATCACGCTTTGTGCTGATTGCCACAGTGACATCCACCGCACCTGCGCGGTGAACGATGGATCCGGAACAACGTACTCATAATCCGTTGGTCCTAGGTTCGAATCCTAGCGGGCCCACCAACCAACCCGTTGAAGATGCAGTAATTCCGAAGACCGGTGCGATTACTCGCGAAGGGTTGATCGGGCAACTCAAGTTGTTCTCCCAGTTGTTCGAGCGAAGATTCCTGCTTCCGACATCGTCAGAACGCAGAATCGATCGGACTTATTCTGACAAGACTGTAACGGTCAGTATTTCAAATCCATGCAGTTTCGGCATGGTAGGGCATGTCAAGGCCGTCCGAAGGGATTTATGGTCTTACCTCCGCTGGGGCCCATGCTCTTTTTGACACGCCTACGGTCTATCGAGTTTGGAGTAAAATCTTTTTTGCCCATGAAGATCGGCAGAAATGAACCCTGCCCATGTGGCAGCGGTAAGAAGTACAAACGCTGTCATGGCTCAACTCATGGTGCACGAGCTGTCCCTCGGTCGGCAGGGGCCGTCGGCAATACTGCAGGTGGGACTGAGCGGCGGGCGGCGAGCTCCGTTGGAGTTCCCAACACAACCTTGAAACTGACAGGCTTCCCAGGTGAAGTACAAAACATTATCGCAAGCGAATGTTTTCAAAGGAATTGACCCACGAAATCAGGGTGGGCCGGGTGGCCTCCCTGGCCGGTACAGGGTTGTCTTCCTACTGAACCGTCCCGGATATCACCAAGTGCTGGAATACCAGTTCAGTTTTGTAGGTCCGCTCAAGGGCGATTCACACCTTGCAATTACGAAGCCTGCATTCACGCCGCCCGATCCCGGTGCAGATCGGATCAAAATCAGTGCGGTCACGCCAGATGGACAGTTTGAGTTCACTGGCTACCCTAACGACAAGGGCTTCTTAGGCAAAATCGAAACTGCGCCATTCCAGGCCGACAACCGATTCGATGCGGAACGGAAGGCATATCGTGCTCTGTTGCGCGCCATGAGCTCTTGGTCAATTCATCTAGACATTCCGCTGGAAGTTGAGGTGATGGAAACGACGGAGGTACGCACCTCCAATTCTGGAATCCGAGTGACCACGCCCTTCTTTGAAGCACCCTGGGCCATCCAAGCAACGACACCACCCTGGGATTCGGAATTCGCTCATTTCTCGAGCCTCTATCGAGAAGGACTGAGTAGCAACAGTTCCGTTTACCGTTTTCTGTGCTTTTTCAAGATAATTGAAGCTGTTCGGGTTAGACGGGCAAGACTCGGGGCAGAGGCTCGGGCGTGTGGGGGAATGTTTTCCCGGCCTGTAGAGGACGTTCCTGACAATGCTGAACAGTTTGTGAAATGGCTAAATGCGATCTTTCCCTCGCGGCGTGAGTGGGATGATATGACTCTCAGTTCGATTTTCGTCCCCGAGAGTCAAGGCAAGCGTTTCAGCCAATTGGTAGCCTCGGAACTCAATCCTTTACGTGACAGAATTGCCCACGCGATATCGAGAACTGGAGATCTTGCGCTTTCAGTGGACGAGCTGCTCCAGGTCCAACGGGTAAACCACTGGTTGCCATTGGTTCGCTGCATGGCGCGCAGAATGCTTAAGAATGAGTTCCCAACCCAATTCCTGCCATATCTTAAAGAGGACGGCACAATCGAGAAGACTCTCGAGCACGATGGCGAGGAATGGAAGCAAAAGCATGATCGGCGGGATGCGCGCTTGCTTCTGAAGTTGCTGGCAGAGGATCGTTTTCCAACGATCTGGATGCCCTCCACCCAGCAGCGAGATTTGCGCACGTTGCTGCGGCACCGTCATCAGTGGGTGCGCCTGCGGTGGAGGCGAGGCCGAGCGGACAGACTTCCTGAACCAGCTTAGGTTGGAAGCCGACGACGTCAACTGGATGCAGCGTTTCGGCCAGACCAGCCGCATGATGTTAGGACGACGGAAACTGCGCGCGGTCAATTGGCTAGTCGGCAGCTCTGAGGGTCTTGTGGAGCTACATCTACTGTCCTGTGAGCGCTTCATCGTGACGCTCTGGAAGGGTGATAGCGACGTGTTGGAGGATGTACGCGAGCGATTCTCAACTCGCATCGGCTATCTCGACGGGAGTCACTACCAAGCCACAGGCCTCCTCTTGCAGTTACTGCTCGGCACTCTCCACCTGGCGATCGCTGAGCTGGACTCGGAACTGAGCGGCCTCCAGGCTCGGCTGAGCGAGGACCCTCGCTCTCTCGATAACACAGAGCTCGTGTCCTGGCGCGGCAAAACTCAGTCCCTTTGGTCGCGTTTCGAGCGGTACAGCAGTACTGTCCGATCGGCGGTCGTGGGCGTCGAGGTCATCCCTGGCATGGACGAGCGGGGTGCTGCTGAGCTGAACGACTACGCGGACCAAGTAGAAGACCTTGGGCACCGGCTGCACGAAAGCAGCCGATGGTTGGCCGACATCACGCGCGACAATGCTGCAAGCATCGCCCAAGAGCAGAGCGAACAAATCTCGAGGCTGACTGTGGTAACGGTGATCTTCCTTCCCATCACCTTTCTCACCGGCCTTTTCGGTATGAACTTCACCTGGATGATCAACCACATCGGCAGCAGGTCTGCTTTTCTGCTGCTCGGCTTGTTGCTGCCGGTGTTGAGTGTTTGCATTACCGTGGGACTGTTCATGCGCCGTGGACTGCTGTTCATAAAGCGTCGGCCGTTGGCCTCTAGGAGACCCTTTGACGTAACGGTTGCGGCCCCCGTTAGGCCTAAATGATCTGGGTTCAGGGCTCGTCTGCAACAGCTTTCTCACGCAATATAAAAGGCGCCCACTTTGCGGTAGGTTTTGATCGTTCGCATCACCACCTACCAAAAGGAGCTCCGTTGTGTGAAGTGGAGCGAATCCACGGGAAACGATCGAATCGGACGAGACCCGGCTAAATCGAGGGCCTAAAGGGAGGAACCATGCTCGAAGTTAATCGCATTCTTTGCCCCCTTGATTTCTCGGAGTTCTCGGTGCGGGCGTATCGACATGCGCTGTCCCTGGCCCAACACTATCGAGCCAAGTTGATCGCGCAGCATACCGTAGAAGTTTGGCGACACCCTTCTGCCAGCTTTGCTGCTACTGCAGACCTCTATGACGAGTACTGTCAGACACTCCGTGGCAACGGCAAGGAGCAACTGAAAGAATTCGTCAAGAACTACACATACAACGAAGTTCAACCGGAGCTCGTTGTAGACGAAGGAACAGCTGCCGACTCGATTCTGTCATTTGCACAAGATCAGAAGTCGGATCTGATTGTGATGGGAACGCACGGCCTGCGAGGTTTTGATCGCCTGATGCTAGGATCGGTGACGGACCGGGTGATGCGGCGCGCACCCTGCCCTGTGTTGGCAGTCCGTGAACCCCCTCACGACGCGGTGGCCGTCGGTCAAGAGCCGCATTCTCCCCACCGCTTGGACCGAATTCTGGCTTGTGTTGATTTCTCCAAGGACTCAGAACAGGGTTTGAACTATGCGTTTTCTGCGGCAGCGGAGTACGGTGCCGAGCTCACTCTTCTGCACGTGTTGGAAAAGGCTCCAAGTGCGGCCAAGACGGACGAGGCGATCACTGAGGCTACGGCGCAACTGGATAAACTGATTCCACCCGAGAGACGCACGGCCCTCAAGATCAAGACCGCAGTACGTACCGGGAAGCCATATCAGCGGATCATTCAATTCGCCCGAGAAGCACAAATTGACCTAGCGACCATGGGAGTGCGCGGCCGTGGCGCCTTGGATATTGCGGTGTTTGGTTCCACTACCTATCGGGTGATGCAGTTGGGACCCTGCCCTGTTCTTAGCGCCCGCGTTTGACTCGTCGGAGTTGCACAATCACTAACGAGCGAGATGAGACTTCTACTGGATTTGCAGAGATCCGGATAGATGTTGATAAATCCCCTTATCACTAGCAATCTCAAATTGCGACTTTTGCGCTCCGGGCCAAAACCATTTCCTTTCGAGAAGGGCTATTACGAGCATTGGCGTTTGTGCAAGCCGACATATAGCGGGCAAGTGTAGCTTGGCACTGTTTATTTATAGGTCGTCACGCACCTAAATCAACTCCCGGAGTTTTGTCTGACCGATTGGACGGAGCTGCGACGTTAAACAGCTGCCGGTAGTGCTTCAGAACGTCCTCCAGCTTGTCGTAGTGGGCATCTTCGCCAAGTAGCTCCAGGAACCGGTAGTGTGTTCTGGTTTTGACGTCATCCATGATCTCGGCAACGACCAGGCGAATTCCTCTTTCCTTCAACTTTGCGTGAACCGACCGGAGGGTCTCCGCCGCGGAGTAGTCGACATCGTCCACCGCGGACGCATCGAGGCAGAGCCAGCGCAGGGGCGGCTCCGCGGTGTTCGCGAGAAACGAGACCTCATCCGACAGCTGCTGGCAATTCGCGTAATACAAGCTGTGTGTAAATCGGTAGATGATGAAGCCGGGCGCGGCCTGAGCAGCTGTGGCTACTGGCTCCGATTGCCGGCCGCCCGATGCGCTCGGCACGAGCACCGCGTTCTTCGGCCGATACCCGTACCGGGTGTGATCGACGAGCGACAACACGATGGCAAGCAGGATCCCCTGTTCGACGCCAACGATCACGACCGTCAACGTGGTGATCACGGCTAACCAGAACTCCGATCGCCGTTGCTCGAAGACCTTCCGCATCCCAGCGAGATCGATCAGGCCGACTCCAATAAGAAACACTATGGCCGACAGGGCCGCTTCTGGCATGTACGCCAGTGCTGCGGTGAGGAAGAGCAGGATCAGCAAGATGATCGCTGTCGTCACCAGGAGCGACTGTTGACTTCGGCCGCCGGCTCGGTCGACGATTTGCGTCTTCGTTGGGCTGCCGTTGACGACGAATGTGCCGGAGAGACCGGCGCCAATATTGGCCAGGGCCAGACCGACCAGGTCGGTATTCTCGCTGAAACTCTCATCGTAGCGCGTAGCAAAGGCGCGGGAGGTCGCCGCACTCTGTGCCAAGATGACCACGAACATCGCAAAGGCCGTCGGAATCAATGTCGCGAGGAGTGGCCAGCTCCAGTCGACCTTGGGCAAACCCAGGTGTGGGAGACCACTCGGAATGGTTCCGATCACGTGAACTTGCTTGTTGAGTCCGAGTGTCCAACTTGCGACCAGGGCGCCGATCGCCGCGATCAGGGCCCCGGGAATTCTCTTTGAAACCATCTTGAGGCCGACAATGACCACTAGCACGCTGAGCGCGATCGTCAGCTCGTAGCGGTTGACATGTCCGAGTTGTAGAAAATCGTTCCAGACCTTCCCCAGCGTGCCGTGGCCGCCCCCCTTCAGGCCCAGCATGCCGGCGACTTGCCCCAGCGCGACCTGAATGCCGACCCCGGTCAAGAACCCGATCAACACGGTGCGCGAGAGGAAGTCGGCCAGGAATCCCAGGCGCATGAGACGCGCCAGAATCAAAAAACCCGCGGCCATCAGCGCAAGCACGCCGGCCAACGCTAAGTATTGATCCGAGCCGGTGGCTGCCATCCCCACCAGGGCGCTCGCGAGGATGGCCGCCGTCGCTGAATCGGCGCCCACCACCAGGTGCCTTGAGGAACCGAACACAGCGAACAGTGCAGTGGGGATGAGCATGGTGTAGAGACCGGTGATCACCGGCGTGCCGGAGATCTTGGTGTAGCCCATCACTTCTGGGACCGCGATTGCGGCAAGCGTGATACCGGCAAGGATTTCAGCCGGGATCCGAGCGGCCGTGATCGGCAGCACCCCCTGCAGGATGGGGAAGCGGACGGGCGCGGTGTGATCGTGTGCTGACCTCATAGCTGCCCCCCTATTGAAGCGGCCCCATTTCGTGCGGGAGGTTGCGGGTAGTCTGGACGAGCGGCCGATTTGACATAATGCTGAGAGTTTGATCGGATGCTTGGTAAGCCCACGACGGGCTGCAGGCGGCGGGTCGTCTGCGGTCCGTAAACAACCACCTGCCGGCCGAGCGCATGGATTACTCGATGGACGTGACGTCGGCTTGGAGGATGGCGAGGCAGTTTCCGCCAGCTTCCTTCGTCAACTGCCGCAGCACGCTAAGCGCGCCGAGCGAGTCGCGCTGGGCGTACTGAGAATTGTTTGGGCGCTTCATCTGCGCTGCCGGCGCTTGACACGCAACTGGGCTAAAGAGCGAGCCAGCGATGCGTTGATGTGTGCGACCTCTTCGTCGGAGAGTTTTTCTTTGAGCCTAGCCTCCGCGCGTTGCCGGGCTTCTTCGGCCTTGGCTTCGTCAATCTTGTCGGATTGAACCGCCAGATCGGTGAGGATCGAGACGCGGGAGGCGGTGACTTCGATCAGTCCTCCACCGGTCGCGAAGAACGTGTCGTGGCCGTCCTTACTCACGATGATTTCTCCCGGCACCATCTGTGTCAGGAGGGGGACGTGTTGGGGGTACACTCCGAACTGGCCGGTCAGACCCGGCAAGGTGACCATCTCCACGTCTTCGGAGTACACCGGGCCCTCCGCGGTGACAATTTCAAGTTTTAACGTGTTGGCCATGCTTCAGCTCGGTTTGACTTCGTCAATGCCGCCCTTCATGTAGAAGTCGCCTTCCGCCACGGCGTCGTGTTTGCCGTCGAGAATCTCCTTGAAGCCGCGAACCGTTTCGGCCACCGGGACTTGTTTGCCCTCGTAGCCGCTAAACACGGCCGCCACGGTGAAGGGCTGGCTCAGGAAGCGTTGAATCTTGCGGGCGCGCAAAACCGCGGTTTTGTCCTCCGCTGAAAGTTCGTCCATTCCAAGAATCGCGATGATGTCTTGCAAATCCTTGTAGCGCTGGAGCACGCGCTGCACGCCGAGAGCGACATCGTAGTGCTCCTGGCCGACAATTTCCGACGCGAGCGCTCGGGAGGTCGAGGCGAGCGGATCAACCGCCGGGTAGATTCCCAACTCCGCAATCGACCGTTCCAAAACGATGGTCGCGTCCAAGTGCGCGAACGTGGTGGCTGGCGCCGGATCGGTCAGATCGTCGGCAGGTACATACACCGCCTGGAAGGAGGTGATCGAGCCCTTCTTGGTCGAAGTAATACGTTCCTGGAGCACGCCCATTTCAGCAGCTAGAGTCGGCTGGTAACCGACGGCGCTCGCGGTGCGGCCGAGCAAGGCCGACACTTCGGAGCCGGCCTGAGAAAATCGGAAGATGTTGTCGATGAACAGGAGCACATCCTGATTCTTCTCGTCGCGGAAATATTCGGTCATGGCGAGGCCGGCCAGGGCGACGCGGAGGCGCGCGCCGGGCGGCTCGTTCATCTGGCCGTACACGAGAGCGATTTTCGACGCGCCGAGGTTGTCTTGCTTGATGACGCCGGCCGCCGACATTTCATTGTAGAGATCGTTGCCTTCCCGGGTGCGCTCGCCGACGCCGGCGAAAACCGAAACGCCGCCATGGAGCTTGGCGATGTTGTTGATCAGTTCCATGATGATGACCGTCTTGCCCGTGCCGGCGCCGCCGAATGCTCCGACCTTGCCACCTTTTAGGAAGGGACAAATCAAATCGATGACCTTGATGCCGGTGGGCAGAACTTGCGGTGAGGGCGATTGGTCCACGAGCTTGGGGGCCGGGCGGTGGATCGGGTAATATTTCTCTGCCTTGACCGGCCCGCGTTCGTCGACTGGGTTGCCGCATACATCGAACACCCGCCCCATCACCCCTTCCCCTACCGGCACGGAAATGGGCGCGCCAGTGTCGATGACTTCGTAGCCGCGTTTGAGACCTTCGGTGCCGGACATGGAGACGGTCCGGACCCAGTGGTCACCAAGGTGCTGCTGCACTTCGAGTGTCAGTTTGAACTGCTCGTTCTCGACTTTAAATTCGACAGTCAACGCGTTGTAGATGGCCGGCAGGTCTTCCGTGAATTCGACATCCACAACCGGACCAACGAGTTGAACGATTTTGCCTTTATTCATTTTGTACCTTTTCGTTAGTCATTGCCGAGCTGGCCTCCAGCAATTTCGAGCAGTTCCTTAGTGATATTGCCCTGCCGCAGCTTGTTGTATTCGAGCGTTAAATCTTTGGTCAGGCCGGTGGCACTGTCTGTGGCGTTCTTCATGCTCACCATGCGGGCGCTTTGTTCACTGGCTTTGGCTTCCAACAAGACCCGATAGATGAAAATGTTGAGGTAATGCCCGAAGAGATAGGAGAGAACCGCCTCCGGACTGGGCTCAAAGAGGACCTCGGTTGTGTCGGCGGCCAAATCCGCTTCGGACTCCGCGCCTGGAATCTTCACTTCCCTGATTTCGCCTATTGGCAGAAACTCCGCCACGCCGGCCCGTTGGGTCAGCGTATTGATGAATAGTGTCGCGACGACCTTCACTTCATCCACGTCGCCCTTCAAAAATAGGTCGCGAGCAAAGTTGGCAATCGGCCGGGCTTCGGCGAATCGCGGTGAGTCCGTCAAGGTAAACTCCGCCGCCAACTGCCGATGAGTATGCGCGATGAACTGCGCCGCCCGCTTGCCGGCCGAGATGAACACGGTCGTCGCCGGATCAAATTGCCCAGCCACACGAAATAGGTTGGTGTTGAGCGCCCCGCACAACCCTTTATCCGTACCGACGAGGATCACCGCGCGCCTGCGAACTTCACGCACTTCCAGCAGCGGATGGGTGAACTCACGGGCGTGAGTCGTGGCGTGCCGCTGGATGCGATAAAGTAGTCGCGCGAACGGCCGCGTCATAAGCGTATTCTGTTGTGCCTTGCGCATCTTCGATGCCGCCACCATTTGCATCGCGCGGGTGATCTGCGCGGTGCTGGTGATCGACTTGATGCGTCGGCGAAGTTCACGGGGGCTGTGCATATCTCACCAGACAGCCTTCATTTCCAGGTCTGCTTGAATTCGTCGGCGGCCGCCTTCAACTCGGCCTTCAAGGCGTCGCTGAGTGCCTTTTCCCTTCCGATTTTGGCGAGCAACTGGCTTTTGCGCGTGGTGAAGTATTCCGTCAACTTGTTCTGGAACTCCTTGACCCGCGCGACGGGCACCTGATCCAGGTAACCGTTTTGCACGGTCCAGATCACGACCACCTGGATCTCCACTGGAATCGGGTTGTACTGCGCCTGCTTGAAAATCTCCACGATGCGTTTGCCGCGGTCGATCTGCGCTTGCGTCTTGGCGTCGAGGTCCGAACCGAACTGCGCAAACGCTGCCAGTTCTCGGAACTGGGCAAGCTCGCCTTTGAGTTGTCCGGCCACTTGCTTCATGGCCTTGAGTTGCGCCGCCGAGCCGACGCGCGAGACCGATATGCCGACGTTGATCGCCGGCCGTACACCTTGATAGAACAAATCGGTTTCCAGAAAGATCTGTCCGTCGGTTATCGAGATGACGTTGGTCGGGATATACGCGGAAACGTCGCCGGCCTGCGTTTCGATGATAGGCATCGCCGTGAGCGAGCCGTTGCCATACTTCTCGTCGACCCGCGCCGCGCGTTCGAGCAACCGACTGTGCAGGTAAAACACATCCCCGGGAAACGCCTCGCGTCCCGACGGCCGCTTCAACAGGAGCGACACCTGCCGGTAGGCCACCGCCTGCTTGGACAGGTCGTCGTAAACAATCAACGCGTCCATGCCGTTATCCATGAACCACTCGCCCATGGCTGCGCCAGCAAACGGCGCGAGATACTGGTTGGAGGCGGAGTCCGAAGCCGGGGACGCCACAATGATCGTGTACGGCATGGCGCCAGTTTCTTCAAGGACCGCGATGACCCGCGCGATGGTGGACTGCTTCTGGCCGATTGCGACGTAGATACAGTAGAGCGGCCGATACTCCGTGTCGCCGGCCGCTTCAGCGGCTTTATTGAGCCGGGCCTGGCTGATGATCGTGTCGATGCAGATCGTTGTCTTACCGGTCGCACGATCGCCGATGATCAATTCGCGTTGGCCGCGGCCAATCGGAATCATCGCATCAATCGGCATGATCCCGGTCTGCACCGGCTGGCTGACCGAGCGGCGGCGGATAATACCGGGCGCGGTTTTTTCCACCGGATAGGACTTGTCGCTCTTGATCGGCCCTTTACCGTCGACCGGTTCGCCCAGCATGTTCACGACCCGACCTAGCAAGCCCTTGCCCACGGGCACTTGCAAAAGCTTGCCGGTGGTGCGGGCTTCGCCGCCCTCTTTAACTTGAGTGTAGTCGCCGAGAATGATGACGCCGACTTCGGTCTCGTCGAGACTCAATGCCAGGCCGGTAACGCCGTTGCCGAGGTCGATCATCTCGTTGAGCATGGCGTCGGTGAGGCCTTCGATTTTGGCCACGCCGTCGCCAATCTCGCGGATGACGCCCACGTTTTGTTTCGCTGCTATCGTCTTCGCGCCCGCGATTTGCGCTTCAATTTCTTTTAGTAGGTCAGCCATGGTTATCCCGGTTCAAAAACTTTTTTCCAATGCTTCCAGCCCGGCC
>Ga0307475_10000344_pt1 | contig 28018 bp, 22 predicted proteins | sample atmos_gasesECM1C_FD_203317 | JGI IMG/M metagenome (GOLD analysis project Ga0307475, IMG submission 203317) | Hardwood forest soil microbial communities from Morgan-Monroe State Forest, Indiana, United States - atmos_gasesECM1C_515 | ecosystem: Environmental > Terrestrial > Soil > Temperate... | reverse complement strand
CTTCTCCTTGTCGGTCGGCGTGAAAGACGTTGCGGAAGGGGAACGTATCTTTAAGGAATTGGAGCAAGGCGGTAAAGTGCAGATGCCATTGCAGAAGACCTTCTGGGCGGCGAGCTTCGGTATGGTTGTCGATCGATTCGCCATACCGTGGATGGTTAATTGCGAGCAGGCTGGTGCCGCCGCGGGCGACGACTGAACGCTTCCTGATGCACAGACAGGCGCTGCGACGCTTTTGCAGAGGTTGACTACTGATGAGAAGGAGTGACCGATGAGCGGTGTACGTGTATTGGTTGGCACACGCAAGGGCGCATTCATACTAACGTCGGACGGCAAGCGCGCGCGCTGGGACGTCAGCGGGCCGCACTTCGCAGGTTGGGAGATGTACCACCTGAAGGGATCGCCCGCGGACCCGAATCGGCTGTATGCGTCGCAGTGCAGCGGCTGGTTCGGGCAGATCATTCAGCGCTCCGATGACGGCGGCAAAACTTGGACGCAACCGGGAACGCCGCCGAGCGAGCGGACCACGCCGGAGGGGGCGCCGAAGGCTGAGAGCAACAAATTCGTCTACGACATTTCTTCTGAAACCGGCAAACCTCTGACCACTCATCAGTTTTACGACGGCACACAGCATCCCTGGGACTTCAAGCGAGTTTGGCACCTGGAACCTTCGCTTAGCGATCCGGACACGGTCTACGCGGGAGTGGAAGACGCCGCTTTGTTCCGCTCGAACGACGGCGGCAAGTCTTGGCAGGAACTCTCCGGATTGCGCGGCCACGGCACAGGGCCCAAGTGGCAACCGGGCGCGGGGGGAATGTGTCTGCACACGATCGTTCTGGATCCCACCAATCCCCAGCGGATGTTCGTTGCCATTTCGGCGGCGGGCGCATTCCGCACCGACGATGCCGGCAAAACGTGGCGGCCAATCAACCGCGGATTGAAATCGCAATACATTCCCGATCCCGAAGCCGAGGTTGGCCACTGCGTTCACCGCATAGCAATGCACCGCTCGCGCCCGGGAGTTCTGTTCATGCAAAAGCACTGGGACGTCATGCGCAGCGACAATGCCGGCGATTTGTGGCAAGAGATCAGCGGGAACCTGCCCACTGACTTTGGATTCGTAGTTGACGTGCACGCGCACGAGCCGGAGACGATTTACGTTGTGCCCATCAAGAGCGACGGAGAGCATTTTCCTCCGGATGGGAAGCTGCGGGTGTACCGCAGCCGTAGCGGCGGAAATGAGTGGGAGGCCCTCACGAAAGGTCTGCCGCAACGCGACTGCTACGTTAATGTGCTGCGCGACGCGATGGCGGTAGACTCGCTCGATAAATGCGGGGTCTATTTCGGCACCACCGGCGGTCAGGTGTATTGCTCCCCGGATGCGGGAGACAACTGGGCACCCATTGTGCGGGACCTGCCTGCGGTGCTTTCTGTCGAGGTGCAGACGCTGCCATGATCCGGGTCGTGCTTCCGGCACACCTGAGGGGGCTAGCGCACGTGGCTGGGGAAGTGAAGCTAGAGATCAAGGGTCCGGCCACGCAGCGCTCGGTCGTCGATGCGCTCGAAGCGAGTTATCCGATGCTGCGCGGAACGATCCGTGACCATGTGACGCAACAGCGCCGGCCGTTTTTGCGGTTCTTCGCTTGCGAGGAGGACCTTTCTCACGAATCTCCGGACGCGCCGCTTCCGGACGCGGTGGTTTCGGGGAAGGAGCCGCTTTTGATCGTGGGGGCCATTGCAGGAGGCTAAGCAAAAAGGGGTGTGGTTCCTGTGCGCGACTTGGCCAGATAGCTGGAAACGCCTGCCCATTTCCGTCGTTTGCTATAGCTAGGAGCGAGGCGATGCCTGACTTAACTTGCGCACTGAGGATTGGGGTCGGTGGGCACTAACTTTAGGGAGGCGGGACGATGAACGGCAGACTAGAGTTGTTCCTGCAGGATCTGAAATTTGCTCTGCGCTCGCTGATGCGCGCCAAAGGATTGTCGATTACGGTGGTGCTGACGCTCGCGCTGGGCATCGGCGCCAACGCAGCGATTTTCAGCCTGGTGCGTGGCGTGCTCCTTCGGCCGCTGGTCAATCGCGATGAGGATCGCCTGATCTACATCCGTCAGAGCGCCCCTGGCATTGGCGTCGAAAATGCCAATTTCTCGGTACCCGAGATTCAGGATCTGCGCGCGGGGATCAAAACGCTGAGCGAGTTTGGCGACTTCTCCACCATCGGCTTCACCGTGGTTGGCCTCGGCGATCCCCGCGAAGTTCGCGCCGGAGTTGTCGGCGGTTCCTATTTCGAAGTGATGGGTTTGCACCCGGTCCTCGGCCGGCTCCTCGACATGCATGACGACGGTCCCAACGCCGCTGGCGCGGCCGTGCTTGCCTATCGTTTCTGGACCACCACTCTCAAGAGCGATCCCTCCGTGATCGGCAAGCAGATCCGGCTCGGCGAGCGTTCCGCCACGATCGTCGGCGTGCTGGAGCCTTCGGTTCCGTATCCTGCCGAAACCGAAATTATCGCGAACGTGGTCACCAGCCCGCATCATCTTTCCGCGACCATGGTCACCGGCCGCGTCCATCGCATGACCGAACTCTTCGGCCGCCTCGCTCCCGGCGCTACGCTCGAGTCGGCGAACGCCGAACTCAGCACCGTCTATGCGGCGATGATTCGCGAGCATCAAGAGGCTTACGCGCAGAAGGGCGAAAACCGCATTCATGCCGTGCTCCTGCGGGACCAAATCACGTCCGGGGCGAGAACAATTCTGTGGGTCCTGCTGGCGGCCTCCATCCTGGTCTTCATCATTGCGTGCTCCAACGTTGCAAACCTAATCCTCGCGCGCAGCGTGCGTCGCGAAGGCGAGTTGGCCATCCGTGCCGCATTAGGCGCAAGCAGCGGAGCCCTGCGTCGCACTCTCCTCGCCGAAAGCCTCCTGCTCTGCGGCGCGGGCGCGATTCTTGGCGTACTCAGCGCCCGTCCGATGGTTGCCATTCTTGCTCGCTACGCCTCGCGCTTCTCCGTCCGCGCGCTCGACCTCACCATCGACGCGAGCATGCTCTGGGTTGGCGCCGGACTGGCCATCCTCGCCTCAGTTCTCCTGGCGTTTGTTCCGCGGCTGCCTTCCGCCAGCGCCTCGCAGGGATTCGGGCTCGCTAGCGGCGGAGTGCGCATCACCGGCAGCACCAGCCGCCGCCTGCGTATCTTCGCGGTCACACAGATCGCCGCATCCTTCATGCTCCTGGCCGGAGCCAGCATGCTCATCAAAACTCTCCTTACGCTGCAAGCAACACAGACAGGCTTCGACATGCATCGCGTTCTCGCCATGAACGTGCCGGTCATGTCCTACGGAAAGACTCCAGATCAGATCATCAACTTCTACAGGGAGACCATTCGCCGCATCAACGAAATCCCCGGCGTGGATCGCGTCGCTCTTGGCACCAACATCCCCTGGCGCGACGCCGGCGGCTTCGGCCCCGGCTTCGCGTTCTCCGGCGAGGGCCATGTGAAAGGCGTTCACGAAGAAGATCCTCGCGCGCAGTTTCGCGTTGTTTCGCCGTCATTTTTCGCCGCTCTCGGCGTGCCGATGGTTGCTGGACGCGACTTCGACGACAATGACCGTCGCGGCGGCGAGCCCGTTGTGATCGTTAGCCAAAGCGTTGCTCAGCAAATGTTCCCGGGCCAAGACCCGATCAACCGCCACATCATGTGGACCGACCCGGTGATGAACTTCATCTTTGTCAGCACCGGGCCCCGCCGCATCGTAGGCGTCGCCGCCGACGTGGACGATGAGCACGTCGTACCTGGCGCGGCGCTCACCGTTTACCACCCCTTCGGTCAGATACCGGATGATGCCGCCAACAAGGAGCTGCCCCTCTTTGGCGGCCGCCTGTTCGTTCACACGCGAATGGATCCCTACGCGCTGGTGACACCGATCACGCGCATCGTCCGCGACATGGCCGCCGACCAACCTGTTGAGCACGCCGCCACGCTGGAAGATATCCGCGCCGAGATACTCACGCCCGACCGCCTGAACACGATCGTCTTCGGCGGGTTCGCCGCCGTTGCTCTGGCCATCGCCATCGTCGGCGTCGCTGGCGTGCTCGCGTTTTCCGTCAGCGCCCGCACCCGCGAGTTTGGTATCCGTCTGGCCGTCGGGTCGCAGCCAGGACGGCTCCTGGCTGGCGTCATCGCCGAAGGTGCCGTAATGGCCGGGGCCGGTGTCGTCGCCGGCGCCGTCTTGGGATACGTGCTCGCTCGCTTGGCCGGCGGCTACATCCCGGACATCCGCATGCCTAGCGCCGTCCCCGTCGTCGCCTCTGCGTTTGTGCTGCTCGCCGCCGCCGGCATCGCCTCCGCTCTGCCGGCTGCGCGCGCCGCGCGGGTTGACGTGATACAGGCGCTGCGATCGGAATGAACTCAGAGGCAGGCGCACACGCCAAGCTAGGGCTTCGCCTAAGGTAATTTGTTGCTCGCGAGGGCTTCCGGCGAGCTAACCGGGGACAATCAAATAGGAAGGCCAAATCTGGCGTGAAAATTATTGTTCGCGGAGCAGGGTCGCCGGGTCGGCGTGCAGGACGCGTCTCAGGGGACCGGCGACCGAAAGTGATCCGGTGAGCACCGTAGTAAATACAACAGCCGCAAGCACAAATGGATCCTGCGCGGAGGCTTGGTAGACGATGACTGAGAGCAGACGGCTGGCTGCCACGCCCAGCACAATGCCCACCACAGAGCCGCTCGCGAGCAGGATCAGCATACGACCGAGCGCGGCAGAGAGAATCTGCTTCGCTTGCGCACCGAGCGCGACACGAATGCTCAGCTCGCGAAGCCGCTTGCTGACCGTATACGAGGCGAGGCCGAAGGTGCCGGCGATCGAGAGCAGGAGTCCAAAAGCGCCAAAGACCCCGAGGGCGACGGTAGCCACCTGGATTGGAAAGAAACTCAGTGCAAGCTGGCTGTTCCAGGGGCCCGATTCCTGAATAGCAACGCCGGTATCAAGATCGCGGAGCAGTTCGCGAATGCTGGCTACCATCTCGGCCGTGTCGCGCTGGGTCCGGACGATGAGCGAAGTCCTTGTGTCCCCTTGCTGCGAGATTGGGAAGAACACTGCGGCTTCCGGATCTTCACTGAGCGTAAAGTGTTTTCCATCGGCCATGATGCCCACAATCTGGATCGACACACCGTGGCGGTTTTTAAAATAGCCGCCGACGGCGTGCTCAGAGTGCAAGAGTCGCCTGGCGAACTCCTGATTCACAATGGCAACAACCGGCGTCTTCGCAGTGTCGGTAAAGCTTACATCGCGTCCCGCGAGCAGTGGTGTTCCAGAGGCGGTCAAGTATCCAGGTGAGACGTCGTAGAAATAGGCATCAAACGCTTTCTTGGAGGGTCGGAAATCGCTACTTTGTTGAAGGAAGACATCAACGGCGGCTTGTTCAAAGGATAGGGGCGTGGTATTCGCGTAGCCTGCTGCTTCCACGCCCGGGATCTGCGAGACCCTTTCCAGTATCTGGCGCTGGAAATGGTCGGCGGCATCGCCGGTATAGCCAGCCCGGCCCAGATCGAATTGCGTTCGCACAGCATTCTTCGGATTGAAACCCAGGTCCATGGTCAATGTTTTGCCCAGGCCACGCAGCGAGACAAAAGCAGCCGTCACGGTGACGCAGCAGAGCGCGATCTGTGCTGCCAGCAGGACATCGCGAAGGGCCCAGCGGCGGCCTGCGGAGGATTGGCTTCCGCCGCTCTTAATCGCTTCATTTGGATCGGTCTTGAATATCTGCCGCAGTGGCATCAGCCCGAACACGACGCCGGCGAGAACGGAGATAAGAAACGCCACCAGGATCAACGACGGCTGCGGCAGCACTTGGAACTTTATGGCGAATCTGGTGGGTGGATGCCAGCCAGCAAGGCCGGTTAGGGCCATCCACGACAGACCACAGGCACACGCGCCCCCGAAGATCGAAATCACCAGGGCCTCGACAAGAAGCTGGCGGAGGATACGCCAGCGGCCCGCTCCAATGGCCATGCGGATGGCAACCTCGCGAGCGCGGTCTGCCGTACGCGCTGCGAACAGGCTGCCCAGGTTGGCGCAGGCGGCAAGCAGCACAATAGCGGCCAGCCCCATCACCCCTGCTAGAAAACCGCGCGCCGGCCCGCCGATAAAGTCACCGATCAAGCCCGGACGAGCTAGCTTCAATGCCAACCTCTCTTCCTCCTTCGGATACTGCCGGGCAATGCGGGCAGCAATCGTATTCAATTCAGCCTGCACCTGGAGCATGGCGACCCCGTCCCTGATGCGCACGACCGAAAAGACATTCTTATGGCTCCTAGACTCAAGCCAGTTGATGCCGTCCAGCGACGCTTCATTCGCCATCGGAACGAAAATGTCGGGCTGGGCAATTCTTTCGGTGCCGTAAAAGCCTTCCGGTGTGACCCCGACGACGGTGTACGGATGCTTGCCAATGCGTATCGTCCTTCCCACGATGTTCGGGTCCGCGCCAAAATCACTCTTCCATGCGGGCCAGGAAAGCACCGCAACCTCTGAGGCTCCGGGATGATCGTCGTCGGCACGCCGCAGCAGACGCCCGAGGAACGGCTTGATACCGACGACCTCGAAGTACTGTCCGCTCACTTCGTTTCCCCAGACATGCCGGGTGACGCCGTTGGCTTCCAAGCTAAATTCCTGCATCTCAATACCGGCTACAGCAGAAAACACGGTATTTTCATCGCGCACATCGCGCATTTCCGGATACGAAAGAAAGGGGCCACCGTGTTTGGGCTGAAGGGTCATCACCCGGTCTGCATGAGGCACATCAAGTTGCCGCAGGACTAATGCCTGCAGCACGCCGAAAACGATGACATTGGCGGAGATGCTGAGCGCCAGGATAAGAACCGCAGTGAGGGCAAAGCCGGGAGAACGGCGCAGCTGGCGTAGGGCGAAGCGCAGGTCCTGCAAGAGGGAATCGAGAAAGGCGCCCGTCCGCGAATCGCGTACTTGCTCCTTGACTTGTTCCACTCCGCCAAGTTCCACGCGCGCGGCGCGTTGCGCTTCGTGCGGCGGCATGCCCGCGCGAATGTTCTCCGCTATCAGCATTTCGAGGTGGGAATGAACCTCCTGGTCGAGGTCTACCTCCACACGCCGAGATAAAAAGAGATTTCTCAGGAAACTTCGGGCTTTCGCAAGGAGCGGCATGATGAACACCTCAACAATCGAAGCGACCAGAAACCAAATTCTATTCGTAACGCAACGCAACCATTGGGTCTACTTTAGTGGCTCGCCGCGCCGGAATGAAACAAGCGAGGAGCGCTGCCCCAACGAGGAGCAGTGTCACGCCTCCGAAAGTCAGCGGATCCGTGGCAGTGACGCCAAAGAGCAGCGACTCCACGGTGCGTGTCAGTGCCAGCGAACCGGCAATCCCAATCGCCACACCGATAAAAATAGTGCGCAATCCCTGGCTCAAGATCATCCTCAGAACGTCACCGGAGCCCGCCCCGAGAGCGACACGCACGCCAATTTCGCGCGTGCGGCGGCTGACCGAATAGGCCATCACGCCAAAAACGCCTGCCGTAGCGAGCAGCAGCGCGGTGATTCCGAAGAATCCGATGAGAATGAAGTTGAATCTCCGCGAGCCCAGCGAAGCGGAATAGACTTGTGAAAACGTCCGGAACCTCGCCGGAATCTCCGGGTTGAGGTCCTGCAGGATTCCTCGCGCCGCCGATGTGACCAAGCGCGTGTCGGCGTCGCTCAACATGGTTAAGGTGATCGCCGAGCGCGGCCGCTGGAACAAATTCACGTAAACGGTCGGACGCGGCGGCGCATCGAGGCCATATTCGTGAGTGTCGCCCACGATCCCTACGATGGTCAGCAAACGCAAGTCGCCATCCATGTTTCCAAACTCAATGGTGTGCCCAATCGGGTCCTGATTTGGCCATCGCTCGCGAGCAAGTGATTCGCTGATGACGGCAACATGCGGAGAATTCGGGCCGTCGCGCTCGTCGAAGATTCGCCCTCGAATCAGGGGAATGCCTAGAACCTGGAAATATCCGTCCGTGGCGACGCCGAAGTCCGCGACGCCTAGGCGTTCTTTCGGCTGGAACAGTGCGCCAAAACCATCCATAGTTTTGGGAACCTCATTCTGAGTTATCAACACGAACATTCCGTCTGGAAGGCCGTCCCCCTCCAGCGGCAGGCCGCTAATCGCGCCAACCTTGCGCACGCCCGGGATTTGTTTGAGCCGGTCGATCAGGTTTGAAAAGAAGATTCCTTGACCCGCTTTTGCTTTGGGATCTTCCATCCACGGCAGCGCGACGTCCATGGTGACAATTTTGTCCACGCGGAAGCCGGGATTCACTTCCAGCACTTTCATCAAGCTGCGCCCGAACAATCCTGCTCCAACCACGAGAACCAACGTAATCGCGATCTGCGCCGCCACGATTACCCGGCCAACCCGCTGGCTGCCTTGCGAACCTGCTTGGCCACGCCCGCCTTCCTCAAGGCCGAGGCGCACGTCCCCGGAAGTCGCACGCACGGCGGTGAACGCTCCGAGGCCTGTGGCGACCGCCGCGGAAAGCAGGAACGCGAACACAAGTACTGGAATACTGATCGAGACGTTGTCCAGCCGCGGCAGATTTTGCGGAGCCAGCCCAACTAATCCCGCCACGCCCCAGAACGCTCCGAGCAGACCGAGGCCGCCGCCGACGAGCGAAAGCAGAAAGGCTTCGGTAAGAAATTGACGGATTAGCCGTGCGCGCGCGGCACCGAGCGCGGTACGGATCGCCAGCTCACGATTTCTCACCGACGCTTGTGCCAGCAGCAGATTCGCGACGTTCGCGCACGCCACCAGCAGCAGAAAGCCCACCGCGCCAAGCAGGACCAGCAGCCCCGACCGAGCCTTGCCCGTGATCGAGTCCTGTAGGGGGACGACAATTCCATCTTTGAGGAGATAATCGCCTTGCTCGCTCGACGTTTCGTGAATGCGCCGCGCTATCGCGCTGATATCTTGATTCGCTTGCTCGACACTCACACCGTCGCGCAGACGCCCGACCGCATTGTAGTTATGCGACGTCCTGCTTTTGTTTTCGCCTTCCAAATCGGCCGGCAGCCACAGATCGACATCTGCGGGAAAATGAAATCCGGCGGGCAGGACACCGATAACGGAGTAAATCGCGCCATCAATCTTCAGATGCGGTTGCGAGAGGTCCTGTGGCGATTTTAGATTCTGTCGCCAGTATCCATAGCTCACGAGAACGGTGGGGCCGGCGCCTTTTTTTGCATCGTCGGCGCTGAAATCGCGGCCGATCACCGGCTGAGTGCCGAAGACCTTGAGAAAATCAGGCGAGACGTGCGCAACCGTCGTGCGCGTCGGCTGCGAAGCGCCTGAAACGGACACGACGTAGCCGTTGTATTTCGCAATCGTCTGAAAACTACGGTTTTGATCGCGAAAGTCGTCGAAGTTCGGGTCTGCAAGATGTGACCGCCCGCCCGTCGAGTTGACCTCGAAGACGGCCATAATCCGGTTCGCATCGGGGTAGGGCAGTGGCCGCAGCAACACGCCATATACAACGCTGAAGATTGCTGTGGTCGCGCCGATGGCCAGCGCGAGCGTAAAGACCATGACTGCGGTGGCGCCGGGGTTCTTGCGGAGTTGGCGGAGACCATAGCGGCAATCGGAGAGCACGGAGTGGAGCCAGTTGCCAAGCCGTTCTTCGCGAACCTGTTCTCTCACCTGTTCGATGCCGCCCAATTCGATTCGCGCGGCCCGTCGTGCTTCCTCCGGCGGCATGCCTGCGCGAATGTTTTCCTCGGTCAGCATTTCGAGGTGCGCATGAACCTCCTGGTCAAGGTCGGCCTCCACACGACGAGATGAAAAGAAATTTCGCAGGAAACTTCGAGCTTTCACAAGGAGCGGCATGCTAAACCTCTCTACGATGCTTGCAAAGCTTGCGCAATGGCCCAGGAAACGCGGCCCCATCGCTTGGTTTCGACTTCAAGCTGCTTCGTTCCAGCTTTGGTCAAGCGATAGTATTTCGCGCGGCGGTTGTTCTCGGACTCTCCCCAAAAAGCGGAAATCCAACCTTCTTCTTCCATTCGGTGCAGGGCGGGAAAGAGCGAGCCTGGCTTAACAACAAAAGTGCCGCTTGTAATCTGCTGGATCCTGCGCGAGATTCCCAATCCGTGCATCTCGCCGGCGATAAGCGATTTCAAGATCAGCAGGTCCAAAGTCCCTTGCAAAAGGCTTGTCGGTTCAGGGCTCAATCTATGCCTCCTATCGGATCTCTATAGGAATAATACTGATCTACGTATAGAGTGTCAATAGGAAACGAGCATGCCAGTGGAGGATAAGTCCGGTTACCGGACATCTCTAACAAAGCTCGGCGTAAACAGGCTAAAGTCGAAGCACTCGCCTCCTAAGGGAAGAAGCGGGAATTGGGCGACCAGCGCCAGACCTGTCAGCGCATTCGTTCCCACCCTGGCGATCGGGTCTAAGGTATTCTCCTTACTCGCTTCCGGTATTCTCCCCACTAACTCATTTGAAACTAGAGCTTACAAATTCCTCGCCTATCCATCAGCCCGGTGGCAATAGTTAAGACGGCCCTCTGTGCCGCTCGCTGGGGCTAGATCACGAACCCGGATCACCCTCGATCTCGGCTGCCATTTCTCGTGGTCCCTTGGGCCTGAGACCTGGGCATGAAACGATCACAGTTCCTTAAATGGATACTCACCGGCTTGGCTGTCTCCGCCGCATACATCGTTGCCGGGAAGCTCAGCCTCCACCTTGCTTCCGTGCACCCCAGCGTCAGTCCAGTGTGGCCTCCCACGGGAATCGCCATCGCCACTCTTCTTATGCTGGGGTGCCGCTTCTGGCCTTCGATTTTCGCTGGGGCATTTATTGTGAATCTGACTACTGCCGGCTCTATGGCTTCCTCGCTTGGGATCGCCTTAGGAAACACTCTCGAAGCGGTCGTGGCAACTTCTCTGGTCACCCGTTTCGCCAACGGCCGCCATGCGTTCGAGAAAAGTTGGGACGTTCTGCGTTTTGCTCTCTATGCTGGAGTTATTAGCACCGCCCTGGCTGCCACAATTGGCGCCACTAGCCTCACACTGGGTGGCTTCGCTCCCTGGAGTCAGTACGGCCTCAACTTGCGCACATGGTGGCTGGGCGATGCCGGGGGAGCTCTCATCTTCGCTCCCTTCCTGCTTCTCTGGACTTTGAATCCCCGGCCGAAATGGTCCAAAAAACAGCTTCTCGAAGCGTCCATCTTATTCATTTGCACGCTCTTAACGGCAGGCATCGTTTTCGGCCCGGTCTTCCACGCCCAGATTAGGAATGACCCTTGGACCTTTTTGTGTACGCCCTTTTTGGTTTGGGCGGCCTTCCGTTTCGGTCCCCGTGAAGCCTCCGCCGTCATCTGCGTTCTATGCACGATGGAGGTCGTTGGTACGGTTCACGGTTACGGTCCCTTCGTTCGCAAATCGCCGAACGACTCTTTGCTTCTTTTGCAATCCTTCATTGGCCTCAAGGCTCTGATGATCCTTATTTTTGCCGCCGAAGTCTCGGAGCGCCAGATCCAGGAAGAACGCGCAAAACACCTCGCCGTCAGCGATCCCCTCACCGGTCTCGCCAATTACCGCGTGTTGCTCGAGCGCATCGATATGGAAATTAAGCGCTACCAGCGCAACGGCCGCCCCTTTTCTGTTGTTCTGCTGGATCTCGACGGATTGAAGAAGATCAACGACACGCACGGCCATGTCGTGGGCAGCACGGCTCTCTGCCGCCTCGCGGAGGTTCTTTACGTCAGTTGCCGTAGCATCGATACCCCCGCTCGTTATGGCGGGGACGAATTCGCTCTGGTTCTGCCCGAGATCTCCGCCGAGTACGCCCGCAGGGTTGCGCAGCGCATCTCGCAGCGTCTCGCCGAAGATGCCGAGCTTCCGCGCCTTACCGTCAGCGTCGGCGTTGCCGAGTATCCCCGTGACGGTCTGACCATCGAACACCTTCTGAGTGCAGCCGACCGCGCCCTCTATGAGATCAAGTTCCACGCCGCGTCGAGTTCCCGGACCCTGTCATCCTCCTAGCCCGTCCAGAAAGCGAAAAGCGGGTCCCTTTCGCTGCCAGCGAGGGGCAGGCTCGTGATGAGGATTGAACCTGCGGTGGCTGAGACGTTATTGTTGGCTTGGGCGGCGGGACTATGAGAGTCGCGATTGTCTCGGATGTGCATGGGAATCGGCGCGCTTTTGAAGCGGTGCTCGCGGACTTGCGGCAGGTTGCGCCAGACCTTGTTTTGCATGGCGGCGATTTGGCTTATGGGGGAGCACACGCCGCGGAGGTCGTCGATCATGTCCGGTCGCTGGGGTGGGCTGGCGTTCGCGGGAACACGGATGAGATGCTGTGGGCGCCGAAAAGCCTGGCGGAATTTGCCGCCAGCGCGCCGAAGCTTGCGCCACTTCTTGCCAGAATCCAAGAGATGATTCCGGCGACGCTGGCGAGCGTCGGTGAAGAACGTTTGCGATGGCTGGAAGGACTTCCTTATGAATATTCGAGGGAAGGCTTTTGCCTAGTGCATGCCAGCCCGGGCGATTTGTGGCGGGCTCCGATGCCCAATGCTAGCGATGAAGAATTACAGAACACGTATGCGTCGCTGTGTGCGCGGACCGTGATCTATGGGCATATTCATTGTTCATACATTCGCCGACTGAAAGGAATGAGCGTAGCGAATACGGGCAGCGTCAGCCAATCGTATGATGGGGATCGACGCGCGTCGTATCTGGTGATTGACGGAGAGAGCGTCGCCATCCGGCGGGTCGAATACGATGTCGAGAGGGAAGCAGAAGACGTGTTGCATTCGGGGCTGCCGCATGCGGAGTGGCTGTCGCGGATTCTGCTGGCTGGAAAATATGTTCCGCCGGAGTAGACGCGAACAGAGTTAGGCGGGTGTCTTTTTTTCTCCGCGGGCCTCGATGTATAGCAACTGGAAGACCGTGCCGGACCCGCTGGGCTGGACTCCGACGATGTGCTGCTTCTCTTTCGTGCCCGCTTTGAAGAGCATCCCTCCCTTATCAGGCTTGTCGTCGCCGCACGTGAGCTTATTGGATTTGTCGTCGTTGGTTTCCTGAGTCCGCGCGGCATTCGTGCAATCGAGAACCGGGCCATATTTGGCCAACGCTTTCTGATAATAGTCGGCGACTTTCCTGGGCGCGTCTTTCGACTCCATCTTTAATACAACCAGTTTGAACCCGAACGAACTGCCCCACAGGCCGAGCTTTGCTGCCGGACTGTCGTCCTTGTCCGGATCCTTGTGCGGAATCGATCCTGGGTAAACAGGCAGGCCTGCTTCTTTGGCGGTGGCGCGGGCGCTGACAATCAATCCAGCGTCGGTGTCCGGTGACCGACAATTCCTTATCCTTCTGGGCTTTCGCTTGTGACCACAGCGAATTCGGTGTCAGGGCCAACATTCCTGCCAGCGCTATCCCCAGCAACCTCGCCGCCCAGAGCCGCGAATTGCTTTGCCGCGCACGCGTGCGTTTCGTCCGCTCATTTTGGCTCCTTATCCAGTATGAGTTACGCGCTTGGGATGGTTAAGTTCCGCATATTCGCGGGCGCGCTACCTCCTGTGGCTGCACAGGTGAAAGCGAGCGCTACTTGCGGCATTTGGCGAGGATTAGGGTGATGTCGTCGTGTTGCTCCTGGAGGCTGAAGTGGAGGACTTCGTCGACCATGGAGGCGAGTGCGGCTTGGGAAGAGAGCGTGCGATGGCGGCGGAGGGAGTCGAGAAGGCGCGGTTCGCCGAATTCCTCGCCATCATGGTTGAAGGATTCGGTGATGCCGTCGGTGTAGAGAGCGAGGATGTCGCCGGGGGCGACCTGGCATTCGCCGAGCTCGCACTCCCACTTTTTGAAAATGCCAAGAACCGTGGCGGTGGCGTCGAGGCGCGTCACGCTGCCGTCGTCGCGGAGGAGAAGGGCGGGGAGATGGCCACAGTTGGCGTAGCGGAGCAGGCGAGAAGAGTCGTCGTATTCGGCGAAAAAAAGAGTAGCGAAGGCACCGTCGGTAGTGTTTTCGCAGAAGAGCTGATTTACGGAACACAACAGATGGTGGGGCTGCTGCTCGGCGATGGTGCAGAGACTGCGGAGATTTGCCTGCAGGTTGGCCATTAAGAGCGCGGCGGCGATGCCTTTGCCGGAGATGTCCGCGATGACGAAGCCGAGACGGTTCTGGCCGAGGTCGAGGAAGTCATAATAGTCGCCGCCAACTTGGCGAGCCTGGATGCAGACGCCGGAGTATTCGAGAGTGGCGAGAGGCGGGAGGGTTTGCGGAAATAACCGGGATTGCACGTGCTTGGCGATTTCGAGTTCGTGGGCGGCGCGGCGCTCGGCTTCTTGCCTTGCGGCAATCACGCGGCGTTGCGCTTCCACGGCGTGGGTGAGCTCATCGAAACTGACGAGCGAGAAGGAGTTGCCGTCGATATCGCGGAAGCGGGCGACGATTCCGCCCCAGATCGGCGTTTCTTCGCCGAGGAGCATGCTGCCGCTGCCGGTGACGGATTCTGCGCTTTGACTTGCGGCTGCCGCTGCGGCAGTTTGCGTCGGCTGAAGTTGGTAGCGGATGCGCTTGAGGCGAGGCGCTGTTTGGAAACGCACGCCGCGCTTCGACCATTCCTGGAACTTGGCGGTGACGTCTTCGGTGACGAAGACGACTTGGGTGGCGCGGCCAATGAGTTTGTATTGCTCGGACTTGGGCTTGGGAGCGATGAGCGACAGGATGGCGGCGCCGTCCGGAGGAGCCACGCCGACCCAGCGCTCACCGGACTGCACGCGCGTGTCGAAGGCGACGTTGAAGCCGAGCTGGTCGACGAAAAAGCGCAGGCTGCGGTCTTGGTCGTGGACGAATACGTTGACGCAATGGAGGCGCAGGTGGGGGGACTGGCGGAGCGGGGAAGGGACGGTGGCCATGGGCGCGATTATAAAGCGGAACGGATGGTTGCGGACCGCAGAATGTCCGCACAGCCAAAAAATGGCTGTGCCACGAAAGGCGCGGATTGTTTCGAGGGTGAGCGTGTGCGAAAATGGAGGACGAGGAACTATGAGCACATCACTGGGCAAGCATGTCACGCTGACCAAGCCGGATGATTTCGGCAAGTTGCTGGAAGATGAGGGGATCATCTTCACCACTCTGGATAAGGCGGTGAATTGGGCGCGCAAGAGCTCGATTTGGCCGCTGGGATTCGGATTGGCGTGTTGCGCGATTGAAATGATGTCCATGGCGGCGGCGCGGTTTGACGTGGCGCGTTTCGGCGCGGAAGTGTTTCGTCCCTCGCCGCGGCAGGCGGACTTGATGATCGTAGCCGGGCGGCTATCGCAGAAGATGGCGCCGGTGGTACGGCAGCTCTACGATCAAATGCCGGAGCCGAAATGGGTGATTTCGATGGGCGCTTGCGCGACTTCGGGCGGCGTCTTCAACAATTATGCGATCGTGCAGGGATGCAATCAGGTGATTCCGGTGGATGTATATGTGCCGGGATGCCCGCCGCGTCCGGAGGCGCTGCTGTATTCGATTTTGCAGCTGCAGAAGAAGATCGACAGCGAAAAGGGATCGTTCAAGCGCGCGCTGAATTGGGCCTAGAAAGAAGATAACGTAGAGTACGCTGAGGCTCGCAGAGCAAAAGAGGCCGGGTTAAATCCGGCCTCTACATTTTTGGATCCAAGTTATTGGGCAGTGATTCTCCTTGCCTTGCGTGCGCGCCAAATTAAGAGAGCGCAGGCTGCCAGAAGAATGGCGGTCAGCGCGCCCAAAACCAACGACTGCGAAGGTGCCTGGGGCAACTCCGAGCGTGAATCAATGCGCGCCGAAGAAAGGAAGGCGGCACGATTCGCAGCGGACGACGCTAGATTGGGGATGGCCGCGCGCTGTGAGGGCGTCTGTGACTTGGCTTGCTCTCGGATAGGCGGAAGCGCTCCGGTTCCGGAGACTTCAAATGCTGGCCCTTCCCCTGACTTTACTTGGGTGGCGGCCTGGACTTGGTAGTTGCTATTGCCGGTGGCAAGGAGCTTGAAGGCTGGCGAACGCGACGAGAATTTCATGGTTTGTGGAATCATGACCGCGAACTGCTGCAGCGGATATGCGTGCCTTGTGAGAAACGTGGCATGGCCGTGGTATGGCAGGTCGTAGTTGAAAGCGAACTTGGTGGCTCCCGGTCGCAAGGGAAAATTCACCGTGTAGTGGCCAGGCTCCCCAGGCACGGGCGCCGCAGAAATTATTTCAGAAATCTTACTCGGACCTGCGGCTAGAACAGAATCAATTTTGGCATTTGCCGGCAGATAAGCTTCAAAGGTGCGCTCGCTCGCCTGAGTCAGGGGCGGGCTTGATTCATTCTTGATTTCGACCATGTCGGAGACGTGAAGCAGGTTCCCCTTGGTTCCGGCGCGGATAATTTCGATTGTGCCGGTTACGCCCGGAACTTGAGGCTCAGCGTCAAACACTTGGAGGGACAGCGTATCGCCGTCGAAAGTGCGCTGCTCATAGCTGACGCCTTGATGAACCACGCGCACCAGGTAGGGCTTGTCAGGATATTGCAGATTGAGAGTAAATACCCCGGTTGCGTCGGTCTGAGCGCGCGCCTCTTCCTGCATTCCTTTATCGAGCCGAACAAGGATCACTTCATCGCCGATAGCGGGTTCTCCGCGACTCTGATTGCGGACCGATCCCCTGATGCTGTTCGCACCCAGTGCCGCGGCTGAAGAACACCCAAGCACGGCCAGGGCTGAGAGCAGCCTCCGCGCGCAGAATCGCTTACTGTGCAAGCGCATATTCATCATTCGGTTGCCGCACTAGGTGGTCGAGGTGTTGTCGGGCGGGGAGCGCGTCCGAACATGATGCCGGTTTCTACCTCCACCGGGTGCCCGTCGCGCAAGTAGGGCTTGAACCTCCATTGTGAGAGGGCATCGCTAATTGCCGCTGCCTGATCAGGAAAAGCACTAAGAAAATGAATGTGCTTTACCTTACCTTCTTTGTCGATGATGATGCGGACCGGAACAGGATTGAATCTGCGCTCAGTAAAGACCGGATCAACTTTCTGCGTTACGTTTTCACTGCTTGCGTAATCCTTGATGCACACAGGGAAATCACCCCCGCCTCTCCCGGAAATGGGACCCGCTTCCTCGGGCAAGTTCATGTTGTTCATTTCCTGGATGAGATCTTCGACCAATTTAGCGTCGCGGGTGGTGAAGACGAATTGGACCATATGGCAGCGGATTTGAGTCGCCAGGACGTGCCAACGTAGCTCCGCCACACGCGAACCGTACTCAAAGCGGACGAAAGAATGGCTGGCGATGGTGACCAGCGTCGGAGGTTGTTCCACTTGGTAGTCCGCGTTCAATTTGTCCTTGCTGTAATTGATCAGCTCCAAGACGTTCCTGGCAGTAGTTAATGTGAAAAACAGATCCTGAGCGGCGATCAAGATAGTGCCGCGACTTGTCCCCTTGAATGTGTCCGCAGGGCTGATTTGCGCTAGTACATAGTAGCCACTGTCCGAAGGAGGCGGGCCGCTGTACTTCTCGGTCCAATCCGGAGCGAGAGCGTAAGTGAGGCCAAAATACTGGTTGCGGTAGACGTTGTTCGTCACCCTCCCACCTTCCGGGAGAGGGGTCAGCGAATCACTGGCACTTGACCAGGCACCCTTGACAAGGATGGTTCCGGTCGGCAGCCTTTTGGCCTGCGGATTGTCGGAAAAATCGCCCCCGCTCTGAGGGGCGCCGTGCGCCCGGGGAAGCAGCGACATGGATAGAACAAGAGATACGAGGAAACGGGAGAATTTAGTGTCCATAGTCAGAGCGCTCATTTCTGGAAATGGAAACCTGGCGAGGCGCGCTCGTGTCTCGCCCGGGAGAAGTGGTGGCCCAGGATTACAGCGACCGCAGGAAGTTTAGGATGTCCTGCCTCTGGCTGGGGGTCAGCAATTGGTCGAAGTTCAGCTCTGTCTGCGTGGCTTCCGAGCCGTTGCTCTCGTGGGCTTCGATGGCGGTCAGCAGGTTCGTGGTGCGGCCGTCGTGCAAGAAAAAGATGCGCTGTCCCAGACCCCACAACGGAGCCGTGCGGAACTGATCGCCGCCGGCACCGCCCTGAGAGACGTTGTCCGCCAAGCCGACGCCCATGTGATGGATTTCGATGTCGGAGAACAAGTTGGCAGTAGCGTTGCTCAAACCTGGCGTCAACTTAGAGGCCTGGGTGGTGAGCGACGGCGTATGGCACGTGGCACAGCCGATGGCGCTAAAGAGCCTGCGACCATTAGCGATCGAGGTTGCTCCTCCCGGCAAGGTAGTGGAGGGTGTGGGCTGGTCTAGGAACTGCATGAAGGCATTGAACAGCCCGACGTCACTGGTGACGGTGGAGGCGCTTGTGCCATCGGAGTGTGTAATGTCCTCGGGATAGCCGGTCCCAGCGAGGTTCAGACAGTTGGCTGGAAGCCCGCTTCCCAATTGGTCCTCACCGGGCAGCGGGCGATCTTGCGTAAACAGCTCGTTGGAGATGCCCATTTCCACGTTGTAGGCCTCACCGGCGAAGATCATCAGCGACTTGTTCTGGGCCTTCCAGCCAAAACGGCTGATGGTGCCATCGTTGCCGTTGTGGTTGAAGGTGCCGCTGATCCCTAGATTATTGCCTCCCTGCGCCCTATGGTTGGCAATCAGAGTTGAGTCGTCAATGTTTGCCATCAGTCCCGTGCCAAACGTCGGTGTGGGAATGCGGAAGATGATGTTGTTTGCCGCCCTCGCAGCATTAAAGCTTGGCTGCTGCAGACTGCAGCTTCCGGCATCGGAGCGACCGGAGACGGTGAACAGGTCTTCTACTCCGCCATTAGGCGCGTTGGGGTTGGCATTGCCAAATTGGTCAAAGAAGAATGGGAATCGCGCTTCGCGCACCGGGCCGTTGGCCACGACGAAGAATGGGATAGTGTTGGTGCTGCCATTCACGAGGCCGTTGGCGATCGCCTGGCTTTGGGGGTTCGGCCCGACGTTGGGGAAAATAGCGGAGGCTGGGCTGGTTCCGCCCGTGGCCGGTTGCGAATGACATGTCCCGCACGAGTCCAGGTTGAACCGTGGTCCCAGACCTGGGTTGTCTCCAGTAACGGTTTGGTGCTCGTTGAACTGCGCGAGACCGGTTTGAAAGAAGGCCAAGTCGTTTGGACTGGCGGTGACGGAAGCAAACGGCTGGCCCGCGTTTACTCCTGTGCTGCTGCGCACACCCGGATCGGTTTGTGCGAACGCCATTCCTGGCGATAATAACGTCATCAAAAATGCGAGCACCGCGGCGAGCTTTATTGTTTTCATCCCTAATCTCCTAAGCGTATGAAGTGCACTATCCTCTCCGTTTGCCAAACAGCCATCGTTCTAGCAATTGAGGAATCTCTCGCCGGATGCTAGTAATTGCTAGACGCTACCTGTGCCGAGAAGCCAGTTCCTTTTACTACTCGGCTCGCGACGCGTACAAGAGGAAGTGATTAGCAAAACTCGTCTTTTGTTAGCATTTTGTGTAGTCGCTTTGTTTCCGGTAGCGCGCCGGGGCCTGCGCGAAGCGTCGTTCAAACGCTCGGATGAAGCTGGAAGAATGCTCATATCCAACTGTGTGGGCAATTTCTTTCACGCTCATGTAGCTGTTCGCTAAAAGGTGCGCTGCCCTCTGAAGTCGTTGTTCGCTTAACCACTCGCCCATGCACACGCCGGTCTCGTGCTTGAACAAACGCTGGAGATACGAGGGGGTCAGGTTTAATTCGAGGGCCAAATCGCGGATGGTGAAAGTCGTCCCAGATTCAACCATCTGCAGGATCTTTCGTACGCGGCCCTCTAGCATTGCGGGTGCTAACGGTTGATGCGGGGTGACCGCGGCAACTAGCAGAACTCCCTCGGGAGCAGGGAAGGTGGCTGGCGAAGGGAAAGACGTTGTCACACAGCGTTTGCCGCGGCGCCGCAATAGATTGCCAATCATTCTGTTTTCTTCAGATGTCGGACGTGTAAGCACACACGCGTACACGGTCGGAGGTTTACGAACATGACCGTACCTCGCTGCCGACGAATTGGGATTTGTTTCTGGCCGCCGGGCGAAACCGGAGAGCGGGAAGCTGTAGGGCCCGGAGGAAACAGCCGAGAAAATAATCGCTGCCGGGCTGCTAGTCAATGGTACTTCGGGACAGGAAAAGTCGTAAATAAGAGAGCAGTAGTGGAGGCGAGAGTCTCGCGGGTTTCAGGGGAGGGAGAGTGCGAGGCGACGAATTTTAGCCGATTCTTTACAGAACTTTTAGGACTACCTTGCCGAATTGCTGGCTGGACTCGAGGTAGGTGTGGGCGGCAGCGGCTTCGGCCAGCGGGAAAACGCGGTCGACCACTGGTTTCAGGCGGCCTGCGGCTACCAGTTTCATGATGGTGTGCAGCTCGCTTTTCGCTCCCATGTAGGAGCCGAGCAGGGAAAGCTGGCGGCTGAAGAGGAAGCGCAGATCGAGTTTGGTGTCGTAGCCGGTGGTGTTGCCGCAGGTGACCAGTCGGCCGGCGAGCGCGAGGCTGGCCAAGCTGTCGTCCCAGGTGGCGGTGCCGACATGCTCGAAGACAACGTCGACGCCGCGCTTGCTGGTGATGCGGCGGACCTCGTCGCGAATTTTTTGCGATTTGTGATTGATGACGTGATCGGCACCGAGTTGGCGGGCTTTCTCGAGCTTTGAGTCGGAGCCGGCAGTGGTGATGACGCGGGCGCCAAAGAATTTGGCGATCTGGATGGCGGCGCTGCCCACACCGCTGCCGGCGCCGAGAATCAGCACGTCTTCGCCGGGCCGCAGCTGAGCGCGGTCGACAAGCATGTGCCAAGCGGTTTGGAAGACGAGTGGGACGGCGGCAGCTTCTTCAAATGAGAGATTTTCGGGGTAAGGTAAGCAGTTGACTTCCGGGACGCGAACGAATTCTGCGCAACCGCCATCGATCATGTAACCGAGATTCGTGAATTGGCGGCAGAGATTGTCGCGACCGGAAAAGCAGGCGGGGCATTTGCCGCAGGTCACGCCAGGAGCGAGGACAACTTTTTGCCCGACGTGTACGGTGGTGATTTCCGCGCCGACTTTGGAAATTTCTCCTGCAACGTCGCTGCCGGGTATGTGGGGAAGCGGGATAGGGACGTTGGGCAAGCCGCCACGGACCCAGAGGTCGAGATGATTCAGAGCGCAAGCGCGCACGCGGACGAGCACTTCGTTGGGGCGGGGTTCGGGCTCGGGGACGTCGATGTATTGCAGGACTTCTGGTCCGCCATGCTGGCGAAAGAGGATGGCTTTCACGATGCCTCCGCTTTGTTTTCGGGTTGGGAGTTTAACGAGTGCGGCGTAGTGTGTCCATGTGGGCGGGGGCTTGGACATGCCACGGCAAGTTCCAGGAGCGCGTACCTTCTTATTGTTGACGCTGGCGAGTCGAAAAACTCGCCGCTGCATCTGTTTACTTGCTGCATTGAGCTTGCCCTCGTTGGGAGGGGAGGCGCAAAACGAGAAGGCACCGGAGGGCTACGCGCTGGTGTGGAGTGATGAATTTAACGGTAAGGACGGGTCGCCGCCGGATGCTTCGAAGTGGACTTATGATATTGGCGGAAGCGGGTGGGGGAATCACGAACTCGAGTACTACACAAACCGGCGCGAGAATGCGCGGATTGAGGATGGGAAGCTGGTAGTTACGGCGCGGCAAGAGGCATTTGCCGGACCGGACGGCAGGAAATTCAATTACACATCGGCGCGACTGAAGACGCAGGGCTTGTTCTCGCAGGCGTATGGGAGATTCGAAGCGCGCATCAAGCTGCCAGCAGGGCAAGCAATGTGGCCAGCGTTCTGGCTGCTGGGAGAGAATTTTGCTTCGGTTGGCTGGCCTAAGTGCGGCGAGATCGACATTATGGAAAATGTCGGCAAGGAACCGGGAATCAACCATGGCTCGCTGCATGGCCCAAGCTCCGCGAATGCGACTAGCGATTTGACGGCGACGATCGCGCTGCCGGCGGGGCAGAAATTGTCGGACGATTTTCACGTCTATGCGGTGGAGTGGGAGCCTGGCACGGTTCGCCTTTATCTGGATGCAATTTTGTATGCGACGTTCACTTCGGCGCAGTGGCCGGCCGGCGGGACGTGGGTCTTCAATCACCGGTTCTTCCTCATCCTGAACGTGGCTGTCGGTGGAGACTGGCCGGGTTCTCCGGACGGGACGACGGTGTTTCCGCAGACTATGCTGGTGGACTACGTGAGGGTGTACAAGCACAAGACGTAGCGGTCGCACGAACCTGTCCGCGCGTACAGTTTTCTCCAGAGAAATCTTGGCTCCAGTGGCGCTTTCACGCACGCGCTTCGCCCCTATGCTGTAAGTGTCATCACTAGAGCTCTTGGGGGCGAAATGCATTATATGGAGCGAATTTTGTCTGGTGTGGGCTTGCGCGCGGCGAGTTGGGTTGCGGTTGTCGCACTCTTGTTTCCATTGGTCGCAGCGCAAGACGTTAAGGCGCAGAGTCCGAACGCGGCGGCCAGCGGAGCAGCGAAATCCGACGACGGCTTCTATCCGGGTTGGAGCCTGGGAACACGATTCGAAGGAAGCACCAGCGGAGACGGGTCGGTATACGATCTCGGTTTTGGAGGCGGGTACAATTTCTCGCATCATTTCGGAGTCAGCCTGGGGATTCCCTATTATTTCGTTGGCACACCCACCGCAATCAAGGCGAAAGATCCGCAGGCGGTTTCGGGCTCGGGTTTGGGAAACGTCGGGGCGGACGTGAAGTGGTTCTTTCCGGGTCCCACGGTGAGTTATGTGTCGACGATTCACCTGGGCGCGCCGACGGGCGATGTGAAAAAGGGCTTCAGCACCGGGCATGCAACCTGGAACTGGGCGAATCATGTCGAGCATGGATGGGGAAATTTCACGCCGTTTATCGATGTAGGCGTAGGGAACACGGTGCAGGACACAAAGTACTTTCACCGACCGTTCATGACGTTTGGTTACAACGCACAGTTTGAGGCCGGAACCGAAATGGACGCAGGGCCGTTCAGCGTTTCCGGGTCGGCCTATGATGTGGCGCCGTGGGGCACTCAAACGGTTGTCAGCCGCGTGTTTCGCTGCAGCGGAAGCGTCAAGTGCGGCGCCACCGGGAAATCGACTAACCGCAAGGGGTACCTGGACTCCAGCGTTCAGACCGGCGATGCAAGCCTGGCGCGAGACAACGGATTCAATGCGAGCGTGGAAGTGAAGCCGGTGAAGACGATCGATCTCGAGTTCGACTACAGCCGCAGTGTGCCTTTGCGGCTGAATACGTTTTCGTTTGGGATTGGCGTGGATTTGGGGGCGATGTTGCGGCGAGCGAGTTTGAGAAAATAGCAGACTGTAGGTTCTTTTCAGCTCTAAGAACTGCAGTCTCGTGGCCTATTGCGAATCTTGGAGGCGCGGAACAGCCGTAAGGGCGGCGGCCCTTCGAGACTTCAGTGTAAACAAGACCGCCACACTCCGTAGGGGACCGCTGCACGACAAAATGAGCATTGACGGGGGCTTGATTTTGGCAAACACTTAGCGGCTCTGGCTAGCTGAGTTAGGAGTTCGTCAATGGGGGATGCAGAGCTTAGGCGCTATCCGCGCGTTATGCCGCCCAGAACTTTGAGAGTGGCGTGGCAGTCGGGGACACGTCGAGCGGTTTCCTATCTTGAGAGCATGGGCTTGGGCGGAGTGTTTGTGATCACACGGCAGCCGGTGCCGATTCGCAGCATGGTGAAGGTGCTACTAGATTTGCCATTGGGGGAAGTCCGGGCGCGCGCCGTTGTGCGACGAGTTACGCCTGCACGAGGGATGGGGATTGAGTTTATTGCGATGACGCAGGAAGATCGCGCGCGGCTGAGTAAGACGCTGCAGCCGATGCTGGCGACGGGGTGAAAGTCTAAAAGCTAAGAGTCACCAGGTGCGCCCGCTTGAAGGCAGCCGCCGTTACACGTCCGCAGGGAAAGTTGTAACCGTCGCGGTTCCGCCTTGCCATTCCAACGCATTGCCGGGTGAGTTGTTGTCCTTTCGGACGTAGCCCATACCGATCGCAGAAGAGAGCGCCGGTGCGAATGCCGCTCGCGTGACGAAACCGGCTTCTTTGCCGTCCGAGGTCAGAATATCGCCGGGTGCGGGGACGGCTCCACCGGTGAAACGCAGGCCGACGCGGCGGCGGTTCACCTGGCCGCGGGAGCGCACGCGCTCGACGATTTCCTGGCCGGTGTAACAGCCCTTGGTATAGCTGATGTGGCTGTTTTCCAGCGCGGCTTCGTGAGGGATTTGCCTTTCGCCGAAGTCATAGCTAAACCACGGGATCCCTTGCTCGAGGCGAAGGGCGCTGAGCGCGGAGTAGCCGACGGGGCCACCAGCCGCGGCCTTGGTTTTTTCTTGAAGCGCTTGCCACAGCGCCTCCAAGTGGATGCGTTCCACCAGGAATTCGGCTCCGGCAAATTTTCCGGGCGAGCGGCGAATGACCGTGGAGGGAATCGTTCCAGCACGAGTGTCCTGTCGAGCGAGTTCCGCTAGCGAATGCAGATCGACTCCGGTCAGTTCGCTGACAATGCGCGCGGCGGCCGGTCCATCCAGCGCCAGCGTGCCGAAACGCTGCGTGTCATCGGTGAGAGCGACGTCGTCCATGATGATGTATTTGTCGAGCGTTTCGATGAGGTGCTCTCGGATCATCGCGTAGGAGACACAAAATAGACCTTCGGGCAGCGCGTAGGTTTCAAGCTCCGCGAGGATTCGTCCTTGCGGATTGAGCAGGAGCGAAACGTTGCCATGCCCTGGCGGCAGATCCTTTATGTTGTTGGTGAGAATGGCGTTGAGATAGCGCACGCGGTCGCGGCCGGTGAAGGAGAGATAGCAGCGGTAATTCTTGTCGATCAGCGCCACAGATTTGTGAGCGAACCAGTATTCACGCTGCCAATCGCCGAAATCGTCAGGCAGCGCGCACCCGAACCACGCGCCCATTTTTGCCCCGGCCTGCTCATGGAAAGCTGCGAGCGGGGTATCGATTAGTTTTGCAGTTTCGGGGGCTTGCATATGCATGCGGGCGCGGTTGCCGCCCTCCACAGTGTAGCAAAGCTGCTGTCAGCCCCGTTTTGCAGGCGATGATGCGCCGCGCAGCGAATGTTATACTGCGTTTGATGGACCAGCCAACTCCAGTGGTGGGCGTGGAAAAGCACGGCTTTCTGCACATCTCCATTCCGGTGGGGATGCTGCAATGCAACTGCTCGATCATCGGTGATCCAGTGACGCGCGAGGCGCTGGTTCTCGATCCGGGCGATGAAGTGAACCGCATTCTGGATCTGCTCGGGCGGCACAAGCTGACGGTAAAGGCGATCGTCAGCACCCACGCGCACATCGATCACGTCGGGGGCCTCGGCAAGCTGCACAAATACACCGGCGCGCCTGTGATGATGCATCGTGAAGATCTGCCGCTCTACCAAGCGATGGATGTGCAGGCGGCGTTCCTGGGGGTAATGCCACCGGAACTTACCGACGTGGATCAAGTGCTGGCGGACGGTGATGCATTGCAGTGGGGTTCGCTCGAAGCGCGGGTGATTCATACGCCCGGGCACACGCCGGGCAGCGTCTCGCTGTACATGCCGCCGGAAGCCGGGAAAATTACGCTGGCCGCGCCGCAGCTCTTTGCAGGAGACACGCTCTTTGCCGGGAGCATCGGAAGGACCGATTTGTGGGGTGGGTCGATGGAAGAGATCATGGACTCGCTGCGCGGCAAGTTGATGGCGCTGCCGGATGATACGGTGGTGCATCCCGGGCATGGGCCGACGACGAGCATCGGCGAAGAGAGGCAGTCAAATCCCTTTCTCGTGTCCCGCGACTAGCGCACGGGCCTTTAGCTCCGGGCAGCGTTCTTCGTCCGGCGCAGTTCCTCCATTACCGACTGCACCAGCTCCTTCGCGTGGGCCAGTTCGTTCGCAATAATGCGAATGTCCATGGCGGGAAGAGTGGGATTGCGCTGGCTGGTGCAATAGACGCCGTGCTGTCCGACCAAGACCAGCGCGTTTGTGAGGCGGTCCAGCGAAACCGCCAGGCGGCCGCGCTCACGGCCAAACATCTGTTCGTAGTGCTCCAATTCCTCTTTGTGATCCTCAAACGCGGACATGGGCGTTGGTCCTCATTCCAATCGCGCGCAAAAAACGCGCTTCGCAGACGGTTGCACTTCGGGCACATACAGTACGTTGGTAACTTTACCCTACGCAGCAGCGGGAACATAATCCGCATTGGCCCAGCGGAATGCGAGTTACGCCGTGGGTCTAACGCGAGAAATCAGCGTGGTTTTGGGCACAATCCCTGGCACAAGCTTGCGAGGGGAGAGTGCCGGAGCAGCCAACACGATGCGACGTTCCGACCTGGTGCAGCACAAAGAAAAGGAAAAGGGGCCCGGCACGCGCACCTCGCAAATTGTATTCGGCGAGAGGCAACATCTGCTGCGGGTTCTCGATTCGTTGGAAGGCACGGAGCTGCCGATTGCGCGCATGCAACAGGAGCGGCGCACCCTGGAAGAGCTGATTCACGCGCGCACGCGGGAGCTGAACCAGATCAACACCGCTTGGGACGAAAAAATTGGCCTGGTGCTCAGCGCCGATGCCAAGCCGGAGATGCTGGAAAAATTGGTGAAGCAGGCGCCGGAAGAAGATTTTTATCTGCTACGGTTGATCAGCGAGCATCCGCGGTCGAACGCGAAAACTTTGAACAAGCTGGCCAAGCATCCCTACGGCGCGATTCGCGAGAATGTGGCGCGGCATCCGAATGCGGACGCTGCGACGCTGGCGTGGCTCAGCCGGGATCGCAGCCAGCCACTGTGGTACTTGGTGGCCTTCAATCCGAATACGCCTACGCCGTTGCAACGCCGGCTCCGCGATCGGCTCAAGCGCTTGGGCGAAAGCCAGCCCTCGAAATAGCGGCCCTCACACTACCAACGCAAATACAAAGACCCTGTCATCGCTGCGCTGTCTGACGAATATGGCGGAAGCATCTCAATAGCGCGCGCAGAACGCTCTGTGCTACTCTGCGCGTCGCTCCGGCCACAGTGATTGTGAACATACGACAAGATGGAGACGGACAGGGACGCATCAGCTCTTAAAGCCACGACCGATTTCTTGCGGCGATTCAGGCTGCAGGCCATGGCGATTTCGGCAGGCCTGCTTATCCCGTGTTTTTGGCATCGGCGCATTGAAGCCGGCGATCTCGCCAGCCACGTTTACAATGCCTGGCTCGCGCAACTGATTGAGCGCGGGCAAGCGCCCGGGCTTTACCTTGCCCGACAATGGAATAACGTCCTGTTTGATCTTCTCCTCTTAAAATTCGGGAATTTGTTCGGACTCTCGGTGGCACAGAAGATTGTTGTGCCGCTCTGCGTGCTCATCTTTTTTTGGGGGACGTTTGCGCTCATCGTCGCTGTCTCGCGGCGTCCGCCGTGGCCCTTGCTGCCGTGCCTGATGATGCTTGCCTATGGCTGGACGTTTAACGTCGGTTTCTTCAATTACTACCTTTCGCTTGGCTTGGGATTTTTTGCGACGGCACTTGTGTGGCGGGGGCAGGGCAGGGAACTCATCCTGGCCGCCGTGCTTGCCGGCCTCGTCTTGATGGCTCATCCGCAGGGTTTTGCTTGGCTAGCGGGTTGCGTGGGCTACGTTGCCTTGTGGCGCCTGCTGCCTGGACGGTGGAAATTAGTGGTGCCCGGCTCGGCGGTGCTCGTGGTAGTGCTGGCGCGTCTCTATCTAATGAGCCATTACGAGTCGTTCGGCGTGTGGGATACGTTCGGTCCAGGCATTTACAACGGCAGCGACCAGTTGGCGCTCTATAGCATGCGCTATTACATTTTGTCCGGCATCGCGCTTTTGTTTGGCGTGGGCTGTTTTGCGGCGGATAGATTGCGACGCGATCGCGCGCCGGAGTCCTGGACGGCCATGCGCTTGCCATTGGAACTTCATTGGTTTGTTGTGTTCGCTGTCTACGTGCTGCCGGACGTCTTGCGCGTTCCGCTGTATTCG
>Ga0307475_10000342_pt1 | contig 28102 bp, 24 predicted proteins | sample atmos_gasesECM1C_FD_203317 | JGI IMG/M metagenome (GOLD analysis project Ga0307475, IMG submission 203317) | Hardwood forest soil microbial communities from Morgan-Monroe State Forest, Indiana, United States - atmos_gasesECM1C_515 | ecosystem: Environmental > Terrestrial > Soil > Temperate... | reverse complement strand
TGGCGCATTCCTATGGCGACTACACCACAAACCTGCCTCTCGACGATCTCAAAGACAAAAAGGCATGGATCGCTTTTCGATTCGACGGCAAAGACCTTGAACCCGAACACGGCGGCCCTGCCCGGCTGCTCGTCCCCCATCTCTATCTCTGGAAAAGTGCCAAGTGGGTGCGCGGGATTACGTTGATGCGTCAGGACAAGCCCGGTTTCTGGGAAGGACTCGGCTACCACATCTACGGAGATCCATGGCGGGAACAGCGTTATTCGGGCGACCAGTAATGTGGCGGGTAGCAACGGTCGTCGCTCTCCGCGACGAAACCCCAACGGCACGTACTTTGACGCTTGACGTTCCTGACTGGCCGGGCCACATCGCGGGGCAGCATGTCGATGTGCGAGTGACAGCCCCCGACGGCTACTCTGCGGTCAGATCCTACTCGATCGCCTCTGCTCCGGATTCCAAAGCGCACATCGAACTAACAATCGAACGACTGACGAACGGCGAAGTCTCGCCCTACCTCACACAAATAGTCGCGCCCGGGGACCGCCTGGAGCTGCGAGGTCCAATCGGCGGCTGGTTCGTGTGGCGCACGGAACAAACCGAACCTGTTCAGCTAATCGCGGGTGGCTCCGGAATCGTTCCGCTCATGGCCATGATGCGTTCGCATCTGTCCGCGAGAAACACATCGCAATTTCGATTGTTGTATTCGGTGCGCGAACCGGAAGCGATTTTCTACCGGGACGAATTGGGAGCTTTGTCCAAGGATAAGTATTCTGTGGGCCTCACGTACGCCTACACAAGGAAAGCCCCAAAGGATTGGTCGCGGCCGCCTGGCCGTATCGATGCCGCCCTAGTTGCAAACGCAACTTGGCCATCCGTCCTTGCCCCGACTTGCTACGTCTGCGGATCCACTTCGTTCGTTGAAAATGTAACTGCTCTCCTTACTGCTTCTGGCAACGAACGCGACAAGATCAAGACGGAGCGCTTTGGCTCCACGGGAGAACGAAAATGACTTCCCTTGACTCCAACTACCTCGACGGCAATGCGGCCGCCGGTGAATTGAGCAAAATATTCGCCCTGGACCTTACGGCTGCAGAAGGACAGTGTGCCCACTGCGGGGCAAGAAAGCGCTTCGCCGACGCACATGTCTACATGCAGAGTCCTGGCGTCGTGGCACGGTGCCCCGATTGCCAGCACGTACTACTTCGTCTGGTAAGCGTTCGCCAGCGCGTGTTTCTTGACCTGCGTGGAATGACATATCTGAATCTCGATACCGCACACCTTCAACCATCAGTGTTCGTACGACCAGACTCTTGAGCTGCTTATTTGCCAAGGAAAGCAGGAGAGTAGTCCTCGATCTGGCGGAAGTGACTCTGGTGGATGGTGAGGTCGTGAAGTTCTTGGCACTTTGTGAAGGGAACGGAGTTAAGCTCAACTACGCCCGGATTACCTCAGTGAGTGGGTCAGCAAGGAGCGAGCGGAAATCGATCAAGTGAGGAACCGAAGGGAGCAATGAGCGCCGCGTGCGCAGAAAGAGAGCGATAGCATGAGTTCGAACACGATCGCTGCAAAAAATAAGTTGGAGGCCACGCGCAAGGAGACGGATAGCCTGGGCGAGGTCAACGTTCCATCGGACAAGCTCTGGGGCCCTCAGACGCAGCGTTCTCTCGAGCATTTCAGCATCGGTAAGGATCTAATCCCGCGGGAGATGATTTCCGCCTACGCGACACTGAAGAAAGCCGCGGCCAACGCGAACCACGCAGACGGGCGGCTCAATGACCAGCCGTACAGGCTGATTGTTCAAACCTGCGACGAAATTCTTGCCGGCCAGCATGCTGATATGTTTCCTCTGCACGTCTGGATGACAGGTAGCGGCACTCAATTCAACATGAACGTGAACGAGGTAATTTCTAACCGTTGCTGTCAACTCGCCGGCACACCGCTGGGGAGTAAGACGCCGGTTCACCCAAACGATCACGTGAATATGTCTCAATCCTCAAACGACTCCTTCCCCACGGCCATGAATATCGCGGCGGCCGTCAACGTGAAAGAGCGGCTGATCCCGGCGGTGAAGGCACTGCACGATGCGATCGAAGCCAAGGCCAACGAATGGCAGAACATCGTTAAGATCGGCCGGACGCATATGCAAGACGCTACACCGATCACCCTCGGCGAGGAATGGTCGGGTTACCAGGGCACGCTCAGCGACAATCTCGAGCGCATCGAGGATGCGCTGAAAGGCGTATATCGCCTCGCTCTCGGCGGCACGGCCGTGGGAACCGGCATAAACTCGGCCCCGGGTTTCGGTGATGCGGCCGCAGCTGAAATTGCAAAGCTTACGAACTTGCCCTTCACAAGCGCGCCGAACAAATTCACGGTACAGGGCGCCCACGATGCTCTCGTTCAACTTTCGGGCGCGCTACGAACCTTGGCAGTTTCGCTCTATAAGATCGCCAACGATATACGGCTGATGTCCTGCGGGCCGCGTGCAGGCTTTGCCGAGTTGGTTATTCCGGCAAACGAGCCCGGCTCGTCAATCATGCCGGGCAAAGTCAACCCCACGCAGGCCGAGGCACTGACCATGATCGCCGTGCAGGTGATGGCGAACGATGTAGCCGTGGGCTTTGGCGGCGCGGGCGGCTATTTGGAGATGAATGTTTACAAGCCGCTGATCATCTTCAATATCACCCACTCCATCGCGATTATGGCCGACGGTTGTACGAACTTCCGCAAATTCCTCGTGGAAGGCACCAAGCCCAATCTGAAGAAGATCAAGGAATACGTGGACCGCTCCTTGATGCTGGTGACGGCGCTTTCACCGGTGATTGGCTACGACAAGGCGTCGAAGATTGCGCATTACGCGCTGGACAACGACCTGACGCTCAAGCAAGCCGCGCTGAAACTGGAATTTGTCACGGAAGACGAATTCGACCGCATCGTCGATCCGGCGAAGATGGTCCACCCGTACGTCGCAAAAGCCAGCTCAGGGAAATCTTAAGTTTCTGCTCAATACCACACACGAATCTAAGATTGCGAAAGGAAGGAGAATTGATATGGCTACGAATGCTCGCGGAATTGAAGTGCTTCAGGATCCGAGGCTCAACAAATCAACCGCCTTTACCGAGGCGGAAAAGCAGGCGCTCGGTATTGTTGGTCTGCTGCCGGATGTGACCGAGACCGAGGACCTGCAGTTGCAACGCGTGAATTTGCAGCTCGCGCAAAAACCCACGGATCTGGAGCGTTACATCTACCTGATGAATTTGCTGGACCACAATGAAACGCTCTTCTACCGCACCCTCATGTCGGACCCGGCGCGGTTTCTCCCCATCGTGTACGACCCGACGATCGGCGAAGCTTGCCTTAAGTTCGGACATATTTACCGCCAGGCTCGCGGCATGTATCTCTCGATGAGGCGCCGCGGCAAAGTAAAAGACATTCTCAAGAACTGGCCCCAACAAGACGTGCGCTTCATTTGTGTGACCGACGCAGGTCGAATCCTCGGTCTGGGCGACTTGGGAGCCAATGGGATGGGAATTCCCATCGGCAAGCTGCAGCTGTACACCGCTTGTGCCGGCGTCCCTCCACAATATCTGCTTCCGATGTACCTCGACGCGGGCACCAACAACGAGCAATACCTCCACGATCCCCTATATCTGGGCATGCGCAAAACCCGCCCGTCCACCGAGGAACTTTATTCGTTCGTGGACGAATTTGTAGAAGCGGTCCAGGAAGTATTCCCGAAGTGTTGCATTCATTTCGAGGATTGGACCGGCGTCGATGCCGTTCATCTGCTCCAGCGTTATCGCGACAAGTACTGCGTGTACAACGACGACGTGCAAGGCACGGCGGGAATCGTTCTTGCTGGCATGATCAACGCGGCCAAGATCAAGGGCAACAAGCTGAGCGACGAGAAATACCTGTTCCTGGGCGCGGGTTCGGCAGGCATTGGTCTAGCCGATCTGCTATGCACGGCCATGGTTCAGGAAGGGCTGGCACTGAAACAGGCCCATTCAAGAGTGTATATGTTCGACATCAACGGCCTGCTGGAAGACACGCGGAAGGACCTTGTTGATTTCCAGAAGCCTTACGCACACAAACACACGCCGACTCGGGACTTTGTCGCCGCGATCGAGAGCATCAAGCCGACGACGATCATCGGCGTCAGCACCGTAGGCGGCACGTTTACACAGAAGGTCATCGAGGCGATGTCACGCATCAACGAGCGTCCTGTGGTCCTCGCGCTCTCCAACCCAACCGAGCACGCCGAGTGCACACCAGAGCAAGCCTATACCTGGTCGAACGGTAAGGCGATCTATGCCGCTGGCGTGCAATTTCCGCCGGTTCAGTTTGGTGGGCAAACATTCTTGCCAGGACAAGCGAACAACTTCTACATCTTCCCCGCGGTCGGGATGGCAATCTTCGCTACACAAGCTTCTCGAGTAACCGACCTGATGTTCATCGAAGCTGCGCGCGCAGTGGCCGATCAGGTCTCACCCGAATTGCTAAAACAAGGTCTGCTCTACCCGCTGCAGTCGAACATTCTGGAGACGGAGATTCAGACAGCCGCGCGGGTGGCGAAGCTAGTCTTCGATTCAGGGCTCGCTCGTGTGGCACGTCCGACCGACATGGTCGCGTTCATTCGGGGACATGTCTACAAGCCGGAATACAAAGCCGAATCGGCACTGAGCGCAACGGCATAAGTCACCACCGATGCGAACCATGCAAAAGTTCATTACAAAACTCGTGTGTTTGGCGTGCGCCGCGTTGTACCTCTTGGCGGCCCGCGCTAAGTCGCAGACCGCTTTGGAAGAAACTCTCAGCGGACCTGATAGCCACGAGACAGGTCAAGGGCCTCAAGGACACCTGTTCGGAGTTCATAAGGTCGGAAACGTTCTTGTGAACACGTTCGCTGAACCCCAATTCAGCGTTTATCACCATGGAAGCGGATTGTCGACGTTTCAGCTTTTCTTCGGTGTGAACTTCCAGTTTCGGAAGGACCGGGAATGAGACACTCGCATCCTGTCCTCCTTTGTCTCGACGAGATCAAATAGAAAACCGGAGTTTTGAGATCGAATTCCTTGATCCCGGCTCACGGATCACCTCTCAGTGCGACCAGTTCTTATCTCCGTGACATTGCCGTAATAGCGGCGCAGCAAACAATCCACATTTGAGCCGAGTAACACTACGCACCTTTGGCTCTCAACCGAAGGGTTGGTTTTATCAAGAGGCGGGAACCGATCGGAGCACTTTCGCTGTTATTTCGCTATGGGGAAAATTCAGGGGACTCCATGCATGCGGAGCCACATTTTTATACATTGTGCCACTACTATTTCTTCTGCCAAGCCTTTTATTTTCAAAATAAAGATTGAAAAGGAAGGACTTCCAAGAGATAGCCCCGCTGGCTTGGGCGCAGGAGGCCCCCGGTTCAAATCCGGGCGCCCCGACCACTAACTTACTGAACTAACTTTCTTTCTACGCAGTATTCCACTATTCTCCAACTTGGAACACTTGGGAACAATTCTCGTCTCCGGCGCAACGCGGGAATTTCACCAATCCGCAATCCAGTCATTGTTGCCAGGAGAATGATTGCGCGGATGGGGTTCCCTGCTCGCTGCTTCATCACTGCCGAAAAAGGAGAGAATCACTTTGAGTTGCTGGTCAGTTTGCCGCAGCATTCAGGGCGTGCCGGCAAGGAGGAGCGATCCCACCCGCCACCAAGGGCCTGGACGAGCGTGACGGCGTCCACCATACGGCGGCCGAGAATATTTACGGCCGTGACTTCGTCGGAGAGAGCCGCACTCTCAGCGGTTGTGACCTCAAGGTAGCTCGTGACGCCACCCTTGTAACGCGTGATGGCGAGTTCTAGATATTTCTGAGCTGCGGTGACTGCTTTGTCTTGAACCTGAGCTTCGTGCTCGAGAATCCGCAATGCAGCTACGTTGTCCTCGACCTGTTGGAAGCCCGTCAGCACGGTTTGGCGATAATTGGCAACAGCTTGATCGTAAGCGGCGATGGCTTGGTCTGAGGCGGCCCGACGCCTCCCTACGTCAAAGAGAGTAAACAGAGCAGATGGCCCGGCTGACCACAAAATGCTGGGGCCGGAGAGTAATGTCGTGACAGAGCCACTTTCAAAGCCTCCCGCGGCTGCCAAATTGACGAGCGGATAATAGGCGGACTTGGCGACTCCAATCTGCGCGTTGGCGGAGGCCATGAGGCGCTCGGCGGCTGCGATGTCAGGTCGCCGCTCGAGCAATTCTGAAGGCAGGCCCACGGGAATCGGCGGGGGAGGCATGGTGAGAGGAAGAGGAGCGAGACTGAAAGAGGCTGGGGGCTTGCCAATTAAAACTGCTACTGCGTGCTCGTACTGTGCACGGGCAACTCCAACATCGATGGCCTGCGCGCGAGTTGTCTCCAGTTGCGTGCTGGCCTGCTGAACCTCAAGATCGGAAGCCAGCCCTCCCGTGAACCTGTTCTCAATCAATTGCAATGCCTGTTCGTACTGCGTGACCGTCGAGTTCAAAAGGTGCTCCTCGGCGTCAAGCATACGGGCCTGGAAGTAAAGCAAGGCCAACTGAGAATGCATAGACAAGTTCACAGCGGCGAGGTCGGCTGCGCTTGCTTGCGCCTGGTCGCGATAAGACTCAACGGTGCGGCGTACGCGTCCCCAGAGGTCGACCTGGTAGGACAATTCGAAGGGAATTTGTAAGTCGGTGAACGTAACGCCATTGAATTGTGAGCTGTGGGGTTGGCGATTCGAGGAAAATGCGTTGCGGGTGGCTGAGGGATTTACGCCCACCGTTGGAAAGTAATCGGCCCGCTGGTAGCGCAGTGCCGCACGGGCCTGGGTATATTGGGCCTCCGCCGCCTTTAAGTTTTGGTTGGAGACGTTTACTTGCGCTTCGAGGGCATTGAGTTGAGAATCCTGAAAAATCTCCCACCAGTTGCCGCCGAGATTTTGGTCATTTGGCTGCGCAGGTTTCCAGTCGCCCACCTCTTTATAAGCTGGAGGGACCTCTGCTGCCGGGCGGTGATATTTTGGCCCCACGGTGCAACCCGCAATTGAGAGCACGCTAGCCAGAACTGCGCTTGCCAGAGTGCGCTTCCTAGCTCGAATTCCGGCATTCGGGTTATGTTGTAAGCTCACTGGCCCCCTCCTGCGCCACTTGGCGATGCAGTCTTGGCGATCTGCACTTGTTGTCCCGTGAGAATGGAATCTGCCGGATTCTGAATTACAGATTCGTTGCCGTTCAGGCCCGAGAGGATTTCGATCTGATTTCCGAAATCGTGACCAGGCGTAACCTGCGTGAGCACCACTTTGCCGTCTTTCACAACGGCGACCTGCAGACCTTCGGATCGAAACAGCAGAGTGTCAACGGGCAAAAGGTGAGTGGAGGCCAGTCCCGCTAGCGTTAAATGGACTTCGGCATAGGAGCCGGACAACAACTTGCCGGTAGGATTGTCCACGTCAACTTCGGCCTGCAAGGTGCGGGTTGCGAGATTGATAGCGTTGGCGGTGCGTACCAACTTCCCTTGGAAGCGACGCCCGGGAAACTCAGCAAGGGTTAGCTCTGCCGTCAGCCCTGGCGTGGCAGCTTGTGAGTACTCCTCGGGTACGTAGACATATACCCTTAGTTTCTCGGGTTGCGCGACATGGAATAGGTCAGTCTTCGTGCCTGGCGCGCTACCGGAGTTGATCAGGTCGCCGACGTCGACGTTACGAACGGTCACAATGCCGTCGAACGGAGAATAGATCTTCTCGAAAGATTGCAGCGTTTCCAGTTGCTTCACGTTGGCTTGCATGGCTTGAACGGTCGTCTGATTTGCATTAAGAGTTCCCGCTGCATTGTCTGCATCCTGTTGAGATACTGCATTCGTCTTTAACAGGCCCTGGTAGCGGGTGCTAGTGATCTCTGCAAGCTTGAGGTTGGCGTCGGCTGTGGCCAGGTTGCTGCGTGATTGCTGGAGCTGCTGGTCGACTTCAGGTGTGTCGATCTCAGCGAGAAGCTGGCCCTTTTTCACGCGCGCTCCAATGTCGACATACCACTTCTTTAAATACCCATTGGTGCGCGAGTAAATCGGAGCGGTCATGTAGGGTTCTACGTTGCCCGGCAACACGAGCTCGTGCGACGGCGCGGTTCGCTGTGGAGAAACGACGTTGACCACGGGGACGGCCATGGCAGCGGTTTCGGCGCTCACGGCGGCACGCGCTCGAACACGGCGTAGAATGCCGGATACTAAAATCCCTGCCACCGCCAAAAAAACTACCACGGCGGCGAGCCAGCGACGTCTCGCGCGATGTTTCCCGTTGAAGGCGCTCTGGATTTGCGGCGCGTTCTCGACAACTTGTGTTTCTGTTTCTTGCGGCATTGGCACACCTTCTGCTCGTAGAGGAGCTCTATTGTTGAATTTCAGCTTCAGCTGGGCGATGACGGAGACCGTGCACCATGCCGAACACTGTAGGGACGAAAAACAGCGTAGACACCGTGGCGAAGAGTAACCCGCCGATAACGGCGCGTCCGAGAGGTGCATTTTGTTCTCCACCTTCTCCCAACCCGATCGCCATAGGCATCATTCCGATGATCATTGCCAGAGCTGTCATCAGCACCGGCCGGAACCGCGCGAACCCTGCCTGCACGGCCGCTTCGGCCGCAGAGCGTCCTGCAGCTAATTGTTCTTTTGCGAAGCTAACTACCAGGATGCTGTTCGCCGTTGCCACTCCGACGCACATGATCGATCCCGTAAGAGCGGGCACGCTAATCGTCGTGCCGGTCACAAACAAGAACCACACAATTCCAGCGAGCGCCGCGGGAAGCGCCATGAGAATAATGAACGGGTCGAGCCACGATTGAAAATTAACGACAATCAGGAGGTAAACCAGGACGATGGCGAATGCGAGTCCTGTCAGCAAACCCAAGAAAGAGGACTTCATCGTTTGAATCTGGCCACGCACTATGATTTGCGAACCTCGGGGAAGTTCCTTCTGACTAGTTTTCAGAATCGAGAAGATGTCCTTCGAAACGGCTCCGAGGTCACGGCCCTGCACAGAGCCGAATATATCGATCACCGGGGCAACATTGTAATGAGAAACGACGCTGAAGTCGGAGTTGCGGCTAAACGAGGCAAGACTCGCAAGTATGGATGGCGGAGCAATACCTGTACCGGTAACTGGAATGTTCTCCAAATCCTGCAGTGACTGAACCCGGTACTGCGGCGTTTGCGTCGCAACTTGATAGCTAACGCTATTTTTCGGATTCAGCCAGAAAGTTGGTGCAGTCTGGAAGCTACCGCTCAGAGTTATCAGGAGATTATTCGCAACCTCTCGCTGGGTGAAACCGATTTCTTGAGCCTTGGTGCGATCCACATCAATGTGAAACTTCGGCTGGTCAAAGGTTTGCTGAATTCGAAGGTCCGATGTTCCTGAGACGTATTTGACCTTCGCCAGTAGCGTATCCGCGAACTGTCGGTTGGCCTGTAGATCATTTCCGATAACTTGAATATCGATAGGTGCAGGCAGACCAAAGTTCAAAATTTGAGTCACCATATCCGAGGGCAGGAAATAAAAGGTGACTCCAGGAAAATCCTGCGCCAGCTTTAACCTCAAGTCATGCACATAGCCTGCTGTTGGCCGGTGCTTCGGAGAGAGCGCGACCATGATGTCTGCGTCAGCGGTTCCGATCGGCGCCGAATTGCTGTAGGAAAGGTTGATGCCGCTATAAGGCAATCCGATGTTGTCGATCACTCCAGAGAACTCCGCGGGTGGTATTTGATTGCGGATCTCCGCCTCCACGCGGTCACACAAGGCGGCCGTCTCTTCAATACGCAGGCCGGTCGGGGCGCGGAGATGCAGCGTGAATTCGCCGCTGTCCACGGATGGGAAGAAGTCTTGTCCCAACCACGGGTACAGCCCGAAGGAGAGTGCGCACGCGGCGAGAAATGAGCCGGCAAAAAGACGGCGGTGACGGAGACAACCCTCGAGTAATCCGCGATACGCGTTCCGAATCCTCTCAAAGCTGTGTTCAAACCAAGCTTGAAACAGCACTAGGGGATTCCTCCTCGGGGCGTGCGAGCCTTCTCCAGCATGGGCTTTAAGAAGATATTTGGCCATGGTTGGTACGAGAGTCCGCGAGAGCAGATACGAAGCCAACATCGCGAAGACGACCGCTTCCGCCATGGGCACAAAGAGATACCGGGCAACTCCGGTCAGCAAAAACATGGGCACAAAGACGATGCAGATACTGAGTGTTGAAACCAGTGCTGGCACTGCGATCTGTTCCGCTCCAAGAAGAATTGCCTCTTCCGTCTCTTTGCCTCTGCTCAGAAATCCATGAATGTTCTCGATCGTGACCGTCGCATCATCCACCAGGATACCAACGGCCAGCGCCAGACCGCCCAGGGTCATGATGTTGATCGTTTCTCCCAAGGCGCTGAGAAGAATGATCGAAGTCAAAATGGAAAGAGGAATCGAAATAGCGATGATTAGCGTGCTGCGCCAACTTCCGAGAAACAGGAGAATCATGACCGCCGTAAGGCAGGCCGCGATGAGCGCCTCTCGCAAAACGCCGGAAATGGCGCCACGGACGAAGACGGATTGGTCTCCGAGTAGCCGAATTTGCAGGTCCGGCGGAAGCGTCGTCTTTACCGTTGGCAACAGGTTCTTGATGCCAGAAATAATGTCCAACGTAGACGCGCTCCCGATCTTTTGAATGGTCATTAGAGTCGATCGCCGCCCGTCCACGCGCACGATATTGGTTTGCGGGGGGAATCCGTCGCGAACGTTAGCGACATCGCGGATGTAAATCGTCGTGCCTCCCACAGCTTTGATCGGGAGGTTGTTCAGCTCTGCAATAGTTGTGGGGCTCCCATTCATGTCGACGTTGTATTCAAATTTTCCCATCTTGGCGGTTCCGGCCGGGAGAATGAGATTCTGAGCGCTGATGGCATTCACTACGTCAGCAGGCGACAAGCCTTTCGATTGCAGTGCTGCGGTGTTTAAATCCACTTGGACCTGGCGCTGTTTGCCGCCATAGGGATACGGGACCGCCGTGCCCGGTACCGAAGTGAGCTGGGGCCGGATGAAATTCAGACCTAGATCATTTAACTGCTGCTCCGAAAGCGTAGGGCCGGACAAAGCCATCTGGAGAATGGGCACGCTGGAAGCGCTATAGGTAATGATCAGTGGCGGCGTCGTGCCTGCGGGCAACTGCTTGAGCTGCGTTTGGGATTGGCCTGCAATCTGCGCAATCGCCATGCTGATATTGACGCCGGGATGAAAAAAGACCTTTATGACAGCGACGCCATTCAGTGACTGCGACTCGAGATGCTCAATATCATTCACGATTGTCGTTAAGTTGCGCTCTTGAAGAGTGATAATTCGGTTGGACATCTCCGCCGGTGACAGCCCGTAGTAGTTCCAAATAATGCTCACCACGGGAATGTTGATGTTTGGAAAGATGTCCGTTGGCGTGCGAAAAATGGACAGTATTCCAAGAATCAAAATCAGGATAGCCAGCACCACGAACGTGTACGGGCGTTTCAGCGCGACCCTAACAATCCACATAATTCACCCTTTCGGCTTAGCCCTGCAATAACCAATTGACCTTATGTCCTATGCTTCGGGGTCTTGGTGTTCAGGGTCGAGACCAATTGCTGGGCCGCTGGGGGCACAGCAACTCTTCCGGACAGAACAATGTCCCTCGCAGGAATCTTCTTGCCATACACGCGGCGGTTGTCGCCATTGTCCGGGCGGATCGTGGAGCCTTCGAGGGAAACTCCGGCAAACAGGCCCCGCGCCCTTGAATAGCTCAAGATTTCGGCTCGCAGGGTCGCGTCCGTATCAGCCGACGTATCACGGCCCACCGGTCCCGCGGCCACGGATGCGTCCCCTCCCAGCTTGACCTTGCTGGCGAGAATGCCCCTCGCGCCGCGTTCATTCATCACCAGCAACACAAAATCCGTAGCTTCTCCACCGATCTGAAAGCCGAAGCTGCCGCCTTCAAGAGCCATCATCGTGGGCGCGCTCCACGGTCCCCGGAAGTCTTCACCCTTGCGGCACGACATCGCGCCCCGCCCGTAGCTTCCGCCAACGATAAATGCGGCTTTTAGGACGGACGGAAAGACAACGACGCAATCTGCCTTGTCGAGCAAGTCCTGCGGAATGTTGTCAGGAACGTCGAGAATCTCCTTCAAGACCGTGCCACAATTTCTCAATCGGTCGTCATCTTTGGTTTGGTCCGATGCGTTTGCCACCTCAGCGAGCAGTGGCTGGACAGCCAATAGAATGCTGCTCAGACAGGTCAATAACTTTCGCATGTGATTCCCTCCAGTAGTCTTTCTTGGCTCATACCCTAAACGATGCAGCCCGCATGCCACCGTGAGGAGTGACCGATGGTTTCAGGAAGTGGCTGAAAACAGAGCACTTAAGTAGGGGGACTGAGATCATGTGCTGGAGGATCGAAGACCGAAGAGTCCAGCGCATAGGATGGTTGTCAGCATGCTGACAGGGTGTCTCTGGATGGAGATCGACGTACCCTGACGGATAGGCGAACCTGGACGGGACCCGACGCGTCTGCGTCACTCTAGGTGCGCAGGACTTAAGGCGTTCCTCTGTGAAATGGATTACGAAGTCAGAGTTGAGGAGCCGTCGAAATCGCATTTGACCACGAGAATGGTTACATCGTCATTGAAACCAACCTCGCTGCAGAAACTTGCCGCACTGCGGAAAATATCGGTCATTAGGCCTTCTGCGGACAGTGAAGAACCGCGTCGTACAACGGCGGAAAGGCGCTCTGTACCGAATTCTTCCCCAAGGCGGTTCTCTGCCTCAGTGACGCCATCCGTATAGAAAACCAGAACGTCGCCGGCAATAAGTTCTGTCGAGGCCAGTTCACAAGTCTCTTGTGGAAATATTCCGATAGGTGGACAAGACGAATTCATGCGCGTGAGCGCGCCGGTCTTTGCTCGAAACAGAAGCGCGGGATTGTGTCCGCAGTTGACATAGCGGAGTCTCCTTTGGCGTGCATCGATTTCGGAGACCAGCAGTGTCACGTAGCGTTCGCCATCCGACACGGAGCGGATTCCGGTGTTCAACCGTTCCACCATCTCCAGCATGTTTCGATCGTGGTTGGCCTCAAGCTGCATGGCTGCCGCTGTCGCGGACATCAACAGGGCTGCGGGAACGCCTTTTCCAGATACGTCGGCAATGACGATCTGAATGGTGTGCGCGTCGATGGGAATATAGTCGTAATAATCGCCGCTCACGCCCCGCGCTGGCTGCATCATGCCGGCTATTTCGAGTCCGGCAATGGCTGGTTTGCCCACGGGAAGAAACAGCCGCTGGACCTGCGCGGCCAACTCCACGTCCTGAAGGAGGTCATCACGCTGCTGCTGGATCGTTTTGGCAAGCGCTTCCCGCTGTTCGATATACCGCTGGATGAAATAAACAACAAAGGCGAAGCACAACATCGCGGAGAGATTGTGGAAGATCCGTAGCGCTGGGTGAATAGTCCGTTGGGAATAAGAATCATGGAGCAAGATACAAATTACGATGAGGCTGTAGCTGACCCCCTTGCGCAGAAAAATGGCACCGACCGCAAGAGGGAGGATGTATAGGTAGACAAGCGAAATCGCGACAACGAGATGGTCGGCATACGCAACCGCGCCAATGGCCCCCAAGACCAATACAAGTGGCAGCCACGCCGGTCCATTGGAAGCCACATCCTTCCGCAGAAGTGACGGCAATGGAACCCTTTCGCGAAAATCGCGCAACTTGGCCGGCATCAAGGCTCGAGTGGTGATACTCACTTCGGATCCGTGTCAAAAAAACTGGTACACGTGCCGGCGAGTTCACAGGTCAAACCTACTTCGCGGGTCGTGGGCTTGGCACTATGTAGCCATCCGTAAGAGTCTTAAGGAAAGCGACAAGGGCTTCTTCTTCCTGGTCGGTCAGTTTGAGATTGCCGAGTTGTCGTTTGTTGAGGTTGGTGGAGTCCTCGGGCGCTGGCCAGCAGGTGACCTTTTCGCCGGAATCACCTGGCTTGCACTTGGGTAGGACGTCGCGCGTGTTATAGAAATGTACTACCTCTTTGAGGCTTTTGAAGTAGCCATTGTGCATGTAGGCCTTCACGAAACTTGGCGTGGGACGCATGTCGACATTGCGCAAGGTGGGAACCTGGAATTTGGCGTCGAACTTCGGCGCGAGTTTGATCCACTCAGAATCAGGATTGAGGTGGCCGCTATCGCTTTGCAGCGTGCGCAGGAAGGAGCCGACTCCGGTATCGGCGTACGCCGCACCAGCTAGGTTGGGAGTGTAGCTGCGTTGGTCGGGCTGGCCCTCATAATAAAATTGCAATCCCGGATTTCCGGGGACGCCGAGATTACTGGCGGTAAAATCCGTAAATAGGGGCTCTTCCCCGGGCCCGCCGTCGCGGTGACACTCGTTGCATCGCGCCTTGCCGCGGAACAGCTCATAGCCCAATTTTTCCTGCGGCGTGAATTGGTCTTTTTCTGCCTGCACGTAGTCGTATTTGGACGTGAAGGGACTTACCTCAGGCGAGAACTCGTATGCGGAAATCGCCGAGCCGAACTCGTCGTAGACGTGATCGGCGCGACCTCGGTCCGGAGGACTCAAGTGGACCGGGAACTGATCATTCGTCGGTGGCGGCCCTGGAGTCGCGCAAACGCGTTCCACATCGGGAGGCCATTGAATGGTAAAGGAGTCCACCCCCCACACGGTCTCAAAGAGCTTGCGATAGGGCGCGTGGGAAAGCCGGTAGGCAACACAGGCCGAATCGGGCAAACCCATTTCCACGGGATTCGTCGGCGGTCCCTGCGCTTGTTCGGCGCTTGGATTCTGCAGGCGGTAGCCGCTCGCGCGCATATCCCAGAAATTCCCACCGACGAAGTCACCCTGGAGTGCGTTGTAATGGAGCACCGGCGCGAAGGGCGCGTACATGTAGCTCTGCGGCTTTCGGTTGCTGAACCGCGTTCGCACGGATCCCGGATACGACACGGTAGTCTGATTCAAAGATTGAATTGGACCAGTGAAGCCCGTCTCCGGCGTATGGCAGAAACTGCACGCTTCGTTCTGATTGACCGAGAGATGTTTATCGAAGAGCAGTAACTTCCCCAGGGTATGGACCTGTCCTTGACGATCGAGCGTGGTGCGGTCCATCTGGCTGAGAGTGTCGGCCTCAATCCGATCGATGTCGGCAACCACTCTGGCCACATCCTGATCGAACGAGGAAGGCATCTGACCGCCGAGGTTGCTCGGAGACTTTGCTTCGCGGGAGATGGGCGCACCAGCCTGCGGTTCACCGGCCGCTGAGATTAGTAACGCGCCGAAGGTGAGAAGACCGAATCGCGATGCGGCGAGATTTCGATTACGCATAGTTTCGTATCTCCTCCCGTTAACGTTCATTCCGCCTGGTGCCAGGTGGAGTCCGGATCATAGGCGGTCATGGCTTCTGCAATCTTTGTTGTGTCGGAGCCGAGATCCTTTTCGTAAATGGTTCCCGATTCATCGACGATGAAGGTCATGACGCCCGACGAGCGGTACTCGGCAGGATAGGCGATGAACGCGAACCCCCCGGTCATCGCGCCATCGACAACATAGCTCTTCGCTCCGCCCGTTGCATGCGGTCCTTGGCTGGTGAGGATCCGGAAAAAATAACCATTGAACGGGACTGGGTCGCCGACCTGGTTCTTTGAGCCTGTTCCGTGCGCATATGCAATCAGAGCGTTGATCGGGCTGTCGAACTCGTCGTAAGCACCGTGCCAGTACAGACCATCGTGGCGGCCTTCCTCGCTGACCAGTTTCTGCGCAAATTGCCTCGAGAAGCCAGCCGGGGCGCGCGCAAAATATTCCTTTTGCGCTTCGACCAAGTCTTGGCACGCCTCCTCGGCGGCCAGTTCATTTCTGCCGATGCGCCGGAATAGGATTTCGTCCTTGCCTGCGTCGGTGTCGAAATACCACTTACCGTGGCTGTTCACCAGGGGAATCGGAAAGGGCCAGTTTTCGGCGCCCACAACCAGGGTTACCCTTCCGTTCGCCTCTGTGACGAACCGATGCATCGCCTGGTATCTGACCACGAATCCGATCCGAGCATCCACATCTTCCGTTGGATCGCCGGACGAGAGAACTTCTTTTGCGGCTGGTCCCAGGACGCTCAAGGGCGATTGCTCATCCTGTGACTGCATGGCCACAAAGAGAGCGTGGGCGGCATCTTGGGTCGAGGCAAAAGTTTGTTGTCCGGCCTTCTGCGCGAACGTCGGCGCAAACGAGCCTCCAAGTGAAAGTGCCACTACAGTGGCCGTCGCAAATCGGGCAAACCTCTTGCATTTACCTTGAACAAAATTTGAGATTCTCTGCAGCATGATGTTTTTCTCCATTCCTAAATTCTTAATAGGTGCCGGTACGCGCGATCACCTAGTGCCGTCCACCGCCATGGGAACCGCCTCCATGGAAGCCGCCACCTCCAAAGCTCGAGTGCCCGCGGGAGGAAAAACCTCGGACATCTCCGCCGTGACTAAAGCCACCGAACGCGCCGGAGTGCGCTCCTGATTGAGCGCGATATCCCGAACCACCGTGGAACGCGTTGCCGTGGCCGAAGTTGCGGTGGTCAAAGCCGCCGTGGCCGAAACCGCCACGATCAAAATGGCCATGATTGAAGACCGTGTGACTATGGGAGATGTAAATGTTGTGGTTGAACATCGGCCCATGGCCACGCCAGTCGTATCCCCAATGACCCCAGCCCCACCCAAAACCTCCGAAGTATCCGATTCCAAATCCAATACCGAACGAGAGTCCGACGCCGCCCCAAAAAATCCCAGGCACCGGATACCAGCCTGGGTACGCGATGATAGGCGCACCGTATACCAGCCAAGGATCATAGGCTGGGACGTAGACCACCTCCGGATTAGCCGGTTCGACAATGATTGTGTTTCCTTGCGTCGTTACCTGCTCCTGTTCGTTGCTGTCCAGATGGCCGGCCTTGCGAGCCTGCTGACGCATCTCCTGGACAGCATTGGTCACATCTTGCGGCTCGTTGGCATACGCCTCGCCCAGTGACGAAGTCCAAGACAAGTTTTTGTCCATGTTCTCAAGCACGGAGGGAAACTGGGCGAGGGCTTTTACGCTCGGATCCCAGTCCTGTTTGTCGACTTCTTTGGCCAGCTCTTGGCCCTTGAGGTTGGAATGGCGTTGCATCCAACGGTCCGCCTCGACGATTTCGGTTGGATACGTGGAAGCCGCAAGGATCTGTGCAACGAGAGCGTCCGGGTACAAGGCGATTGGTGCGACGAGTTGCTGCAACTCTGTGGGGGACGGTTTGACCGGCGAAGCGGGTGACTGTTCGTCGGATTGGCCTCGCGGACCGTAGGACTCTGCTTGCGCAGTGAATTGCAGGAGTAAACAGCAGAGCAATACGGCTAAAACCTGTTTCGACAATTTCATGCTCATGGCCAATTCTCCAGTACTAATTGAGACCATCCATTTGTATTCTTGAATCTCCCTGGCCCCGCAGCGTTCCTGGCGGGATGTCATTGCGGCGGGCCAAGTCCTCCAATGCGTCGAGCTCAGTTTGCGTTTCGCTCACGCGTTGTTGAAGGATTTCGATGCCGGCTTCGGGAGTAATGCCGATGTCCCCTTCATCGAGATTTACGCCGCCCGTTGTTTTCCGGAGGCTTCGCGCATCTTCAAGCGCCTGACGGTATTCACCAAGCTGAGCCCGTCTGCCTTCGAGCTCATCGCACAGTTTCGCGGCCTGCTCGGCATACCACGCCGGGTCCTGGGTTCTCACGTACGGTCCAGGCGCAGATGCCGACGTTGGCCTTTCCTCGTCAATTCGGCCCACGATGGAAATCAGGCCGGGGACATGGAGTCTTTCGAGGTCGTCGTTGGTCCAAACCACCGTGTTCTGGCTGTCCGTTCCTGCGCGCGGCTGGTTTGCCGCGCGCACAGGGATGGCCAGGGTACTCAGGGTCATTGAGATAGCGACTGACAAGGTCAGATAGCGATTCATCTCGCTCCCCTTAGTGTTTCTTCGACGGGGCGGGAGGAAAATGCTGGAACATTTTGTTCACGCCTTTGTCGAGGTTCTTTGTGTTCTTGTCTGCCTTATCGGAAAGCGTATCGCTCGATGAGCTTCGCCAGATCAATTTCTCTGTTTTCGCGTCGAAGAGATCGACCACCAGAGTCCCGACTGTGTACGTCTCGGTTGTCGTGGTTGCGTCGCCAAATCCACCGCCGAATCCTCCCCAGCGGCGACCTCCTCCGAACCCGTTATAGAACGTGTCCAAGGTTTGTTGATTCTGAGTCGTCTCGATGGCAAAGACCTCGACGTCGCCCCCCGAAGGAACCAGCGTCCAGCCTTTAGCGGCGAAAGTGCTGTTTACGGCGTTCTTGATCCGGTCGACCAGGAGCGGGTCCTTCGTTTGGACCTTTTCCCACGAGTAGGTCTTGTATTGCCCGAAATTTGCGCTGTGATCGTAATCGGTCTTCACTTGCTGAGCTGACGACTTTCCCGCGAACAAAAACATCATCCCAATCAAAACAAACACGACTCTTTGCATTTTCATAACTCCTCCTTTTTTTGATTTCCGACAAAACGTCCTGCGATAATGAGCGGCTTGATTGCACTCAGGCAGTTGCCACTGTGATTTTTCTCCATGTTTCCTGTCGCCACGAAAAGCTTCGGTGCCTCGGGCGACACAACGGGAAAGGGCAACACGACTGCCAAAGAGTTTTGTCCGTAAGTGACTGAAAACAGAAGGCGCCTACCACGGTAGCGCAACGTGGGATGCCAGCCCGTCAGACACGATGTCCCAATACCGACAGGCTGAGCAAGGTTATTGTTTGATTTTGTATCGAAACTGCGTCGAGTTAGGTCGACTCTAACTGTGAGTGCCAGAGCGTGTGACGCGAATGCTTGGACAAGGTCAATCGCAGGGTCGATCACCGCATCCTTACAGCTCTGCTACGCGGGAATCGGTTCCCTGTTGGAACGTGAGATGCCCAGCTTTTGCATGCGGAAGTAAAGCGTAGACCTTTTGATTCCCAATCGCGCAGCAGCCCCGTTTGGACCGGCGACAACCCACCGGGTTTGCTCAAGAATCTTGCGTATGTGATTTCGCTCCGCTTCCTCCAGGGTAATTGCCTCCATGGATTCTGTTTCGGCGGCAGCCTTCAGGCTCGCGAGAGGTGGGCGTAAGACGCTCCCGGAGCTGAGGATTACGCTTCGCTCGATGAAATTCTGAAGCTCGCGAATGTTCCCGGGCCACTGGTATGAGGTGAGTGCAGACATCGTTTCCGGAGGAATGTGTTCGATTTGCTTGCCCATCCGGCGAGCATAAATTTCGACAAAGTGTTCCACCAAGGCCGAAATGTCTTCGCGACGCGCCCGCAGCGGTGGCAGCGGAATCGGGAATACATTCAGACGGTAGTAGAGGTCGCTGCGAAATTCGTTCCGCTTCACCATACCAGCCAAATTTCGATTGGTCGCAGCTACCAGGCGAATGTTCACTTGCTGAGTCCGAGTGCTGCCCAGGCGCTCGAATTCCTGCTCCTGCAGGACGCGTAGAAGTTTGGGCTGCAGTCCGGGCGGAATATCTCCCACCTCGTCCAGGAAGAGCGTTCCCTTGTCAGCCATTTCGAAGCGACCGATCTTTTGCGCGATAGCCCCGGTAAAAGCGCCTCTCTCATGGCCAAAAAGCTCGCTTTCCAGTAGATCGAATGGAATGGCAGCGCAATTCAATTTGATGAATGGGCGTCCGCACCGCGCGCTGAGATTGTGAATCGCGCGCGCGATCAGTTCCTTGCCGGTGCCAGTTTCTCCCTGGATAAGAACGGTGGAATCCGTAGGCGCGACCTGCTCAACTTGTTCGAGCACTGATTCCAAAGCCGGGCTGTTGCCTATGATCTGCTCGAATCTGCGCAGATTACGGTCCTGGTCGACGGACCCGAATGTTGCGACTGCTCCCACGAAGGACCTCCTGGCGCTGGCGTGCGCGGTTCCTTATACAGCTCAACTCTGCAGAGCCCCTCGAACACTTTCAAGCAGGGCTTCGTCGTCGAACGGCTTTGCCAGGAACTCCACTGCGCCTGCTCGCAGCGCCTGCATCCGCAATTTTGCGTCGCCATGTGCCGTGATAAAGATGGTCGGAATCCTGCAATGCTCAGCGTTCAGCTGCGCCTGTAGCTCGAGACCGGACATTCCCGGCATTCTGATATCCGCGATTAGACATGCGGTTTGGCGCTGTTGGCCGGACTTCAGGAATTCCTCCGCCGAGGCAAAAGCCTGTGCCGGCAAGCCAACCGCCTTCAGTAAGCCCTGCAGCGCGCTGCGCATCGAATCATCATCATCAACAATCGCTACCAGTTTGGTTTTTGTCTGAATGTCCATAGCAGAAACCTAGCAGCCTGGCCAAAAGGGCGCAATTATACTTTGGTATAAGAGCGCAAATACCCTCCTGTTAGAGAGGCGACTACAACTGTTGGAGGCTTGACAAAGCAGCAGTTAAAGCGGCAGCATGTCGTACAACGGCGGCGACATTTGATTAGTCCGTGCCGGGCGCAATCTCCAGCTTCGCCGCCATTTTTACTAATTCCGCCAACGATTCAGCCTTCATCTTCCGCATTGCATGGCCGCGATGGATCTTCACGGTGATTTCGCTGGTCCCCAGGTCAAAAGCTATTTGCTTATTGAGCATTCCCGAAACTACCAGGGCCATAACCTCACGCTCGCGTGCAGTCAGAGTCGCGTAGCGCTTTCGCAACTCGGCAAGCTTAACCCGCTGTTGACGCGCTATCCGGTCGCGATCCAAAGCCTGGTGGATCGCATCCACCAAGTTCTGGTCCCGGAAAGGCTTGGTCAAAAACTCCACGGCGCCCGATTTCATGGCCTTCACCGTCATCGGAATATCTCCGTGCCCGGTGATAAAGATGATAGGGATTGGGATGCCCGCGTCGGTCAATTGGCGCTGAAAGTCCAGACCGTTGACCCCAGGAAGGCTCACGTCTAACACAAGGCAACTTGGCCCGTCTGGCCGGTTCCTGCGCAGGAACTCTTCCGCCGAACTGAAGGACTCGCACCGCAAGCCGACCGACTTCAACAGGCCTTGGATGGAAGCACGCACACCGTCATCGTCATCAATGACGAACACCGTAGGAGCGCCCGCGGGCGTCATTCACGCGCCTCCGGCCTTGGTGGGTAGACTGAAACAAAAGCTTGCGCCGCACGGAGAGTTGTCGGCAGCCCACAAGCGGCCGCCATGCGATTCAACGATCGAGCGGCTGATGGACAAGCCCATGCCGGTCCCTTGGGGCTTTGTCGTAAAGAACGCCTTGAAGATCTGGTCCGCCTGCTGCACGGGCAGACCCACGCCGGTATCGCTGACGGACACCAGAATTCGGTCATCCTCCGCTTTCTGCGACTTGATGGCGAGCTCGCGCGCCCCATCCACATCCTTCATTGCATCGATGCCGTTCACGATGAGGTTCATCATGACCTGGTCCAATTGAACCCGATCTCCCATGACCTGGTGAAGATCCGCTGCCAGCTCCGTCCGGACTGATATGTTGTATCGCGTTGCCTCGCTACGCAGGAGGATAATCATCTCTCGAATGACTTCGTTTACATCGACCAACTCCCGTTCCGGAGTACCCTTCTTGAAGAGGAGCCGGATTCGCTTGATGATTTCCGCCGCACGCGTTCCGTCTTTGACGATTCTCATGGCAGCCGCGCGCGCCTCTTCGAGATTTGGGGTCTCGGCGGCGAGCCAGCGGACGCAGGTATTGGCGTTGGTGACGGCAGCAGCAATAGGTTGATTCACTTCGTGCGCCAACGAAGCGGTCAACTCGCCCATCGTGGTTACCCGGTTCACTCGCGCGAGGTCCGCATGCGCATGACGTAATCTCTCGCGCTCTTCCTCTGCCCGCTTACGCTCGGTGACGTCGATCATGGTACCCACGAATTGCACCACATCCCCGGACGCGTTCAAAACAGGATGGCCGACGGTGTGAGTGTATTTGACAGTGCCGTCCGGAAGAAGAATTCGGAGTTCCACTTCGTAATCCGCCTTTTCACCGATTGCTCGATCGGCTGTCTCTCGCCACTTGGCTCGATCCTCCGGATGCATGCGCTGCAGCCGTTTTTCCCAAGCCGACAGGCCCTCTTTTGGATCAAAGCCATATATGCGATACCATTCCTCGGAGAGATGCAAGGCGTCTTTTCCTGCTACCCGCCAGGCCCAACTCCCCGTATGCGTGAGCCTCTGCGCTTCTGCCAGATAACTCTCGCTCCGCCGCAACGCTTCTTCCGCCTGCTTTGCTGCGGTGACGTCCATCACCGCTCCAACAAACTCGACGCTGCCCGATACATCGTTCAAGGCATGAGCCACAACGTGGACATATTTGACGGAGCCATCCGGCATGAGCAAGCGATGTTCAAAATCAAAATCCTTACCATCCTGCGCCGCGCGCTCGATGGTCTGTTGCACGAGGGCTGCCTCTTCCGGATGAAACCGTTGGAGAATAAGTTCCACGGTTGGTTTCGTCGTTCGATCGTATTGGAAAATTCGAAAGGATTCTTCAGACCAGATGATGTCGCCGGTGGAAACCCTCCAGCCAAAACTGCCTGTGTGGCTTAATCGTTGTGCTTCCGATAAATACGCCTCGCTTTGCTGCAGCTTCTCTTCCTGTACTTCCAAGGTCTGGGTAGCGAATCGCCTATCAACCAAGGACGTCAGCAGAGCCAGCCCGAGGACGATAAACGTGGCGGTGGCAATTCCGGCGGTACCAAGTGTGGAGATGCTTACGGCATGAGACAGGTCCGTCGGCATGCCGGACGGGGTGAAACTGGCGGCGGCCATGCCGGTGTAATGCATGACGGGGATCGCGGCACCCATCACGACGGCTCCGGCTAACTTTTCCCAGCCGATCCCCGTTTTCCCCTCTCGGAAGTGAAAGGTAATCCAAAGCGCAGCGAGAGAAATCAGAACCGCGAACACGACGGACAGGATGACGAGAAAGGAAGTAAAGTGGCATATAGCCGGTAAACGCATGGCGGCCATGCCGATATAATGCATGCTTGCAATACCCGCGCCAATCAGGACACTTCCGGCGAGCGCTCGGAACCAACCCATTTTCTGCCCGCTCACCACGCCCAGCGCAACGACCGAAGCGAGAATGGCCGCAAACAGTGACAGCAGAACGGTCGGCCAATGGTAGGCCACGGGAATCGGCAGGATGAACGCCAGCATCCCAATGTAGTGCATGGACCAAATGCCAGTCCCCATCGCACCAGCCCCGCCCAGTAGCCAAACCGCGCGCGTCCAACCGCCCGCGGCAGTTACACGACCTGCAAGATCCAGAGCAGCGTACGACGCAAACATGGCGATCAGCACCGAAAGCGCCACGAGCGCGTAGTTGTATGAGCCGATCAGGTTCACGGCAGCCATGTGAGTCCATCCGGTCGCCACGCGGGACAGGTGCGCCGCGCTTCAATCAAAAATTAACCGTCTCCCTAGCACCAGCGCCAATTCTTGCCGGGTTCGGGGGCTCATTTCTTTGCCTCGACTTTGGTGGGTAGAGTGAAGCAAAAGCTTGCGCCGCGCGAAGAGTTCTCCGCAGCCCACAAGCGGCCCTCATGCGATTCAACGATCGAGCGGCTGATCGACAGTCCCATACCCGTGCCGTGAGGCTTGGTGGTAAAGAACGCCTTGAAGATTTGATCTGCCTGCTGCACGGGCAGCCCCTCGCCAGTATCGCTGACGGTCACCAGAACATGCTCGTTTTCCGCTCGCTGTGACTTGATCACCAGCTCCCGCTTCCCATCCACATCCTTCATCGCTTCGATGCTATTGAGCATGAGGTTCATGAGCACCTGCTGCAACTGCACGCGATCGCCCATGATCTGCGGAAGATCCGCCACCAGATCCGTCCGGACTAATATGTTGTGTCGCGTCACGTCGCTGCGCAAGAGGACGACCATCTCTCGAACCACTTCGTTTACATCAACCACCTCCCGCTGCGGAATGCCCTTCTTGAAGAGCAGGCGGATTCGGGTGATGATTTCCGCTGCGCGCGTTGAGTCTTTCACGATTCTCGACGCAGCCTCGCGCGCCTCTTCTACATCGGGGCGATCACGCGTTAGCCAACGCAAACAGGTATTGGCGTTGGTGACGGCGGCGGCAATCGGTTGATTCACTTCATGCGCCAAAGAGGCCGTCAGCTCCCCCATGGTAGTCACTCGGCTGACGCGTGCCAGATCCGCCTGCGCCTGGCGCATCGCCTCTTCCGCATGCCTGCGCTCAAGGCTCTCGGCTTCCAATGCCTCGTGGCTTGTCTGGAGCTCTTGAACTGTTCCTTTCAGGTCATCGCGCGCACGTCTCAGCGATTCTGTAGCGCTCCTTTGCGCGGCGCTCAGCGATCCAACAAACAGGGCTGACACGGCAAAGATGACAAGCCGTGGTATCTCGCCAGGCTTTGCAACCAACGAATAAATCGGGGGCAGGAAGTAATAATAGAAACCGAGACTCGAGAGGGTTGTCGCGAGCAATCCCGGCCCAACTCCACCGAACCAGGCAGTAATCATGACGGCGCAAAAAAACAGTGATACGGGCGCAGTTTCCAAATGCAAAAGCGGCCACCGCGAAATGATCAGCGCTGCGGCAACCGATAGAACTGCAATCCCATAGCTCCAAATCGCACGCGCCTTGGGCCACAGAAGAGGATTCGACATGGACATGCTGCTACTCCAGCACTACAGCGATAATGCTGCCCATCGCTGCATTCGTAAAGCTCGGTATTCGCTTCCGCCTCGGGAGTCCGACTCAGCTGATGCAATACGCGACTTCAAGTAAGCGAGACGCGATTCTGGGCCCGCGCAACGACATTTTGCAACAAGTTGTTTTATCGGCGTTTGTTTCCAGGTCACAAACAATCCTTCCGTAGAGTGCTGATGCCTGAGTTTGTTACAGTCAACTCTCTGCTTTGGGCCTCGGTTGGGCTAGGTGGCACCCCTTGCGCGTCCGGCCGAATAGATAGACTGTCAACATCCCGACAGATTCGCGTGACGACCTGCGCTGCCCAAAATCCATTGAATCGACCCATCTCCCATTCTGTCAGCCACTTCCAAGCCGTTGTCGTCACCTGCAGCCTCTGGCGCGCCTATTGCTTTGTTCAGGGTTGTCCGCCGTTTCAGCAAAGGGCGAGGAGGTAGAGAATTATGGAGGTCTTTAGTGCTAGTGATGTAGGCCAAGACTCCGACGGCGCGTTTGTGGCTGCCGCAAAGCGCGGGGATACGCATGCCTTCGAGAAATTGGTTCTTCGTTACAAACGGAGAATTTTTGCCATGGCGCTGCGGATAACGAATAACCGCGAGGACGCAGAAGATGTTGTGCAGGACAGTTTTCACAAGGTTTTCCTCCACCTCGGCGACTTTCAAGAAAAGTCGCAGTTTTCTACTTGGCTGACACGCATCGCCATGAATCAAGCCTTCATGTTGCTGCGGCGAAGGCGGGGAGTTCTCGAAGTCTTGCCGGAGAACACAGACGATGCACCGGAGTCGGCCTCGACGGCATTCGTTGACCAGCGTCCAAGTCCCGAAGAGTCTTGCTGGCGGCGCGAGCGTACGGAACTCTTGACCGAAGCGATCAACCGCTTAGGCCCAAAGATTCGAAGAACGATTTTGCTTCGCAGCATCGAAGAACGTTCTCTCGAAGAAACGGCTGAAATTCTGGGTACCTCAATCGGCGTCGTCAAATCACGTCTCTTTCAAGGCCGTCGGAGACTACGTGGGACCCTAAATCCCGGACTCTTCGGCGGAGTCTACGCGGCCGGGCGTGCGGAAGCACAGCGCTGTTGACATATGAATCGAATCATTCGCGAAGCGGTCGGGCAGGTACGGCTTTCGGGATTTAGGGTTGATAAAAGCATATTCCCCCCCACGCACTCGGTGATCGCGTTCAGATCCTGTCGATTTGTCGCCGCTATTCAGCTCGAGGCGTCGAAGAGTCTCGTATTACCCAGGAAGAAGTAGATTCCCGTAGCACAAATCCTTTCACCGCGATGCTACCAGCTCGGGCACCCGAGAAAGCTTTTCGTACTCTTCGTCAGCTAAGCGCAGGGAAGACGCCGCGACGTTCTGCGCGAGATGTTCGATCGAGGAAGTCCCTGGGATGGGCAGCATAATGGGAGCTCGCCGCAGCAGCCAAGCCAGCGCTACCTGCGTGGGGCTCGCTCGGTGTGCTTGCGCGATTTGGTTCAGCACGTCGCCGGCAACTTTGCCTGCTCCCAGTGGGAACCACGGAATAAAGGCAATTCCAGTTCGCTCACAATAGTCCGCCACGTAGTCCCACTCGCGGTCGGCAAAGCTATAGCGGTTCTGCACGCTAACGATAGGGACAATTCTGCGCGCTCGCACGATGTGCTCTAGCGTGACGTTGGACAACCCGACCAGGCGAATCTTGCCTTCGTTTCGAAGTTGCGCCAGAGTCTCCACTGAGGCCTCAAACGGGACGACGGGGTCCGGAATATGCAGTTGATAAACGTCGATGCGGTCCAGGCGTAGCCTCTTGAGGCTTCCCTCAACCGCCGTGCGAAGGTGCGAGGGAGTTGCATCGTGAGTCCACTGATTCGGGCCGGGACGGTTCCAACCTCCCTTGGTGGCAATCACAAGGCCAGCTGGATAAGGAAACAACGCTTCGGCAATCAGTTCTTCGCTTATGTGTGGACCGTAGGAATCCGCGGTATCAATGAAATTGATATCAAGCTCCACGGCCCGGCAAAGAAGCGCTAACGCCCCTTTGCGATCTTTTGGCGGTCCCCAGATGCCTTCGCCGGTAAGGCGCATCGCCCCAAAGCCGAGACGATGCACGGAAATTTCCCCGCCCAGCGAAACATTTCCAGCCGCACTTGCAGAAAGTTCTTTCTCGTTCACGATTGACCTCCAAAAATTCTTCTTTCGACGCTATCCCACGATGATACGTTCTCGAAAATCGCTACGCCCTGATTTGGACTGAGGAGCTCAGTCCTCACGCCATGAAACAGAGACGGGGAATACAGCTCCAATACCGAATCTCATGCCAACGATTTTCCTGCCTCGCCTCGAATGCCTACAGAGGGAATAAAAATCAACTCTCCCCTGCATAAGGGTGCCGACTTAAGTCCACCCCTTGTTGGCAGAACCCAAATGACCTTGCCTTTCCATTTGCAGGATCACGGCTGAGAAATCTTGCTCTTGTCCTTGCTCCGATTGTCTTGCATTAACCTCAAAAGCAGCTCCGGTTGCGGGCATTCTCACTCCAACAGCGGCTGCCAGATTGAGAATCAGCCCGAAATCCTTGTTCATCAGCCGAAGCGGAAATTGCGGGCTGTAGTCGCTCTTCATCGCTCTTTCCAGTTTGCCCACGTGCGCAGGTGCGACCACCGCAGTCTGGGACAACACGTCCAGCAAGCGATTGCGATCGAGACCGGCCTTCTCACCGAGTGCAACGGCTTCAGCAATGGCTTGCATTCCGATTCCCAGTAAGGTGTTCACGACAAGCTTCATCGTCGCTCCGGAACCACTCGGCCCGAGATAAAAATACTTTCTGGCGATTACGCGAAAGATCGACTCGGCGTCGTCGAAGCGCTCCTTGTCTCCACCCCCGAACAGGGTCAGCAGCCCCTTTTCCGCGATCGGAGTACTCCCCGATATAGTCACATCGAGGACCTCAACTCCACGCTCTGAACCTAGTCTCGAGAGTTCCTGCGAGGTCTCGGGGTATACCGTGCTCAGGTCGATGACCAGCGAGCCGCGATGCGTGTTGGCGAACGCTCCGTCAGGTCCTCGATAAATGTCCATGACCGCTTCATCGCTCGGTAGGCACGACAAAACGACATTGCAACTGGAGGAAAGTTCCGAAACGCTCTGCGCGACGGTACCGCCATATTGAATTAGCTCCCCCGCCTTGCTTGGGTCCCGATCGTAAGCGCTCAGCTTGAAGCCGGATTCAAGCAACCTCCGCGCGATCGGCCGGCCCATGTAGCCGATCCCAACAAATCCGAGCTTATCGTTTTCCTGTGTGATTGGTTTCATGTTTGATCGCCCTTAGGCTGAGTTGCGATTTC
>Ga0307475_10000341_pt1 | contig 28178 bp, 23 predicted proteins | sample atmos_gasesECM1C_FD_203317 | JGI IMG/M metagenome (GOLD analysis project Ga0307475, IMG submission 203317) | Hardwood forest soil microbial communities from Morgan-Monroe State Forest, Indiana, United States - atmos_gasesECM1C_515 | ecosystem: Environmental > Terrestrial > Soil > Temperate... | reverse complement strand
ACGGTAGATTTTGGCGCGTGCGGACCAGCGCGCATGGAAGTCCGGGCCGACTTCCTCGGCCGCGGAGATGCGAATCGTGGGCGGCAGAAGCGCATTCAAAGCACGTTGAAACTCACCTGCGGACAGAACTGATTGCGTGCGGAAGCTGCCAACTTGCCCTAGGGCGTGCACGCCGGCGTCGGTGCGTCCCGCGCCATGCAACTGCACGTTTTCCTGCGTAATGCGCCGCAGCACGTTCACGATTTCGCCCTGAATCGTGGGTTTGTTCGCTTGAATCTGCCAGCCGTGAAAATCCGTGCCGTCGTAGGCGATGGTGAGCTTGAAATAGCGCATGGGAGCGAGGAATTATCGATTATGCGTTGAGGAGAGTCCAGTGGAGCACCCGCCTCAAGAGGGAGTGTCGATTCACGAGGCGGAGCGGACGTAGCGGCTTCCCGGCTTGACGGCGGCGCTGCCATCGCGGCACAGCGGGCATTCGTCGGCTTCGTAGCTGGCGATTGGCAAATCCAGCAGGGCGCTGGCTTCCACGGGAAAGTCGATTTTGCCGCCGCTGCGATCGATAAGAGCGCCGGCAGCGACTACGCGCCCACCTGCTTCCTCGACCACCTGAATCGTCTCCAGCGTGGAGCCGCCCGTGGTCCACACGTCTTCAATCACCAAGACGTGTTGGTCGGGGCGCAGCGCAAATCCGCGGCGCAAGCACATGATCCCAGTAGAGTCGCGTTCGGCAAAAACGGCGGGAACCCCACCTCCGGCCCCGGACTTTGGTTCGGGCAACGCGCGCGCGACTTCCTGACCGATGATGATGCCGCCTAATGCAGGAGACACCACTGCTTCGATGGAGGCGTCAGAAAAAAGCGCGGCCAGCGCGCGTCCCAGTTTTTCCGCATAGCGGGGATATTGCAAGACGAGCGCGCATTGCACGTAGGTGCCGCTGTGCAGGCCGCTGGAGAGCTCAAAATGTCCGTGCCGGATGGCGCCGGAGGCCTCGAACATGCGCAGCAATTCTTCGTCTTGCAGCATAAGTCCTCGGCATCCGCACGAAGCTGCCAGGCTGACGACAGGCGCCTGTAAACGTCGAACCGTCAGCAGCGTAGCCGCGGCTAGGCGCGTTGTCAACCGATGCAGGCGCCTGCTAGACTGCCAGATTCGCACGGCCGGCCACGATTACCCAGCGCAGCCTGCATTTGACGATTGGCTGAAACAAATTGTGTCTGCTGAACGTTGTACAGGTGAGCGCAAATCAAAGAGTTGGGTGAAAATCACTAATCGAGGGGTGAAGAACACGATGAACGTGAAATGGATGGCCGCGAAGCGGTCGACGATCTGGGCGTCTGTCTCGGGGGCTGCACGCCAAAAGGCCGTGAAACACTTAGAACAACTAGCTCGCCCAACGCTGGCGTCGTTCCTGGCAGTAATGCTCGCCGGGGGACCTCTGTGGGCTCAGGATCAGCAGCAACAACAACCGGCCCCCGCACCGCAAAAGCCCGGGCTTCCGGCACCGCAAGCGACGGGGCCAGACGCGTACAAGCCGGGCCCGACAAATCCCCCGATTCCCGTCTCCCTTGGGCTTTCCAAATATAACTACACCAGGGCGCCGCGTGCGTTCCCCAACCTGATCGCTCCGTACCGCCCGATCCAGGTTCCGGAGCCTGTGCTTACAAACTCACCGCGCGTCGACCAACTGATCCATGACGGCAAGTTGGAACTAACTTTGCAGGACGCGGTGGAACTGGCCCTCGAGAACAGTATGGACATTGCGGTGCAGCGCTACAATGTGTGGTTCGCGGACACCGATATTCTCGCCACGAAAGCGGGCGCATTCCCAGGAGGCATTTCCGGCGCGGCGATTCGCTCTTCCAGCGCCAACATACCGGCGCTCAATTTTGATCCAACATTTACGTCACAGTTTTCCTACGATAACCGCACTACGCCGGTGAACAACCCGTTGATCTCTGGAACGAGCACCACAGCGACGGCAGCGTCCCTTTCTTCTCATACGGCAACATACAGCAACAGCGTCACGGAGGGATTCTCGACCGGGACCACGGCGACGCTGGCGTGGAATAACACGCGATCCTCCTCGTCGTCGACGTTTAACTTCTTCAATCCGGACGTATCCTCAGCGCTGGTAGTGACCCTACAGCAGCAATTGCTCAATGGTTTCGGGACTTTTGCGAACCGGCGAAACATCGTGATCGCCAAGAACAACCGGAAACTGGCGGACTATGTCTTTGAGCAGCAGGCGATTACCACGGTCACCAACACGATCACGGCATATTGGGAGCTGGTGTTCGCGCGCGGCAACGTTCAGGTGCAACAGCAGGCGGTAGCCGTGTCGCAGAGATTATATAGCGACAACAAGAAGCAATTGGAGATTGGTACCCTGGCTCCCCTCGAGGTGACGCGCGCGGAAGCGGCGGCCGCGACTGACCAGCAGAACCTGATCATCGCGCAAACGGTGAAGCTGCAAGATGAGCAGATCCTGAAAAATTTCATCAGCAAGGATCCATTGGCGGCAAATTTGATCAACGTCGAGATCATTCCTGTAGACAAGGCTACGCCGCCGGAATCCACCGAAGCGGGCTCCTTTGAGGAGTCCATCAAGGAAGCGTTTCAGAAACGGCCGGAGCTTCTCGAGCAGCAAATCAATATAACGAATGCGGGAATCGACGTGCGGGCGACGGGGATTGCACTGCGTCCGACCGCTGGGCTGTTTGCGCAATACACCAGCCAGGGACTCGCCGGAGTTTCTCCAATAACCGGAACTCCCACCAGGGTTGCGGGCGCCCAGATCGTGGACGCCAATGGCAATCCGATCGCGGGTTTTTTTGAGCCGGCGGCTGCCACGCTGGTGACAGGAAAAACCGAGCAGGGATTTACGACCGCGCAGAACCAGATATTCCATAACCAGTTCCCGGACTATCTGGTGGGCGTGAACGTGCAAATTCCGATTCGGAATCGCGCCGCGCAATCGACCAATCAGCGGTCGATTCTGCAATTAAGGCAGATCGAGGCGCAGATGCAGCAGCTCAAAAACGCCGCAGTGGTCGACGTTCGCAATACCTACATTGCCCTGGAGCAAGGCCGCGTGCAGGTCGCGACCGCCAGTGAAGCTCGGAAGCTCCAACAGCAAACATTTGATGCCGAGCAGAAGAAGTATCAGCTAGGGGCCTCCACGGTATACAACGTGATCTTGACCCAGCGTGACTTGGTGAACGCGCAAGGCCAGGAGTTACGAGCCTTGGCCAATCTTCTCGAATTCAAGGCTCAGTACGAACGGGCGGTAGCCCGCACGCTCGATGTGAATCGCGTGACCATCGCCGACGCCAAGCACGGCGAAGTGGAGAGGGACACGTTGATTCCCGGCACGCTGCACGGCAAGGTGGTCGGTACTGAAAACCTGTTGAATCTGTTACCGGACGGCAACGGCCAGAAATAGGCGCCATTTTCATCACCAATTGGTGGAATAGCCGTCGCGACTAAGGCTCCGGAGCGCTTGCTCGGCCGCTATCTTTCGCATAGCATGAAAGTAGCGGCTGCTGCAGAGTACGGGAGCGCTTGCTCATGAGCGATCATTCCAAGGAAACAACGCAAACCGTAACTCCTGCCGAGCCGACATCTCCGCACCGCAAGCCTTCCGCTAAAGAGAAATCCTGGGAAGAAAATACGCTGCGGCCTACGCTGGAGAAAAATCCCGAGCGCCAGGCGGAGTTCACCACCGTTTCCGGCTTTCCGATTCAGCGCCTGTACACTCCGGCCGATTTGTCTGGCTGGGATCCTGATCGTGATCTCGGGTATCCGGGCGAGCCTCCTTACACGCGCGGAATTCATTCCACGATGCACCGCGGGCGTTTGTGGACCATGCGGCAATTCGCGGGCTTTGGGGCCGCGGAGGACACCAATCAGCGCTTCCGGTATCTGCTTGCGCAGGGACAGACCGGATTGTCGACCGCGTTCGACTTGCCGACGTTGATGGGGTACGACTCCGATCATCCGCTTTCCGAAGGCGAAGTCGGAAAATGTGGAGTGGCAATCAGTTCGCTGGCGGACATGGAAGTACTGTTCGACAAAATTCCGCTCGCTAGCGTCACCACTTCGATGACCATCAATTCGCCGGCGGCGGTGATTTGGGCCATGTACTTGGCTGTGGCGGAAAAACAAGGCGCGGACTGGAAGAAAATTTCGGGCACGCTGCAAAACGACATCCTGAAGGAATATATCGCGCAGAAGGAATACATCTATCCGCCGGAACCGTCGATGCGGCTGGTGATCGACACGTTCGAGTTTGGCGTCAAGAACACCCCAAAATTCAATACCATTTCCATTAGCGGCTATCATATTCGCGAAGCGGGCTCGACGGCGATTCAGGAATTGGCGTTCACCCTGCGCGACGGGCTGGAGTACGTGGAATGGGGCATGCGCCGCGGCCTGGAGCTCGATGAGTTCGTGCCGCAGCTTTCGTTTTTCTTCAACGCGCACAACGATTTCTTCGAGGAGATCGCCAAGTACCGGGCGGCGCGGCGCATCTGGCACAAAGCCATGGTGGAGCGCTACAAGTCGCAGAATCCGCGTTCGTGGGCGCTGCGTTTTCACACGCAGACGGCGGGTTGCTCGCTGACCGCGCAGCAACCGTACAACAACGTGGTGCGCACGGCGATTCAGGCGCTGGCGGCGGTGCTCGGCGGAACGCAATCGCTGCACACCAATTCGCTGGATGAAGCGTGGGCGCTGCCTACGGAGTTTGCCGCGACGATCGCGCTGCGCACGCAGCAAATCATCGCGCACGAGACTGGCGTTACCAACACGGTGGACGCGCTCGGCGGGTCGTACTTTGTCGAGACGCTGACCAACGAAGTCGAGCGCGGCGCGTGGGATTACATCGAAAAGATTGACGCGCTTGGCGGCATGGTGGCGGCCATCGAACGCGGATATCCGCAGCGGGAAATTTCCGAGGCTTCCTACCGTTATCAGGTAGCGGTCGACAAGAAGGAGAAGATTATCGTCGGCGTGAATGACTTTGTCACATCGGAAAAGGCGCTCGATACGTTGCAAATTGATGAGAGTGTGGCGCACCGGCAGAGCGAGAGGCTGAGCAAATTGCGCGCCGATCGCTCGAACGATGAAGTCGCGCGGCGGCTTGGCGCGTTGCGCAAGGCTGCGCAAGGCAGCGAGAATCTGATGCCGTACATCTTCGACGCGGTAAAATCCTACGCCACGCTCGGTGAAATCTGCGATGCCATGCGTGAAGTCTTCGGCACCTACGAAGAAATCGCTATTACCTGACCGCCTTCATGTCAGAAAAAAAAATACGAGTTTTGATTGCGAAGCCCGGGCTGGATGGGCACGACCGCGGCGCTAAGATCATCGCGCGGGCGCTGCGCGATGCGGGCATGGAGGTGATCTACACCGGCTTGCGGCAGACACCGGAGATGATTGCTTCGGCGGCCGTGCAAGAAGACGTCGATGTGATTGGCCTATCGATTCTTTCTGGGGCGCACAACACGCTTTGCCCGCAGCTCATGCACCTGCTGCACGACAAAGGCATGAACGACGTAACGGTGGTCCTCGGCGGTATCATCCCCGAAGCGGACATCCCTGCGTTGAAGAAAGCCGGCATCGCCGAGATTTTTCTTCCCGGGACCTCGACGCAAGACATCGTCGAATTCATTCACAAACGCATAGCGCATTAAGGCGGAACGGCTAAACTGCGGCTTGCTACCAGTGTCAGCTCGATGCGACGCCAAAGCGTCAGATCCAGAAGAAGGGCAGTCATCTCTTGCCCCCGTCTTTGCGACGCTGGTCATATTTCTGCCGGGCCCCGCGGTGCAGCAGTTTGACACGCTCCTTTTCTTGCTTTTGCGCTTCGGGATCGACCTTGCGGCGGAGAAATTCCTGCTCGCGCTCGAGTTTGCGCTGATTCTCCAGCCGATTCCGGGCGAGGCGGCCTTCCGCGATGGCCGCTTGCACCGCGCAGCCCGGCTCGGTGGTGTGCCCGCAATTGCCATATTTGCATTGCGCAGCCAGGTCCTCAATGTCGGAAAACGCTTGCTCCACGCCTTCGGCCGCATCCCACAACTGCAATTCGCGCAAGCCCGGCGTATCAATGAGCAGGGCGCCGCCGGGAAGCGCGAACAACTCGCGGCTTGTCGTGGTGTGACGACCGCGGCTGTCGCTCGCGCGCACCATTTGCACCGCCTGCGCGTCGCGCTGCAGGAAGTGATTCACCAGAGTCGACTTCCCTACCCCGGATGAACCTAGCAGCACGATCGTCTGCCCGGGCATAAGAAAACTGTCCAACGCGTCCACACCGTCCCCGGTGCGGGCGCTCACGGAAAAAATCGGAAGGCCGGCGGCGATGCTTTCGACTTCCGCAACGCGAGCAGCGACATCCGCGCAATCGTCCGCTTTATTGAGAACCACGATCGACTTCGCGCCGGACTCAAAGCTTTGCGCCAGATATCGTTCCAGCCGCCGCACATTGAAGTCGCCATCCAGCGCCATAACCAAGAATGCTGTGTCCACGTTCGCGGCAATCACCTGCTCTTCCATGCGCCGTCCGGCAACTTTGCGGACGAACTTGCTGCGCCGCGGCAATACCTTTTGGATTAGCGGCCGCCCGCCACCACTCACAAATTCCGCCGCAACCCAATCCCCGACTGCTGGCCACTCTCCACCCGTTTCCGCCCCTGCGCGCAGCGTTCCCGAAGCCTCCGCCCAGCACTCCGCAAAATCGCCTGCTATACGCCAGAGGCCTCGCTGCTGGGAAATGACCCGCGCAGGCCGCCATTCGAGCTGTTCGCGGCCTTGCCACAGCGCGTCAAAATGCGAATTCCATCCCAATTGCTTCAATGACACTTAATGTTCTCCCGCGGCGCGAAAGAACTGGCGCCCGTCTGTCGAAGACCATTGTGTAAGAATCAGTCTAGAAGGGAAAAACTCAAAATGGGAAGGTGTACTCGCAGTGACTCGGAAACTTGTTGAAGGCACACCATCCCCTCGGGACTTCGACCGAGGTATTCACAGGAGCCTCCTAGAAAGCGATGGTGCGCGTCGCACCGGCAAACTGAATTCTAAAGGCCGCACGCGCAGTCGTCAACAACAGGCCTTGATTCAACGGTTCTTTACAAACAATAAAGGCCGGACGAAAAGCACCCGGCCTAGTTAGGCTTCGGCGCGAACTGTGAAGTTACGGTTTTTCGGGCTTGCCGTGTTCCGGCTTGTTGTTGGAGTGCAGCGCGTTTTCGTGCGGTGCATTGGAGTGCTGCCCGGGCCCGCGATCGATGTGCGGGTTGCCGCGCGCCTCGCCCCCAGGTGCTCTGGAGGGTGAAGCGTTTGGCACCGGCCGCATTTCCTTTGCCGGCCGTGCATTGTTGGAGGGGCCGGAGTTCGGTCTGGAGGCCGCGCTATCGCGATTCGCCGCGTTCGCCGGACGATCATTTCGGCCGACGGTCTTGCTTGCCGGAAATGCATTGACCGGATGATCCCCACGCCGATCCTCCGGACGATTCGCGCGGTGGCCGGATTCTGAACGATTACCATTTTCGGCCCGAGCTGCAACCGCATCCCGTCCGTGGAAGTCACCAGGTCGCCCGCTAGCAGCTACCGCTGGCCGACCGTGATTCACCGACGCCCACTGCGAACGGTCGGCGTGCGCGGTGTGCTCGTGCTCTATCTGCTCTCGCCTAGGTTCGAAGTGGTGCTCGTGCTCCGCAATCCTCTCGCGCTCGCTTTCGCGCGCTTGGATTCCATGCGGCCCGCCATTGAAGCTGACGCGATTGACGTTGGTCACCACGATCGTGCGGTTATATGTGTTGTGAATGACGGTCACGTTGACGTTGGTCACCGCGCGATTGTAGACGAACTCTCTTCCGCGCCACTCTCCGCCCCAGAAACCCACGCCCGTGTATCCGTAGCCATAATTAATGCCGCCATAAAAGCCGACGTGCGGCCCCCAGTAACCTCCATGCCAAACGTACACACCTTCGGCGAAGCCCCAATATCCTGGCGTCCACAAGAAACCCGGCTCCGGGGCCATCACCCACGTTCCTGGCACCCAGTAATAGCCCTCTTCGCCATAAGCCCAATAGCCGGGAGTCCAGATGTACCCTGGGGCGGGGCAAACCGGCTGGGCGTACACCGGCAGCACGGGAGGCCCTATGTGGACCGAAATGCCTACAGCGATTTGTGCGTTTGAACCTGCTGGCATGCCCAGTATCATCGCGGCAAGCAGCAGCAGTCCAAGAAATCTCTGGATTCGCATCACTCTCACCTCTCCGATGCAGAGTTCTTCGTGTCACATTACCTTGCTAAATGCGCAAAATCAGGCCCACTGCGTCTTGCTTGTATAAACACTTTTTTAGCAGAAAATTTGTGTCACCGGGGGTTGGACGCTCAGATGTGCGCCTTATGCGTAACACTCCGGAACGTAGACACTGGCTGGAGCGTATTGAAGGCTCTGTTCGCCTCGCAGTATGACAGCGGAGACCGTATACTGTGACGTTTGCGGCGCGCTGTCGTTCCAGGCGTGCAGTGCTTTGCGCCGCTACTTTCGCGTGAGGTCTGTGAGTGACTGCCTCGATTCTCAAAACGAACGTCAATACGAAGTCGCCCGAATTTGAGAAGAACACCCGCCGGATGATTGACCTCGTCACGCAAATCAAGAACGAAGAAGAGCAGATTGCAGCGGGCGGCGGCGCGAAAGCCGTCGAAGCGCAGCACAAGAAGGGCCGGCTGACTGCGCGCGAACGCGTCGCCAAGTTGATCGATCCCGGCTCGCAATTTTTTGAGCTAGGCGTTTACGCAGCGTACGAAATGTACGAGGAGTGGGGTGGCGCGCCCTCGGCAGGGACTGTTACCGGGCTCGCGCGCGTCTGTGGCCGCACGTTCATGATCATCGCCAACGACGCGACGGTGAAAGCCGGCGCGTTTTTCCCGATGACCGCAAAGAAAGTGATTCGCGCACAAAACATCGCGATCGACAACCACATTCCCACGATTTATCTCGTGGACTCAGCGGGCATTTTTCTTCCTTTGCAGGAAGACGTGTTCCCAGATACGGACGATTTTGGCCGCGTCTTCCGCAACAATGCGGTGATGAGCGCGATGGGCATTCCGCAACTTGCCGCCATCATGGGCATGTGCGTGGCAGGCGGCGCGTATCTGCCGGTGATGTGCGATCACATCCTGATGACCGAAGGCTCCGGGCTGTTTCTTGCCGGGCCGGCCCTGGTGCAAGCGGCCATCGGGCAGAAAACTTCAGCGGAAGATTTGGGCGGAGCGAAAATGCACGCGCAGATCAGCGGCACTGTGGACTTTCGCGAGCCGGACGATGACGCATGCATCGCGCGGATTCGCGCACTGGCGGACAAAATGGGCGCTGCGAACCCGGCCCCGTTCAGTCACGTGGCTCCGCGACAGCCGCTTTATTCCGCCGAGGAGATTTACGGAATTTTCTCCGGCGATCCCGCGAAGCAATATGACATGCGGGAAATCATCGCGCGCATCGTGGACGCCAGCGAGTTCGAGGAATATCGGGCGGAGCATGGCGAGACGGTGCTTTGCGGTTACGCGCGCATCGGCGGCTGGGCCGTCGGGATCGTGGCCAATCAGAAAAAGCATGTACAGACGCTGGCGCGCGGCTCGGACCAGAAGCGCATGGAATTTGGCGGCGTGATTTATACCGAGTCCGCCGAAAAAGCCGCGCGCTTCATTCTGGACTGCAATCAGAACCGCGTCCCGCTGATTTTTCTGCACGACGTGAACGGCTTTATGGTCGGCAAAGACGCGGAGTGGAGCGGCATCATTCGCGCTGGCGCAAAGATGGTGAACGCCGTGGCGAATTCCGTGGTACCGAAAATCACAGTGATTTGCGGCGGAAGCTTTGGCGCCGGTCACTACGCCATGTGCGGGAAGGCGTACGACCCGCGTTTTATTTTTGCCTGGCCCACCGCACGTTACGCGGTGATGAGTGGCGACGCCGCGGCCGGAACGCTGGTCGAGATCAAGCTGAAGCAGCTCGAGCGCGAAGGCAAAAAGGTCGATGAGAAGCAAAAGAAGCAGCTCTACGAATCCGTGCGCGCCACCTACGAGCATCAGACCGACCCACGCTACGCCGCGGCACGCCTATGGGTCGACGCCATCATCGATCCCGCCCACACCCGCGATGCGCTGATTCAAGCTCTGGAGACGGCCGCGCTGAACCCCGAAATTCGCGAGTTTAAGACCGGAGTCCTGCAGACCTAATATGGAAACGGTGAAGCTCATCGAATGCCCACGGGATGCGTGGCAAGGACTTCCAGATTTCATCCCCACCGAGTTCAAAGCAGAGTATTTGAAGGAAGCCGTACTCGCCGGGTTCAAGCACATCGATGCAGTGAGCTTTGTTTCGCCAAAGCATGTGAAACAGATGGCCGACAGCGAAGAGGTAATGGCTAAATTTAACGCTTCCCTTCCCGTCGGAACGAAGCCGCCCGAAATCATCGGGATTGTTGTGAACGAGAAAGGACTCGAGCGGGCCCTGGCGACTACTGGCGTTACTACGATCGGTTATCCGTATTCGATTTCGGCGTATTTTCGGCGAGCGAATGCCAATATGAATCGCGAGGAGTCGCGTGCCCTGGCCGAAACACTCAAGAAAGAGACCGCGGCCACTGATCGTGGCCTAGTTATTTACATCTCCATGGCGTTCGGCAATCCTTATGACGAGCCGTGGGGACCGGAGATCGTGCAGGACACTCTGGAATGGCTGAAGGATGTTAGGGTGCGAACCGTTTCGCTGGCGGATACGGTGGGCACGGCCTCCCCGGAACTGGTGGGCGAGCTATTCCGCCAGGTGAAGGACCACGTCGCGGGAATCGAGCTCGGCGTTCATCTGCACAGCCGGCCGGACAGCGCGGAAGCGAAAATCCTTGCCGCGTACGAAGCGGGATGCCGACGCTTCGACAGCGTGCTCACAGGACTTGGCGGCTGCCCCTTTGCGGGAGACAATCTAGTGGGGAACATCGCCACGGAGCACGTGCTTGCGGCCTTGCGCAAAGCGGGAGCCGATCCGGGTATAGACACCGCGCGGCTCACCAAAGTCCTGGCCATGACCAACGAGATTCGCGCGAAATACGCGCACTTACCAGTTTTGAATTAGCGAGGCTTCTGCCATGCACTCCACACTGATTCTCGAATTCAGCGGCGAAATCGCGAAGATCATGCTGAACCGTCCCGAAAAACGCAACGCCATCAACACACAAATGATTGCGGAGTTCCAGACAGCTCTGGATACCATCGAAAAAAGCCACGCGCGCGTGGCGATCGTCACCGGAGCAGGCACATCGTTTTGCGCCGGAATGGATCTGGACATGCTCGCCGCCATCGCGAAACAGTCTCCCGCGGAAAATCAGGAGGATTCGCGGCGCATCGCCAAAATGCTGCGGCGTCTGTGGAGTTTTCCGCGGCCGATGATCGCAGCCGTGAACGGGCCCGCCTACGCGGGCGGCTGCGGTATCGCGACACTTTGCGATTTCACTCTCGCGGCGCCCGACGCGAAGTTCGGCTACACCGAAGTGAAAATTGGATTCCTGCCCGCCATCGTTTCCGTGTTTCTAACCCGCCAGATTGGCGACAAGCGCTCGCGCGATCTTCTGCTGACCGGACGAATCATCGAAGCGGAGGAGGCAAAAGAATTTGGCATGGTGACGGAAGTGGTTCCCGCCGAGCGATTGCAACAGCGTGCTTTCGAGCTCGCGCACGACTTGATCGCCGCAAGCCCAAGCAGCCTGACACGCGCGAAACACCTGCTAACCTCCGCGGCGGCAGCGGGAGTGGATCACGACCTGGAGCGCGCCATACTGGAAAACGCGCGCATCCGCTGCACGCCCGATTTCAAGGAGGGCGTGGCGTCGTTCCTGGAAAAGCGCAAGCCGGTGTGGCACAGCAAGCCGGAATAGTCGATCTCATGCAAAGCCTCGAGCATCATGACACTACAGTACGAGTGCGTTACGCGGAAACCGACCAGATGGGTGTGGTCTATCACGCGAACTATTTGATTTGGTTTGAGGTGGGTCGCGTGGAGCTGATGCGCGCCCTGGGCATCGAATACAAGCGCATGGAAATAGAAGACGATTGCCATATCGTCGTCGCCGACGTGCGCTGCCGCTACCACGCCCCCGCGCGCTATGACGAAGTACTTCGCGTGCGCACGCGCATCGCGGAGTCTCGAAACCGCACCATTCGATTTTCGTATGAAGTCTTTCGCGACTCCGATCGAGAGCTGCTTGCCGTCGGTGAGACACTGCACGTGATTTGCGGCAGCAACGGCAAGCCCAAGCTTTTGCCGGAAAAATATCGGGCCATTCTGGGGACGGCGTCGCCGGCGGCAAGCCCAATCCGGAGCAATTCATGACGATTGCCCTGAGCGGCAACGACCTCACGTTCGAGCAGTTGTATGCCGTGGCGTTGCGTGCCGAAAAAGTGACGCTATCGCCGGATGCTGTCGAGCGCATGAAGGCGTCGCGGGCGTTGGTCGATCGCGTGGTGGCTTCAGGCGCTACTGCGTACGGAATCAACACCGGATTCGGCAAGCTCGCCTCGGTCCGCATTTCCAGCGAGCAGGTGCGCCAGCTTCAGGTCAACCTCGTGCGCTCGCACGCGTCCGGCGTGGGCCCGCCGCTGACCGAGCTAGAGACGCGCGCGATAATGCTGCTGCGCGCCAACGCTTTGGCCAAGGGCTTGAGCGGCATTCGCCCTGTAGTGGTGGAAACGCTTTGCGCCATGCTGAACTCTGGAGTGCACCCTGTAATTCCGTCGCAAGGTTCCGTGGGCGCATCTGGAGATTTGGCGCCGCTGGCGCATCTCGCGCATGTTGCGATTGGCGAAGGCCTTGCCGTCTATCGTGGTGAAGCGCTGGACGGTGCGGAAGCCATGCGCCGCGCCGGCGTCACACCGGTCGCATTGGAAGCGAAAGAAGGATTGTCGCTGCTCAACGGCACACAAGGGATGCTGGCTCTGCTGAGCCTGGCTCTCCGCGATGCCGACGTGCTGGTGGACACTGCGGACGTGGCCGCGGCGCTTTCGCTCGACGCACTGCGCGGAAGTCCCGGCGCATTCGACGCCCGCATCATGCACGCGCGGCCTTACACGGGCGCCGCAATGACGGCGCGCAACCTCGCGCATTTGAACGAAGGCAGCCAGATTCGCGAGTCGCATCGCTCGGCGGAAAAAGATGCGCGCGTGCAGGATCCCTATAGCTTGCGCTGCACGCCGCAGGTGCACGGCGCAGTACGCGATTCTCTGGCGCAAGCGCGCGAGATGGCGGCGGTGGAGCTGAACAGCGCCACCGACAATCCGCTCGTCTTCGTCGGCGCCGGCAGCGGCGACATCATCAGCGGGGGAAATTTCCACGGTCAGCCGCTGGCGATGGCCGCCGATCAAGTCGCCATCGCGATCGCTACGCTCGGCGGAATTTCCGAGCGGCGCATCGAGCAGATGACCAATCCGCTGACGAGCATGCTGCCGGCGTTTTTGACGCCGGAGCCGGGAATCAACTCCGGCTTCATGATCGCACAGGTAACCGCGGCGGCACTCACCAGCGAGAACAAAGCGCTGGCCGTCCCGCATTCGGTGGACTCGATTTCCACTTCCGGCAACCAAGAGGATTATGTCTCGATGGGGATGAGCGGCGCGCGCCGCCTGGACCGCATGCTGCAGAACCTGCGCCACACCGTCGCCATCGAGCTGCTCTGCGCCTGCCAAGGCATCGATCTGCTGGCACCTTTGCAAACGGGCCCGTTGGCGAAGAAGGCCTATGAAGCAGTGCGCGCAAAGTCCGCCAAGATTGTGCAAGACCGACCCCTCGCACCGGAGATTGAAGCGGTCTCCGCGCTAGTCGCCGCAGGTGTGTTCTCCGCAATTCTCCACTAAGCCTCGACCCGTCTCGATCGCGCTTACTGCGCCAGCGCCGATCGCAAAAACGTCAACATGCGATACCCGGCGATGTGGCTGAAGGGCGGCAGCTCCAGTGAGTAGTGCCCGCAGTGCAGGGCCAACGTGCGTGGATGCGGATTGTAACGCCGCAGCGCCGCAAGCATCTGCTCGGTTAGAGCCGGTAGGAACGTAGGGTCGTACTTGCCGTACACCATGAATGCGTTCTTCCCCGCTCCCAGACCACGCTCCACATAGGGCATGGGGCTGACCGGCGCCCAGTATTCGCGCAGCTCGTCGACCGTGACGTGCTCACGCAAACTCTCCCAGACGTGCATTGTCGTCATGCCCTGGCTGACGACGTCGGCAAAATAAGTTGACACATGGAAGAAACCGCCCGCCCGCACGGCAGGATCGTGCACCAAGGTGATATAGCCGACCGAAGAGCCGATGCTGGTCCCGAGGATGCCCAGGCGGGAAAATCCCTGCTGCTCCAGCCAGCGCAGACAACGCCGCGCGTCTTGCACCGCCTGACGGTTGGCCTGCAACGTGAGCCCGATGTTGGGTCCGACCAGTTGGTCAGCGCGTTCGTGCCCGGGCGCCATGCGGCGATCGTGATACGGCAGGCTCATCTTCAGCGCGCTAATTCCGATGCGCTGCAGCCATTCGCCCAATCCGCTCTGCCCGTGCCACTTGGCGTTCCAATTAGGAAGGATCAGCACCGCCGACCCTCGCGTGCGCGCCGGAAAGAACTGCGCGTGAACCGTGTTGTTTTCCGGCCAGGGCGACTCGATGGAACTGGTAAAGGTCAGAACGTTTTCGGCGTCCAGCCGGTAATCGGTCGCTGGCGAAGTGCCGTACCACTCCTGGCTGTTTTGGATGGCCCGCTGCGCATACTCGCGCAGGAAGTCGGCGGGATTAGGATGCTCGGCCGGCCCGCCGATATGTTCCAACCCCCACGCGAAGGGGCGCACCAGGCGGTTGTCGTCCGTTTTCCAGCGGCGCTGCTCGTAGCGATGAATGCGGCGTGCAAACCAGTTCATAGCGAAAGTGACTGTCAATAGTTTACCGTTTACAGCGTGAAGAGAAAACCTCGACGAGAAACCATGCGTGTTAGGCATCGGACACTGACGACGCGCGCGTTCGTTGAGGGCAGGGGAACGGATGTGGCACATTGCATACAGAGGCTCTGAGCGGCGCAAACCTTGGTCATCGCTTTCATTTTTCTCTTTGGCATCGTGATGGGCAGCTTCCTGAACGTCTGCATCTTGCGGATCCCGGAAGACTTCTCCATCGTTGCGCCGGCTTCGCGGTGTCCGCGGTGCCAAACCCTCATAAATTGGTACGACAACGTGCCGGTAGTCGGTTGGCTTGTGCTACGCGGCAAGTGCCGCGCCTGCGGTGCAGCAATCTCTCCGATGTATCCCCTGGTTGAATTGGTCACCGGTCTTCTCTTCGTCGCCTGTTACCTGGAATTTGGGCTCACGCAAACCGCCGTCAAGTGGCTATTCTTCACCTGCCTGCTTATCGTGCTCGCGGTTACCGACCTGCGCGTACGCCTCCTTCCCGACCTGGTGAACTGGCCCGGCTTCGTCGCCGGACTCTTCTTCTCGGCAATCGTGCCGCCCGACGATCACTCCGCCGTCTTCTTGTACGCCACTCTGTTCCATCGGATGCCGCCTCGACAGGTGCAGGGCCTGTTCGACGCGCTTCTGGGCGCGGCATTCGGCAGCTTCCTTCTCTGGGCCGTGGCGACACTTTACAAGCGGGTTCGCGGCCGCGAGGGCATGGGCATGGGCGACGTCAAAATGATGGCCATGGTGGGCGCGTTTCTCGGCATTCGCGGAGCATTCCTGACCATCCTGCTGGGGACGCTGATGGGAACGCTGGTCGGCGTCACTGTCATCGGTGCGCTCTACGCCGCAGGGTGGCAGCGTCAACTGGCCGAGCGCGCCAGCCGTCGCCTTCTCGGCACCGTCAACTCCCTGCGCTGGGCAATCGCCAGCCGCTATCAACTCCCGCTCGGAACATTCCTGGGAATTGCCGCGCTTCTGGTCGTGTACTTCGGCCCAAAGATGCTGATGCGCTGGTCGCAAATGCTTGGGTGACATGAATACGCTCGTCACTCTCGCGACACTGCAAGCGACCAAGCCGCCGAATCTCTGGGCGTTCGGCGTGGCTGCAGCGGTGGGATTGTCCGCCGTCGCGCTCGTGGTGCTGTACCTGGTGAGGCGCTATTTCCAGAACGCGCGGAGTGCACACAAAGTAGAAGAGCCGCAAGCGCCCCGCACACAAAATCCATCGGCCTTCATGGCTGCCTCCATGCAAGGCGTCATCCAAAAATTGCGCGATCAGGAAAAGGAGCTGGAGCGCCTGCACCGCATCGAGAAGGAACGCGCCGCGCACACCGAGCGCCTCAGCGAAGAAGTCACCCGCAATATGCCCGCTGGCCTGCTGGTCGTCAATGCTACCGGAATTATCTCCAGCGCCAACCCCGCCGCGGAGCAGACGCTTGGCATTCACGGCCTGGGCTACCGGCGCTACAGCGAGGCGCTTGGCGAGTCGACCGAACTCACGCGGCTGATAACGGAGTGCCTGGCCGAAGGCAGGATTTTCCGCCGCGAACAAGTGGAGCACTCCGCTCCTTCCGGCGAGCGCCGGCATCTAGGAGTCACTATCTCCCCGATTCGCAAGGGCAACGAAAAGATCAATGGAGCCCTTTGCCTCCTCAGCGACTTGACCGAACTCGCCGCCCTGCAGCAGCAGATGCAACTCAAGGAAAATCTCGCCGCGCTCGGCGAGCTTTCCGCCGGCATGGCGCACGAATTCAAGAATGCACTGGCCACCATTTCCGGTTACGCGCAGATGATTCGCGCCGAGGAATTGGCGGGAGAAGCTTCCGATTACGCCGATCGTATCCTCGAGCAGGCCCGCAACATCACCCACGTGGTGACCGAATTTCTAAAGTACGCTCGCCCGCTTGACATCGCCAGCGAACCTGTGCAGCTGGAAGCCGTCGTGGAGCGCGTCGTTTCCGACGTTGCAGAGGCGCAACCCGGCGTGCGGTTGCGGTCCGAGGGGGTGTTCGGCAGCGTGCCTGGCGATGAGGGGCTGCTGCGTCAGGCGCTGCTGAATCTGGCGCGCAACGCCGCGGAGGCTTGCGCGGGTGTTGCCGGTGGCGGGCAAGTTCTGTTGAAGGGCGAACTCGTTCGTACCGAAGACGCGGGCTCGCAGCGGATTGCGATCCTTGACAATGGGCCTGGGATCGAGGAAGCCGCGCTAGGCAAGCTCTTTCGTCCTTTCTACACCACCAAAGCGGACGGCACCGGTTTGGGCCTGGCCGTGGTGCAAAAGATCATCGTCCAGCATGGCGGCCACGTGGAGGCCCGCAATCGCGCCGAGGGCGGTGCGGCGTTTATGGTTACGCTACCTCTGTGCGCCGGCGCGCTGGAAGCGGTAGAATTGAAGAAGAAGAGCATAGAGATGTAGTTTCGTTGGAGCTTTTCGGCTCCTTGGGAGGTACGTTTATGGACGCGCGAATCTTACGAATTGGCGCCGCATTTGCCGGCCTGGCTCTGATGGCCCTTACGCTAACAGCTCTCCCATCTCTCGCCCAGCAACAACAGCAGGATTCTCAGCAATCCGCCGGTGACCCGGTAGCGGATGCCGCGCGCAAGGCCCGTGAGCAGAAGAAGAAAGACACCGCCAAGCCGAAGAGGGTCTATACCGATGATGACGTAAACCATCTCGTATCCGGAAGCGCTCCCGCTTCAGGAGATGCGGATGCGTCGGCGACTACAGAAGAAAGCGCCGCCAAGAACCCCGACGCGCAAGGTAAGGGTGCGCAAGGCAAAGATGCGGCCGGAAAGACTACCGAGCCTAAGGAAAGTCCAGAGACCAAGTGGCGCAACCAGTTCAGGGAAGCCTACACCAACCTGTACCGCGCCCAAAAGGAACTCGATGTCCTGCAGCGCGAAGATAACAAGGCACAAGTTCAGTATTACAGCGACCCACAGAAAGCGCTCGCGGAGCAGTACACCCGCAAGGATATCAACGACAAAGATGCCAAGATCGCGGCTAAGAAGAAGGAAATCGACCAACTCAAGCTGCAGATCAGCGGTATGGAAGAGGCGCTGCGCAAGTCCGGTGGCGACCCTGGCTGGGCCACCCCCTGATCTGTAGAAGCCGGGCTTCAGTTTATCCTGAGCCTCGAAGGGCCCTGCCAATTCCTCTCTAACACTAAAAATTAGCAACCGCCAACTGGCGCCTAGCCCTGCACTCTCTCCGCACATCCCTGCGTCGTTCTTCCGGTTCGCTGCTCAAAACATGATAGAAACGAAGGAGATGGAACCGCTCCTTCTTGTCGAAGACAAAAATGAATTGCGCACCATGCTCCGCAAAGCGCTGGAGCGTTCCGGCTACACAGTAGATGAGGCACCGGACGGAACCGCCGCCATCCAGAAGGTGCGCGCGCGCCGCTATCTTCTCGTCATCACAGACCTGAAAATGCCGGGCGCCTCCGGTCTCGACGTTTTGCGCGAAACCAAGCGCGCCGACGCTGCCATTCCCGTGATTCTTCTCACCGCTTTCGGCTCCGTCGAGGAAGCCGTCACGGCCATGAAGGAAGGCGCCTTCGATTTTCTCCAAAAACCGGTCGACCTCGACCATCTCAAACTCCTAGTGCAACGCGCCGCGCGTCAACAGGAAATGCTCCGCGAGAATCTGCTGCTTCGCGAAGAGTACACCGCTCGTTACGGATTTCCCCGCATCGTCGGCGAGCACGCTTCCATTCGCGAAATCAGCCAGCAGGTTCAGCGCATCGCCCCGACCGATTCCACCGCGCTGCTCCTGGGCGAAAGTGGCACCGGCAAGGAGCTCTTCGCCCGCGCCATTCATCATTTGTCCAACCGCCGCGAGCAGCCTTTTGTGGCCCTAAATTGCGCGGCAATTCCCGAAGGACTTGTCGAAAATGAATTGTTCGGTCACGAGCGGGGTGCGTTTACGGGAGCGGGCGCGCGTAAAGTCGGCAAGATCGATCTCGCACACCATGGCACGTTGTTTCTCGACGAAATCGGCGAGCTGCCCTTGGCCATCCAGGCCAAGCTACTGCGCGTATTGGAAGAACGCCGCTTCGAGCGCGTGGGCGGCACACAGTTGATCGAAGTCGACGTGCGCATCGTCGTCGCGACGAATCGCAATCTCCAGAAGCTGATGCAAGAGAAGCTGTTTCGCGAAGATTTGTACTTCCGTATCTCCGCGGTGCCCATTACGATCCCCGCCTTGCGCGACCGTGGAAACGATGTATTGCTGCTGGCCGACTATTTTCTCGACAAATTCAGCCGCGAGTTTGCCAAGCCCGGCCTCGAGCTCTCCTCCGACGCCAAGCAAAGGCTCCTCGAGTATCGCTGGCCCGGAAACGTCCGCGAACTGCAAAACGCTCTGGAGCGCGCCGTCATTCTTGCCGATGGGTTGGCCATCCGCGCCAATGGATTGCAGCTCCCCTCGCCTAAACCGGATCTGGAGAGCTTGCCAGACGGGATGCTGCCGGAGAAATTCAGTTGGGAAGGCTCGCTGGAGGAAGTGACGCAGCGCGCGGCCGGTCACGTCGAGCGCGTTCTGCTAGAAAGCACCCTGCGCGACTGCCAATGGAACAAAACCCGCGCCGCCGAACGCCTCGGAGTTTCACCCAAAACGCTGTTAGCAAAAATTCGTTCCGCCGGCCTGGAAGAGTGACATTGGTGCAGCGCTAAGCCTTGATTCCGGTGTGGAGCGCCACAGAACCCATCGTCCACAGCTGATAGTCCACAGAAGCGAATCCAGCCTTGTGCATGACGGAGGCCAGCTCGTCAGGGTGGAAGAAGCGCGCCACGGAGGCCGGCAAATATTTGTACGCGTTTGGGTTTCCAGAGAGCAATCCCCCAATCTTCGGCAGGACCGTCCGGCAGTACCAACGAAAAAGATCGCCGGCTAAGCCCGGCGGCGGCTCGGTGAATTCCAAAATCGCCAAAGTGCCCCCGTCCTTGAGTACTCGCCGGATTTCCTGTAGGCCCCTCTCGTAGTTGGCCAGATTGCGAAAACCGAAAGCGGTCGTAACCAAATCAAACGAAGCATCCGCAAAGGGAAGGTGTAAAGCATCCGCTTCAAAGAAGGCTGCCGGCGCAACTTCGCCCCGCTTGCCGTCCGGCCGATGCGTTTTGCTCTTTGCATTCGCACGCACCAGCATGGCGTGCGAAAAATCCGCGCCGATAACCTGCGCCGGACCACTCCGCGCCAGCGCAAAAGCAAGATCGCCAGTGCCGCAGCAAAGATCGAGGACGAGCGCATCGCGCTGCTGCAGAATTGGCCGGAGACGCCGTGCGGTCCGCGCGCGCCACACCCGATCCTGTTCCAACGACAAGAGATGATTCAGGAAGTCGTAGCGCGACGCGATTTCCGTGAACATCTCGCGGACCTTGCGCGAAGCGTCTGCTTCGCTTTGCGCGCCTTCTGGGCGAGTCCCCTTTGCAGGAGCGGCGACTTCAGGCATGAACATCACCGGAATCGCAGAAACAATAATGAGGAGCACAGCGAATTATGCGCTCGACAACGTCCAGTGGGACTCCATCGTACGACCCCGCCTTGCCGATCCGCGGTATCAGGACAAATCGCAGCTTCCCGCCGCGCGTCTTCTTGTCCGAGCGCATCGCCTCCAGCAACCCGCCCGGCGCCACGCGCGGCCAACCCGGCAACGGTCCCATGCGTCGCACCAACGAGACAATCCGCGAGACGTCGTCAGCACGAGTGACGCCAGCCTCGTGTCCAAGAAGCGCCGCCGCCATCATGCCCCACGCGACCGCCTCTCCGTGCTGATAGACCTTGTAATGCGTGACGCCCTCCAACGCATGCGCGAACGTGTGCCCGAAATTGAGTATTTCGCGAAGCCCAGACTCGCGCTCGTCACGCGCCACGACGCGTGCCTTGATCGCCACATTGCGCGGAATCAGATACTCGAGGGCTGCGCGATTGCGGCGCTGCACCTTGTCCATGTTTTTCTCGAGGTACGCAAACATCTCGGCATCCGCGATCACCGCGTGCTTGATAATTTCCGCAAGCCCGCCGCGAAATTCCCGCTCCGGCAAGGTACGCAGCACCTCAGAATCGGAAAGCACCAGCCGCGGTGGATAGAAGGCCCCCACCAGGTTTTTCCCCTCCGGCAAATTCACTCCCGTCTTCCCGCCGATCGAACTGTCCACTTGCGCCACCACCGTCGTCGGCACATGCATGAGCGCGACGCCGCGCAGATACGACGCCGCAACAAAGCCCGCGACGTCGCCCACCACTCCCCCGCCGACCGCAATCAGCAACGACTTGCGGTCCGCACCGCCCTTGGCGAGGTCGCGGGCTAGCAATTCGACCGTCCGCAAGTTTTTTGTGGATTCACCGTCATTCATGAGATGAACGGCAGCGCGATTTTTTACGCCAACAGCGCGCCGCACGCCCTTGCCAATCGCTCGCCACACCTTCACAGACGATACGATGTGTACGCTCGAAAATTTCCCCAGCTTCGCAATCTCCCGCGCCGCATGGCGGAGCACTCCCGCGCCACACACCACAGGGTAAGGGCCCGCCGCGGACTGCACCAAAATGCGTCTTGTTTTCATTGAGTGAACCTAGGAAATGTAGCACAGCCATCTTCTCTGCGCTTCTCTGCGCGCTTTGCGCCTCTGCGCTATCTTTTTTTCTCCAGTCGATTCGAATCACTGCGCTGCGGCTGAGCACGCTTTGCTTCGTGCTACCATAAAACCCGCCCGGCACTGCCGCTCGTCATGACTGCTCCCCGCAAGACCCATCATGCCGATTACGCTGTCGTCGGATCGGGTGTCGCAGGCCTCCGCGCCGCCATCGAACTGAGCCAATCCGGCAGCGTCTTGGTTCTCGCCAAGTCCGATCTGAGCGATTCCGCCACCGCTTGGGCCCGGGGCGGCATCGCCGTTGCGCTCAGCGATGAAGACGAGATCTCCCTCCACGAGCAGGACACCATAAAAGCGGGCGACGGCCTCTGTCGCACCGATGCCGTTGCCCTGCTCGTCGAAGAAGGCCCCAAGCACATCACTCAGCTAATCGAGTGGGGTACCGAATTCGATCGCGCCGGCACCAAGCTCGCCTTCACCCGCGAAGCCGCGCACAGCCGATCCCGCGTCTTGCACGCCCATGGCGATTCCACCGGCCGCGAGATCAGCCGCGCGCTCTTGTCCCGCGCACACTCCATTCCGCATCTCCATCTGCGCGCCCACGCGTTTACCACGGAGCTCATCGTGCAATCCGGCGCTGTCGTCGGCCTGCGCTTCATTGACGAACTCGATGGCTCGCTGCACGAACTGCGCGCCGAAGCCGTGCTCCTTGCCACCGGTGGCCTCGGGCAGATTTATCGCGAGACGACGAATCCCGAGGTCGCTACCGGCGACGGCATGGCCATCGCCTACGATGCCGGCGCCGCGCTCTCGGATATGGAGTTCGTGCAGTTTCATCCCACCGCGCTGGCGGTGAAGGGCGCGCCGCGCTTTCTTCTTTCCGAAGAGCTCCGCGCTGAAGGCGCGATTCTTCGGAACATCACCCTCGAGCGCTTCATGAAGCGATACAACGAAGCGCAAGAGCTCGCGCCACGCGACGTCGTCGCCCGTGCCATCCTCAGCGAAATGCACCGCACCAACAGCGAGCACGTTTATCTGGACATGACCGCCAAGCCCGAAGGCTTCGTCGAGAAGCGTTTCCCTCGCATCTACGCTACCTGCATGAGCTACGGCGTCGACCTCGCGCGTGACGTCGCGCCGGTCTGCCCCGCCGCGCACTACTCGATGGGCGGCGTGAAAACCGATCTCTGGGGCCGCACTTCCCTGCCCGGCCTGTATGCTGCGGGAGAAACCGCCGCAACCGGCGTCCACGGCGCCAATCGCCTGACCAGCAATTCTCTTCTCGAAGGCTTGGTCTTCGGCGCGCGCAGCGGCCAGGCGATGATAAAAGACGCCCCAGTGAAGAAGAAACACGCCGGAGGACTTCCCGGAAGCATCGCACCGAATCCCGGTGAGCCGGCGGAAGCGAAACCGCACAACAACCCGATGCACCCGCAAGCCGCCGCACTGACCAAGATCCGCGACATCATGTGGCGCTTGGTAGGAATTCTCCGCAGCGGGAAAGAGTTGATCAGCGCTGTCGAGCAACTACACTCCCTGGAGCTGCCGAAAGCAGAGAAGCACGACCGCGCAGAATTCGAGTTCCGCAACATGCACGCATTGGCTATAGTGATGTCGAAATCCGCGCTTGCGCGCCACGAAAGTCGCGGCAGCCATTACCGCTCCGACTTCCCCTACCGCGACGACGACGATTTCGCCAAGCACTCTATAGCGCAAAAGGGCAAAGAAATCCGCTTCGAGGCCTGAGCGGCACAGCCATTTTGTGGCTGTGCGCTCTCGCAGACTCAAACTTTACTTGGCTTGAAGTTGCTTGACGCTTTCCAGAAACACGTGCCCAGTAATCGCCAGGCTCTTCGCGCTGACTTTGTCGAGTGTGTCTTCGGGCGTGTGCCAGTAGTAGATGTCGCCGCCAGGATAATTCTGCAAGTCGATTACGTCCACGGCGGGAACGTGCCGTTTCAAAAACGGATCGTGATCGTCTGACACAGGCGTGGATTCGTCGAGGAAAATGTTGCCATAGCCCAGCTTCTTCGCCACACTCCACACAAGATCGACAAGCCATCTTGTCGAATCGGCTTCACGTTTGAAATGCGGCGTGCGCGTTCCGACGATGTCTGCGAGGAGAAACGCTTTGACCTTCGGCAGGTCGCCACTCATGGCCATCTTGGCGGCCATTTGCCGGCTCCCGTAACGGCTATCCGTGTCACTCCACTCCTTCATGGCTTCTTCGCCGTCAAAAAACGTGATCCACACCTGATAAGCGCCACGCTTACGGCAAAGCAGCCGCGCAAGCTCGAGCATGACTCCGGTGGACGATCCGCCATCATCTGCCCCGACAAAATTCGGCAATAGCTTCGTGTCATAATGCGTGGCTAGCATGATGATTCCCGGCTTGTCGCCAGGAATCTTCGCCACAATATTTTTCATCGGCAACCGCCCGACAGGGGTATCCGCCGAAAACGAATCCACGTCCACCTTGCAGCCGTAGCTTGTCAATTCCGACTGGATGTACTCCTGCAGTTGCCCAATCGCCGCAGAACCCGAAGGCCGCGGCCCAAATCCCACCTGCTTCACAACATGCGCAAACGCACGCTTGCCGTCGAAACCGCCAGTCTGGTCCGAGGGAGGAGCCTCATCTCCACCTCGCTGCTGCCCGGTTTGCGAAGACGAAGCCGCTGCGGGCACCGTGCTCACCGGCGCGGCGCCATCGCCGTCAGCCTTCGCCTTGCACCCAGCCGTAATCGCCGCACACAACGCCAACGTCGCCAACCTCGTGTGAAAAGACATTCAGCGCGCCTCTGCCGCCGCAGCCAACTGCCGTTCCTTCTTGCGCACTACCATGGCCGATACCGCAATGCCCACAAAATACAGCCCGATCATCGGCGCCATGAAAATCAGCATGGTCATCGCATCCGGCGTCGGCGTGATCACCGCCGCCACAATCGCGATAATCAGAATCGCGTAGCGAATGTTCTTCCACAGAAATTTTGGCGTCACAATCCCGAACAGCGACAAAAAGAAAACCAGTATCGGCAGCTCGAATACCAAACCCAGCCCCAGCAAGATCAACAGCGTCAGATCAAAATACTCATTGATGCTGATCATCGGCACCACCGGCCCTTGGAAGCTCACCAAAAATTTCAAAATGTACGGTAGCGTCACAAAATATCCGAACGCAATCCCGCCCAGGAACAAAAACACGGTGGAAAACAGAAATCCAGTGATCGCGCTGCGCTCGTGCTTGTAAAGCGCCGGCGCCACAAAAAGCCAAACCTGATAGAGCACTACCGGCGAAGCCAGTACAATCCCGATGTAAATCCCCAGCGTGATGATCAAATTAAAAAATCCCGCCGGATGCGTGTAAATCAGCTTCGGCTCCAGATGCGCATCGGAAAGCGCCTTCAGCATCGGGTGCGTAACGTAGTTGATGACGTACTTCGCGACATACACGCCCACAAACGCGCCGATCGCAATCGCAATCAGCGAATTGATAATCCGTTTGCGCAGCTCCACCAGGTGCTCAAAAAAAGTCATTTGCCCACCGGTCTCGGCTGCGTCTTCGGGGTGCTCGCTCGTCGCCATTTTGAGGTTTTCAGGTAGTCTTTCGTTCTCAGTTATCCGCTTTTTGGGTGTTCGCCTGCAGTTCCTGTGTCTCAGGCGCTGCGGAACCGTTGCCAGCAGCCTGCGCAGCGTTGGGCGCCTCCATCTCCGTTTCGCGCGCCACGTTCCCTTCCGCCACCGGAGTGACCACCGGCCCTGCGCCCGGTTCTGCGATCCCAGCTTCCGTCGCGCGCCCCGCTGCTAACTCGCCGCTACCCGCCTGCGTCTCAGCACCTGAGGGCGTAGCCAGTGTTGCCGGTTGCGTCTGTGCAGCCGCAGCAGTCGCCGCCGCCTCAGCCTTGCGCCGTTCGGTTTCCCGCGCCTGCCGCTCCAGGTCGCGCATCTCCTCTTCAAAGGCGGACTTGAAATCCGTGGAAGCCTTGCGAAACTCAGCCATCAGCTTGCCAAGCCCGCGCGCCAATTCTGGCAGCTTTTGCGGGCCAAATACGACCAGCACAATCACGAACACGACCACCATGTGGGGGATGCTAAGCATGACTCTGAGCGACCCGAATAGGCTCCGTTGGCATCATAAAGAAGGGCGTTCGGAAGTGTCAAACGCCGGTACGCGCTGTGCTATAATTCATAAGTCAGCGGATCACGCGAGGGTAGGATGAAACCAGAGCGTCGTGGGGTTTTCCTCGTAGTCGCAGTACTCCTTGTATCTGCAGTCCTGGGCGGGATTTACGGGCCCAATGTCCGGGCCACCACAGCCTCTACGGACGATTTCCAAACCTCGGTCCGCGACTTTACCCGCGTTCTGGATGTCGTGCAGGCCAACTACGCCGAGCCCGTCGACATCGACAAGGCCGTCTACCAGGGCGCTATCCCCGGTATGCTCCGCATGCTCGACCCGCATTCTAATTTCTTCGACGCCCGCCAGTTCGCTCTCCTCCGCGAAGATCAGCGCGGCAAGTACTACGGCGTTGGCATGATCGTCGCTCCCCGTGAGAACCACACCGTGGTCATGGCTCCTTACGTCGGCGCACCTGCCTATAACGCCGGCATTCGCCCCGGTGACGTCATCATGAAGGTGGACGACAAGTCCACCGATGGCCTCACCACCAGCGATGTGGCGGACATGCTCAAGGGCGCCAAGGGCACCGTGGTCAAGATCACCATTTCGCGGGAAGGATACGCGGAGCCGTTGGTTTTTACCGTAACCCGCGACGAAATTCCCCGCCATTCCGTGGACATCGCTTTCCTGCTTCGGCCGGGCATCGGCTACGTTCGCCTCTCCGGCTTCAACGAAACCACCGACCGCGAAATTGCCGACGCGTTGAAGCAACTCAACGCGCCCTCCCTCGACGGCCTGATTCTCGACATGCGCGGCAATCCCGGCGGCCTGCTCAACGAAGCCGTGGCCGTCGGCGACATGTTCCTCGATAAAAACCAGCTCATCGTCTCGCACCACGGCCGCGCCTCCACCGAGCGCCGCTATTACGCCATTCGCGGCAATCAGGGTGACAGCGTCCCACTCGTAATTCTCGTAAACGGCAATTCCGCTTCCGCCACCGAAATCGTCTCCGGCGCCGTGCAAGACCACGATCGCGGTCTCATCGTCGGCGAAACCACTTTCGGCAAGGGCCTGGTACAAACCGTCACGCCGCTCAGTGAAAACACCGGCCTCGCGCTCACCACCGCGCGTTACTACACTCCTAGTGGCCGCCTTATCCAGCGCGACTACAAATCTATCTCGCTCTATGAATATCACTACGAGCGCAAAGTTCCCGATCATCCCAGCGAGGTCAAGCTCACGGACAGCGGCCGCCAAGTAACCGGCGGCGGCGGCATCACCCCGGACATCAACGTCCCCGCGCCCAAGCTCACCAAGTTTGAAGAAACCTTGTTGCGCTCCGACGTCTTCTTCTACTCCAACCAGGGTGTGGGAGGCTTCACTCGCTTCTACCTCGGCGCGCGCCCCACCATCACCAAGAGCTTTGAAGTCGACGACTCCGTATTGCGCGACCTGCGCACCTATATGAGCAAGCACGACGTTCGCTACACCGAGCCCGAAATGAGCGAAAATCTCGACTGGATCAAGCGCAAGATCAAGCAGGAAGTCTTCCTCTCCACCTTCGGCGAGCAGGAAGGCACCAAGGTCCAACTCGAGGCCGATCCGCAAGTCCAAAAAGCGGTGGAAGCCATCCCCCAAGCCCGCGCCCTCTACGAAAACGCCCGCAAGATCGTGGCCCAGCGCGCTGGCATCACCCCCAACCAACCGTAACTCACGAGGGATTGTTTATTCTGGGAGCATCCGCTGAGGATGCCGGAAGAGTCTCAATGTCAATCCCGCTTACATCAGTGTAAGTGCGACACCCGCTCTGTGCTGAAGGGCCGAAGACCGCAAAGTCGTTTGGCTTCCCTCTCCACGTTTGCTAAAATTTCCCAGCTGCTCGTGGGCGAGTAGCTCAGCTGGGAGAGCGCCTCGTTCGCAATGAGGAGGCCGGGGGTTCGAATCCCCTCTCGTCCACCATCTTTCAAAACGACCTCGAGCGTGCCAAACAGTCCTACCGCTGCACGCGCGGACTAAGTTCGCTACCGGATAGCTTCCGGTACCTCGTCATCCACCCGGAACGACATTGCCTAAGCGGCGCCGCATCGATAAACACTAGCCGACTTCGCAGGACTAATCCCGCTGGGGAAGCCGGATAAACCATGCTCTTGTCTCCATAGTCTTGCCCGGCGTGCATAAATCCCCCATGCAGATGATTTCGTCATTCCGTCCGTTTGCCCTTATGTGCGTGCGCCGGCTGAATGTTTATTCTGGACAGAACAATCCATAATATGACATAATGCATGACCTGGAGGCTTTGGTGGCCATATGCAAACAAAATCATTCAAAGGCAAAGTAGCTCTCGTCACGGGTGGTTCAAGAGGCATCGGAGCAGGCATCGTCCGCCGACTCGCGGCGGATGGCGCGTCCGTTGCCTTCACTTATTCCAGTTCCCCAGAAAAGGCCCTCGAACTTGTTCGCGAAATCGAATCCGCAGGAGG
>Ga0307475_10000340_pt1 | contig 28178 bp, 26 predicted proteins | sample atmos_gasesECM1C_FD_203317 | JGI IMG/M metagenome (GOLD analysis project Ga0307475, IMG submission 203317) | Hardwood forest soil microbial communities from Morgan-Monroe State Forest, Indiana, United States - atmos_gasesECM1C_515 | ecosystem: Environmental > Terrestrial > Soil > Temperate... | reverse complement strand
AATCAACACTTATGCAAAACCGGGGGGAGGGGGGAGGGGCTACTGAGAGAGGTTCACACAAAAAGAATTGAACTTAGGCCTCCGATTTGAGAGAAGGCCGGAATTGGGACTGCTAACTCAAACGAGCATGGGGCCGTGCTGCTCACGATTTCCTTCGTTTCCTGTGAGAAAACAAAGTATTCACCAGGCGAGCGACCCGCCAGTTCCGTTACGCGAACTTTTGCCGTTTCGATGTCTTCCACCGCTTCCATCCAAACGGGGGTGCCCAGAAGATCTTTCCTGAATATGTCATAGGGCGCAGCTCTCATCGAACCCTCTAAACCACAAAGTTTGGGACTGAGCTGGAATCCCTTCATTAGATGGCATTCTTACTGCCAGCCTCCCCCGTTGACCGCATTCTCGCTCATTTGCCTGATTCCAAAAGACTTACAAGCGTCCGTATCCCGCTAGTTAGAGCAGACGTTGCCGGTAAACGTCGCAAATCCCGCAGGTCTGCCGGTATTTTTTACATGCCCACGGCCGAACGTCCGGAAGATGGAAAGCCGCGGCGAAGAAATCCCCGACCCCAATAATGTCCTGATCGGCAGATTCGTCGTTACGCGATGAGCCAAAAACTGCCCGTCTCTTAACAGCTACAAGGGTGACCCAGCAAGAGGATATACTGCATTCGTTGGGCCCTGGCGGAGGGACAAAGTGTAAGTGGCGTGCCTGCTGCCGAGGATGAACGGCTAGAAGAGCCATTTGTGGAACTTCAAATCTCAATCCGCACATCTGGCGATGTCACTATTCTGGACCTTCAGGGAAGAGCCACGATCGGCGTTGACAGCGATCTGCTGAGCGGCCATCTACAAATGTTGATCGCCAGCGGTGTGCGGAAGCTGTTACTTAACCTGGCAGACTTGACACAGTTGGATAGTTCGGGCATCAGCGCCATCACCGCGACGAATGTTTCTCTTGCTCGTCAAGGCGGTAGCCTGAAATTGCTCCGTCCGTGTGGTCGGGTGCGGGCTGTGCTACGGGTCATCCACTTGCTAGACGTTATCCCCACTTTTGAGGACGAGGCCCAAGCGCTGGCCAGCTTCCGACCGCAGCGTCACTCTGCTAAGCCCTGATGGTCCGCGGGTGCTGCCTTCGATTCCAAGGCTGCAGGTTTTGCCTTTTCCCATGGGCTCGTCTCTCTTAGCCCTTGCCCCAATCCTCCAAGGCCAATCCTTTTACTCGGCCAAATTCTCTTTCGTTCGATGTGACCAGCGTAAGTTTGCGGCACAACGCCTGTCCCGCGATCAACACGTCATACGCCCCGATGGGCTTGCCTGCGAGCTCCAGCTCTAGCCGCACGACGCCGGCTCGCCGCGCGTCTTCTTCTTCAAACGCCAGCAGCCGCACCGGACCCGCCAGAAAAGCCTCCACCTTCTCGGCGTTCGGTTCCGGACGAGCGCTCTTGGCCACCCCATACCACAGTTCGAAGACCACGATGGCCGGCACCAGTACCTGGGCGCCCGCTTCAATCGCTTCCGCAAAACGCGTGCGCACCAAAGCAGGTCGGCCATTGATCAGCGCAATGCACGCGTTCGTATCGAGCAGGTAGGTCACTGGAAATGCTTTATCCCGAACGGCTTACTTGAAAATCCGGCGCCGAGGTGTCCGAGGCTGCTTCCGGCCCTCTTTCATAAAGGGCTCCCCACCGATTTGGTCCATCTCCGCAAACCACTTCGACGCGTCCACAATGAACGGCTCCAGCAGAACGCCCCCGGGAACCCGCCGTACCCGCACCGAGTCTCCTTCAAAACGAAACTCTCGCGGCAGTCGCACCGCTTGGCTGCGCCCATTCTTAAAAAGCTTCGCCACTCCACTCTTGCCCATGGCCGCCTCCCATTATGGTCTATATCATACATCTATACCAATCCGTTGTCGACTGCGCTTATATGCCTGCTTGTCGGGCGACCTCTTACACTGAGCCAGTTTGAAGTGCGGCTTCCTCGCCTTCCTCGGCGGTGGCTTCTAGTGCCTCAGATGAGCCATCATCTCACCCATCTGAGGCCCCACGTAGGTGCATGCCTCAGTCCATTCGAGAAATTGGAGGCCTGCGAAAGTGAAGCATAGTCCGATTTCCATGCGTCGCGAGCCTGCTTGCGCTGGGCCTATTCATCACCGTTCCCGTATCCGTCCTGATCATGACCGACGTCTATCGACAACTGACCACGCCACCGCCGACCGATTCCAGCGCCATACCACTAGGATGAGAAGGCCACCATTCAGATTCCACGGTGAATGCCGCGTGCCGCGCCTTCGCTCTAAATCTCCCTCCCTCCATCGCCCGCACACTTGACCCCTCCTTCTCCCGGGTGTACAGTCCGCCACACAAGGCTCCTTCCCAGCAGTCCAAATACAAGGAGGTAGTTATGTCGTTCCGCAGAGCCCTTTGGGCCTTAGCAGTAGCCGTATGCTTGGCGGCGCCCGTCGCTGTCCACGCGCAGGGAGATTATCTCGATGTTTTCATCGTCAAAGTGAAACCGGAGAAACACGCCGATTTCCTGGCCCTCGCCAGAAAATACGCCGATGCCAACCGCCGCTTTAACGGCGACCGCTGGATCGCTATGCAAGCCCAATATGGCGAAGGTGGCATCTACCAGTTCACCAGCACTCGCAAGGACTACGCCGATACCGACAAGGCCGGGGAAGCTTTCATGCTCGCCGCCAACAAAGCGTTCGGCAAGGAAGCCGCCCAGAAAATGAATCAGGACTTCGATAGCTGTCTGGTGTGGTCCCGCTCCGAGCTCCGCCACCGTCGTTGGGACCTCAGCCGCAAAGCTCCCCAGGACGCCGAGGCCTATGCCAAACTCATTGGCGAATCCCGCCTCTTGCGCACCACCGCCGTGCACATTCGGCCCGGCCACGTACCTGATTTCGAGGCTCTTATGAAGGACGTTAAGGAAGCCGCCCAAAAGAACCCTGACACACAGACGGTTTTTGTTTCCCAAGTCGTGGAAGGCAGCAAAGGCGCCACTTTCTACGTGTCCACGCTGCGCTCGTCCATGGCTGGCTTCGACCACAACCCCACCCTGCGTGAAATCCTCGGCGACGAGGGTCTCAAAAAATACCAACAGATCAGCGCCGACGCCGTCGAGATCGCTGACTCCACTCTCTATCGCATCAGCCCCGACCTAAGCAATCCCCCCGAAGAAGTCGCCAAAGTCGCGATGGACTTCTGGCACCCGAAAGCCGTGATCGTTGCCGCGGCCAAACCCAGAACCGCCATGGAACCCGACGCCGCCAAAGAACCAACCAAGAAACCGCAGTAACCAAAAGAAGACCCGCAAAAAACGCCAGTGGCACAGACCCCAAAATCTGTGCCACCGGCCCGGCCCCTTGCCTATCTCTCTTATGGCCGCCGACTAGACTTCGCTCCCTCTCTGCACGAGCTTGATTTCCACTCTGCTGTCCAGCACATGAAAAACATAGGGGGAGGGGGCCTCAAAAAAAAGAGGGAGCCAACCTCGCCCCCTCCTCTTAATCGAACCGCCGCAATCCGCTATTTATGGCCGGAGTGCGTGATCCGCGCCATGATGTCGCGCCGGCTGTCCGCCACGGTGGCGCCTGCGAATTCCGCGCGTTCCGCCGGACTCCACTTACTCATCGTCGTGTTGATAGCTGTCGCCCACTTGTCCATGCCATCGGCATTAGGATAGGTAATGACGAGGCAGCGCGTCGATGGCGCCGCAGTGTTTACGTACTGCTCGTCGAGGCCGTAGTACGTGGCCGCTCCCGCCTTGATCTGTTCGTCAAAAGTCGGCACCAAGAGCTTCTTGAGCATCGCGGTGTAACCCTCCGGCTTGTCCGCCTTCGCATTCGAGCAGACCACTCGCAAATACGTCGGTGTTCCGCTGCCTGTATGGGACATCGTCGTTTGCATCAACAAGTCTTCGTGCTTGGTAGCCGCGATCTGGCCCGGCCGGGGACCGTTCTTGCGAACTTCGTCGAGCACCTTCATAAGTCCCGCGAGGGAGTTCGACGACCACGCCGATCCGTGCGTATATCCGTCCGGTGTATGTATGACCTGCTCAAAGGTAGACCAGCTGGCGATCGTCCCGTCCGCCAACATCTTCTCTGCGACGGGAACGAACGTCTTCTCGATATCCTCCGAGTATTGAGCCCAATTCGCCCGTGGAACTTGGAACTGGCCTACATAGGTGTACACCCTCGGCGTCGGTTCCATCTGCGAAATCGCCGCCGGTACAACAACCACTGCCAACACCACTACCAGTAGGCCCGCTATCCGTTTCAACATTGTTCTCTCCTTGAACTGACCGGTAGGCCGCGCGGCGCAATACCGTGGAAGGTCGCTCCTCGTCGCTCAGCACGCAGAAATTCGCGCACGCGGCGGGATACGACGTCCAATCTTCTATTGGGTAACCTGGAAAAAGTGGCTTGCGCCCGAGGTTCCAACCAACGTGCCGATCAGTGTGGGTTGACGATATGCCCTAACCCTCCCCGTGTCAAGCAATTCGTCCGAAGTGCCTCAAATGAGTCGTCGTCTCGAGTAGCATCAAGTGACGACCGCGGTGCTAAGCTCCACATTGCTCTCCCTGTTCGGAGGAGGTTCGATGAAAGTGTCGCATGTACATTGCCGCGTGCGCGACTTGCCGGCCGCAGCCTGCTGGTTCCAACAGGTGTTGCACGCCACCGCCGTGTTTAACAACGAGCGCATGGCTTGGCTGGGCTTCGGCGAGTTTGGCGTGATTCTGGACGCCGCGCCTGCGGATAGCGTGGTTACACTTGGTTTCGATAGCGAGGATTGCGACGCAGACTTTCGTGCGGTCACCGCCCGCGGCGCGGAAACCATCGAGGCCCCGCAAGATCGCCCGTGGGGCGCACGCTCCGCCTACCTCAAGGGCCCCGGCGGCCTAACCGTCGAGATCGAACAGCTACTGAAACGCACCTGAGCCCTCCCTCCCTCAACGATAATCATGGTTGGAACGGCACTAGAAAAAGAGTTCTGGCGACACATGGAAGCGCTCGCTCAACCGCTCGATGTGGTCTTTGTTCAATTCCCGTTTACCGCTCAGGACTTCCGACACGATGCTGGGCGTTCCAAACACGTCTTTCAAGTCTTTCTGTTTCAGGCCGTGCTGCTCCATCAAAAACCGCAATACATCAAGCGGCTGCGCCCGCGGAAGCCGGTACCGCTTCTCCTCAAAATCCTCAATCAGCAGCGTCAGGAGTTCCGCCAGCTCCTTCTCGGCCGGCGTGAGCGTCTTGCTGCGCTGGTCCAGCTCGTAAAGAATCTCCGTGTACGCCTCATTTTCCTTTTCCGTCCGAATCACCTTGGGTGGAACTTTCTGCAGCAGCGCGCCGTACTCGCGGCTAACGGTTAGGGTGCTCATCCTTTCCATGCTCCTTTGCTGTATTCCGCATGCGTTAGCACGTGGCGAAGGAAAATTGTTCCGCTCTGATAGTTGATCTCGCTGATCAGCCGGTATGCGTTGCCCTTGATATTAAACACCGTGAACTTCCCCACTGCATCTGCCGTGGGGAATACTCGCCGCACATCCATTAGGTTCTTCCATTCGGCCTTTTTCGCGATCCGATACCAAACATCCAAAGCTGTGCCGGCGTCGCCGTGCCTTTCCGCCACCCCGAGCAGCTTCTTACGGCTGACCACGTGCACTTGCGCCCTCTCGTTCATTGAATTCGCAAAATGCGAATTTGTCAACCGGAATTTCGCAAATCGCGAACCCGCCGGATCGTCGTTCAAACCTTCAAACAAAGGAACCGCACACACGTTGCCCACGCAAATTGGTGTAACATGCCGGCACGTCTGAACTTCAAGAAAAATCCATCTCACGTCGGGGAGGTCCGCTAGTGCTCACTCTTAAGAATTATTGCGTGCTGGTCGTGCTGATGTTTGCGCTGTGTGCGCCGGCGTTCGCGCAGGAGCATGCCGCGCCTGCTAAGGTCAAGACGGCCACGCTGATGAGCGGGCTGGGCGATTGGCGCCATCCGGTGTCGACCAAGAACGCGCAGGCGCAGGCGTTCTTCGATCAGGGGCTGCGGCTGATTTACGCGTTCAATCATGACGAGGCGGCACGGTCGTTCCAGCACGCGGCGGAGCTCGATCCCAAGCTGGCCATGGCGTATTGGGGCGTGGCGGAAGCGGTGGGGCCGAACTACAACGATCCGGCCAGCGACGACCGGTTTGTGCAGGCACACACGGCGATTGAGAAGGCGCTGACGCTGGGGGCGGATGCTTCGGCGAGCGACCAGGCGTACATTGCGGCGCTGGCCAAGCGGTTTCCGGGCGACGCGAGCGCGGACCGGCGCGCGGCGGCGGAAGCGTATCGCGACGCGATGCGCGAAGTGGTGAAGCAATATCCGGACGATCTGGATGCGGCGACGCTGTTCGCGGAGGCGGGAATGAATCTGCATCCGTGGGGGCTGTGGCACTTCGACGGCACGCCGGAAGAAGGGACGGAGGAGATTGTCGCGACGCTGGAGTCGGTGATTCGCCGCGAGCCGAATCATCTGGGCGCGATTCACTACTACATCCACACCGTGGAAGCTTCCAATTCGCCGGAGCGCGCGCTGGCCGGCGCGAACCGCCTGGCGCAACTGGCTCCCGCTGCGGGACACATCGTGCACATGCCCGCGCACATTTACATCCGCACTGGCGATTATGAAGCCGCGGTGAAAACCAACCAGAAAGCGGCGCTAGCGGATCAGGCGTACTTGGCGGCGAGCGGGGCGCAGGGCATCTACCCGATGATGTATTACAGCCACAATTTGCATTTCATCGCCATGTGCGCGGCGATGAACGGAAATTACCTGGAGTCGAAGCGCGCGGCGCAGTTGCTGGCGGCGAATGTGGGTCCGCACGTGAAGGGCATGCCCGCGCTCGGGGGGTTCATGACCGTACCGCTGGCGGTGGACGTGCGCTTCCACAAGTGGAACGAAATCTTGAAGGCGCCGCAGCCGGATGAGTCGATGCAGGCGGCCGCGGTATTCTGGCACTTTGCGCGCGGATTGGCGCTTGCGGCGACTGGAAAAATTGAGGCCGCGCAAGCGGAACATAAGGTCGTTGCGAAAGCGGAAGAAAAGACGCCGCCGGACGCGGTTTTTCAGATGCCGATCAACAACAAGACGAAAGACATCTTGAAGATCGCGGAAAATGTGCTGGGAGCGAAGATTTCTCTGATGAAGAATGACATGGATGCAACCGTCAGCCAGCTTCGCGCCGCGGTGGCGATTCAGGACTCGCTAAAGTACGACGAGCCGCAGGATTGGTTCTATCCGGTGCGCGAATCGCTCGGCGCGGTGTTGCTGAAGATTGGCGACAACGCGGGCGCCGAGGAAATTTTTCGCGTGGACCTGAGCCGCAATCTGCGCAATCCCCGCTCGCTCTTCGGCCTGGAGCAAGCGCTCAAAGCGCAAGACAAAGCCTACGATGCAGGTTTCGTGAGGAAACAGTTCGACGCGTCGTGGAAAGGCGCGACGGCGCCAAAGGTCGACGATCTAGTCTAAGGCGCCTCGCCCTTCGCGCTTCGCGGCCGCAGTTTGTCGTACTCCTAAATTACATTTTAGCGGCGGGCGGCATTTGATCCCAAGCGTCCCAGAAGATTTTCATCTCGCCGGGCAGGCCGAGAGAGATGCGGACGTATTTGTCCAGCACGGGATATTTGGGGCCGATGAGGATGTTGCGATCGTTCAGGAATTTGATGACTTCGTCGGGCGGGCGCTGCGGATTCATCATCACGAAATTGGTTTGCGACTCGATGGGATGGAGCGAGCGCGCGTTGGCCTGGCTCAAGAATTCCTGGCGGTCAGCGGCGTTGCGCTTCACGCCGAGGCGCACGTAGTCGACATCGTCGAGCGCAGCGGAGGCGGCGCGCGCGGAAACGACGCTGACGCTCCAGCCAGGAAAACCGGCGGCGAGGCGCTTGGCGGTTTCCGGCGTGGCCACGGCGTAGCCGATGCGCATGCCGGCCAGGCCGAAGATTTTGGAGAAGGTTCGCGCAACGATGATGCGCGGGTCGCCGATGGGACGGTCGAGGAAGGATTCGTAATCGGCGCCGGGGGAAACGAAATGATGATAGGCCTCGTCGATCAGCACGGTGACGCCGGCGGGCAGCCTGGCGATGAAGGCTTCGAGGTCTTTGCGCGGGGTGAGCGTTCCGGTGGGATTGTTGGGATTGACGATGTAAACGAGGCCGGTTGAGGGGCTGAGGCGATCGAGCATGGTGGAAAGATCGTGCTCGTAGCGCTTGTTGAGCGGAACGTCGGCGACTTCGATTCCTGCGCTCTGCGCCAACTTGCCTAGAGCGGGGAAGGTGGGCGCGGCTTCGACGAGTTTGTTGCCGGGCGTGAGAAAAGCCATGGCGGCCATGCACAGGATTTCGCCGGAGCCGCAGCCGAGCACGATTTGCTCGCGCTTGACGTTGTGCAGCGCGGCGATTTTGTCGAGCAGCGTGCCGTACTCGGTGCGCGGATAGCGGTTGCCGGAAGCGGCGGATTCGCGCAGCACGGCAAGAACTTTTTCGGACGGGCCGTAGGGATTTTCGTTGCGATAGAGGAGCACCGGCTCGACGAGCACCGAGCCGGCCGCCCGCGCGGGCTGCGCTGGCGCAGAGTTCCCCCACAGCGCCGCTTCCACCGCGGGAGCGAGTGGGAATCCGCGCAGGGCCGGAGCAGCAGCGCTGACGATGGCTCCTGCGCCGATATTGCGAAGAAGATTTCTGCGGGAGAGTGACATGACAATGCTCCTTCGGACAGGCTCGATCTGAGCGGTCATTTTAGCCTCTTAGGCTGGGAAATGGACAAGGTTTCCGACCGTTCCTTGCCGCACTGGGGCGCAACCCAAAAAGTGCTGCCGTGGGAGCGGCGGTTGAGTTAGATTGCGAGAGTCAACAGCAACTCGTAGGAGGAGCTATATGGAAGGCGCGGCGGTCTCGGTCGACAATACCAAAAAATTGGTGGAGGCGATTCGGGCGGGGGACAAGGCAGGGGTGGATGCGCTGCTGCGCGCCGAGCCCGGGTTGCTGCGGTTTGCTGCGCCGAACGGGTCTTCGGCGATGCTGCTGGCGGCGTATTACGGCCATGCGGAATTGGCGGAAATATTTGTGCGGCATGGAGCGAAGCCCGATGTATTTGAGGCCAGTGCGCTGGGGGATCTGGAGACAGTGCGGAAGCTGGTTGGCGGCGACCGGGATTTGGTGAATGCGTTCGCGGCAGATGGGTTTTACCCGCTGGGTCTGGCGGCGTTTTTTGGGCATCGCGCGATTGTGGAGTTTTTGCTGAAGAATGGCGCGGATGTGAAAACGTCGGCGCGCAACGCGCAAAAGGTGACGGCATTGCATGGGGCGGTGGCGCGTCGCGACGTGGAAATTGTGAAGATGTTGCTGGAGGCCGGCGCGGATCCGAACGCACGGCAGGAGCGCGGGTTTGTGCCGCTGCATGACGCAGCGGCAAACGGGAATGCCGCGCTCGTTGAGTTGCTGCTGAAACATGGAGCCCGTGCTGACGCGAAGACCGATGACGGCAAGACGGCCCGCGACATGGCCACCGAGCGAGGGCATAAGGAATTGGCGGAAAAGCTGGGAAACTTGCGGCAGTAGGAGTACGGCAGTACTAATGAGCTGGTACGTGAAACGGCGTGTCGAGTACTGGCAGGAATGAACCGGGCGGGCTATCGACGCTTGGAACCGGCGCGAGCAAAATTGCGACTGTGATCGGGACCGGCCCAACCGGGCTCGACCACGGTTCCCTCCATCCCCAACGCCCGAGCGGCCGGTCCCCCCACCGGCCGCTCACTTTTTCCACCAGAAGAATTGGCTGCAGGAGGCAGGGAGAAATCAGAGCGCTCGTTTGCGCTCGCTAGCCGGGCTGAAAGCCCGGCCTCTACAGTCTTTCGGTTTCAGGCTACAATTCGTTTACCCCGGGGCGTCTGCTGGGGATACGACTTCAATGGCCCGTGCTACCTGTAAGGCTCTCCTAGTGATGTTGGCTTGTGCGCTGCTGCTGCCCGTCGCGGCGATGGGGCAGAGTGTGCAGGGGAGGCTGCTGGTGGCGGTGGAAGATGCCGCGGGCGGGCGGATTGCGGGCGCGGGTGTCGCCATTACGCTGGAAAAGTTGGGGGTTTCGCGGTCGGCGAATACGGACGAGCGGGGGGAGGCGCGATTCGACTCGCTGCCGCCCGGAACGTACTCGATTGCGGTGCACGCCAGCGGATTTGGGGACAAGACCTCGCGGGTGGCGGTGGCGGTAAGCAGCCAGGCGACCTTCGCGGTGATCCTGGGACCTGAGGCGCTGAAGCAAACAATTCAGGTGCGCGACCGGGGACCTTCGCTGGCGAGCCAGCCAGTGGAAACCACGAGCGCTACGATCAACACGGTGGTTACGGCGGAAGATTTGGATGAGATTCCGCTATCGGCGCGGAGCTTCGCGAACATTGCGCTGCTCACGCCGTTTACCGCGCCGGTCGAACCATCGGATCCCACCAAGGCGCGGATCACCGCGGTGTCCTTCGGCGGCAGCTCGGGACTGAACGTGGACCTGTCGGTGGATGGCGGGGACAACAACGACGATTACATCGGGGGATTTCTGCAGAATTACTCGCCGGAGGCGATGCAGGAGTTCGCCGTGCGGACTTCGCAATTCGGCGCGGACACGTCGCATACGAATGGCGGCAGCGTAGTCATTTCGACGCGGCGCGGGTCAGACGAGTGGCATGGCAGCGGGGCGTACTACTATCGCGGGAACGCGCTGAACGCGCGCAATACGCTGGATAATCCGGAGCCGAATCCGAAGCAGCCGTTTTCGCGGCAGAACTTGGTGGGCACGCTGGGCGGGCCGATCAAGCCGGGCAAGTTGTGGTTTTTTTCTTCCTATGAATACATCCACGAGAATGCCAGCGTAGCGTACAGCGCGAATTCGCTATCCGAGTTCAATGCACTGCAGCGGCTGGCGACCGACGGTTTTCTCCCGAATGTGACTACAATCGGCGCGATTCCATCTTCCGTTTTGCAGCCTTATCGCGAGACGCTCTTTTCGTCGCGCATCGATTGGAGACAGTCCGCGAGGTCGCAGTGGTTTGTCCGCGGCTCGCTGGACCGCAATCATACGAAGAATGATCTTTTGCAGCAAGGTGCGCTGCCTTCGACGGGAGCGACGACGAATTCGCACTACTACAACGTGCTGTTGAGCCAGCAATTCCAATTCGCGCCAACAACTTTGGGGGTGCTTACGCTGGAGGCCAGCGGCTTTCACCACACCAAGGTGCGCAATTCGACGATCGGCGAAGCTTTCGATTTTCCCTTTACGGTTAATTTCCTGACCACGTCGGGGCTGGAAACTTTTGGGGACAATCAATTCGCGACGGCGATTACCGCGTTTCCCATCGAGCGCGATCAGCAGAAATACCAGTTTCGCTATGACGTTTCGCACTCGCGTGGAAAACACGCGTTGCGCTTCGGCGTAAATCTGATTCATGAACCTGTTTTGCGTGGTGCGCTGGCGGGAAATCCCGAGACGCTATTTTCGTATCCGCAGGATCCCAGTTTTTATGTGGCGAATCCGGCGGTTCTGGCGAATTGCCCGAATCCGCTGCCAGCCACACCCGATCCCAATTTTCCGGACTGCCCTACGGCGAACATTTCCGGCGCCAGCGATGGCACGTTTTCGCAAAGCGTCCGGCGTCTAGGCCTGTATGCAGAAGATGCGTGGCGGGTGACACCGTCGTTCACGGTCAATGCCGGGCTGCGCTACGACACGACGTTTGGCTTGTTTGTGGCGTCGGGGCACGAGCAAGCCGCGAATCCTGCGCTGGCCGCGCTGCAGGCATCCGGAAGCACGCTGGTTACGGGAATTCCGTACGATTACCGGAAGGCGTTCGCGCCGCGGGTTGGAATTGCATATGCGCCGAAGGCTTCCGCGACTACCGTGTTTCGAGCGGGAGCAGGCCTTTACTACAACGATCTGGCGCAAAACGGGTGGGTGGACGCGTTTACCGCGGTCAACAATTTCAATTCGCAGAATGCAAGCGGGCCGAGCGCACTGATCGATCCGAACTACCACACTCCTTATGCGTTGACGGCCAGCGCGGGATTCGAGCACGCTTTTGCGAACAACTGGCGAGTGAACATCACGTACGAGCATCAACAGGGAGTGCACCAATACCGGCGGTATGAATATTCACCGGGCATAGGAATTCCTACCAACGCGCCGGCCGTTTCTCTGTTCCGGACGGATAATCGCTCGATCTATAACGGCTTGGCCGTGCAAGTGCAGCACAGGTTCTCTGATCGCTTCGAGGTCACGGCGAATTATGTGCTCTCGCATGCAACGACTTGGGGCGCGACGGTTGGGGAGCTATTTGACTATGTGAATGGCGTTTCGAGCGTGCTCAATCCGTTTGGTCCTGGGGACCACGGGCCATCGGGCGAGGATATTCGGCACCGGTTTGTGCTGGTGGGAGTGCTGCAACTGCCGTGGAAATTTGAGGTTTCGACGCTCTCGCAATTTGAGAGCGCGCGGCCGTTTACGATGAGCACGCCCGCAGATGTCAATAATGACGGCGTGGTCGGAAATGACCGGGCGGTGGTGAACGGAGTGCAGACGAGCCTGGACCAGTTTCGCGGGACACCTTTCTACCAGGTGGATTTGCGGGTGAGCAGGAATGTTGCTTTGGGCGAGCGGGTGACACTGCGGCCCTTCGCGGAGTTTTTCAATCTGTTCAACCGGCAAAATCCCGGCAACAATTTCGGTCCCGATATTTCTGCGTTGCCCTCACGGGTAAACGACATCACGAACGCTACCGCGTTCTGCCTGAATGCGGCTTGCACGCAAACGCAGCCGATCACCAGCCTGAATCAGCTGCGCGTGCCCGCGGGAGCTTTAGGCGATTTCTTCGGGCCGGGAACTACGGTAGGGATTCCGTTCGCCGCGCAGTTGGGCATTCGACTCAGCTTCTGATGAAAGAGGACTTGGAGCGATGCAGACAGCGACGCGATAGGCTTATTGCGATCCTGTCGGGGGCTTCTCGGGATTCGTGACTGTTGAGATGACGTGCGTGGGCTGACTCGAGTCACGCCTCGGGGGAGCGAACTTCGGAGTCTTTTTCTTGGGCTTTTTTGCTTCGCGGCTTCGCCTGTCTTTGTTTCCCATGCCCAATAGCATGCCACGGATGGCCAATCCATAGCTAGACCACGTCCAATTCGGTAATCGCGATTTTCAATAGTTGGCGGGCGGGTATAGCGTCGATTCATGTCCCTGGATAGCATGGTGGCTCTGGCGGCGTAACCGGGAGCGGTGCACCCACCACGCAAGGACCAGCGCAAAGGTGCCCGTGGCAAATGCCGGAATCCCTAACCGCTCCACATTAGCCGCCACAGCGAACCCTGCTATCCACACCATCAACGCGAACTTTTCGGCCAAATGCAGTTTGTACGCTTTTGTGAAGCGCTGAGTCACGAGGACGGTGACGAAACACAGCCCTGCCATGGTGAGCGCCAACGAACGCTTCACGGGTATTGCAGGATTGTTCAGAAGGTGTCCAGAACTCGCCATAATGAGCGAGTTGAGGATGCCCCATGCAATCCAACCTGCGAAGTATTTCGCCCACCGTTGAACCATCAGTCCGATGACGACTAATGCTGAGGCGGCAATTACTCCTGCAAAAAGCCGTGAAACTTGAAGCGCAGTAGAAGTAGCACCGAACGCAATCCCCGCCAAGCCGACCAAGCTGCACATCAGAACAAAACCAAGCAAGATGCCACCAGCTAGCTGAAATCCGTTTATCACTTCCTGTCTGCGCTTCTTACCTTGCGAAGTGGAGGGCTTCCCAAACAGAGCGTAAAGTGCGGCGTAGAAGAGTGCTGCACCGACAAGAGCGAGAAACAGAATGGCCAGCGTAGCCGAGCTCACGTTCCTGATTATGCTCCAATGCGTCTCTGGTTCGTCAACTACATGCCTGATTAACGCTGCCAGCTCAACCGGTCAAGTCGTTTTCTGTGCGGGCTCCATGTTGGGCTGCCAGCCCGTGCTCGGAGGGGGAACTAAGGCGCAGACGGGACTGCGGCTGTGCCCATCTAGGTACGATACTGCTAGAGATGACCTGTCCTTTCGGGCAATTGCGCCGGTTTTCCCTCGCTTCAATACTGTCATTACTATGAAACCCACACTTGTATTCGCACTCCTGGGGACCCTCGCGCTCGCGGGAACGGCTTCCGCGCAAAGACAATTTGAATGGCGGCCGGGGACCGACGAAGCCGTCCGACTGGACCCGGCCAACTACCACACCGGCAAGACCTATTCGGCGGGCGGCGGCATTCAGGTGGATATTGAATCGCAGCAGCCGGTGACGATTTTCCTGACCGGTGAAGGGGAGTGGAACCACGCGCTGCAGTATCCGGAAGCCATGGGGTCGCTGAGAATGCTGTGCCTGCGTGAGCACGTGGTAAAGACCAGGTATGTTTGCAATTTGCCGGCGGAGGGGATGACGCTGGTGATTCGCGATGACCGCGGCAGCCACGAGTCAGCCGCGTTCGCAGGACTGGGCGAGGTACTCAAGCGCGAACCCGCCGCGATGAGTACTCCCCTCGGTAGCGCTGTCGGTAGCGCTGTCGGCATGGGCCTGGGCTTGGCAAAAATCATGAAGACGGAAAGTTCCTCCGCTCCTCGCCATTTCGTGTCGCCGAACGATGTGCACATCCAGTATTTCCTCTGGACCTGCATCAGCAATTGCTTCCCGCCGGAATTTCGGTGGATCGAGCAAGCCAAGGAAAAGTACGAACTGACTTCGTTCTTGAAGGTCTATGGCGGGTACGCGCCGGACCGCGATGGCGAGGTGATCAGCATCAAGATTAAGGCGCCAATGCCCATGCTGGTAGCGGTAGTGCCGTCCTCGGTCGCCAACCAGCTGCACGGCAAGCCGGAAATGCTGGAGCCCGCGCTGGAGAAAAATTCCTGCCAGCAACGCGGCGTGCAGTCGCAAACCTTTCAGTGCACGTTTAACGTGGCGGATGGACCGCAGTCCCTGATTGTGATGCCGGAAGACACCGGGAAAGTGAAGCACAAGAAAGCCGAGATCGAGTTCTTCGCCTCCAAGTGCGTGGAGCATTGCGCGCTGCCCCCGGCGAATCCGAACGCTTCCGCGGACAAGGTTAACCCGTAACGGCTAACTGTCGGCTCTATTTATCCGATAAGACGCCATTTGTATTTAATTGTTCTTAGGAAGGCTACGGCGTAGCGCCCTGTTTGCGCTTGAAGGCCTCAAGCAAATCCGTTTATCCGATGGTTGCGAGGCTGGTATTATGGATTGTTGGGCAACGGAGTCTAAGGCGATGAATATCAATCTGACGCCTGAGCAGGAAAAGATCGTAAAGGACGAGTTGAAATCCGGCCATTTCCGCACGGTCGAGGAAGTGATTGACGAGGCCCTGCAGGTTCTGCGCGAGAGGGAGCAACCTTCAATGCCTAACGGAGCACAGCGCGAGGCGGTACGCGAAATGCTGGCCTTCGTGGAGAGGAACCGTGCGCGCCTCGAAGGGGTCTCCGTCAAAGAGTTGATTCATGAGGGCCATCGCTTGTGAGTGATTTCGTGCTGGACGCTTCTCTTGCGCTCCAGTGGTTTCTTGAGGATGAAGCGGACCGGAAATACAGCCTAGCCGTCCTTGCAAGCGTCTCCGAAAAGCGTGCTTTAGTACCCATGCTGTGGTTTTATGAAGTTGGCAACGGCCTCCTAATGACCTATCGCCGCAAGCGTATCGCGCTGGACCAGATTGACGGATTCCTTGTGCGGTTGAAGGCCCTTCCAATTCAAGCCGCGCAACAAACGCCCGCCGAAATTCTGGAGTTGCCGGCCCTTGCACAGGTTCGTGACCTCCCGAATTATGATGCGGCCTATCTCGCGGTCGCACAGCGATTCGGTGTGCCTCTTGCCACAACTGACAAAGATCTTCGCAGTGCCGCTGCGTTCGTGGGCGTCTCGATAGCGTAGGGTTCTCAGACTCCTTTCCGCTGACCAAAATCTATCAAAGAAATGGGCAAGCGAGGCAGGCCTGCTGAAGTTCCGATACAATGGACGTTCCTGGCTCGGGAAAAGGCGGATATGTTTGAGAATTTAACGGAAAAGCTGCAAAGGACGTTCAAGAATCTGCGCGGACAGGGGAAGCTGACCGAGGAGCACCTGGACGCGGCGCTGGCGGAGATTCGCGAGGCGCTGCTGGAGGGCGACGTCAACGTGGGCGTGGCCGAGGAGCTGCTGGCGAACATCCGGCAGAAGGCCATCGGCAGCGAGGTGATGCTGCAGCTTTCACCGGACCAGCAGGTGGTCAAGACGGTGCGCGACGAATTGACCGCGATGCTGGGGAAGCATGCGAAGCCGCTGTTTGCCTCGCGGCCGCCTTCGGTGTGGATGATTGTGGGCTTGCAGGGGTCGGGCAAAACAACGACCACGGGTAAGCTGGCGAAATGGCTGGCGCAGCATGGGCACCGGCCGATTGTGGTGTCCACCGACGTGTACCGGCCGGCGGCGCGTGAGCAGTTGGCGCAGGTGGCCAAGGCAGTGGGCACGCAGGTGTGGCCGGGAGCGGGGACGGACAAGCCGCTGGAGATTGTGCGCGGCGCGATCCGGGAGGCGAAGCTTTCGGCGAGCGACGTGATTTTGGTGGACACCGCGGGGCGCCTGCACATCGATGATGAATTGATGAACGAGCTGAGTACGCTGAAGAAAGAATTGCAGCCGGCGGAAATGCTTTTTATCGCGGACGCGATGATTGGACAGGACGCGGTGCGCTCCGCGGGAGAGTTTCACAAGCGGCTGGGGCTGACGGGCGTGATTTTGACGAAGCTGGACGGCGATGCCCGCGGCGGCGCAGCGCTTTCGATTGCGAAAGTTTCCGGGGCACCGGTGAAGTTTGTGGGCTTGGGCGAAAAATACGACGCACTGGAAGGATTTTATCCGGAGCGCATTGTCTCGCGCGTGCTGGGCATGGGCGACATCATGTCGCTGATCGAGCGGGCGGAGCTGGCGGTCGACAAAAAAGCAGCGGCGGAGCTGGAACGGAAGCTGCGGAAAGAAGGGTTCACGCTCGAGGATTTTCGCGATCAGTTGAAGCAGGTGCGGAAGATGGGGCCGCTGGAGCAGATTGTGGACATGCTGCCGAAGATGGGGCCGCTGGCGAATTTGCCGAAGGACGCGAAAGTGGATGAGAGCATGTTGAAGCGCGTGGAGGCGATCATCAACTCGATGACCAACCAGGAGCGGCGGGACCACAACGTGATCGACGGGAAGCGGCGCAAGCGAATTGCGAAGGGCAGCGGGACTTCGGTGCAGGAAGTGAATCAGGTCTTGAAACAATACATGCAGATGCGGCAGATGATGAAGCAGTACGGCGCGATGGCCGCGCGTACGAAGATGAAGGGGCTGGGGAAACTGGCGGGCTTGGGATGAGGGAGTTGCTAATGCGTTTTCCTTTGGCGGCGAGTATCTGAGATTGAGATCCTTCAGCCATCCTCATCGGATGGCTTCAGGATGACAGGCTATTTGCCGCCCGCGAGGTAGAAATCGGCGACTTGGAGGGCGAGGGATTCGGGATCGAGGTCGGTGCGGTTGCAGAGGATGATGATGGTGAGGCGGTCGGCGGGGAAGCGCACGATGTAGGAGTGGAACCCGACGGTGTCGCCGTAGTGCCACATGCGGGCGTGATCGCGATAGGGGTCGAGGAACCAGCCGAAGGCGTAGGAGACTGGAGTGCCTTCGGGGCGGTCGGAGCTGGCGGGCCATTTGGGTTGGGCGCCGATGATGAGTTGCGCTGGAGTCAGGGCGGGTAGCATTTCATTTTCGCTAAGAAGCGTGTGTTGCGCGAGCGCTTCATCCCACTTTGCGAGATCGGTTAGAGAAGAATAGATTCCGCCGTCGCCGAGGGTGGCGGAGGTGGGACTTTGGTCGGTTTCCTTCCAGGAGTCGGGTTCTTTTGAATGCCCGTAGGCGCGATGCGTGACTTCGTTCTGTCCTCTTTGATACGCGACCGTTTGCGACATTTTTAGTGGAGCGAAGATTCGTTCGCGGAGGAATTCGCGGAAGGGCTTGCCGGAAATTTTAGCCACCACCAATCCAAGGACGACATAGCCGGAATTGCTGTAGCTCCATTTTGAGCCCGGCGCGAATTTGCCGGCGGCTTCCTGTTTGAGGAGATCGAGAACTTCGGCGTCTTGAATCTGGCGAGCGGGCGTCCAAAGCGCGGCCCCTTTGCACTTTTCGGCTGCGGCCATGAGGTCTTCATAGTCGGGAAGGCCGGACGTGTGGTTCAGAAGATTGCGGATGGTGATGGCTTTGCCGTAGGCGGCAAAATCGGGGAAGACATCGGTGAGTTTTTCGCCGTAGCGGAGCTTGCCGTCGTGGACCAGCAACATGACGGACATGGCGGTGAATTGCTTGGAGCAGGAGGCGAGGCGGAAATTGGTTTGCGGGTCGATTTTGGCGAAGGAGCGGAGTTCGCGCGCGCCGTAGCCATGTTCAAATACTAGGCGGCCATCCTTGCGGACGAGGACGGCGAGGCCGGGGGAGTTTGCATTGGCAAGCGGGGAGAAAATTGCTTCGAGGGCCGTTGCTGTTTGGTCTTGCGAAGACTGAGCTCGCGAGGAAGAAGTTACGAGGAGGACAAAGAGAAGAGCAAGCAAGCACAGCGGGATCTTGCGGAACACGCGGCGGCCTCCCGGCGCAGCATATCACTGGCGGAGGACTGCTGTTTGCGCGAGTATGACTAGGCTTTAATCTTTCGCGGACGGATGGGGGGCTATACTGCGCGAGGTGTGAAGTCTGGCCCCTCCCTTTTTTCCTCGGACGAATTCATCAGCGCGGATGTGACCATGCAAACATACGATTTGATTGTTATCGGCTCGGGACCTGGCGGGCAGCGTGCGGCGATTCAGGCCGCAAAATCCGGAAAGCGCGTCGCAATTATCGAGAAGCAGACCGGTGTGGGCGGGGTGTGCACCAACACGGGAACGATTCCGAGCAAGACGATGCGGGAAGCGGTGCTGCACCTTTCCGGCTTTTACGATCAAGGTTTTTACGGAGCCAGTCACAACGGGAAAGAAAGCGTGACGATGGCGGACCTGAACTTCCGGGTGCAGAAGGTGATCGAAAACGAAGTGGCGGTGATTCAGGACCAATTGAAGCGCAATCGAGTGGACTTGCTGCACGGCACGGGGAAATTCATGGATGCACACCATGTTCGCGTGGAGAACGCGCACGGTTTTTCCGAACTGCAGGGGCAATTTGTGATTGTGGCCACGGGTACGAAGCCGGCGGCGAATTCGAAGGTGCCGATTAACGGGCGGAACATCATCGACAGCGATCAGATCCTGGCGATGCCGCAACTGCCGCGGACACTGATCGTGGTGGGCGGAGGCGTAATCGGCGTGGAGTACGCCTGCATGTTCGCGACGCTGGGAGTGCGGGTGATCATTGTGGAGAAGCGGCCGCGCCTGCTGGAATTTGCCGATGCGGAGATGGTGGAAGCGCTGATGTACAACATGCGTAACCAGCGCGCCACCATGCGGCTGAACGAGGAAGTGGAAAGCGTTGAGGAATCACCCGACGGGAAGGTGATCGCCAACCTGGTCAGCAAGAAGCGAGTCATTGGGGACGCGTTGTTGTATGCGGTGGGGCGCCAGGGAAACGTGGATGCACTTGATTTGGCGGCAGCAGGCGTGGAGGCGGATGACCGCGGGCGGATCAAGGTGGACGTTAATTACCGGACGGCGCAAGCGAACATTTTTGCGGTGGGAGACGTGATTGGATTTCCGAGCCTGGCTTCCGTGTCCATGGAGCAGGGGCGGATTGCGGCGGCGCGCGCTTTCGATTTGAACGTGCAGAGCGATCCGGCGGGATATCCGTACGGGATTTACACCATTCCGCAGATTTCGTTTATCGGAAAGACGGAGGAGCAGTTGACCGATGAGGACGTCCCGTATGAGGTGGGTGTGGCGTATTACCGGGAGATAGCGCGCGGACAAATCAGCGGGCAGACGGAGGGGCGGCTGAAGCTGCTGTTCCATCGCGAGACGCTGGAATTGCTGGGCGTGCACATTTTCGGAGAGGATGCGACGGAGTTGCTGCACATTGGGCAGGCGGTGTTCCTGCTCAAGGGGACAGTGAATTATTTCAAGGACACGGTCTTCAATTATCCGACGCTGGCGGAGTGTTACAAAGCGGCGGCGTTCAATGGGCTGAACCGGCTGGCATAGTTCTAATCGCGCAGACGAAAGCTTTACGTTGCGACTTGAGGCGGGTTCAGGGCAGCTAGCTCGCTCCTCAGACGGTCGACCTCTGACTGCAAGGACTGGATCTGCTGCAGCTCGGCATCGAGCCTGGCTTTGCCCGCGGTGTCCCCGGCGTAATCAGGGCTGGAGTAGTAAGCGTCCTGGTGCAGGGCGAAGTCGCGCTGAAGAAGTTTCAGCTGTTGCTCCGTCTGATCGAGTTTGCTCTGCATGCTCGCGGCTTCAGGAGGGTCACAGGCCAAGCGCAAGGCGTTCTTAAGATTCTCAATCTTCTCCTCGAGCTCGACCGCGGTCACTCGCGCCGGGTTCGGCGGCACGGCATCCAACAGCGGCGGAGCGCCAACGTAGAACCCAGAGTTGCCGGATTTGAAGTTCTGCAAATCGAGATTGTTGCCGGAGATGACCGTGGGCTGGTATGAAAGCTCGCTGCGGACTCGATCCAACTCCTGTTGGGCGGCCTGCAACTCCATTTTGAGGCCTGCGGCTCTGGAATTGTCGCAGTCTGCCGATGGATTCGACACCTCGGCCCCGTTTGTTGACGGGGGCTGTAGGGCGGAGTCGATTGCCGCCGAACGCTCCTCGTCGAAATCGGCATTGGTGATGACTTTTGAATGTTTCGCGGAATTTGCCTTATGTTCGCGAGCGTTCCGTGCAGCCTGGACTACCGATTGGGACGGATGCGATTCTTGCGGGCGTGCCGGCGCGGCACACCCTAGCACGAGAACGGCGACGACCAGAGAGGCCGCCGAAGGCGACGACACGTTTGTCTGTGATTCCATGGCCGTCTTTACCCCCCCCATATTACACCAACCGCCCGAAAGCAGCGATCGGGTGTCTGCCTGCTGAGTGTGATGATCGGCCCGGTCGATAGGGTGCAAATAGACGAGGGAGCTTGCCACTGCAAGAGGAAGCCGCGTTTTTTGCTTCGAGAACGGCGGCAATCCAGAGGTTTATTTGGGCTGCGCGGACTGGACGTGGGATCTCTCGCGAACATCGAGAATGGTGCCCAGAACAGCGGGAGGCAAAACCGGTACATAGTCAAGATTTAGTGTGTGCTTGAAGAAGCTGCGAGGACGCGAATTCTTGTGGCAGACGCGGGAATTCTCTTACAATCAGGGCGCGTGGGCTTCCCGGTCCGGATGCACCCAACGCCATCACACACGGGGAAGGTTATGCTGAAACACATAACTGCTTTAATTGCTGCTGCTGCCATCGCACTGGGCACCATCTACATCCCTGCGGTGGCCGCCGATGCGAAGTTCGGCCCGTCGAGCCCGTTTTATGCGCCGAGTGCGCTGCCGTTCCATGCGCCCCCCTTCGACAAGATCAAGGATGAGGACTATCAGCCGGCCATCGAGTCGGGCATGGCCGAAGAGCTCTCGGAAATACAAGCGATTGCGGACAATTCGGCGGCGCCAACCTTCGAGAATACGCTCGTTGCTATGGAGAAGACCGGGCAACTCCTTCAACGAGTGATGGCCGCGTTCGACGGGGTCACCGGAGCGAATACCAATCCCGTGCTGCAGAAAGTGCGGACCGAGGAGGCGCCAAAGCTGGCGGCGCACCACGATGCCATCTACCTGAACCCAAAACTTTTTGGTCGCGTGGCTGCCATCTACAAGCAGCGCGAGTCGCTCAAGCTCGATCCAGAATCGCTGCGACTGGTCGAGGTTACCTACGACAGTTTCGTCCGCTCTGGCGCAAAACTCTCGGACGCCGACAAAGCCGAGTTGAAGAAGTTGAACGAGGAAATCTCGACCCTCTCGACTGCCTTTTCGACAAAGTTGCTGGCCGCCACTAAGGACGGGGCCTACGTGACTACGGACAAGAGTGCGCTTGCCGGCTTGAGCGACGCGCAGATCGCCGCAGCCGCACAGGCCGCGCAGAGCCGCAAGCGGGATGGCTATGTGCTCCCGCTGCAGAACACGACGCAGCAGCCAGATCTTGCCTCTCTGAGTGTCCGGGCGACTCGCGAAGCCCTCTTTGAAAAATCCTGGGACCGAACGGAGCGCAGCGATGCCAACGATACGCGCGACGGCATCGCACACCTGGCACAACTGCGTGCGCGGCGGGCACAACTGCTCGGCTATCCCAACCACGCAGCCTGGAAGCTGGGAGACCAGATGGCGAAAACACCAGAGGCCGCCTTGAAGTTCATGGATGCACTGGTATCCGGCGCGACCGCAAAGGCGGTGAGGGAGGGCAAGGATATCCAGGACGTCATCGACGCGCAGAAGAGCGGCTTCACTCTCCAGCCCTGGGACTGGGACTTCTACTCCGAACAGGTGCGCAAGGCCAAGTACGACTTGAACGACGCAGAGCTCAAGCCGTACTTCGAGCTGGACAATGTGCTCGAAAACGGCGTCTTCTATGCGGCCAATCAACTGTATGGGATCACCTTCAAGGAACGCAAGGATATCCCGGTCTACCACCCGGATGTTCGTGTCTTCGAGGTTTCGGATTTGGACGGCAAGCCGCTGGCGCTCTTCTATTGCGACTATTTCAAACGTGACAACAAGGATGGCGGCGCATGGATGAGTCTCTTCGTGAAGCAGTCAAAGCTTCTGGGCACGCTGCCTGTAGTCTACAATGTTGCAAATCTGCCGAAACCCGCCCCGGGCGAGCCGGCGCTCATCAGCTTTACGGACGTGACGACCATGTTCCACGAGTTTGGCCATGCACTGCATGGCATGCTCGCGAACACCGAGTATCCAAGCCTCTCTAGCCCCCGGACAGCCCGAGACTTTGTCGAGTTTCCTTCACAATTCAATGAGCACTGGGCTCTCTATCCTGCGGTCTTCAACCATTACGCAAAGCATTACAAAACGAATGCTCCTATCTCCGTCGAGCTAGTAGCCAAGATCAGAAAAGCGGCGACCTTCAATCAGGGGTACAAACTAACGGAACTGGTCGCGGCCGCCGAGCTCGACATGCAGTGGCACACACTTCCGGCCAGCGCAGCTCTCCAACAGCCGGATGCCTTCGAGAAACAAGCGCTTGAGAAGATGCATGTACTGCTCACGACTGTGCCGCCCCGCTACCGCTCCAGTTATTTTAGCCACATCTGGAGCGGAGGCTACTCCGCTGGTTATTACGCCTACCTCTGGTCGGAGATGCTCGATGACGATGCGTATCAGTGGTTTGAAGATCATGGCGGTCTGACGCGCGCCAACGGCGACCGGTTCCGACAGATGGTGCTGTCGCGCGGCAACACGGAGGATTTGGCGAAGATGTATGCCGCCTGGCGCGGCAAAGACCCGAGCGTCGAGCCGATGATGAAGTTCCGCGGCTTGCAGGAGCCCGGGCGCTAAAACGTGGAGCCTGCAAACGCTCAACGGCCGTGCATTTCACGCCGTGTCTGTTCCCAGGGGACGGTTCGCTCGGTGGGATCACTTCTCAACTCCTGGTTAACAACGGTAATCGGAAACTGAGCCCCCCTCCCCCTAGGTTTCACAAGTGTTGATTCTAAAGGTAGTTAGTGAGGGACCGATGCGTGCCGTTTGGAGGCGAGCCTTCGCTCTTATCGACGGTACCCGGCTTCGACGTCCCGCCTTCCCAACGAGCTCGCTTTCGGCAAATAGCCGATCAGACTTGAGTCCAGATGAACGCGCGTAGCATCGTCCGCAACTGATTTAACACAAAGGACTTAGCTAGAATAAAGCATTATATACTTGCATTAACACGGCACAATTAACTTGTAATAACACAGCACAATATACTTGTGTTTGCGCGTCACAATAGACTTATAATGACCCGTGAAGGAAGGGAGACTTCATGCCCTCGCCAAACGAAAAACTGGCTGAATCCCTCGACGTGCTCAAGGCACTCCAGCAAGGCAACCGACGTGTGTTCCGTTCCGACGACCTGAGCCGGGTTCACCGCGAACGCCTGGTGGAGAACGGCTTCCTGCAAGAAGTCATGAAGGGTTGGCTGATCTCTTCAAGCCCCGACTCACGGGCCGGCGAGAGCACTCCGTGGCATGCGTCGTTCTGGGAATTCTGTGCACGGTACTGTGACGAGCGCTTTGGCGAACAATGGCACCTGTCGCCGGAGCAGTCCGTTTTTTTGCACGGCGAGAGAACGGTGATCCCGGATCAACTGGTTGTGCACAGTCCGAAAGCGACGAATAACGATATCGAGCTTCTGTTCGGCACAACGCTTTACGATCTGAAAGTTGCGGAGATGCCCGCGACCGAGGCTCTCACGGTGAGGGACGGATTGCGTTTGTTTTCGTCGGCGGCGGCGTTGGTACGCGTGCCGGAATCATTTTTTCAGCTGTATCCCGTCGAGACGCAGGTGGTGATGGCGAGCCTTGCCGACGCCTCGGACCTGCTTCGGCTTCTCCTGAACGGCGGCCATTCCTCGAAAGCCGGTTATCTTGCCAAAGCCTTCCGCCAAACCGGGCGCGGCGACTTCGCGGACGAGATTCTCCGCGCGATGAAGGGCGCCGGATACGATGTGCGAGAGAGCAGTCCATTTGAAGCCGGACACATATTCCGCAGGCTGCGCCGTCCCGCCGCTCCGATCGTGGGTCGCATTGAGATGCTTTGGGAATCGATGCGTGGTAAGGTCGTCGCCGTGTTCCCCAAACCGCCGGGACTTCCGACGGACAATGAAGCGTATCTTCGCTATGTCAGCGAAATCTATCGGACCGATGCCTACCACTCGTTGTCTATCGAAGGCTACTCAGTCACGCATGCCCTGGTTGAGAGAGTGCGGCACGGCGGCTGGGACCCCGAGCATGACGCTGGAGATCGCAGAAATCGCGACGCCCTCGCGGCGCGGGGATACTGGCAAGCCTTCCAGCTCGTGAAAAAAGAAGTAGAGAGAGTGATCGCTGGTGAGAACCCCGCCGCGCTCGCGCGCGCTGTGCACAACGACTGGTATCGCGAATTGTTCCAGCCCTCCGTCACAGCCGGCCTGATCGAAGCGGGGTCACTGGCTGGATACAGGAACATGCCCGTGTATCTGCGCGGGTCGCGCTACGTTCCGCCGAGGTGGGAGGCGGTGCGCGACGCCATGCCGGCGTTCTTCGACCTTCTGGAAAAAGAACCCGAGCCGTCGGTGCGCGCGGTGTTGGGACACTGGCTTTTCGGTTACATCCACCCGTACCCCGATGGCAACGGCCGCATGGCGCGCTTTCTGATGAATATCATGCTGGCTTCGGGCGGCTATCCTTGGACGGTGATTCGCATCAGGGATCGCAAGTCTTATCTTAGCGCCCTGGACCGCGCCAGCATCGAGATGGACATCCATCCGTTCACAACTTTTATCGTCCGCCGCGTGCAATGGCACCTTGAGCGGCACGACCTGACATTCCCTGAGCCCAAAGAGAGTTTTGTTTTCGAGCGCGACATTGTCTTTTTCTACGCGCAAGATGGCGAAGCGTGTGTGCGGTGCGCCATCACTAGGGAAGCCCTGGACGATCACTTCCCTGGAGACGGTAAGGATAAACTCGAGGTGTTCAGAGCGAACCGCCAGGCCATCGAGCAGGAGGTACGGCGGAAATATATTGCTGGCGACACCGAAGTGGATGGGTCCATTTTAATTCGCTCGGACGATCTACCTTAGTGATGACTCGCGGGTCTGAGACGGGGTCCCTGGCTGCGCCCGGGATGACGTGAGGCGCTGGCGGAATGCGGCAGTGGCGGCCGTCGGCAAAGGTGAACGAACACACAGAGGAACGGTCCTTGGAGCGATTGGTGGACATGGAAGTCTCCAGAAAGAAAGATTAGATTTTGGGATTTTTTGGGGAGCCTCGCGGGAGGCGAGGCACACTTCTGAACAGGAAGAGTCTACTAGAGCGACAATTACCGTGTCAATACAAATTTCGGAAGTGGTTCACTTTCAAAACAGAAAGTAGCTATGAACCATAGCGTTAGTCGCGGTCGCGTTCGCGGTCGCGGAACTCCAGCTTTCCGTCGATTGAAAAAAAGGCCACGTTGTTAGGGCTGGCTACGCCCGTGAGGTTGGCGCTCCCCCGCGCGTCCAGGAAGCGACCTGTTCCCTCCGTGAAGGTCAACTTGGCACTAAAGGGTTGGAAGCTTTCCGCGTCTGCCGTACCGATCGCTCCTGTATACGTCGCGGTTAAGGAATCTTTTCCGTTAGGAGCGGTCAGCGTGAGTGTCCCCGAGGGGTTTGTAAACGTCGAATCTAGACACTTCCGGGCCTCAAAGAACAGGGCACCTAATCTCGAGGTGTCACCAATCCCCTGAGCCTCGATAAAGGAACCAGAGAGGTTGGTACAAGCTATACACGCGGTATCGCCGTCGCCGCACGCGCCAGAACTTGTAATGAATAGAAACGCCACCGTAAAAGTTCCCTTGATGGGCACTCCCTCGTCGGCCAGCGTTGTATTGGGCGCGAAAGCAACGATCATCGCTGCCAGCACCAGCAAACTGAGGGAAATCAAGAATAGGTTTTTCTTGGGGACCGGGATTGGCAACATTTTTTCTCCTCCTTGGATCAGAATTGACCGAGATTTCCACTTTGCACTTTCAGAGAGAACGCGTGTACACGCTGGTTACGATTTTCAGGTTTATTTGTCAACCAATTTCACGCCGGCTAAGGGTTGGAGCTCAAATTGTGAGTGCTAGTACCCTCAGTTGCCCTCGACAAATACGCCCGAGTTTGGAACCGCGCGGCGGGGGGACAAGATTTTCCCGTCGTGCCATGCAGTCAGGAAACCGGGTGACGCCTTGCGCACAGATGTGCTCACCAGCACATTTTCGGCCGCCCGGGAGTGTCAGAATTAAAAATTGCGGCACTAGGGAGCAACAATGATCTCTCTGTCCTCCAAAATGATGGACCGTGCCGTTGATGCCAACTTCCGGAAAGATCAGAGCGGACGGTTAGTTTTCATTCCGTCCGGACTCAAGAGGAAGGGTTACTTCGTTGATTCGAAATCTGATGAAGAAAAAATCAGAGCGCTTGTGAAGATGTATCGGAGTGCCACGACGGTGATTACCTTCCTGACCTTTCCAAGTATTTTCGTTCCCGCTTTGATCCTGGATGACTATGCGGGTATGACTCCCCGGGAACACAGATTGGCGATTGCTATGGGGGTTCCTTTGTTTTTCTGGCTGGTCCTCGTCTCGTTGGTATGGATGCTTTGGAGCTTATACAAAGCAGCGATTCCGAGCTTCACTTCTTCGCTGGGCGAGGTCGGACCTGACGTTATGGGTCAACTACGCGAAATCTCTCAACCGTCCAGAAGGCTACCTCTGTTGGTCATTACCGCCTTTTTGGCGCTCATCGTTTTGGCTCTTTTTGCCTTCTTGGCCCAATACCATTCTCGCGGGTGAATGGGCCAGATGCCTGATGAACGCTCTTGCAGGAAGTTACCCACTGCCATCAAGCATGGGTCATTGGCGGGATCAGCCCCGCGCCTTGAACGCAAATAAACACTCTTTTGCGTGCGTTTTGTTGTCTGCTACATGGAGACTTATTGGCGGGTGGTGGAAGACTAGATGCCCTGCGAACTTAGCAGCTTCAACTTGCCGCCCAAGAAACGACGCGCCTCTTCGAAAGCGGCTAATTGCGCCACGATGGCCAGGCTCGGGTCGGTTAGTCTCAATTCCAGGAGTTGGCCGCTAACCCCTTGGGCAGCGGCGATGAACGGATGCAGTGCCATCGGTTGCCTCACCACAGCGGCCGCCGGGCTGCTGTTGCGTACTATATCCGTGACCGTGACTTCATTCGCGCTCTGAATTTTGCCCCATGGAATCAGCAACGCCGAATGCCGAAGATTCCACGGATTTCTCTTGAGGTACAGTCCTTGGGAATCCGCGCCGATCCAGTACGGCGGAAACTCCAACCGAATTTCCCAGCGGCTCATGCGGCCTACATTGACTACCGTCTTAGCCTTAGGACCCATAACCGTGAACTGCGCCCACCAGCAG
>Ga0307475_10000339_pt1 | contig 28327 bp, 21 predicted proteins | sample atmos_gasesECM1C_FD_203317 | JGI IMG/M metagenome (GOLD analysis project Ga0307475, IMG submission 203317) | Hardwood forest soil microbial communities from Morgan-Monroe State Forest, Indiana, United States - atmos_gasesECM1C_515 | ecosystem: Environmental > Terrestrial > Soil > Temperate... | reverse complement strand
GGCGGTGACGAAGCCGATGGTGCGACCCGCCTTTTTGGTCAAGAGAATCCAGGCGATCTGCTCCATATCGCGCTTACTGGGAATGCGCCGGTCATCGTAAGAATTGCACTGGCTTACGGGAAATCGCGCCAGGCGATCGTCCGCGAAATACCGGCAGAAAATCTCTTTTTCCGACACGCGAAACCCTTTCACGATATGGGCCCAGCGACAGGTGGTGCACAAGGTTTCGGCGCCTTGCGGAGTGCCGTCCTTGACTTTGATGGTGACCATACTTTTCTCTTTTCTAAGAAGCGCTCCAGCGCTTCGGGCTGTGCTCCTGGTGCCCAAACACATCGTGAAGACACACCAAGAGCGGTGACTTGCACGAGTTATAAAACTCGCGCGATAGTGCGTCACGCATTTGGTTGCGCAACGCCGGAATAACTCGAATATTGTCGCGGGAAGAGAAGTGGGCTAGCTGAAGAGCGCAGACGACGCCCATTCGCTGCCGCGACTAGGTCGCTCCGGCAACGCCGCAAAACGGCCTAAATGTTTCAACCGTTGCATGGACGTGGTCCTCCTTAAGGGCCGGGGGCAAGATGCCATAAAAAGCGTGCAAGTGAAAATAGAAACAATTAATCGCAGCGAGGAAAAGTATAAGCGGCAAATGCGTGCTTAAACGGCAGGAACTCGCTTGCAACAGGCTGTAATATCGCCTGCAATATGATATCATTCGCGATATGAGAGTGGTTTTGGATACGGACGTCATCGTGGCCGGGATGCGTAGTCCTGGCGGCGCCTCCGCCGCCATTCTCCGCCAAGCGCGGCAAAGCCGTGTCACGCTCCTGATGAGCGTTCCGCTGGCCATGGAATACGAAGCCGTTTGTTCGGAGGCAGAACATCGGCTGGCGGCCGGGCTGAGCGAGCGCGAAGTGGAGATATTCCTGGATGGCGTCATCGCGCTGGCAGAGCCAGTGAAAGCACATTTTCTGTGGCGGCCACAGTTGCACGATCCTGGCGATGAAATGGTCCTGGAAGCGGCAGTCAACGGACAGGCTGAACTTCTGGTCACATTTAACGTCCGGGATTTCGGAGATGTGCCGTCGCGCTTTGGGATTGCACTGATGATTCCCCGTGATGCGCTGGAAAGGATACGACGATGAGCGAGACGAAGACGTACCCGCTGCGGTTGCCGCGTTCGCTAAAAAAGGCGGTGGAACAGCAGAGTAAAGAAGATGGGACGAGCATCAACCAGTTCGTGGCCACGGCGGTGGCGGAAAAGCTCTCCGCCATGCAAACGGCGGAGTTCTTCGCGAGCCGCAAAGCCCGCGCTGACTTCAAGGCCTTTGACAAGCTGATGGGGCGGCGCGGTGGCAAGCGGCCACGCGCTGGCGATGAGCTGCCACCCCGCTAGAGGTTGCGCCAGTCCATCGCATTCGCTCAAGCCCTGGTCATTTCAAAAAACTCTGCCTAGCTGGAAAAACCATTTGCGATGGCCGGAGTCGCCGACGCTGCCGCCGATGAAGAAGGGGCCCAGCGCTGTTTCGGCGAGAAAGCCTACGGCAACATCGTCGGGGAGCTCGGTGCCGGTGGTTACGCCGTACATTTTTCCGATTTCGTAGGAGCCGACGGCGTAAACTTTTTTGCCGAGAAACGGCGGAAGGGTGAGCAGGTCGTGCATGTATCCAGCGCGAAATAAATAATACTGATCGCCCTGAAATTCGTTTTGGCCGTAGGCGCTGAGGCGCACCGGGCCGCCGAGGAAGAATTGCGGGATGCCCGTGCTGGTGGCGCCGAAAGTGGTGCCGCCTTCGCTCTCGAAGAAAAGCGAAGCCGGCTCGGTGATGGGCTGAAAATATCCCAGTTTCAAATCCAGGGAAGGGAATCCGCCCTTGGCGCCGGGACTCTGGTCGAACCAGCGAAAATTTGTTTCGGCGGTGAAACCGCGGCGGGGAATGACGGGGTCGTCGGTGTGGTCCAGCAAATAGCGAAGTCGCGTCTGGCCGACGCGGCCTTCGACGGAAGGAATTTCCGGCGAGCCGAGACGCAGCTTGGTATTCAGCGAGCCAATCTGGTAGCCAACGCGCAGTTCGCCGGAGCGTCCGAAGCTGTATCCGATGTCGCCGCCGATAGCGGTGCGATAGATGCGGTAGTCCGCGAGCGGATCGTTCTTGGCATAAATTGGAAAGGCGATGTCGCTGGCGTCAGCGTGGGGCGCGAAAAACCAGCGGCTTTCGGCGCGAAACGGGCGGAACAATTCCGTCTGGATGCCATAGGTATTGCCGAGCAGGAGGTCGGTGCGCCATTCGGAGCGGAAACCGGCTACGTCCATGAAGGTAAAGCGCGTCCCAGCGGTGAAATCGACATTGCCGCTCTGCGAGCCGTCGACTTCAAAGGCCGTCTGGAACATGGGTGGGGCGTTATTTTTCTCGACCACCTGAATGAGCAGGCCGGTTTGGCCGTTTTTCTCGATGAGGCGGTAGCCGGCTGAATCGTAACGACCCACTCCGGTGAGCCGCGTAAGGACTTCGTCCAGCTTTGCGGGATCGATAGGCTTGCCCTGGAAGCGTTTTACGTAGCGCGAGACGTCGGTGGCTTCGTGCGCGTTTGTGCCTTGGACTTCGATGAACTGCGGCGTGGGAACATCGCCGCGCTTGCGCGCTTCGCGGATTTGCTGATGCGCTTGCCAAGCCGCCTCATCGAGAGCAAAGGCTTCGAGCAAGCGCGCGCGCGAATTCGCGGCTGCGTAGCCGCGCTCTATAATTTGCGCGCTTTTCGCGTAATCGCGCGTGCGGAATTCGGCCAGAGGCACGGAAATGACGGCGTCGGCTCGCTCGAGGCCGTGCAACTCGTTTTCTTCCAGCATCGCGCTTACGGAATGATCCAGGACGTTGAAGACGGACTGAATGTCCTTGGCTTCGACGGGCCCGCCCTCGAGGTGCACGGCAATGACGATTTCGGCGCCCATTTGACGGACGACGTCGGTGGGAAGGTTGTCGAGTAGGCCGCCATCGACGAAAACGGCTTTTCCATCGTGTACTGGCGAGAATGCGCCAGGAATCGACATCGTCGCGCGCAACGCCACGGCTAGCGAGCCGTCTTTGAAAACATAGGGCTTGCCGCTGACCAGGTCGGTGGCCACGCAGCGGAAGGGAACGGGCAAGGCATCGAAGGAAGGGAGTTCGTCGTAGGGCAGCGTCATACGGTCAATCAGCAGGCCGATTTGGTGACCGGCGTTCAGACCGGCGGGCAACGACAAGCCGTCGCGCAAACCGAAGACCAGGGAATTTGGATAGGCACGTTGATCTTCTTTCCTGCGGAAGGAAAGGTCTTCATAGGGAGTGCGGTCACCGAGAATTTTCCGCCAGTCCATGCCCTCGATGAGAGTTTTCAATTCGTCGGGGCTCATACCGGTGGCGTAAAAGCCGCCGACCAGTCCGCCCATGCTGGTTCCGGCAACGTAATCCACCGGAATGTGGTGCTCCTCGAACCACTTCAGGACGCCGATGTGCGCGAGGCCCATGGCGCCCCCGCCTTCGAGCGCCACTCCGATTTTGGGGCGCGGCTTTGCCGGCAAGGAATTCTGCTGTGCGAGCAATGGCAGCGGGAGCAGCAGCGAGAGTGTGATTAAAGCAATTCGGAGCATCGGGGACTCCTCAACGGTTTATGAAAATCGCGCGATTCAGGAATGAATTATGAGTTTGGCTCAGCCTGGCGAATCCAGCAAGCGCGAAAGGAGCTTCAGGAACCTTTGTTTTCCTGGAGGATATTGCCGCCATCGACCACCAGGACTTGTCCGGTGATGTAGGAAGCTTCGGGCGAGGCGAGAAAGCAAACGGCGGCGGCTACTTCTTCGGGCGCGCCGGGGCGACCGAGCGGCGTGTGGAGCGCGGCGATTTTTTCCGAGTCTTCGGCGGAGGCAGTGGAAATCCAGCCGGGAGCGACCCCGTTGATGGTGATGCCATCGGTGGCCGTTTCAAGGGCCACGGCGCGCATCATGCCGTCCATCGCCGATTTTGCCGCGCCATACGCCGCCGAGCCCCAGTTGCTAACCAGCGGCCCGGTCACTGATGTGACGTTCACGATGCGGCCGTACTTTTGCTGGGTCATTCGAGGAAGGACCGCGCGGGTCATGAGGAAGGCGGTGTGCAGCGTAATCGCAATCTGGTTTTGCCATTCCGCGAACGAGGTTTCGCTGAGCGGTTTACGATCGGTTGGCCGGCCGGTTTGCGCCATGCCCGCGTTGTTCACCAGAATGTCGATGCGGCCCGCGCGGGAGAGCACGGAATCGACAAATCGTTGCACGTCGGTTTCGACGGTGAGATCAGCGATGAAGGAAAGAACTTTTTCGCCGTCGGCGTCGAGTTCCCGCGCGCGAGTGTGGATGCGCTCCGTAGTGGCAGTGATGACCACGTGCACGCCGGAAGCATACAGCCGGCGCGCCACGGCAAAACCGATTCCTTCGGCGCTTCCCGCGCCAGTGATCACCGCTGTTTGCTTGTTCCAGGGCAGAGGCATAGAAATGGTCGCAGGAGGAATCTTACATTGTTCAGAGATGATTGCGATTGGCCAGGGAGAACGGTTGCCGAGTTAGCCCACAGCGCGTGCGGAGTTGTTGTGGTTGACGCTTCGGTGGACTACGGTTTGGCTACAGGACGAAGAAGTCGCCCAGCCGCCTCCCATGCGACGAGCATTTTGCAGGAGGGAATGATGAAGCAGCCGGCTCCTCCAATGCCGCAAAACGAATTCGCTCATGTGACGAAATCGCACGCTAGCCCGTGGAAGCGCATCTTTCGAATCATCCGCTGGTCGACCTATACGTTTGCCCTTGTCTCACTGGTTCTGCTGCTGCATAAAGCACCACCGCCGCTGGTGGAAACCAGCCCGCAGGCCGCCGCACGAGCGGAAGAAAAATTTGAACGAGTGGAGAAGGCCGTTGCGAGCGGACAAACTGCGACGCTGCGCATGGACGAAACGGAGTTGAATTCCTACCTAGCTTCGCACCTGGCGCTGGCGGGCGACGGATCGGCGAAACCGGGCGCCGTAGGAGGCGCGCAAGGTGCACCCGGCAACGCGGCGCCGAAGCCGCAAGAAGTCGAGCAGACCCGTTCGAATGTGCGGGACGTGAAGGTGCAGCTGGTCGACGACCGGGTAAAAGCTTACGTCGTTTTTCATGTACATGGAAAAGATATGACGCTGCAGTTGGAGGGCCGGCTCGGCGCGCAAAACGGCTATTTGCACTTTGAGCCGCTGAGCGGACAGATCGGGTCGCTGCCGATACCGCAGTCCACGCTGGAATCGGCCATGCAGCGGCTCATGGAGTCGCCCGAGAATCGCGAGAAGCTGAAATTGCCATCGGAGATTTCGGATTTGCGGATTCAAAACGGTGAAATTGTGGCCAGCTATAAATAGTCCGTCTGGGCCTCGCGATATTTCTCGCCTAGAGATGCATGCTGGGACGCGTTGGGAAGCCGCGCGAGAGGTTGCTTGAAATGTGTAGAGTTGACGGGGCCGGGCTATAATCGGCTATTGCGAACCAACCGAGGCCGGAGATGACCGAGGAGAAAGAAGACAAAGAGCCGGGGGTGAGCCACGAAATCACACGGCGAGATTTCTTGAACGGCGTGGCCATCGGCGTTGGAGGAACGCTGGTGGGAGGAAAAATTGGAACGGACACGCTGCTGGCGGCGGCTGCTCTTGATGAATTTGCGCCGGAAAAAGCGCCGGACTATTACCCTCCCGCACGGATGGGGATACGAGGAAATCACGACGGAACGTTTACGTTCGCGCACCGTTTGCGCGATGGTGAAAGCGTGGGTTCGTTTGGAGAACCCATAAATACGGGTGAGAACTACGACTTGGTCGTGGTTGGCGGAGGCATCAGCGGGCTGGCAGCTGCTTATTTTTTCCGCAAAAGTGCTGGCAGGAAAGCGCGCATTCTGATTCTCGACAATCACGACGATTTTGGAGGCCACGCCAAACGCAACGAATTTCGCAGCAGCGGCAGGACGCTGCTGAGTTTTGGCGGCACGCTTTCCATTGAGCGGCCTTCCCAATACAGCGACGTCGCCAAGAGCCTGCTGCGCGATCTGGGCATCGACACGCAGCGCTTCTACAAGGCTTACGACCAGAAGTTGTATGCCAAGCTAGGGACCGCCGCTTTTTTTGATCGAGAGACGTTTGGCGAAGACAAACTCGTGCCGGGGATGAACGTCACGCCTTGGCCGGAATTCCTGGCCAAGGCACCGCTCTCAAACCTGGTGAGAAAGGACATCGCGCGGGTCTACACGGCCAAGGTTGACTATCTGGCAGACCTGTCCAAAGAGGAGAAGCTGGCGAAACTAGCGAAGACGAGCTACGCGGATTACCTCACCAAATATTGCAAAGTGACGCCGGATGCGCTGCCGTTTTTCCAGACCTTCCCGCACGATTTGTTCTGCGTTGGAATCGAAGCGGTTTCCGCGCTGGCGTGTTTTTATGCAGGCGACGACTACGGTTCGGTCACCTATCCCGGTTTTGACGGCCTGGGGATCGGCGAGGCGGAAAAGGAAGAGCCGTACATCTTTCATTTTCCCGACGGAAACGCGTCGATTGCCAGACTGCTGGTGCGATCACTGATCCCGGAGTCAATTTCGGGATCAACGATGGAAGACGTGGTCACCGCCAAGACGGACTACAGCAAGCTGGATGACCCCGGTGGCGCAATACGCGTGCGGCTGAATAGCACGGTCATTCACGCGCTGCACGAGGGTCCGGCGGATGCAGCGAAGGACGTGCAAGTCACCTACATGCGAGGCGGAAAACTCTATAGCGTGTACGGGAAGAAGTGCGTCTTGGCCTGCTATAACGGCATGATTCCCTACATTTGTCCTGAGCTGCCGGAGAAGCAGAAAGAATCGTTAGCGTATATGGTGAAGGCGCCGCTGGTATATACACACGTACAGCTGCGCAACTGGACTTCGTTCGCGAATCTTGGCATTCATCAGATCGTGGCGCCGGGCGCTTATAACAACTATGTGGCGCTGGATTTCCCGGTGAGCCTCGGGCAATACCAGTTTCCCAGCAAACCGGAAGAACCTATGGTGCTGTTCCTGTTGCGGACGCCTTGCAAACCGGGCCTGCCATCGCGCGATCAACATCGCGCGGGGCGCGCCGAGCTACTGCAAACACGATTTTCGGAATTCGAAAGGAATATCCGCGACCAGCTGGCGCGCATGCTTGGCGGTGGAGGATTTGATCCCGCGCGAGACATACAGGGAATTACCGTTAATCGTTGGGCGCACGGGTATGCGTACGAGCCACGGCCCGATAACGCGCTCTTTGACCCCTCTTGGAAAGAGGGGGAAGAACCGTGGGTGCTTGGGCGAAAGAGGTTCGGAAGGATTGCCATCGCTAATTCCGATGCGGCGGCGACAGCAGAGACAGATGCGGCCATCGACCAGGCTTGGCGCGCCGTCGGGGAACTCCTGAACAGCTAGCAGTTCGTCCCCCAAGCACTGCCATGCGCGGCATAGTCGCAGTCGGTGCGGCGCGAAATGAGCATGCGGCCATTCCGGGAGAAATGTGTTACTGTGATGAAGTAGACTCCCGAAGTAGAATTGCCTGGATTCGATGAGGGGGAGTGTTTTTGGGATTCTCCCAGCAGTGCTTTCAGGCAATTTCAGGCTAACGTCTCGTAGTGTCTGGGAAGCGGCACTTCACCAGGATCCTGCGCTCGTGGTGCTTCGAAGAGTACAGGGAGAATCAAGATGAAGAGTTTATTTGTGGGCAACATGAGCTTCCAGACCACGGAAGGCGAATTGCGCGAGCTGTTTGCCCCGTTTGGCCAGGTCACCCGCGTTCACATGGCCATGGACCGGGAGACGGGGCGCGCGCGTGGTTTTGCTTTCGTTGAAATGCCCAATGACGCGGAAGCTGCCGCAGCCATGACTGCCCTCGACGGAAAAGAAGTGGGCGGGCGCAATTTGAAAGTAAACGAAGCGCGCCCGAAGGGCGAAGGCGGCGGGCCACGCGGTCCGAGGAATTTTGGCGGCCCGGGGGGCGGCGGCGGACGCGGCAAGGGCGGTGGTGGCGGACGCGACCGTTTCTCGAACGAAGATTACCGCGAGTCTGCGCGACAGCCGCGCGAACCGCGCTGGTAGTTTTCCTTTTCCATGGATGGGCTGTACGGCAAGGACCGGGGGGCCCTTGCCGCACTCTGCTGTGAGGAGAGGCTTATGACCACGACATTCCAGAAGCGCCAGAAGGAAATGAAACGCATCGAGAAGCGCAAGATGAAGGAAGAAAAGCGCGCGCAGCGAAAGCAGGATAAGCCGCCCGCATCCGAAGTGACCTACGATCCGGCTTCCGATCCGACGATCGATTGGAATCACAGCAACGAGATCAGCACACAGGAATAGCTCCGGCTGAGTCCCCAGACCGGCTACATCCGCGAATTTCCTTCGCTAATTCGCGGGGCGCGGGGACAGCCTTGTCTGGGCAGCATTCCCCGAATGATTTAGCAATTCACCCGCGCTTCTGTATAATTTTCTTCCAGCGGTCGAGGTTCTACTGTCGCGGAGCTTTTCGGCGCTCTTGGCGAAAAGGGAAGTTATGACACCAGGTCGACGAAAATTTTGCGCGCTCCTGCTATTTGCAGCGATTGCGGCTTTCTTAGTCATTGCTCCGGCAGCCGCACATGCGGTCCTCCTCGAATCGACGCCAGCCCTGAAGAGCGCGGTGCCTGGGCCGGACGTTCCGATCAAGCTCCGCTTCAACGTGCGCATCGATACGCTTCGTTCTCGCTTGACGCTGATCCATCCGGACAGTTCCGCGCAAGCGCTCGAGATCAGCAAGCAGTCTCCCGCGGACACGCTTTTGGCCGAGGCCAAAGGCTTGGCCGCTGGAGCCTACCGGCTGCGCTGGCAAGTGCTAGCCTCGGATGGGCATATCACACGAGGTGAAATTCCTTTCACTGTCGGGCCGGCCTGATCGCAATTCATGGCTCGTCTACTTCAAGTCTTCGGCTTTCTCTCGGTGCTGTTCCGCGGCGCAACACTGACGTTTCAATCGCTCGCGATTGGCGGGATCGTTTTTCTTATTTTGGTCATTCGCCATGCGAATGACGACACGACGGAAATGCGGCGAGCATGCCTGCGCTGGATTCGGCGCTCGGCCATAGCGCTGGCTCTCATGCAGATTTCTTATGTCTTGGCGAACTCGATGATTCTGCGGCAGTCCGCGGACATGCCCCTTAGCGAAGTCATGGGCGCAAATTTTGTTCTCGCCGGTATCATGGGAACCGTTGCGGCCTTCACTCTCGTTGCTCTCACTTCTTCCGCGCGTGCAACAGGCTATCGCCATCTGCTCGTTCCCGCAGCCGCTATCCTTGCTTCCTCCGTGATGACCAGCCATGCGATGGCGCGTCTGGAATATCGCGTGCCCCTGGTCGCTTTCACCGCACTGCATCAAGCGGCGACGGCTGCATGGCTCGGCGGCCTGCCTTACCTGCTGATCGCGATCCGGCGAGCGCCTGCGCCTGACTTCGCGCGTCAACTCAGCGCCAGATTTTCGCGACTCGCGCTGGTGAGCGTTGCGGTGCTCGCTTCCGCGGGGTTGCTCTTGAGTTTTACTTACGTCGGGTCAGTCAAAGCGATTTACGGAACTTCCTACGGCGCGATGGTTGCCACGAAGGCGCTTCTGTTTGGTCTTCTCTTAGTTCTCGGCGCGCTCAATTTCCAACTCGTGCGAAACGGGCCCGCGAGTTCCATTCTTCGGAGCTTGAAGCGCTTCGGCGAAGCCGAAATCGGCATAGGTATCACCGTAATTCTCACCGCCGCTTCGCTCACGTCGCTTCCTCCCGCCGCGGACCTTGCTAACGACCGCGTGACCGGCCAAGAAATCGTCGCCCGCATGTCTCCGCAAGTTCCGAGGCTCGCGAGTCCCACCCTTAAGGAGTTGCCCGAGGAAATCTACGCCGCCGAGAAAAGAGCCTTCGAGGTTGGCTCGCTTTCGACTGAATCCTATGTTCCCGGCCAAACCGGAACGCGCCCGAACACTTCCGCGGAAAAGGCCTGGTCCGAGTACAACCATCACTGGGCGGGCCTGATGGTTCTCTCCATGGGGCTGCTGGCCTTGCTCGCGCAAGCGGGAAAGGTGCGTTGGGCGCAGAATTGGCCGCTGGCGTTTTTTGGTTTATCGACGTTTCTGTTTGTGCGCAGCGATCCGGAGACGTGGCCGCTCGGGCCCGTTGGTTTTTGGGCGACGCTGGCTGATCCGGAAGTCCTGCTACATCGCTTCTTCGCCGTGCTGGTCATCGCTCTGGCAGTATTCGAATGGCGCGTGCAAACGGGCCGCGTGGCTTCTGGCCGCGCCCGGCTGGCCTTTCCTGTGCTCATCGCGGTTTCCGGCGCACTGCTTCTCACGCACTCCCATAGCCTGGGAAACCTCAAAGAAGAAGTTCTCGCAGAGCTCAGTCACATCCCGCTAGCGATTTTGGCCGTTAGCGCGGGGTGGTCGCGGTGGCTGGAGCTGCGCCTTCCGGCTGAAAATCAAACGCGCGCTGTAATGGCCCGCGTTTGGCCGCTTTGTATCGCGCTGCTCGGTGTCGTCCTGCTGAACTATCGCGAAATGTGATTCGAGGATTTCGTCATTAAGCACGAAGGTAGATTTGGTTCCGGGACGTGGACTCGAACCACGATACTCAGCTCCAAAGGCTGATGTCCTACCGATTAGACGATCCCGGAACCGGCCCAAATAGTGTAGCAGACGGCTTCAAATGCGCCCAAGCGGGCGAGTCCATTGAATTCTCCGCCAGGTCGCTATAGGCTGCTCCCAGTCGAAACCTTTTTCATGCTCTTCGCGTAGAATGAGCAGGGGAATGTCCGCATGAAACGCCGGCTGATGCTCAAGGAACCGATAGGCGTGGCGCTGGAAACCCTACGCGCGCACAAAATGCGTTCCTTCCTGATGCTCTTGGGCATTATCCTTTCGGTTTCGACGCTCATTGTGGTCATTGCCCTGATCTCCGGCGTGAACCGCTACATCGCCGACCGCGTCGCCAATATGGGTTCAAACGTCTTTCTGCTCACACGCTTTCCCATCATCACCGACGTCGAAGAGTACGTGAAGGCCAACCGCCGCAACAAAAAGGTCACCTGGGACGACTTTGAGTCTCTACGCGACAATTTGAAGCTGCCGCTGCGCGTCGGCGTCGAGCTGCGGGTCGATGGAAAAGTACGCGCCGGCGGGCACGCCCTCAACGACACGAATATCCGCGGCGTCACCGCCAACATGGCGGACATCGACCCGATAGTGCCACGAGACGGGCGCTACATCTCTGAAGGTGACGATCAAAGCCGCGCCCAGGTCGCCATGATTGGGAACGACCTGGCCACACAACTGTTTCCTGGCGTTGATCCCATCGGCCACGAATTTTCTATTGACGGCCGTCCTTTCCTGATTGTCGGCATTGCGAAGACTGTCGGCACGGCTTTTGGCCAGTCGCAGGACAATTTTGCGTACGTCCCCATCCAGACGTATTTCAAGATGTATGGAACCAACGACACGATTTGGCTTAACATTCAGGCGCGCGGTGCGGAGTGGATGGAACAGACGCAAGATGAAGCGCGGGCCATGATGCGGGCGCGCCGCCACCTCTCTCCCAACGAAAAAGATAACTTTGGCATTTTTGATCAGGCCACGCTGATGGAATTGTGGAAGAATTTAACCGGTGCAATCGCTAACGCCATGGTCGGGGTGGTGTCGGTCTTCCTGGTGATTGGCGGCGTGGTCATCATGAACGTGATGCTCGCCACCGTCACGGAGCGGACACGCGAAATCGGCATACGGAAAGCTCTCGGTGCCAGCCACAATGACATTCTCCTGCAATTCCTGCTCGAAGCGACGGTCATGGCTGCCGTGGGCGGCGCGATTGGAGTCGCCGCAGCTTACGGCATTGCGGGCCTGGCCACCGCAACGATGTCTATTCCCATGAACGTTCCCCTCTCCGCGGTGCTGCTCGCGGAAGTAATCTCCGCGGCCGTTGGTATATTCTTCGGTGTTTATCCGGCGCGCCGCGCCGCGAGCCTGCAGCCCATCGAAGCCTTGCGCCAGGAAGTGTGAAAGTCATGCAAATTCCCGTGCGCATAAACATCGGCGAGAACGCTCAAATGGCGCTCACTACTCTGCGTGAGAATAAGATGCGCTCTTTTCTCACCGTTCTCGGCGTGGTCATCGGCATTACTGCAGTTCTTTCCGTGGTGTCTATCCTTGTCGGTGTCGATGGAGACGTAAGCGCTTATTTGTCAGACTATGGCTCGGAAACCCTGTTCATTTTCCGTTTCGATCCCGGCATCCACACCGGCAGGCTCAGTCCCGATGAACGAGCGCGCAAACCACTCACCTTAGAAGACGCTGAGGCCATCGGGCAATTGTGCCCCGCGGTGAAAGCCGTCACCGCCAGCCTTTATCCGCGATGGACGGATGATGGTCCCGGCAGCGGGCCCGTGACAGCGCGTTACCTCAGCAAGGAGGTCTCGGGGATCGATTACAACGGGACGCTTCCTTCCAACGAGCAAGTTTTCAATTCGAGGCCAAAAACCGGACGATTCTTCAGCGATGCGGAAAACATGCATCGCGCCGACGTCGCCGTGATTGGTCCGGATATTGCCAAGACCCTTTATCCGGATATGGACCCGCTCGGAAAACCTATCCAAATCAGCGGCGTCTCTTACGAAGTTATCGGCGTGCTGGAGCCCCGCAAAGGGCAGCTCGTCAAGGATCAATCTGCTGACAAAGCCGTGATGGTTCCTTATCGCACCTACCACAAGCACATCCCGCAGGACGACGAGAACATGATCGGCGCCGTCGCCTATCCTGGCCGCATGTCGGAAGCGGAAGACCAGATTCGCGGCGTGCTGCGGCGCCGCAGAAACGTACCCTACAGCAAGCCCGATAATTTTGGAATCTCCAGTGCGCAGCAGATTGCTGATCAATTCCGCCAGATCACCGCGTCCGTGGCGGGCCTCATAATCGCGATAAGTTCGATTGGACTTCTCGTGGGCGGCGTCGGTGTGATGAACATCATGCTGATGTCTGTCACCCAGCGCACGCGCGAGATCGGTGTTCGCAAAGCTATCGGTGCGAGACGGCGTGATGTCATCTGGCAATTTCTCACCGAAGCCATGGTGCTCACCGGGGCGGGAGGCGTGATTGGCGTGTTGCTCGGCGGAGGCATCAGCCTGCTGATCAATCTGGCAGTACCCTCTCTGCCCTCGTCCATTCCGCTGTGGGCCATCGTGCTTGCCGTCGGCGTCTCCATGGGCGTCGGCCTGGTCTTTGGCATGTACCCGGCTATCAAAGCCGCCCGTCTCGACCCCGTCGAAGCCCTCCGCTACGAGTAACACCTCACGCATGGACACGCCGCCGCATCGCGATGTACGCGAAGCAATCGTTTCTGCTAAATTGGTAAGGCTGTTCGCAGCGCCGGAGAGGTGGCCGAGCGGTTTAAGGCGCACGCTTGGAAAGCGTGTGTAGGTTAACCCCTACCGTGGGTTCGAATCCCACCCTCTCCGCCATTCCCTTGTTCAACGCGTTAGGTTCCTTCCTAAAACGCATCCCTAAGAGATCCTCAATTCGCCTGCAAAAGTCCGCTCGCGCGGTATTAGGCATAGAGAGGAACCCAGCACCAGGGGAATTTCAAGGTACACGCTGTACGAGTGCGTCAAGGTCGAAGGCACCTGGCGCCACTGCAAAGCCGCCTATCACGACAACAACAAGATCAACCCCGACATCGTCTTCGTGAACCTTGGATTTTGGACGCTAGTTGATGGACGCTGACCGATGGCGTGAACCCCTAAGATGGCACAGTTTCTTTGGACACAGCTTCCGCGTTGGTAAAAGCGTACTCAATTGTGATGAACTCCCGCTCAACAAAAGATGAAAAGAGACTCACACCCTAATGCCCCTCGTGCCTCCACGGCGCGCTGCTTTTTTAGCTTGCTAGAAAGAGCGCGTTGTTGCATTTCTTCAAGCTCCACCCACCATTAGCGGTTTAGCAGAAAGAGAGGTTTTTTGACAAATTGAAAACTCGTGCTGGGCGAAGAGTCGACTTTGTATTTTGGGGCCGGGCGGGTCGCGTGGCTGCGGTCGTCTTGCTCATGAGCCAGTCGAGGAGAGCACCACAGGATAAAACCAACGCGTGCGTCTCCCAGAGGCAATCTCATGGCTCCACGATGCGGTGGATCTGGTCGGTGGGTAGGTCTTTCAACACTTGGCGCGCGCCGCTTGGCCAGCGAATTTCGAGCTGTTTAACGATCTTGTTCGAGCCCAAACCGAAGTGCGCGCGCGGATCGCGCGACGCTGCGTATCCTGCGCTCGTCGAGACGATGTCGTACTGGCTGTTTCCATCCTCGGTCGTAATTTTCAGCTGCGCTCCGATTCCCATGCGGTTGCTCTTGGTGCCGACCAACTGAAACGTCACCCAGTGATTGGAGTTCGCGGTCACATTCCGCAGGATTTTGGCCTTGCCATTCAAGACGGTAACGACGATGTCCATCTGTCCGTCATTGAACAGGTCGCCGATGGCGGCGCCACGATACGGTTCGGCGACCTGCATGTCCGGTCCCGCGTGCGCCGTAACATCGGCGAACGTCATTTTGCCCGTGTTGCGAAAGATCGCGTTGGGCTCGGCGTACCGCCGCGTGGAAAACTCGGCGATGTTGTCGAGGACGTTCCCTCGCGCTACGAACAAGTCTTTCAGCCCATCGTTGTCAAAGTCCGCAACGCCATTGGACCAGCCCGACATTTCCAGCGTCGGCCGCGCCAGTCCGCTGCGGCCTGTAACGTCAATAAAGATGCCATCTCCGCGATTGCGGAACAGCGGGAAGGTTTCCAATTCGACTGCCGTGTGCCAGATGTCCGGCCGGCCGTCATTGTCGAGATCACGAAACTCCGCGCCCATGCCCGACACGGCCTTCCCATTTTCCGAGTACGCCACACCGACGTCCATCGCAACGTCTTCAAACGCTTTGCCCTTGAGGTTATGAAAGAGGGCATTCGGCATATTGTCGTTGGCAACGAAAATATCCAGGAAGCCGTCGCCGTCGTAGTCGTTGAATCCGACTCCCATCCCTTTTCCGAGTTTCTTGGAGATTCCTGTTTCGTCCGAAACATCCGTAAACGTGCCATCACCGTTGTTGCGGTACAACGTGGACGGAAGCGGCTCGTAGAACTTGGGGTGGCAGTACGCGCGCAATCGCCCGCCGCTTAAACACACGGGATCCTTATTCACTTCCCACCTGCAGTAGTTCGAAACGAACAAGTCGAGCTTGCCATCGTTGTTGTAATCGAACCAGCCCGCAGCAGCGCTCCACATTTTCTGGCCCTTATAGATCGGCGAGCCGACTCCGGCCTTGTCGGTTACGTCCGTAAAAGTCCCATCGCCATTGTTTCTGTACAAATGATTCTTGGTGACGCCCGCGACGTAAATGTCCGGCCAGCCGTCGTTATCGAAGTCGCCGATGGCGACGCCCATGTCGTAGCCGTCTCCCGCCAAGCCGGCTTTTTCCGTTACGTCCGTGAAGGTTCCGTCATGATTGTTGTGGAACAGCCGGTTGTAATATTTCGGGGACTCTTTCTTTAACGATGGAATCGCAGCGCCATTGATCAGGAAAATGTCCAGATATCCGTCGTTGTCATAGTCAATCAATCCCACTCCGGAAGTCATCGTTTCCGGCTGGTTTTTATTGGGCGTCGGACTGCTGTCCTCAATGAAGTTCACGCCGGATCGCGCGGCGATGTCTTCAAAGCGAATACTGCCCGGCCGGTCTACCGTAACGCCGACTGCGATGGTGACGGTAAGCGCGGCGAGCGCCGCTAGGGTAACGATGAGCCGATACATTTCCGAACGCGAGTTTAACACGCCGCCCCCGTTGGCGGATTCGCCGGTTACCGGCTAGTGATCCGCCGCGTCGGCCAACGCTCTCAATCGCTCGAATTCCGCGCGCTCGTGAGCGGCATCTTTCTCCAATCCGGCTTCCGACAACGCGCGTGAAAGTGCGAAGTGCGCGTCCGGGCTGCCCGGAGCAAGTCTCACCGCCGTGCGCAATTCCTGCAGCGCGCGGTCGGTTTTTCCGAGCGCCAGCCATAGCCTGCCGCAAACAACGTGCGCTGCGAAGTTTTGCGGGGCCAGTGCCATTGCCTCTCGCGCATACTTCAACCCCTGGTCATAGTCGGCCGTGCGCAGAAACTCGAACGCAAGCTGGATCCTCGCTGCATCCTGCGACGGCGAGATCTTGATCTCGCGCTTAAATTGGTCAACCGCCCGGGCCGGATCCTCTTTCAGCAGAAACACTCCGTACATGTAGTGAACGCCGGGTTCCGATGGGTACAGCGCCGCCAGTTGTTGAAACTCGATTTCGGCGGTGACGAGATCCTGCAAAGCGATGTATGCCTGAGCTCGGCCGGCGCGGCGAACCACGGTTATTTTCGCCGCGGGAAGGTCCGTGGGACGCTTCGCCAAGCGCAGCGCAGCGATTCCGAAGGCGTCGAGTAGATTCGTATCCGCGAACACCGCATCTTTGGGAGCCTCCGGATGCGCGGCGGCGATCTCGTTGGCAGCCAGAGTCAATCGACTGAGCGCGATTTCGAACTTGCCAAATGACGAGTTCAAGATGCCATCCTGCATCAACACACTGCGGTTGAATGCGAGATCGGGCCCTAGGCCCAGACGAATGCCGCGCTCCAGTGCGGCGAGTGCTTTGGCGTAGTCCTTCAACCGAATTTCGCTCAAGCCGAGCATGCCGAATCCAGGGCCAGGTTGTTTTTTTTCGGTAGACACGAAATGCCCGAAAGCATCACGCGCCTCCTGAAAGCGCGAGGCGTCGAAGAACAACGTTCCGAGGTGCCACCAACCCTCCGGCCAGTCCGGTCGAAGTTCGGTGGCGCGTCCGTACAGACGGATAGCCTCTGGCACGCGATCAGCATCCATCGCAGCCCGCGCGCGCTCCGCCAATTTCTCAAACGACTCGGGACTCGTGCTCCTCTGTGCGCCCGCGTTGTCGGCTGTTAGGGGTGGCTCCGTCGCCCCCCGCGAGAAAGCCGGCCGAAACGGAGCAATCACCCACCACGTAAGAACCAGAACAAAAACTGTCCGTCGATTCACGGCGGCTATTTTCGCATAGTGTGCGGCTACGGATTCAACTTGCTCTGTGGCGGCAACTCCCGAATTCAGCGCGCCGGGCGACGTTGTGACCAATACGACTCGGCGGAAGGCGGCCCAACAGTCGGCCCGCAGGAACCTTTAGACCTCGCTGACAATATTTGTTCCCGCAATCTGGACAAAATCTTCGCGAATTGGACATCTCAAGAAGTGTGGTCTGAAGCGAAGGTCTTTCGGGAAGCCGTAAAAAATCTTGCGCACTGTACTCCCGCGCTGTATTACATTGTTCCTAAACTCGTTAGAAGCGTACGGGAGGTTCGAACCATGAAGCGAGTATCGCTTGCTCTCGGAGCATTTCTGCTAGGCGCAATCGGCTTGGCCGCGCAGCAGCAATCCCAGCAAAACAATTCAGCGCAGGCTGCCGCGCCTGCCGTTCGCTCGACGACGCAAGAAGTCCTGCTCGACATGGTTTTTCGCGACAAGAAGGGGCGCACGATCCATGACATTAAGCCAGAAGAAATTCATATTTCCGAAGATGGCGTCGGGCAGAACCTAACATCGTTCCGAGCGGTGGAAGGGAAGGCAAGCGAATCGTCCAGCGTGCCTGGTAGCGCCGTGGAAGGCGCTGCGCCCGGATTGGACCCGATGCGCGAAGTACGTCTCGTTTCGCTCGTTTTCGAGGGATTGGATCAGGAGGGCAGGCGGTTCTTTCGTCAGACGTTGAAGGACGTTCTTGACATGGCGCCGGAGCAGAACCTGTATTTCTCCGTCCTGACCATCGATCAGCGGCTGCAAGTTCTGCAACCATTTACCGCCGACCACAATGCGCTGTTAAAGATGGTGGATAAGTCTTCGATGTGGTCCTTCGTGCAATACGAGACGCAATCCTCGCAAGTAAAACAGGAACTGCAGCAGACGCTGTCGCAGGGCGAGCCGACATTGCAGGGCACCACCGGTGCATCCGGCGGCGGGCCAAGCGCCTCCCAGATTCAAGGCGCCATTAACTACCGGATGGCAAAGATGCAGTACAACATGCTGCAAGCTGCGGAAGCGGCCGACCGCGAATACCAGGCGCGCGCAACGATAGATGCACTGTTGGCGCTGGTAAAGGCAGAGGCGCAATTGCCGGGCCGCAAAGTGATCTTGTATTTCAACCCATGGTTGTTCATACCGGAGATTGTGAAGGAACAATATGCCAACCTGATCAGCACGGCGAATCGCGCGAACGTCAGCTTCTATGCGGTCGATCCTAAAGGATTAGTGACCTGGAGCCAGGAGAATAACGGTCGTGAGTGGCTCAACGGAGCTGCCGGTGAGACCCGGTCTCAGCAGATGCGTGGAGGAGTTGGCGAGGTGTCTACTAGCGAGGCCCGCGCCACGGAATCGGCCGAAAGCGCGTTGCGGGCCAATCCCTTGATGTGGCTGCGCGACCTGGCGGAACAGACGGGCGGCACCGCTATCGCCGAAACCAACGACTACCGGGCACCGCTCCGAACGGTTATGGATGAAGTGCGCACGTACTACGAGGCTGCGTACACTCCTCACATTGACGTTTACGACGGCAAATTCCGCAAAATCTCGGTCCGCGTGGATCGGCCCGACGTCATTGTTCACACCCGCAGTGGCTACTTCGCCTTGCCGCAACTCAAGGGCGGGCAACAGTTGTACGCCTACGAGATGCCTTTGTTGAATGCCTTGAACTCCGCCGCGCCTCCTACGGATGTGGCTTTTCGCGCCGCCGCAGACCGTTTCGATGACCGGGGCCCGAAAGTGGAGTACATGGTGACACTGGAAGCTCCTTTGAAAGGCCTGGATTTCCAGCCGCAAGCCGATAAGAAGAACAGCGCCGTTGATGCCGGGCTGCTGGCCGTCTTGAAAAATTCCAGCGGCGAAATCGTCGAGAAATTCAGCAAGGACTTTGCCGTGGAAGTCGCTCTCGACAAGGTGGACGCATACAAAGCCGGAAACCTGGTGCAAACGTTTCGGACAGAACTTCTTCCCGGTGGCTATGAGTTGGAAGCCGTGATCATGGACCGCAACGGCGGCAGGCTCGGAGTACAGAAGACCAAGATCAGTGTCCCGCAGCCTTCCAACAAGCTTTCGATGAGCGATGTGGTCGTGGTGCGCCGCACCGATGTTTTGAAGGACACCAAGCAGGTCCAGGATGCGTTCTATTTTCCTGGCGGCAAGGTCGTGCCAACTCTAAACGGCACCCTGAAAGGAGGTCCGGGCAACATCCTACCTTTCTACTTCGCGGTCTATCCTGATCGCACCGTCAAAGATCCCCTGAAGCTGACCATGGCCTTCTACAAAGAAGGACAGTATCTGGGTGCTGCGGAAGCGCCACTCCCGGACGCACTACCAGATGGCCGCATTCCGTACATCGCCAATCTGCCCGCAGACAAATTCACCCCGGGAGCGTATGAGATCCATATCGGCGTCACGCAAGGTAGCGCCAAGGCCGAGGAAAAGGTGGCGTTTCAAGTCAACTAGGCCAAGCTTTGTAGCGCGCTACGTTGTTAGCCCGTCCTGGACGGCTATTCGCACCATTGCGTTTGGTGACTCCAGCTTTAGCTCTCGCGGAGTCCAACCGCCGCACGCGACGTGGCCCACGTTGGCCTCACACGAAATTGTAGAGACTACAAGCAGATGACACTCTCTCGCCGCAGATTCGCGCAGTTGGGAATAGGCACGGCGTTTTCCGCCGGAGGCGCACGGCTTTTCCCGCAGGGCTTATCTACACACAGCGCGAAGCCGCTTCCTCGGCAGGCGCCTTCCGGTCGCCCATTTAACGCGCATTTCGTGGATGTTTCGCGCGAAGCCGGCCTGCGCGCGCCGATCATTTACGGCAGCACCGAGGAAACTAAATATATCGTCGAGGCCACGGGTTGTGGCTGTGCCTTCATTGATTACGACAACGACGGCTGGATGGACATTTTCGTTTTGTCCGGCACGCGACTTGAAGGCGCGCCTCCGGGCACAACCAATCGACTTTACAAAAACAATCGCGACGGTACGTTCACGGATGTCACGGAAAAAGCGGGACTGCATTCCGTCGGCTGGGCTTGTGGCGTATGCGTCGGCGACTATAACAACGACGGCTTCGAAGATATCTTCTGCGCTTGCCTTGGCCAGAACATTCTGTGCCGCAACAACGGCGACGGCACTTTCACTGATGTAACCAAGGCCAGTGGGCTCTGGAACGACGACCAGCGCTGGGGCTCCGGTTGTAGTTTTGTCGACTTCAATCGCGACGGCCATTTGGATCTCTTCGTTTCCAATTACGTCGGCTGGTCTTTCGAAAAAACGCCGCTCCCCGGCCAAAACAGCGCCTGCATCTGGCTCGGAGTTCCAGTGGCGTGCGGGCCGCGCGGGTTGCCGACCGCCAGGCATTGGCTCTATCGCAACAACGGCGATGGCACCTTTACTGACGTCAGCGAGTCCGCCGGCATCGCGCAAGCAACTTCGAGTTACGGCATGACCGTGGTAGCCGCCGATTTCGATGAAGATGGCTGGCCCGATATCTACGTCGCCTGCGATGCCACGCCGAGCCTGCTGTTCATGAACAATCACGACGGCGCGTTTCGCGAAGAAGGAGTCCTGCGCGGCGTCGCCCTAAGCGAGGACGGGATGGCACAAGCTGGCATGGGCGTCGGAGTGGGCGATTACGCTCCGGATGGGCACCTCGACATTTTCAAAACCCACTTTGCCGACGATCGCAACGTTCTTTATCGCAACGATGGAAAGGCATACTTTCAGGACGCCACCGCATCCTCACGACTAGGAGTCGAAACCCGCTACGTCTGTTGGGGCGCCGGGATCGTCGACGTGGATAACGACGGCTATCCCGACTTGTTCATGACTACGGGCCATGTCAGCCCAAAGATAGAAAAAAAGCTACCCCAATACCCCAACAAGACGCCGCGAGCAATTTTTCGAAATTTGGGTCAGGGCGTGTTTGAAGAGCTAATCGCCGAAGCGGGCCCCGGTGTTGCAGCCTCGCATTGCAGCCGCGGTTGCGCATTCGGTGATTTCGATAACGACGGCGACCTCGACGTTGTCATCGTAAATCTCAACGAGCCGCCGTCGCTCTTGCGGAACGACCTTTCCGGCAGAGCGCATTGGCTGAAGGTGAAACTCGAAGGCGTAAAGTCCAACCGCAGCGCCATCGGTGCGCGCGTGTTGGCACACTACGGCGGAAAAACCCAGGCACAAGCTGTGTTGAGCCAGTCCAGTTTTTTCTCTTGCAGCGATTCCCGGCTGCACTTCGGGTTGGGGACCTCGGCCTCCGCTGATCTGGAGGTCTTCTGGCCAAACGGCTTGCACGAAACTTTCAAGGACATAAAATCCAATCAGTTGATTACAATCAGAGAAGCGGCCGGCATCGTGCCCAATCGCGGTTGGGCAAAATCGTGATGGAATTGTCGGCGGATGTCGGAGGGAGCCCATCTGCCGCATTTCATGGAGGCGTGACCCAAGCGGGAAGTAAAATGCACGGCGTTAGCCCACACTCCAGCTTTACGGACTTAGGAGTTGCGAAACTGCTGTTGTGGTGCCTCTTGTCTTGCCTTCTCAGCCCCTGCCCGATACCAGCTCAGAGCGACTCCAGCCAGCAAGCCTTGAGCAAAGCAGTTGCGCTGCATCAGTCCGGCCACTATGCCGAGGCCATCACAGCTTACCAAGCCTATTTGAAAGCTCATCCCCAAGCCAGCGCAGTTCGCTCGAATCTGGGAGCGGCATTGGCGCACGAGGGACGCTATCCCGAAGCAATTCGGGAATATACCGAGGCGCTAAAGGCCGAGCCAACTAATTTTGGTATTCGCTTCAATTTGGCACTCGCGCACTACAAGATGGGCGAGGTTACGCAGGCCGCGAAAGAGTTCGAAGATGTTTACGCGGTCCAGCCTGCCGATGACCCCAACCGCCGGCGTCTCGTCTTGCTGCTTTCGGAGTGTTACCTTCGGCAAGGTGAAGATGACCGCGTCGCCGCCTTGCTCGATCCGCTGGCGGATACCGACGTGAATGACCTCACTCTAGCCTACCTTCTCGGTACTGCGCTCTTGCATCAGGGAAAAGATGAGCGGGGAGCCTTGATGATCCAACGCATCCTGAAAAACGGCGATACCGCCGAAGCCCACATGCTCATGGCGTTCACTCGCATGAAAGCGGAGGACACGAAAGGCGCCACTGAGGAGGTGGACCGCGCACTCGCGCTTAATCCAAATCTCCCCGAGGCTTACAACCTCCGTGGGAGACTCTTTCTCGGAATTGCCGACCTGGAAAGTGCGGAGGCGGCTTTCCGGAAGGCGTTGACTCTTGATCCGGCCGCGTTTGAGCCACTTCTCTGGCTGGGAACGCTCCTTCGGGAGGAAGACAAATACACGGAAGCGCGCGCCGTTCTGGATCGCGCCGCACAGTCGCGGCCGAAAGACATCCGGCTCCGCTATCAGTTCGCTCTTTTGTACTCAGACGAGGGGGACGACCACCGCGCCGCCACAATGTTGCAAAGCTTAATCAAAGACGCGCCGGACTACACCGAGGCGCATCGCAGCCTCTCCACAATTTACTTCCGCCTCGGACGCGCCGCCGAAGGTCGCCAGCAAAAGAAAATCGCCGAAGCTCTGGACGCGGCGATTCAAGCAAAAGATCAGGCGCGCGGACGGAGTATGCAAAAGTGATCTGGAGAATTTGCGCCATCCTGCTGCTGGCGACCGCCGCCGCTGCACAGGCTCCCCCGCCAAGCTTTGAAGAACTCTCGACTCAGGCGCAGCAAGCGTACCATGCCAATCGTCCCGACGAGGCCGCCGAACTTTACGCTCGAGCCGTCCAGTTGCGCCCCGACTGGGCCGAAGGTTGGTGGGCGATTGGCATGATTGATTACGAGCGCGACCGCTACCCGGAATGCCGGGATGCTTTAAACCGAATGGTGGAGCTGGACTCCTCCGCCGCCCCGGGCTGGTCGCTGTTGGGCCTTTGCGAATTTCGCACGAGGCAATACGACGCTGCCTTCCAGCACTTGAAAAAGGCTCACATGCTGGTGCCGCCAACGCAGCCCGGCGGGCCTCTGCACGACATGGCCGACTACCATCTGGCGATACTCCTGACGCAACAAGGTGCCTTCGAAGTGGCGCAGGAGATCCTCTTGAAAGTTGCGCGGAGAGTTCACTCCAATTCAGACATGATGTTTGCCGCTGGCTTGCCGTCGCTGCGCATGCCAATTCTGCCGTCCTCGGTTACCGCCGGGCAGCACGACGTCGTCGCCATGGCCGGGAAGACTTTCTGGGACTTGGCGACGCAAGAGCCGGAAGTAGCGGAAGCAGACTTTAAGGCGCTGGTCGCAAAGTATCCGAAATTTCCGAATGTTCACTATTTTTATGGCACTTACCTCGCTGCCCGCCATCCCGACGATTGCGCCGCCGAGTTCCGGAAAGAATTGACGATCACTCCAGACAGCGCGCCCGCGCGAGTGCAATTGGCCTTGCGTTACACCCTCGAGGACAAACTCCCCGAAGCAGTTAAATTGGCTCGCGAGGCGGTGGCGCTAAGTCCGGATTCTGTCGGCCCCCAGTTGGCGCTCGCGAAGGCCCTCCGCACACAAGGCGACAATTCTGGTGCCCTGGCAGCGTACCTGGCCGCCGAGCGGCTCGACCCGGTCACGCCCTCGATCCGGCTTTACCTCGTGAATGTGTACCGCGCGCTGGGCCGAATGGACGACATGCGGCGTGAAAACTCCGAATACGAGCGCATCAAGGCACAGCAAAGTAACTGGCCTTAAGCCAAGCCAGGAATTTCTGCTCCCGACCGCCGGTACGAACCGCGGTCCGGCGCAAAAGCCAGAAAATCCGGTTATGTGCGAGCTCCATTGCAGCGCCTCCGCTCTACCCCGCGGAATCCGAGCCAGTACTGGAACGACCTCCTCCCACCCCCCGTCATCATCGGCGGCCAAAAATCCACAAAATCGATGCGCCGCAGAAGAAAAATAAAAAACCTCTTGACATTATTTGTGCAAGGGCGTAGAAAGCGCGACAAGCGTGAACGTTAACGGTGCCGACCCGCTCTTGCGGGCCGCTACCGTTGAACCTGTGGTGAGGCTCAGTTTCAGCTGATTTGGGGGTGCTTCTTCGATGAATCGTCGCGTGCGATTTTCCTCTTGCCATTTCTGCTTTCTTCCTGAAACCCCTGTTTTAGCGGTCGCTGTTTTGGCCGCGGTCCTTATTACCTTTGCCTTGCCGTTCCAGCCAGCGGCGCTGGCGCAGACCACCAGCGCCACACTGACCGGAACGGTTTTTGACGCGTCCGGCGCGGTCGTCGCGGATGCCGCCGTCACTCTGAAGAATGAGGCGAGCGGCGACGTGCGAACGACGGTCAGCAACGCCGAAGGTTATTTCACCTTCGCCGCCGTTCCGCCCACCACTTACTCCTTGGTCGTAGAGAAAGACGGTTTCTCCACTTGGGAAGCCAAGGGCATTGTCCTCACCGCTGACGACAAGCGAAATGTGTCCGGTATTAAGCTAAAGCCCGGCGCAAAGACCGAAACTGTGGTTGTCGAAGCTTCCGACACGCAGATTACTCCCACGGAGTCCGGAGAGAAGTCCACGCTGATTAACCAGCATATCCTGCAGAACGTCGCTATCGTGGGCCAGAACGCCGCTGAATTTATCAAAATCATGCCCGGCATGGCCTTTACTGGCGGCATCGCCAATCAAAGTTCTTATGCTGCGTCGGATGAACGCACAGGAACGGGGCCAGTTGGAAGCTTCTCGGCCAACGGCGGGCGCACGGGTGCTCTCGACATTACCTCCGATGGCGCCCACATCATTGATCCCGGTTGCAACTGCGGTCAGGCCATGAACACCAACGCGGACATGACCGCGGAACTCAAGGTCATGACCTCGAACTTCGGTGCCGACGAAGCTAAAGGGCCGGTCGTCATCAGCGCCATCGGCAAGTCCGGCGGCCAGAAGTTCCACGGCGAGGTTTACACCTACGCCCGCAATTGGCATCTCAACGCCAATGATCCGCAGGACAAGAAAGCCCAGATTGCGCGCCCCGAAACAAAGTACTTTTACCCTGGCGGCCAAATCGGTGGTCCGCTCATCATTCCCGGCACCAGCTTCAACCACAACCGGGATAAGGTCTTCTTTTTCTTCGCAACGGAATACTACAAGCAGAACGTGGATAACGGCGTGTACCACGCGGTGGTTCCCACAGCGGCGATGCGGCAAGGCGATTTCAGTGACGCCGCCTATCTCAGCAGCTTGAACGGGTACGCCGTTACAGGCGTGCCCGGCGGCAGCCACTTCACTAACGGAAAGCTTAACGGCGCTCCGGACCCCAACGGCCAGATCCTGCTGAACGTGTACCCACTGCCCAACGAGGACCCGACGCAACTTCAGGGATTCAATTACGCGAACGGCGAAACCCGGTACTCCAACATGCTCCAGTTCCGCGGGCGTGTTGACTACAACATCAGCGAGTCGCTGAAATTGTACGTCTCGTATAATCATCAGACCGACAACGCCTTGAACAGTCTCGACGTCCTCTGGGGCCCGGGCGGAACCAACAGTTGGGCTGCTCCGACTACGCCGTACCCGACGCCGATCGTCGAGAAGAGTCAGTCCGATGTCGTCACCGCGAATCTGACGAAAGTTATCAGCCCCACCCTCACCAATGAACTTATTTTCAGTTACACCTACTTGAATCTCCCTAACAGCTTCTTGGACCCATCAAAGGTGGAGCGCGGATCCCTCGGTCTCAACTACAATTTGCTGTTTAGCCACCCCAATCCGCAAAATCTCATCTTCCCGGAAATGACCGGTTGGGGCGACGGCATCTCCAACATGATCAACACCGGCTTCGAGCTAAATGGCACTGTCTATGCCAAGAAGACTCTCCCGTCGTTAGCCGACAATTTGGTCAAGGTTTGGAAAACTCATACCACGAAGTTCGGCTTCTACTGGGAACGCACTTGGAACGAACAGCCGGGTAATGGAAGCGTCAACGGCTCGATGGCGTTCGCCAATTGGGCCGGGGGGTCCAGCGGCAACGCCTATGCCGATATGCTCATCGGCCAGATGGCGCAATACTCAGAACTGAATTTCGACGTGGTCCCCGCCTTCCGCTACCTCTCGGCCGAGGGTTACGCAACTGATTCCTGGAAAATATCTCGCCGCTTCACCCTGGACTACGGTCTGCGCGTCTCGCACCTGGGGCCTTGGGTTGATACCACCGGCTTTGGCTTTGCCGCTTGGTACCCGGCCGCCTACAATGTTGACCACGGTGGTTCCGTCAATGGCGCAACTTTCCCCGGCATCGAATGGAACAAAGTTAATTCAGCGACGCCGCTTTCTGGTTCCAAGAGTCGGCTGTTCTTCTATAACCCACGCGTAGGCTTTGCCTGGGATCTGTTTGGTTCCGGCCGTACTGTGCTGCGTGGCGGGTACGGTATGTACCACTTCCATGATGAGCAGAACGTTCAGAATCCCGCGTATGGGGTGGTCCAGGGATCCTTTTCGTCCCCGACTTTGAACAACCCTCTGATCTCGCAGCTTGGCCCTGGCCTCGCTGGATTAAGTTTTCCGAGCGGCGTCACCGCTCTGGACCCTAACGACAGTCAGCAGCCTCGCACGCAGAGCTATAGCTTTACCGTCGCCCGGCGCACGCCGTGGAAGAGCTTGTTGGAAGTCGCTTATGTCGGCAGTAAGTCTGACTATCTGAGCAACTATAACAACAACTTCGACCAGATCAATGACCTTACCGCAAATAGCTTGTTCACTCAGGCGGGCAGCAGCTACGGCTGGCTGCCTGATTGCAACTCGGGTATTGCACCGGGGCAAAAGGACGCGCAAGGAAGGGGCAGTTGCGCCGCGCAAGGCGCCGATACGGGCTACACGACTGGTGCTATCAACAACGCGCGCCCACTTACCGCGGGTCCTTGCGTAGCCGCGAAGAATTGCCTCGGCACTCTGAAGATCATCGACCACAAAATGTATTCCAACTACAACGCCCTCCAGGTTACCTGGAACAAACAGGCGGGACCCTTAACCTTCCTGAGTAACTACACCTTCGGGAAGGCGCTGGGCATCCGTGGCGAGAGCGGATCGGCGACCGGCGACCCCACGGTTTTGGCCAACAATTATGGAACTCTGCCCAACAATCGCACGCAGATCTTCAACGCTGCCTACGTCTATGCGTTGCCGATCGTACACAATGCCAACCGGTTCGTGAAGGGCGCCGCGAATGGCTGGCAAATCTCCGGTATCACTCAATACCAAACCGGCGTGGATTTGCAGGCGGCGATTACCTCGAACTTCGGCTACTCCGCCTTTTTCAAGCCAGGCGCAACCTTCATGGGCCAGACCCTCCAATACACAGATCCGAACACCGGCCAGGTTGTGCCGTATACGGTCCAAGCAAGCGCGAGCAATGTGCTCGGTAGTCCCGACCTCACCCTGATTCCTCACTTGACCTGCGATCCAAGGAAAGGCCTTGGGCCAAACCAGTTTATCAACGGAGCTTGTTTCTCCCCGTTCGCAACACCGGGCCAGCAAGGCAATTATATTTTCCCGACTTTGACTGGGCCCGGTTTCTGGAACAGCGACTTGTCTGTGGACAAGGGTTTCACCTTTGGGCCGTCCGAGAACAGAAAACTCGAGTTCCGCTTCTCGGCCTACAACTTTCTGAATCATCCGAACCTTACATTCGTTTCGGGCGATCCAGCGTTGACTCTCACATTCAATAACGCCGGAGTGCGCCAAAACAACGGTGGCACCGTATTCGGCACTGCCACCAACACCATTGGCCACCGTATTATCCAGGGCATGATCAGATTGAGCTTTTAGCTGATCAAAACCCCCACTTCGGTTCAAAAATCACCAAAGAGCGGCTGCGCCAGCCGCCCTGAACGTCAACTGTAGGACGCAACACGGACTGATTTGATGACGGCGTCGACTCCTAGTCCCGAATAGACTTGGTTGCGTTAACGACCGAGGCCTGGAAGAAACGAGACTCGGCAGTGTTGATTATATAGGCTGCGATTTTCATACTCTCGCTTCTTTCAACGAATTCAATAATTTCAGCCATTGGGGCCCAAATTCGGGCTTAAACAGCCAAACTCTCCACTAATGTTAAGGTGGCGTCCCCCGGCCATTGGCTGCGGCTGATTTTGGGGTCAATCTCACTTCTCCGGTAACCGCTGCCGCCTCAGAC